>Ga0302320_10020357_pt1 | contig 13244 bp, 14 predicted proteins | sample Bog_T0_3_FD_202130 | JGI IMG/M metagenome (GOLD analysis project Ga0302320, IMG submission 202130) | Peat permafrost microbial communities from Stordalen Mire near Abisko, Sweden - Bog_T0_3 | ecosystem: Environmental > Terrestrial > Soil > Wetlands > Peat | place: Sweden: Abisko, Stordalen Mire...
GAGTATGGGGCCGAGAGGCTGATAGATGACTTGGGCATGCGTGCCGGGAATGGCCTCGGGCTCGAGGTAGCGCGCGCCGGCTTGCGCGAAATGCCGTGCTCCGGACGCGGCTTTCTTCACCTCAGCGTGGGCTTCCGCGAAGGGCTTGCCCATTTCCTGGGTGATGAGGCGCGCAAACTCATCGAGCCGCCGCTCGAGCACATCAGCGAGCTTGTTCAAGAACCCGGTGCGGGCCGCCAGCGGCGTGGCCGACCATCCCTTCCACCCGGACCAGGCGCGAGCCAGGCAGGTTTCGACCTCGGCGGCCGTGTGTTCCGGATACTGAGCGATGACCTCGCCCGTGGTGGGGTTACGTGACTCGAAGCTCATGCGCTACTCCTCAAAACGTTGACTCGCCAAATTGGCTCAGCAGACGCTGCGAAAGCGTTCGATGCACGTGGCGATGACCTCTTCGCCGGGCCGTTTCCACCAGTTTTCCGACGAAAAAATTTCCACTTCCTGCGGCCCGCGGAAACCGGCCTGCTCGATGTCCCGGCGAATCTGCTTCAGGTCGATGACGCCGTCCCCCATCATGCCCCGGTCCAGCAGCAGGTCGCGGGTCGGCACCAGCCAGTCGCAAATATGGTGGGCAAGGATTTGGGCGTTGCGCCCGGCGCGCGCGATTTGCGCGCGGATATTCGGATCCCACCATGTGTGATAGACGTCGATCGCGACGCCGACGCCGGCGCCCAGCGCATCGCATAGATCGAGGGCCTGATCGAGCGTGTTCACGCAGGCGCGATCGGCGGCGTACATCGGATGCAGCGGTTCGATCGCCAGCGGCACCCGGCACGCCCGGGCATGGGGCAACACGGCGGCGAGTCCGTCGGCGACCATTGCGCGCGCCGCGGCAATATCCTTGGACGCCCCCGGGAGACCACCCACGACCATCACCAGGCAGTCGGCGCCGAGCGCGGCGGCCTCGTCGATGGCGCGCTTGTTATCGTCGATCGCGGCGGCCAAACCTGCCTTGTCGACGGCCGGAAACATGCCTCCCCGGCAGTGACCCGTGACCTTAAGGCCGTGCATCCTGACGATCCTCGCTGCCTCCTCCAGTCCGATCGCCTCGACCTGGTCTCGCCAGGGCGCTATCGCGGTAATGCCCTGCGCGAGGCAGGCATCGACCGCAGCGGCAAAGCCAAACTGCGCACGCACGGTCGCGAGATTGAGGGACAGTCCCTGCACGGTCACGCGGCACCCGCCACGATGCCGCCCAGGGCCATCAGAGCGCCGATCCGTTGCGCCGCCAACTCCGGATTGCGCAGCACACGTGCCGCATCGGCGAGCCGAAACAGCTCCGCGAAATGCTGCAGCGAACGTGAACTCTGCTGGCCACCGATCATGTGAAAGTGATTCTGAAGTCCGTTCAGGTAGGCAAGAAACACGATGCCCGTCTTGTAGAAACGCGTCGGCGCCTTGAATATATGGCGGGACAGCGGCACCGTCGGCGCAAGCATGTCTCGAAACCCAGCGGTGTCGCCGGCCGCAAGCCGGCCCAGCGCCAATGAGGCGACCGGGGCAATCGCGTCGAAAATGCCCAGCAGCGCGTCGGAATAGCCGCGCTCATCTCCCTCGATCAGCCCCGCATAATTGAAATCATCGCCCGTATACATGCGTACGCCGGACGGCAGACGACGACGCATGAGAATCTCCTTCTCCTGGGACAGGAGCGAGATCTTCACGCCGTCGACTTTGGCGGCATTGTCCGCGATGACCGATAGCGCCGTTTCCATCGCCTGGCTATGATCGCCCGCGCCCCAGTAACCCGCGAGCGCGGGATCGAACATTTCGCCCAGCCAATGGATGATCACGGGATGCCGGAGCTGCCCTAATATACGGTCGTAGACCCGCCGGTAGTCGTCAGGACCCTTGGCAATCGAAGCCAGCGCGCGGCTCGCCATCAGAATGATGCGGCCACCGTGTGCCTCGATGGCCTCGATCTGGGTCTCGTAAGCGGCGATCACATCGTCCAGAGTGCGCGCGGCGCCGGGCTGCAGGTGATCGGTGCCGGCGCCGCAGCCGACAACCGCACCGGGACGGCTCTTGGCCTCGACGAGAGTGCGCCGGATCAGCTCCAGCGCGCCCGGCCAGTCGAGGCCCATGCCGCGTTGTGCCGTGTCCATCGCTTCCGCGACGCCGAAGCCTAGATCCCATAGGTAATGTCGAAATTTCAGTGTCGCGTCCCAATCCACCACGGCATCAAGATGTGGGTCGCTGTCAGCGAGCGGATCGACGACGACATGAGCGGCCGCATAGGCGATCCGATTGAAAACGGGGGCCGCGGCGCTGCCTTCGGCCGCCGGCAGCGCCGCGTTCTTGAGCGTGTAGTGCTCGAGACGGCCGCCGGCCACGGGAAGAAGCAGACGGGTCATGAATGGGCCAGCGCGGGAACATCCACCCAGCGACGCTCGGCCCAGCTTTGCAGGGCCAACTCGGCGAGCTGAACGCCCTTCGCACCTTCCAACAAGTCATGGTGCCAGGGCATATCCGCCACTACATGGCGGATGAAATCTTCCCATTGCAGACGGAAGCCGTTGCCGAATACTTGAGTGTCGGGCACTGCGTCCCATTGCTCGATGAACTTCATGGTCTGAGGTTCGTCCGGGTTCCATACCGGGCGCGGCGTGTTGACCCGGTGTTGAGTCACGCAGCGGGTCAGCCCCGCCACCGCGGAACCGTGGGTGCCGTCGACGTGGAAAGTGACCAGGTCATCCCGATTGACCCGGGTGGTCCAAGAGGAGTTGATCTGGGCAATGATGCCGCCCTCGAGCTCGAAGGTCGCATACGCAGCGTCATCGGCATCGGACTTATAGCGCCGCCCTCGTTCATCGATGCGTTCATCGATATGGGTCGCGCCACGGCAGCTGACTGCTTTGACCTTGCCGAACAGATTGTCCAGCACGTAGCGCCAGTGCGGCAGCATGTCGAGAATCACTCCGCCGCCATCGGCCTTGCGGTAGTTCCAGGACGGACGCTGTGCGGGCTGAAGGTCGCCTTCGAACACCCAGTATCCGAATTCCCCTCGCACCGACAGAATGCGGCCGAAGTAGCCGGCCTCTCGCAACATCCGAAGCTTGCGCAATCCGGGAAGAAACAGCTTGTCCTGTACGACGCCGTGCTTGATCCCCCGCGCCTTGGCGAGACGCGCGACGTCCAACGCCTCCACCAAGGTCTCCGAAATGGGTTTCTCGCAATAGATGTGCTTGCCCGCCGCGATCGCGCGCTTGAGCAGCTCGACGCGCATCTGCGTGGATCCGGAATCGAAGAAAATCGTGTCGCTCGGATTGGCAAGAGCCGCGTCCAAATCGGTCGTGTACCGCGCGATATCGTGGAGCTTGGCGATTTCCGCGATCTTCTCGGCATTGCGGCCGACCAAGATGGGATCGGGCATGGCGCGATCGCCGTTCGGCAGCAGTACACCGCCGGACGAGCGGATGGCCGCGATGGAGCGCACCAGATGCTGGTTGTAGCCCATTCGACCCGTTATGCCGTGCATGATGACGCCAAGTCGCTGAACCGCCATAATTTCTCCCCCCACTTGTAACTCGTTAGTTACTTATAATCGCGGGCGCGCCGCACTGTCAACCCCGGCCGCGCGGTCAGACTCGTCGCAGATAAGACAGCGTGACGTCAACCATGTGCCGCCCCCAGTTCTCGACTTCTTGCTTCGCCAATAGGTCGCGGCGAAAAACCGTGGAAAGCGTCCAGCGATTGGACAAGTAGAAGAACCCGAGAGCCGCAATGGACACGTACACTTTCAGTGCGTCCATGCCGTCGCGGAACACGCCCTGTTCCACTCCGCGCGTGAGCAGCACCGAGATACGTTGGATCAGGGGGGAATTGAGCTCGAAAATCCGCGCCGAGCGCTTCAAGAATTTCGCACGATGAAGATTTTCCGTGTTCAGCAAGCTCAAAAATTCCGGGTGCGCGAGGTAGTAGCGCCAGGTGAACAGCACCAGGTCGGTCATGCCCTCGATGGGATCCCGGTCGGACAGATGTAAGCCATGCTCCGCCGAGCGGATGGCGGTATAGCTACCCTCGAGAACGGCAACATAAAGCGCCTGCTTGTTGCCGAAATAGTGGTACAGCATGCGCTTGTTGACGCCGGCGCGGTCCGCGATGTTGTCGACCCTGGCGCCTTCATACCCCCGCTCGGTGAACTCCTTCACCGCCGCGACCAGGATGGCGGCGCTGGTCGATTCAGGGTCACGCGTGTTTGCGGTGCGTACCGGCGGCGCCTTACCGGGGCTGCGGATCTTCGGCCCGCTCGCCGGGGGTTTGGGCTTTAGCATTGTCTTGGCCTTGGACTTCGAGAAACCTTCACGATGGCCGGCTATGTTACTACCCTCACTCCCGCAACGCCGTAAAACCGTGCGCATCGCAGGCCCCGCGCGATCCCTCGGACCGAAGTTGACAGTGCCACCGGCTTTTGATTATAAGTAACCAACAAGTTACAAAAAAACTGGGAGCAACAATGACAGTCCAGCGACCCCGCGCAGCGCTTTTCGCAACCTCGGCGATCGTGTTTGCCACTTCCGCGAGCGCACAGACCGCTCCCGCCACTGACAGTTCGGCCACTCTCGGCGAAATCGTCGTGACCGCGCAGAAACGTACCTCGACGGTTCAGGACACGCCGATCAGCATTACGGCCGTCAGCGGCGCGGACCTGCAGGATCGCGGCATCACCGACATATCGACGCTGGCTGCCTCCGTACCGAGTGTTTCACTCAAGAGCAACGGTCCGGGCCAGACCGAAATCGAAATGCGCGGCATGACCTCGAGCGGCGGCAACTCGGCGACGGTGGGCTTTTATCTCGATGACATCCCGATGACGGCGCCGGCGGGTGCCCAGAACGGCAAGGTCGTGATCGATCCGACGCTCTATGACCTCAACCGGGTCGAAGTGCTGCGCGGCCCCCAGGGCACGCTATACGGCTCGGGCTCGATGGGCGGCACCGTGAAGCTCATCACCAATCAACCGAACCTGACCGAGTCGCAAGGCAGCGTCGAGAGCATCCTGTCCGGAACGGACGGCGGTGGCTTCAATCACAACGACAATTTCATGGTCAATATCCCGATCGTGAACGACCAGCTGGCGCTGCGCATCGTCGGTTCCGAGGCTTATACCAGTGGCTGGATCGACCGCATCGTTGCCAACCCATTCCCGTTGCCGACCAACGGCGGCGCGACCCGGGGAAACGTCGAGGCGGCGCCGGTGGTGGCCCAGTATAAGAACTCGAATGCGGAACACTTGTACGGCGCCCGCGCGACCTTGCTCTGGAAGCCCACCGACGAGCTGACCATCACGCCCTCGGTCTTCTATCAAAAGATCACTCAGGACGGTCCGAGCGCGTTCGACAGCAATCCCGGGACGCAAGCGCACTATCAGCCGTTCGATATATCAGAACCGTATTCGGACAAGGTCACCGTCTACAGCCTGACCGTCAATTACAAGTTCCAATCCTTCGACGTCACGTCCATCACCTCGCAGTGGAACCGCACTTCCATCCAGTCCCAGGACGGCAGTGAGAACTTCAACAACCCGATATCAGGTGTGGAAATCAACGCGCCGGGCACGATTAGTTTCTATCTACCGGGTGGAACCGGCCCGGTTCAGGGCACGGAAACCGACCCCTCCAAGCAATTCAGCCAGGAGATCAGGGCCGCCTCGACGGGCGACGGACGGTTCAATTGGGTAGGCGGCCTCTTTTACAGCGATTTCAAATCGTCGTTCGATCTATACACGGCGGTGCAGAATCCGTCGGCCTATGTCGATCTGGGCACGTTCGGACCGGCGACCACGGCTGCGATCTGGAATCTCACGAATCCGACCACGATCTCGCAATATGCCGCCTTCGGCGAGGGCACTTACGCGATTACCGATCACCTCAAGGCCACCGTCGGCCTGCGCTGGTATTCCTACGACTATTCCTTCTACGATCATTTTGCAGGCTGGGGCTCACCGCAGGGCGGCGCCACGCCGTCGGTGGACGACATTACTCAATCCAACAGCGGCGTGAATCCGAAGTTCAATCTTGCCTACGAATTCAACAAGGATTTTATGATATATGCCACGGCCGCGAAGGGCTTCCGCCCCGGCGGCGGCAACCAGCCCCTGCCGATCGGCGGTCCCTTGTGGGCGCCCGGCGGAGTGCCGCTTTCCGTCAACCCCTTTAAGTACGCCGGCGGCCTGTGGCCGAAGAGCTATGAGCCGGACACGCTGTGGAGCTACGAGTTCGGCGAAAAGGCACGCTTCTTCGACAGGCGCGTGACCGTCAACGCCAGCGTGTACTACGAGAAATGGAGCAATGTGCAGGTCTTGGAACTGCCGAACGACTATCTGCTGTCGGACAATGGCGGCACCGCGAAGATCACCGGCGGCGAACTGGAGATCCGCGCCGCTCTGGGAGCCGGATTCCAGCTGGGCATTTCCGGCGGATACACCCAAGCGACTCTGACCCCGGGCATTCACTATACGATCAAGCCCTACGACAAGCTGCCGGATGTTCCGACGCACACGGCTGACTTCAATCTCACGTATGAGCACGCGCTCAACCAACAGTATCAGTTCACGGCTCGTGTGGATAACACCTATGTCGCGTCGCGCCTCGACCTGACCTTCCCGCCAGGCTTCGGCACGGGCGAGCTGACCTCGCTCCCGTCCTACGATCTGACGAATATCCGCGCCGGCATCCACTCCGGTGCGGGCTGGGGAGCGTCCCTGTTCGCGAACAATGTGTTCAACAAGCAGGCCTATCTCGAGAACATGACGGAGCTGACGTTGACCAACGCTTCGTTCAACCGGGTGATCACCAATCAGCCGCTCACGGTGGGTGTGGATTTGACCTATACGTTCTGAGGCTCGGCAGGCTCTTGCCCAGTCCCTCTTTTGACATGCCCCTTGCCGCTGATCCAAGGGGCATGTCACTCTATCGACGAGGAGCTGATTAGATGAACAATGGGACCCGAAAGGCGGCCTTCGCGGCAGCGGCGCTGTTTCTTTCGTCAGCTGCCTGCTTCGCCGACCTACCCGTGGAACACCCGGGCGTCGTCGAACTCAAGCCCGATAACGGTCATCGCCTGTATATCGCCGACAAGACACCGCCCGCGCACGCGGTGGACAGCAAGATTAGAATCATCGACGGCGATGATTTCACCATCCTGGGCCAGGTGACGAACGGCTCCTTCGGCAGTTTTTCGATTTCGGCCGATCGCAAGACCCTGTTCGATGCGACCTCCTTCTTCTCGCGCGGCGATCACGGCACGCGGACCGAAGTGCTCGAGTACTACGACACGACCACGCTGAAGCCGCGCGGCGAGACCATCCTGTTGAACAAGCGCGCCATGTCGAACCAGTATTCGGTGTTCGTGGTGGAATCCGCAGAATCGAGATACTTGATGCTGCAGAATGCCACGCCGGCTTCGTCCATTTCCATCATCGACCTGGCGACGAAGAACCTGCTCTCGGAAATACCCACCGCCGGCTGCTTCGGCATCTATGCCTCCACGAAAATACCCGGCCGGTTCTCCACTCTATGCGGCGACGGCGCGGCAGTGACGGTCGATTTCGACTCGGCCGGCAAGGAGACCGGGCGCAACCGCAGCGCCACGCTGTTCGACCCGGAAAAGGATGCGCTGTTCATTTCCGGTGTGAAAATGAACGATAAGACTATATTCATATCCTTCCTCGGCAATGTGCACATCATCGATTTCTCGGGCGCCGTGGCCGCGCAGGACGCGCCCTGGAGCTTCCTCGGCGCCAAAGAGAAAGCGGCCCATTGGCGGCCCGGCGGCTATTCCAATATCGCGTATAGCTCATTCAATGGTCAGCTCTATCTGGGCATGCATCCGGACTGGCAGGAAGGCAGCCATAAGACTCCCGCAGCCGAGATCTGGAAAGTAGACCTGACCAAGCACGTGGTGACCGGGCGGGTAAAGTCAGTCGGGGCGAATTACATGCAAGTCAGCAAGGAAGCTCATCCTCTGCTGTTCACGGTGAACGTCACGGCCGACATCCAGGGTTCGATCTCTCGATACGATGCCGATACCTTGAAGCTTCTCGGCACGAGCAAGCCCGACCTGCTCGAAGGTGGCGGCCCGCTCTGGGTGGAATAGGCCATGGACTACGCAGTGTCATTCTTCATGATGGGTGAGGTGGCGCGTTTGACGGTCGCCGTCATTTTCACGCTGGCTGCGGGCCATGCCATGCGCGAATGGGCGGCATTTGGCGGAATCGTCGAGCAATACCGCGTTGCGCCGCGTTGGATGGCAATGATCTTTGCGCGGATTCTGCCGCTGCTCGAGTTGACGGCGGCGGCGGCGTTGGTGATGCCCGTGACCAGCCACGCAGGCGCGGCGCTGGGTTTGTGCCTGATGGCGATGTTCACCGGGTCCATCACCGTCAATCTCGCACGCGGACGTGTATCAATCGACTGTGGCTGCGGCGGCGCCAGCGGGCAGAAACTGTCCGTGGGACTGGTGCTGCGCAATCTCGTGATCATGGCCGGATTGGCGCTCGCCTTGGACGCGCCTATCGAGGGAATGGTCGACGGCGCGACCATGATCGGTGTAATCGGCGCCTCCCTGGCACTCGTTGCCCTGTACTTCACGGCCAATCAATTGATGACGAATTTTCAGATGTTCAAGGCATGAACCCCAGGAGTCCCTCATGACGGCGTTGGCCATGTCGAATGTCCTGCTTTGGATCGCCAATATCGCACTCGTGGTGACCGTTTTGGCGCTCGCACGCCAGATCGGTGTGCTCAACGAGCGCGTGACTCCGGTCGGTGCGCTCACCATGGACCATGGCCCCAAGGTGGGAGAGATCGCACCTGCGTTCACGCTGCCCAAATTGAGCGGCGGGGAGATCGCCATAGGCGCCGCGACCGGGCGTAGCCAGCTGTTGTTCTTTCTGTCGCCGACCTGCCCGGTTTGCAAGAAATTACTGCCTATTCTGCGTTCGCTCAGTCAGCATGAGCGGGCGACGGTGGATGTCGTACTCGCCAGCGACGGTGAGTTCGAAAAGCACAGCCGCTTTTATCAGCGCGAGAAACTGTCGCCCTTTCCCTACGTGCTTTCAACCGATCTTGGAATGGCATTTCGAATCAGCAAGCTGCCCTACGCCGTGGTCATCGGCCCGGCGGGGCTCATCAGCGCCAAAGGGCTGGTCAACAATCGCGAACAAATCGAAAGCCTGTTGATCGCGCAGGAGATGGGTGTCGCTTCCCTGCAGGACTACCGGGCCAAAGCGCGGAAGCGCTGACGCGGCGCTGCGATTAGGAGAGATATATGTCTTTATTTGATGAAACCGTCGAAACGGCTACCCGGAAGCTGGCCATGCTGTCATCACGGCGGGGAGTGCTCTCCGTGTTGGGAAAGCTGGCCGTCGGTGTTGCGCTCGGGCCGCTGCTCCCCATCGACCGGACTTTCGGCAAGCCCAGCACCGATCCGCACCAAATGGATCCCAGCAAGTGCGATTACTGGAAGTATTGCGCCATGGACGGCCAACTCTGTTCCTGCTGCGGTGGAACGGGATCGCAATGTCCTCCGGGCACCGAGGTGTCCAAAGTGAGCTGGGTCGGCACCTGCCACAACGGCAAGGACGGCAAGGACTACTTGATCAGCTACATGGATTGCTGTGGCCGATCGTCCTGCGGCCAATGCTATTGCAGCGCCAATCTGAATGAGCGACCCGGCTACGAAATGGGAGTCCATAACGACGTCAACTGGTGCATGGCCAACGGCGAAGCCTCCTATCACTGCACCGTATCACTCATCGTCGGTGTTGCGAGCTGATCGATGCGGCCCGCCGCATGGCTGCTGCTGTCGGCGCTCGGCGGCCCCATCAGTCCCGCGTTGGGCGCCAACGAGGTCGGCCAAACTATTTTCAAGGAACGTTGCGCCCTGTGCCATCAGGAAGATGCGCGCGGCGCCGCGGGGGTAGCCCCCTCATTGGTCGGGACGCTCGCGCCCTACTTGGTGAGCGTCGAGGGAAAACGCTATCTGGCGCAAATTCTGGTCTCCGGCATGATCGGACCCATCGATACCGAGGGGCATAAATTCAATGGAATGATGCCCAGCTTTCGTGCCGAACTGAGTGACGCCGAGATCGCAGCCATCGTCAATTACGTGCTCGGTACGTTTAACGGCGTGAGCAATGCGGGCGCTACCACACCCATTGCTCCGGCCGAGGTGACGGCGGCCGCCCAGTCCAACCCCGTTGCCACCGGCACCCGGGCGTTGCGTCAGTCGCTGCGGGCTCCCCCATGAGCGGTGCGCTCGTCCGATTCGCGCTGTGCGCGGCGGCTTGCGTCGGGCTGGCCACGGGCGCACTCGCGGATACCTCGATGTTAACCGTCTACACTCTCAACTGTTCAGGCTGTCACGGCGCTGAGGGGTTGGGCGTGCCGGAGGTTGGCATTCCGAATCTCAACGAAGCCGCGGGTTTTGTCAGGACAGAACTCGGGCGTGAATACCTGATCCAGGTACCCGGTTTGTCGCAATCTCGGCTGGACGATGCGACGGCCGCGCGCCTGCTCAATTGGATCTTGCACAAGTTCTCGGCGAATCGATTGCCCGCCGATTTCACGCCCTATACGTCTGAGGAAGTCACCCACTTCAGAGCATACAAGGCGAGCGACGCGAAAATCCGGCGAGAAGCCATTCTGGCGCAAATGCGCACTCGCGGGCTGTTGGAGCCCGGCTACGTGGCGGCGACGCCCACCCCGCACTAGCGACTCCGCTAATTCCTGATCTGAAACCGGATGCGCAATGGATAGCACGAATTGACCGGCTGCCCATCTTGCGTCGAAGCACGATAGTGCCCTGATCCCGCTCGCGCCAGCTTTAATGCGCCTTCATCGAGGCGGGCACTCCCGCTCCCCTGCTGCACGGTCGGATCGGAGGTGAGCCGTCCCTTCGCATCGACGCATACTCGCACGGTGGCGATCCCCTGCTCCTCGAGGCGTCTCGCTTGCGAGGGGTAAAAGTCATCAGGATCCGGAAAACCCACGCCTGGGCCGCCTTGCACCTACGTTGCCACATGAGCACGTGTCGGTGGTTGTGCCGTCTGCGGCGCTGTACGATCGGTCGTAGTCGCCAGCTCGCGGCCGGTATCGATTTCTGCCGGAACATTGATCTCGGGAATCTGTGCTTCGATTTTTAAATTGTTCAATTGCGGCGGCGCAAGCGCAGGCATCGGATCGCGCGCACGCGGATTGTCCACCGATTCTGCAGGGGCTCTGGACTGGCGCTGGCATGTATATGCGACAGCGTGGTCAGCAACCCGTAGAACAGAACGGCATGTAGCGACACGACCACAATCAACGTGCCCGAGCGGCGGGAGAAATAGCCCTCGTCGTGGAGTGTGAATTCGTTCAGGTACTTGTCCGCGACGGCGGAACTGGTCGCGTGATGAATCAGCCAATGACTGACGCTATTCGACCTCATATTGCGCTTGCTCCGTCTTGCTGACCCATAGTAGTACGTCTACATAGGGTCGCGCGAGATTGCAAATTCCCCCCAAGGGTATTTGCTCAGTCGTCGGTGAACTCGAACTCGAGAGCGACTCCCAGTTCGCTGAATATACGGCTGACATCCGGAGTCAGACTGAAATCGCTCGTGGCGGCGGGAAACAACGCGATGAGCAGGCTCGCCTGGCCGCCTTCCGAGCGTATTTGACTCAACAGGACGGCATGCGCGCTTCGCAAACGCATGGCACTCAGGGAGAGCGCCAAACCGACATTGCGGGCCACCGCTACGCCCATATTCCGATGCGCGCGTGCAGAGGTAGAACGCGCGGCGAAGGACACATCGATGAGCCAAGACGAGGGATCCAATACCGCCAACCAATACGATTCGGCGTGAACGGTCACGGGCGCAAGCTCGTTCTGTGGGGGACGTGGATCACCGACGCGAAACGAATACTCCGGCTCCAGCCCAAACTTCCTCGACAACTCGGCAGGATCCATAAATGGATGGCGTATACGCAACGACAGCTCAAATGAACATGCCTGGGCCTGCAAGAAACGTTTAGCCTCCATCTGCTGACTCCCGCGGTAGCACAAAGTAATACGTTGGATTGACAGTACGTGAAGGGAAAGGTTCGCAGACAAGCCGACTCTCAGGTCGCGTCCGCCCGCCGGGCCCCGACAGGTATTGACGCGGCAGCCGCGAGAACTTTTTTTCACGGCTACCTGAGCAACTTCATGTCGGGGCGAAGTGACTGATTTTCATAGACTTATGACAGGTGTTCGGCCGAGCTGACCGAGAACCGTAATCCGCGTCAGCCTCGCAACTTGAGCGCATCCCCACCGAGGCGACGGCCCTCACCGAATGTCGCCTCGTGATAGGCTCGCCATGTCGAAGCGACGCGCGGGAGCAGCCCTTGAAAATCTTCGTAGTGATGACGCTGGCCTGTTTGTCGGCCTGTAGTTGGTTCACGTCGAGAAAAATGCACTCGCCGGATCCCACTGAAATCATCGTGACCGGCGCACCGGCGGGTTCCATCGTATTCGTAGATGGCGCGCAAGCCGGGCAGGCGGCCGCCCTCAATGATCGTCCGCAAATCTTGAATGTCGCGGCCGGGTCCCACAAGGTTGAGATACACCTGGATGACGCGGTGGTTTACCGGGAAGACACCTATGTGGGGCTGGGCGAACACCGCATGGTACGCGTCTTGTCGGGTTTGAATCGCTGAAGCTCGGACGGGTTCGCCACGTGCAAATAGAAGGGCTGCTGCTTGCCAGCCCAATCATTTCAAGAATGCTTGTTCTTATCCAAACATCGCTCGACCTAGGGGATCTGAGCGAAGCGTAATATAACCAGGACATCCCTGGCGCCGCGTTACTTCCCGTCCCGGGTAAGGCGAATGTTATTCATCCAGGTTTTGTAACCCTGAAGGGTATATATGTCGTTGCAGACCGCGCTGTGTCGAGAGCGCCTGGGAGGTTCGCTGGAGCCCGACACTTCCGCTTGTGGTATGGCTCTTAAGTTTGCCGCTGGCGTTTTACCGCCGGATTTGACTTCAATCATGAGGTCCGCCTTAAATTAGGACTCGAATGATGTCTTGACTGAAGTGTGCCACCGTCGACCGGTCAACACTTGGCCGGCACGCGAGCTTGAGAGTCAATTCTCAGGGCCAATCACGCAAAGTTAAATGCGGTCGCGGGAACCGGGCAATCCGGCCCTTTTTTTATCATTCTCAC
>Ga0302320_10020358_pt1 | contig 13243 bp, 11 predicted proteins | sample Bog_T0_3_FD_202130 | JGI IMG/M metagenome (GOLD analysis project Ga0302320, IMG submission 202130) | Peat permafrost microbial communities from Stordalen Mire near Abisko, Sweden - Bog_T0_3 | ecosystem: Environmental > Terrestrial > Soil > Wetlands > Peat | place: Sweden: Abisko, Stordalen Mire...
GTCACCACGCCCACCGCCATGAGTTTACCCAGGCGGTCGCGCGCCTGGCCGGCGATCCTCAATCCGGTGAAGAGGACCATCCCATACAGCGTGAGTACAACCACGCTGCCAACGAAACCTTTCTCCTCGGCAATGACAGAGAAAATGAAGTCGTTGTGTGCCACTGCCCGCGGCAGATAGCCAAGGGAATCTTGCGTCCCCTGGCGCCAGCCTTTGCCCGTCAGCCCACCGGAGCCGACGGAGATCAACGCCTGCCGGACGTTGTACTCATCGTCCTGCTGTTGTTGTCTCATGCGTTGAAGCTCCGCCGGAGTGGCGTTCGGCAGAGCAAAATGGGTGTAATCGCGGCCGAAATAAACCAGCAATCGATCGCGTTGATAGGTTTGCATTGGTATCTGCCACCAACCCGGCGGCAAAAACACGGTATCCACGATAAATAAGGTGGCGAATAATCCGATGATGGCGGCCAGCCGCAACAGCCGGCGCGTGGGGGTTCCCGCCACGAGCATCATCGCTCCCCCGGTCGGCATCAGCACCAGGGCCGAACCGAGGTCGGGTTCTTTCAAGATCAGGGCGAACGGCAGCAGAATCAGGCCAATGCCTTTCCAAAAGACGGCGGCCTGGCGGAGTTCATCCGCCGGCCGGCTTAAGAAGTTGGCGCTTGCCAGAATGAAAGCGAGCTTGGCGAATTCACTGGGCTGAAACTGGAAGAACCCGAGGTCAATCCAGCGCCGGGCGCCAAACCGCATGGAACCGATGTGCGGCACCAACACCAGAACCAGGCAGATGATCATGGCCCAATAGGCCACAAAGGACCAGCGCGCCAGCACATGATAATCGACGAGGCATAGCGCCGCAGCGGCTCCCGCGCCCAGTCCATACCAGACAATCTGGCGCACCCAACTCTGGTCGTACCACGGCAGATTCATGACCGCCGGGTTAGCATGCGTCGCGCTATATACGAAGGCCGTCCCAATAATCATCAGGCCGAATAACGCGATCAGCAGGAGCCGATCGAGCTTGGTATGATTTTCATGGAGTGACGACGTTATCAACATATTAGTTCATCACCATATTGTTGTGAGCGGGGATGGACAGTTTTTTTGCGATTGCCGCGTAAATATCGTGGGCGATCGGAGCGCACGTTGTGCCTCCGGAGCCCGCTCCGTGAAACTGAACCATGACTACGACGGCATACTCCGGATTTTCATACGGGGCAAATGAGGCAAACCAAAAATTATAACCGATTAGCCGATTCGCACTGTCCTGAACTTGAGCGGTGCCGGTTTTTCCGCATATTTGGAAGCCGGGAACGGCGGCAGCCCGCCCCGTGCCCTCAGGGTCCTTGACGTCGGCCAGCATGGCTTCGCGGAGAATTTGCATGCTACGGGGATGCACATCCAAGCGGTTCCGTACGCGTCCGGCCGTATAATCATTTACGGTAATTTCACCGGAATCAGTCGTGGATTGGGATTCGATGCGCATCACGATGCGCGGCCAGAGCACATAACCGTTATTGGCAATGGCGGAGGTTAACACGGCCATTTGCAGCGGTGTTACCGCGATTTCTCCCTGGCCAATACAGAGGTTCGCGGTGTCACCATCATGCCAACCCGAGTTAATGCGGTCCTTGGATGGGAAGTTGCCGGTGGTTTCCTGGCCGGGAAAAAATCCCGCCCGCTCTCCGAGATGGAATTCCTCGCCGATGCGCACGATGTTTTCAACTCCCGCCACGTGCAGTCCGTAATTCACAAAGTAGGAATTGCTGGAGTGCATGAAAGCCTTCCGAAAATTGTAAAGCCCGGGGGGAGCGGTGTCCTTGATCTTTCGGCGGCCAAGATAATAGGCGCCCTTATCCGGGCGCTCGGGATCGGGTTCCACCCGAAAGATTTCATCCGGATTCAGGCCGTTTTCGAGCGCAGCCAGGGCCACGACGGTTTTGAAAATGGATCCGGGCGCATAATTTTCAAAGGTGGCCCGGTTTTTTTCCGCGGTCGAACTCTGGATTTGCGCCCACTGGTCGGAAGTGAGTCCCTGGGCGAAGGCATTGGGGTCAAAGGTGGGGGAGGACACCATTGCAAGAATGTCTCCTGTCCGCACATCCATAACTACGGCCGCGGCAGTGGCGTCGGCGGAGCGGTTCGTGCGAATAGCCTCTTCGGCCGCGCGCTGGATATCCAAGTCAATGGTGAGGACCACATTCGTGCCGGGCGCAGGTTGGGTGTCGACACTTTCGGACTGACGGAATCCGAGATTGTTGACCAAGACGGATTCCGTGCCGGCACGGCCCTGCAGGGTATCATTGTAAAATTCTTCCACGCCGTTCACGCCGCGATAGTCGGGCAGGCGGTAATTGAAGGAGGAATCTTCACCCTCAGCCGATCGATCATCATGCTGCAGATAGCCCAGCAAATGCGCGGCGAGGGTGCCATTAGGATAATGCCGGACCGATTGCAAATCCAGATCGGCAGCCAGTCCGTTGGTATAGCTTTCCTCAAAGCGCGCGACGCTCACCTCGCTCAAGTCTTTCAAGGCTGGATAGGGGAGGGCCCTTTTCTTCAGATAGTGTTTGTTAAAATCGTCGGCGTTGAATTGCAAAGGCTCACCCATCCGTTCCGAAAGCTGGGCGTACAGTTGATTTCCGGCCTCGATACGGGCTTCCGTGCGCAATTGCTGAATGTATTCCGCGTGCAACTGGAATTCTTTCAGTTCCGTCCGACTCAATTTTCCACCCTTTTTTTGTTCGGCGAGCGCTATGTTGTGTTTGACAACCCGCCGGGCGGCGGCGAGCAGATTCGTATACGCGCTGTTGAACGCCGGGTTGAGGTCATCCATGTCGATGCTCAAGTTGTAGCGCGGACGATTGTCCGCCAGAACGCGGCCTTCCCGGTCGAGGATTTTTCCGCGGATTGCCGGAATGCGGATGGTGCGATAAGCCTGCGTTTCGAGATGACTCTGGAACTCGCGGGCGGAGACAACCTGCACCCACCAAAGGCCGGCGAGCAGTAGAAGAAGCCCGGCCAGCAACAAAATTGCCACCAGGCGCAGTTGCGGGTCGTTCTTCTTTAATTCGTCTACGACTAACATTATCTCAATTCATTGTGTTCCGCCCGCGCCGGATTTGCCGGTCGGGTCGAAAACTGGTTTCTGTCCGGGGTTGATAACCCAAAGCATGGTTGCACCAGCCAAATACTATAAAAATCAAGGGAGCGGCGACGGCGCCCCCGACGATCATGACCACCCATTGCCAAAGCGTTCCCCAGCCTACCAGCGGGTCCCGCCGGCCGCTCAGGAGGAGCAATAGGGTCAGGGCCGGCACCAATGCACTAGCGATCGCTCCCAAAACGACCTGCGCAAATTGGACGTCCCGCAGGATCAAATCGCGGCGCAGACAAATGGGGAAACCCACGGCCAGCAGCGGGAGAATAGTGATGCCCATGGGATTGGCTGACAGCGAATCAAACCAAAGGCCACCCAAGAACGCCAGCAAACAGACCCCGGCAATATTGGTATTGAGGGCGGCAAATACCATGAGAACCGGCAAAAGGTCAATTTGGGCGCCCAGCCAAAGCCGCGGTCCATCAAAGATCGTCTCAGCAAATATGCTGACGAACGCGACGGCCAGCACCAATAGGATGTTAAAAAGGTTCATAGTCAGGGAAACACCACCCAAACATGCTCCAGCGCTCCCAAGTTGGCGTACAATTGAACCCGTGCTTCCGTATCCAGACCAAATTCCAGCGTGCGGAAATCAACGATTTTGCCTACCGGAATTCCCTTCGGAAAAATCCCGCCCAATCCGCTGGTGGAAACATTCTGGCCGGACTTCATGTTGGCGCTGCCGGAGAGATAGCCTAGTTCGACGACAGAATCGTCCAAGGGACCGCTGGCGGTAAGCACCCCCATGTCGTGGACCGGATCATCAATGATCACCGAAACGCGGCAATTGGGATCGCCTACTAAAACGACTTGTGAAGTGTAGTAGTTTACGGCGGAGATCCGTCCGACCAGATATCCCTCCGGCGTCAGAATGGGGAGATTCACGCGGGCACCGTCGCGGCTGCCAAATTCGATTTGCACCGTATGCCACCAGTTGGCCGGGTCGCGGGCGACGACTTTGGCGGGCTTCAATTTCCAGGGCAACTGCTTTTGCCACCCGAGGAGGGTGCGCAATTGATCGTTTTCCCGGGCAATGGCGACGGCCTGTGATTGTCCGGCTTGCAACTGTTCGTTTTCCCGGCGCAGGGTGTTGATCTCGTTGAGCAGTTCGCGGCGGGGCAGGGCATTGTCAGCCAGGTCGGCGGGCAGTTTTTGGGCCGAGCTGGCGAGGCCAAAGAGAGGTAAAAACCAACTGCTGACTGCCAGTCGGAGGCGGGAGGTGGCGTTTGCCGGCAGGCTGAGAATTAGCATTGCCACCAAGGTCACCGCGCCAAGCGCGAAATAATGTTGTTGTTTGAACATCCAGCTACGTCCCGGGCTGCCGCAGCAGCCGACGCGCAGATGAACGCACGGAAGACTAAATCAATATTTGGCGTTGGTCGCCACTCGTTTGAGGAATTCAATTTCCTGCAAAACGCGGCCCGTACCCTCGGCAACGGCACTCATCGGGTCGTCAGCGAGATGGACGGGCAGACCGGTCTCACCGGCCACCAAACGGTCAATACCCCGTATCAATGAACCGCCACCGGCCATCACCAGCCCGCGATCCACGAGATCGGCGGCCAGTTCCGGAGGGCAGCGTTCCAGAGTGATACGAATGGATTCGAGAATACTCGAAAACGGTTCTTGCAAGGCTTCCCGGACTTCCTCGGAGCGAATCGTGAGCGTCTTGGGCAGGCCGCTGCTTAAGTCGCGGCCTTTGACGTCCATGGTCAATTCTTCTTCCAAAGGAAAGGCGGAGCCGATGCGAATCTTGATTTCTTCCGCAGTACGTTCACCTATCATCATGTTATAGGCACGTTTCATGTGAGCCACGATCGTATCATCAAATTCGTCTCCGCCCACCCTCAGGCTGCGGCTGAAGACGATACCGGCGAGGGAAATGATTGCGATTTCGCAAGTCCCGCCGCCGATGTCCACGATCATGTTGCCGGCCGGTTCATGTACCGGGAGGCCAACGCCAATGGCCGAAGCCATCGGTTGCTCAATTAAATACACTTCCCGAGCTCCGGCATGGGTGGCGGAATCCTTCACCGCCCGTTTTTCCACTTCCGTGATGCCCGAAGGCACTGCCACCACCACGCGGGGGGCAATCAATTTACGATGGTGAACCTTTTGGATGAAGTGACGCAGCATGGCCTCCGTGATTTCAAAGTCGGCAATGACGCCGTCTTTCATCGGCCGGATGGCCACAATATTCCCGGGGGTGCGCCCCAGCATGCGTTTGGCTTCCTCTCCGACCGCCAGCACATTGGTTGTGCCGGCCTGGATGGCCACGACCGAAGGTTCCCGCAGGACGATTCCGCGATCCCGCACATAGACGAGGGAGTTGGCTGTGCCCAAGTCTATTCCAATATCGTTGGAAAACAGGCTTTTGAATTGCTCGAGCATGAAAAATGCCTAATAACGGCCACAGTTAATCGCCTGTACCGATAAACGTCAAGCTGTGAATAACTTTTATGGCCTGATTCCAGCTGACCTAATCCTGCAATATGCCAAAACTCACTGAAAATCAGATTTTTACACTGAAAACGCACTCTCATTTCCGGATGGCACGAATTAAACTTCGTAAAGCTGCTGTTATTCAGGCGGGTTGGTTCGCAGTTTTCGCGAAATGAAACACTATTACGCGCGATATTTCATTTTCGCATTTTCATTTTCCCTACATTGACTAATTTCTGTGCCTCGATTTTCTATGGCTGAGAATAACAAAAATAATTACGACGAGAGCAAGATCAAGACTTTGTCCTCTCTGGAACACATCCGGCTGCGCACAGGCATGTACATCGGCCGCACGGGGAACGGCAGTCATCCGGACGATGGCTGCTACATTCTGATCAAGGAGGTCGTCGATAATGCCATCGATGAATTCATCATGGGCCATGGCAAGGAAGTCCAGATTTCCGTGAACGGCACCCGCGTGACCGTCCGCGACTTTGGCCGGGGCATTCCGCTGGGCAAGGTCGTGGACTGTGTTTCTAAAATCAATACCGGCGCCAAGTACAATGACGACGTCTTTCAATTCAGCGTCGGACTTAACGGCGTTGGCACCAAGGCGGTGAACGCGCTCTCCAACTACTTTCTGGTGCGCAGCCATCGCGGCGGGGAATTCGCCGAGGCCAGCTTTAAGATTGGCAAGCTGAAGAAGGAGGCTTCCGGGGAAACCAAGGAACCCGATGGCACCTACGTGGAATTTGAGCCGGACCCGGATATTTTTAAGAATAGCGAATACCGCGTCGAATTCATTGAACGGCGGTTGCGGCATTACAGCTATTTGAACACGGGGCTCAAGCTGATTCTCACCATGCCGGGTGCTGAACCCAAAGTTTTTCAATCGCGCCACGGTCTGATGGATCTGGTGATGGAAGATCTGGCGGCCGATGGCAGCGAGCCGATGTATTCGCCGCTGCATTACTCGGGCAAGACGCTGGAGTTTTGCTTTACGCATAGCAATTCCCGATACGGCGAAACTTTTTATTCCTTCGTGAACGGCCAGTACACCAGCGATGGTGGCACGCATTTGAGCGCATTTCGGGAAGGGTTGCTCAAAGCCGTCAACGAATACTCCAATGGGAAATTCGAAGGCGACGACGTCCGCGAGGCCATGGTGGGGGCCGTATCCATCCGGCTCAAGGATCCGGTTTTTGAATCGCAAACCAAGAACAAGCTCGGCAACACGGAGATCCGGACGGAATTGGTGAACAACGTCCGCGAAGAGCTGTTGCATTTTTTCCAGCGCAACAAGGAGATTGCCGGGAAAATCATGGACAAGGTCAAGGACACCCAGCAATTGCGCAAGGAATTGCAGGACGTCAAAAAACTCGCCCGCGAGCGCGCCAAGGCCATTTCCCTTCGCATTCCGCAGCTCAAGGATTGTAAAAATCATCTGGACTTGAAGAAGGAAAAAGGGGCCGGAACGATGGTCTTTATTTGCGAGGGTCAATCGGCTGCCGGTTCCATCACCAGCTGCCGCGATGTAAATAATCAAGCCGTCTTTGTGCTCAAAGGCAAGCCGCTCAATGTTTGGGATCTAAAGAGGGATGTGATGTACAAGAACGACGAAATGTACAATCTCATGCAGTCCTTGAACGTCGAGGACAATACCGAAGGGTTGCGCTACGATAAAATCATCCTGGCCACCGATGCGGATGTCGACGGCATGCACATTCGCAATTTGATGATCACGTATTTCTTCCGGTTCTTTGAGCAACTCGTAAAGGACAGCCATGTTTATGTGCTCGAAACGCCGCTGTTTCGGGTGCGGAACAAGGAGGAGACGATCTATTGCTACAGCGAGGAGGAACGGGATGCGGCGACCAAGAAATTAGGCGGTCGCCCGGAGATTACTCGATTCAAAGGTTTGGGCGAAATCAGCCCGAAGGAGTTCGCGCAATTCATCGGCAAACAAATGCGTTTAAGCAAGGTGGAATATGCGCCCAAGGCGGAATCAACCCCGATCTTCAATTTCTACATGGGCAAAAATACCCCGGAACGAAAAGATTACATCATGGACCGCCTCGTCGTCCCCGTCGAAGAATAGCAACGTGACGTTGCATCCCATGGCGGTCTCCCGACCGCGGTAAATCATTTATTTCCACGCATCCCGCCACATGTTGGAATACCAGCGGCCCTCATCCATTTCAATCAGGTCGAAGTCGGTCAGCACGCTGCCGTCATCCCTTACCCCATAGTGCTTGATCATTTCGGGAATGAAACCGTCGGTCTCATCATCACGCCAGCCACGCTTGCTCATGAAACTGTTATAAATCAGCACTTCTTCGGCCGTGAGGGTGCGGCCATTGGCGAAACACCAATCCATTACCTCAGTATCGTTGTTCCCGGCGAGCACTTGGGCTTTAACATCCTCGTATCGAACCCGCAAGTAGCGGCAGGTCCGGCCATCAAAACCCTGGGCGAGCATGTCATGGTAATCCTTCGGAAGTTCACCCTGGGCGTGCAGGCGGATTTTGGAGCACATCCGGGCGAAATAAAACAGACCTTGAGTCTTCTCGAAACAACCTTTGATGCCTTCGATTTTCATGATGAGTTGCGCGCCTATTGGCGCGCTAAACCGTGCCATAAATTCTCCAATTCGTACATTCAAATCAGAGTGTTTTCACACCTTCTGAAGGCATCGTCGATTTTCTCCCCGCGTTGAACTGGGCGGCCAATTCGCGGTCGAAATCGCCAACCACCGACGGCGGGCTCACGGCAGAAAGCCGAGATGGGCAAGCTCTTATTCGCGCCATCGCGCCTATGATTCTCTCCCTCCGCAAAAATTTGCCCCTGTTCCTCAAGAATATTGGTCTTGCGACCAAGTGCCTGGGCAAGAGGAGGCGAACCGTCTCGGAAATTTCTTGGATTGCCGCTTAGGCAACGGGGACAACGGGCGTTGGGGGGAGGGTAGCCGGCGATTTTATTTTTGACGCTTCGGAACCGGTGCCGCGGCCATGCTCGAGATTGACGAACTGTCTCGTTTCGGGAATGTAGCCGGTGATGTTGAACTTGCCGATGGGTTCCTGTTTGGCTGCCTTGAAAGCCTGGTTGGTGCCGGCATAGCGCTTGCCATCGGCGACGTTGGCCGTCCATTTTCCATCCGCTCCGTAGAATTTGAACGATTCCGCGTCTTCAATAATAATATTCATAGATCATGATTGTAGCAGAGTTTTCGCGTTAATAGCACAGTAAAACGCTTTATATTTTCCCGCGGTAGTCCGTGATCCATTTGCGCTTCATCCTTACTAACGGAGACGGCTTCCCGCTTCATCCGGCCAGCTGGCGAATCGCACAGCCTCCCTCTTTCTCGGCGGACGATCCCCGTTTCAACCCCGGTCGGGGGTGCTTTACGCTTGCTCAAGAGAGATGTTAACGGCACTTTTTTGTGATGCGTTTGATTTTTCGCCGGTTGTCGGTGTTCGCCGCGGTAATCAGTTTGTTAGCTTCCGGCTTCTTTGCCTGGTGGGCGCAAGCTGCTGATGCCACCAATGTGGCTCCGCCTTTGCAGGTGGCTGATCAACTCCTTCTGGCAATTCCGAAAGGCGGTTTCGGGAAGGATTATCTCTTTAGTGCCTCCATGATTCCCCAAGGCCAGTCGCCCACCAGCCACGGGCTCGCCGGGAAGGTGGTCCGATTCGAATTATTCCCCGACGGAGTCGATATGTACGAGTCCACCAAGGGCCTGGTCGTCACCGAGGATCTGCCGGCCCGGCGGTTGATTGCTAATTTTTCGATCGTCCGGCAAGACGGCGACCAGGTGGTGATCGATTTTAATAAGGGCATGCGTCGCGTGTTTACGCAATCCTGGACCGATGGCGGTCCCCTGGATTTTGCCAGTCACGATGACGTTCTAGAAGTCCCCGAGAGCCGCGTTTTCGAAATGCGGGCAGACGGAAGCCAATTGATCATTCGCCAGAGCGTGCAGACCCGGAGCCGCGAGGAGAATCAGGACGAGGAGTTGCGCTATGAAATGCGTTATTTCATTGCGCCGTATCAATCGGGAGATTTTCCGGCCAAGGAACCGAGTGCAGTGGATTTGCGGTACACCAAATTTTTTGAAACCGAGGGACAAATCGAGCCCGTTACCGGCCGCATCTCGTCGCGGATCGCCCATTTCGACCTCCGTCAGCCGATCGTATTCTATTATTCCGCCAACACGCCGCCGGAATACTTGCAGGCGGTCAAGGACGGTATTTTATATTGGAACCTCGCATTTGGACGTGAAGTGGTGCAGGCGAAGGAAGCCCCTGCCGGAGTTACGGCACCGGATGCCCGCTATAACATCGTGCAATGGGTTCCTTGGGACACTGCCGGGTCCGCGTATGCGGATGTTCTGGTGGATCCGCTCTCGGGCAAGTCTGAGCATGGACAGGCATATATTACCAGCGCCTTTACGTTCTATGGCAAGGCTCGCGCTCGCGAACTGTTGCGGAGCATGGAAGAAATGGCCAATGTCAAAAAAGATGATAAAAAGGGCGCGCGTTTGATGGCTTCGTTTCTGGGATCCAGCGATGGTTGCCAGGTGGATGAACAAGCTTTTGCCGCCGACCTGGCGCACGGCTTGCAAGAAGTTCTGGCGAGCGACAGTTTGACCGACGAAGCGGTTTTGCGCATATCGCAGGATTATCTGCGGGAAGTCGTGGCCCATGAGGTGGGTCATATCCTCGGATTACGCCACAATTTTGCCGGCAGCCTCGCTGCGACGCTGACCCAGTCGGAACTGGACGCCTGGTTCAAGGCCTATTTGCTGGGCCAGCCGCTGGATGCCTACACCAATAAAATCAGTTCCAGTTCCATGATGGAGTATGAAATTTTCGAAGCCCGGGCGTTTACCGGGTGGCGGATGCGGACGCTGAAGCAGCCGCTGCCGCATGATCGCGCGGCCATTCAATGGGGATATTTTGACAGCCAGGAAGCCCGGACCAACAAGCTTCTGTTCGCCAGTGATGAGGATGTGATTCGCTATTATGATGTGCGAACATTCGATTATGGACCGGAACCGGTGGTGGGCTCCTACGCGGCCCTGGCCAAGGAGATTGACCTCCTGCCCAGCGCCGTAATCGAGGCGTTCATTCGCGCCCGCGCTCCGCGCAACCCGCATGATCGGATTCCTTTGGAGCAGGTGGATTTGAGCTATACGTTGATGGCGTCCCGCCTGGCCAATTCTTTCGCCGATGAACTGGCTTGGTTTCGGGCCGACACCCGTTCTTTCCGCGTGGAAAACCAATTTGATTTTATCGGCGATCTGAATTTGAAGGAGCGGCATGCGGCGCACTGGAAGGCTTTGAACGACCAGATCGCCGAATTGGGCGGGGTGGATCGCGCCTTGTTTTCAGCGTTTCCGGCGGATCTGAAGCTGGAACTGAATGCCGAGCCAACCAATTCCCCGGTGTTGCAACGTTTGAACGCCACCAACCTTTCGGCGCATCTGGCCAAACTGCTGGTTTCAACCAACTACGCGGTTTTTGTGGGATTGGACGATAAGAAATATTCCTTTACCCCCGAAGAACGCGACCTGATCCGCCAGCGCGGCGAGAAGGCTTTTGGTGAATTGGAAAAGGCCTTCGTCAAACAAGTCTGCTTGAAATTGGAAAATGCGCCGCGCGATCTCGGTCGCGAAGCGAATGACGGCATTGGCGAGGACGACATTACCTCCAAGTTGGAGCAACGCATTATCGACCTGGCGAAGTACGTGGTCCTGACCCGTTCCCCGACCAATTACATTGAAGGTCATTTGGACAAGGTGCCGGTCAAGGTGCTGGATTTTAAATATGATTACGACACCCGGCTGGCGGCGGCCAAGGCATTGAATGAAAAAACCGGCTCGTTCAAAGGCTGGGCGGATGACGCAAAATCCGACCTGAATGCGCAGTTGAAGAAGTCAGTCAACGAATCGCTGCTGATCGACCATATCAACGATTTCAAACCCACCTTGCTCTCGCGCCCGTTGCGGGAATGGTATCAGCAGCAGCAGGATATTTTGCAGCTGCTCCCGCCGGCCGCCAAGTGATGTCGGCCGGTGGTTGAGTTGAAATTGAATTGCGCCCATCCGCCGCATAAAGTGAGTGCCGTGTTGCGCCCCTTTCCCGTCATCCTAGCGGAATACAATCCGGACTGGCCGTTCATGGCCGCGGACCACACGAGGCGCCTGCAGGTGCTGGGGCCGGCTCTTTTGGCGGTTCATCATATCGGTTCAACGGCAGTGCCAAACCTGATCGCCAAGCCGATCGTCGATTTGATGCCTCTGGTCACCAGCGTAGCTGATCTTGATCAGCGACGTCATTCGGTGGAAGCGCTGGGTTACAATTGGCATGGCGAACATGGCATATCGGGACGACGTTATTGCACCTTGGACGGGGAAAAGGGGCAGCGCGTCGTGCAACTTCATTTTTTCGAGGCAGGTTCGCCGCAGGTTGACCGCCATCTTGCCTTCAGGGATTATCTGCGCGCACATCCCGAAGTGGCCCGTGTTTACGCGATGGAAAAACGGCGCGCGCGGAATCTTCATCCGGACGATTCATATGCTAACACCGACGAGAAAGCGGCGTGGATCCGAAAGGCGGAAGCCATGGCGATTGATTGGTACGCAGAATATTTGAAAGTGATTAATCCTTAGGTTGCCGCGGGCGTTTTGGATTCCACCCAACGCGCCAGGAGCCAAAGGGCGTCTGACAGGCGATTCAGGTAAATCACCGTCTCTCCATTTGGCACGGCACCGCTTTCGTGCAGGGCGCATAAGTTTCGCTCAGCGCGCCGGCAGATGGTGCGCGCCAGGTCGAGGGCGGCCGCGTTGACCGTGGCGCCGGGCGTCGCCCAGCCTTTGAAACTCACACCCTGGGATTCCACGTCCGCGACGATGGCATCCAGCTTTTTGGTCATTTCTGGAGTTACCCGCGCATAGCCGTCTTTCACATAGCGTGGGAGATCGGCGTTGTCCACAATGATTTCTCCCATGACATCCACGAGGCTTTTCTGAATCCAAAAGAGGTTGTCTTTAATAAAAGCGTGTTCGGCGGTGGCGCGCGCCATGCCCAAGGCGGCGTTCAATTCGTCGATGGCGCCGTTGGTTTCCACCCGGGGATGGTTCTTGGAAACGCGGTGCCCATACATCAGGCCGGTGGTGCCCGAATCGCCGGTTTTGGTCGCAATGCTCATAGGAAATCAATATTAGACGAACCGGGAAGAGGGATAAAAACAAAACTACCGGTTTCCGAGGGACGGTTTTTCCGGAACGGGCGAGATTAGTTTCTCGTAGTTTTGAATGCCCCGGGCAATCGCCAGCGCGAGTTGGCGGCGATAGTTGCTGTCGAATATTTTCCGGCCTTCAACGGGGTGGGTCATATAACCGCTTTCGATCAAAATCGCGGGCATTTCCGCATCCCGCAATACGGCGAAACGCGCACGGCGCACGCCACGGTCCGGGCAGCTCAAATTTCGCACGAGCGATTTTTGAACTTGATAGGCGAGAACGACGCTGCGGGATTCCACGCGATTTGCCGGCGTGGGCCCGTAGTTGGCTCCCTCGCCCCGGGCATTGGTGGAGCTGGCACCCACCGGCGTAATACAATAGGTCTCCGGTCCTTGGACT
>Ga0302320_10020360_pt1 | contig 13242 bp, 6 predicted proteins | sample Bog_T0_3_FD_202130 | JGI IMG/M metagenome (GOLD analysis project Ga0302320, IMG submission 202130) | Peat permafrost microbial communities from Stordalen Mire near Abisko, Sweden - Bog_T0_3 | ecosystem: Environmental > Terrestrial > Soil > Wetlands > Peat | place: Sweden: Abisko, Stordalen Mire...
GCGCTTCGACAACCGGCCGCAAGAGAGCATCGGCTTTAAGGATGTCTTGTTGGTAGTCGGCCACGGGAGTATGGTTCAGGTCGGCGTGCGACCAGGTGTGGTTGGCGAGGTCGGCGCCGGCGTCCAGCCAGAGATCGAGGATGCGGCGCAGATCGGGCGGGGATAGCTCGGTGCGGCCGGGATGGACGAAGCCGGTGACGGGGATTTTCTGTTCGCGGAAGGGAGTGAGCAGGCGCTCGGTCATAGCGCGAATTTTTGGGTAGGTGCGGCCTCCGCCATCGCCGCCGCGGGGCAGGTCGTCGATGGTGATGGCCACTTCGCGGTTGGCGCCGGCGGCGCAGGCGGATAGAAAAAGCAGTACGAGTGCGGCGCGCGTCATAGGGTTATTATCACAGTGTGAAGACTTCGCGTATCGTTGTTTCATTCGCCGTTGTGGCGGCCGCGGCGGTGGCGGCATACCTGCTGTTCCCGCCTTTCCACCTGTGGGCGCTCGTAGTGGCCGGCCATAGCCCGGTTTGTCCCATGTCGCATGCTATCCGGAGCCAGGCCAATGTGGACGAAAAGACGCGCATTAAGGATCGCATTCTGGCGGGCAGCCACCTGGTGAAAGAAGACAGCGGTTTGGAATTATGGAGCACGCCCAAGGGCGAGTATTGGATTCCCAAAGGCAATCGCTTCGTGCTGCCGTTCAACCTGGCGGAGATGGAGCAGCATATTTACGGCACGGGCGGGCATTTCATCCATGCCGGCGACGTGGTGCTGGATTGCGGAGCGAGCGACGGGGATTTCACGCGGCTGGCCTTGGAGGCGGGGGCGCAGACAGTGGTTGCGGTGGAGATTTCGCCGTCGAGCGCGGAGTGTATCCGGCGCAATCTGGCGGGCGAGATCGCGGCCGGGCGGGTGATTGTGTATCCGAAGGGCGTGTGGGACAAGGACGACACTCTGACGCTGACGGTGGACGACACCAACTTTGCCGCCAACAGCGTGGTGATGCATCCGGAATCGGGCCATCCGAGCGTGCAAGTGCCGTTGACTACGATCGATAAGCTGGTGGCGGAGTTGAAACTGCCGCGCGTGGACTTCATCAAGATGGATGTGGAAGGCGCGGAGATCCCGGCGCTGGCGGGGGGCCGCGGAACGATTGCGCATTTCAAGCCGCGGATGGCGATCGCCACGGAGCACAAGCCGGACGACGAGTTCACGATTCCGGCGGCGGTGCGCAAGATTCGGGCGGATTATCAGATGGAATGCGGGCCTTGTTTGGAGGCGAAGGGGCACGTGCGGCCGGACGTGTTGTATTTCTGGTAGGGGCGGAAGGGCAGTTGTGGGCCTGGACGGTAGCATCATCCGGCGTTCGCGCTGACTGCCATCTTGCCGCTGGCGCTGGGGATTGGCGCGAATACGGCCAGATCTACGCTGACTAATCAGATCCTTTTGCGGGTAGTTCCGGTGAGGGAGCCGCAGCGGCTGGTGGCGTTCCATTGGACGCGGGGTACGGATGGCGCTGGGGGCGGCGCGCGGCAGCGTGCTGCGGATGGTGATGCGGGAGGTGCTGACGCTGGCGGCGGCGGGGTATGTGCCGGCGCGGCGGGCGGCGCGGATTGATGCGATGGAGGCGCTGCGGTGGGAGTGAGGCGCGGTATCATTCTCTTGTGATCCGCCGCTTGTATGTTCATAATTTCCGCTGTCTGGAAAACTTCGAATTGTTGCTGCGCGAGCCGTCCGCGCTATTGATCGGCAAGAATGGTTCGGGCAAAACGACGGTTTCGCTGGCGCTGGAATTATTGCAGAAGATCGCCCGCGGCACAAACCATGTGCGCGAACTCATCAAGCCAAGTGACTTCACCCGCCAACACACCGATGTTCCAGTGCGGTTTGAGATCGAAATCGAGATTAAATCGGATATCTACGAGTACGTGGTCGCGTTCGAGCTCCCCGAAGGATCAAAGGAGCTCCGGGTTCTTGATGAGAAGCTCGTGGTCAATGGCAAGCCGGTATACACACGCCAGCTAGCCGAAGTGCATCTTGCAGGAATGGGGCGGCAGCCGGAAGGCGGTTTTCGTATTGATTGGCACTTGGTGGCTTTGACGGTGGTGCAGGAACAGACCGAGAGGGATCCGCTTTATATCTTCAAGCAGCGCCTCGCCCGTGTGCTCATTCTGCGTCCCGTACCTTCCTTGATTACTGGAGACTCCGAGGGTGAGACGGCTTGGCCAAACGATAAGGTAACAGATCTTGGCGCGTGGCTTTCGGACCTCCTCGGCTACGCTCCCGGTGCCTATGTGGCCATGGAGAAGTACCTCAGGCAGGTCATGCCCGATTTGCTGGATATCAAGAATGAGCGTGTTGGCAGAGATGCTAAGAGCATCAGGGTACAGTTTTCCAGGGATCAGGGAATCTTGTCCCTACCGTTCAGCGTTCTTTCCGACGGCGAGAAGTGCTATCTGATATGTGCCACGGCGATCGCTGCGAACGAAGGCTATGGGCCGCAAATATGTTTTTGGGATGAACCGGACAACTACCTGGCGATGGATGAGGTCGGGGATTTTATCTTAGCGCTGCGCAAAGCGTTCGAAGCAGGTGGACAGTTTATCGCGACTTCGCACAATCCAGAAGCCGTGCGCCGTTTTTCGGATGAGAACACATTTTTCTTGAGTCGAAAGAGCCATTTAGAGCCAACCATAGTGAGGAGGCTCGAAGATCTGAATATCAAGGGAGATCTGATTGGGGCGCTGCTGCGCGGAGATGTGGAGCCATGAGTGTAAACAAGGATCGGCCCCACGTTTTCCTGATTCCGGAGGACGATGCCAACCGCCAGATCGCTAACGGATTTCGCTTGGAGTTCGGTAACCGGCAGTTTCATGTTGAGCCGGTTGCCGGCGGCTGGCGCGAGGTCCTTCTCCGTTTTAGCTCAGATCACGTGAACGAGATGAGCAGATATCCAGAACGTCTGATGATTCTGCTGCTCGACTTCGACCGGAAGTTCGAGAGGCGCGATGAAGCCAAAGGGCATATACCCGATCAACTGATGGATCGGGTATTCGTCCTAGGCGTGTGGAACGAGCCAGAAGACTTTAAGCACGCCAACCTCGGTTCTTTAGAAACAATTGGTAGAAGACTCGCGCGGGATTGTCGCGACAATACCAAGGAAGTCTGGAGGCACGAATTCCTTGGTCACAACGCCGAGGAACTTGCCCGCTTGTGTGGACGGATGCGGGCAATCCAGTAGACAATTAATCGCCGAAGGAACCGACTTCTTCGCGCTCTTCGACTTGCTCGACCGGGGCCGGCTTGGCAGCGGGCTTGGGTGCAAGCTGAATGGATCCGACCGACACCAGATCGGGCGTGGGCTGCTCTTTCAGCACGTGCTGGCGGTAGAGTTTCGCCATGCGGGCATTCTCTTCGTCCAGCTTGATCTTGGCGGCGCGGGCGCGCAGTTTCTCTTCGCCGGAATTCTTGGCGATGCCCAGTTTATCCAGATCGTGCTGTATTTCGGTGGTGACGATGCCTTCGCGCAACACCATGGAGTGGTCGGCGCTCTGCATGGCGACCGACTTGCCGCCGGCGAAGATCTCGTGGCGGCCGTGCTCCTCATACCACTTGGTGAGCGTGGCGGTCATATGCATCTTCTCGATGATATTGCGCCACCCGACGCCGGTGTTATAAGCGCAGAATGAGATTTCGCCTTCCTGCGTGGCGTAGGGGATGATGCACTGTTCGGTGCGGCGGAAATCGTAGTTGAACAGATCCTGGAACCACATGCCGGCGATCAGCAGGAAATTCCAGCGGTCCTGGCGGCGTTTTTCAATATCCGCCATGGTGCGGTCGGAGCCGACTTTGCCGTAATTCTTACCGGTGGCGCCGAAGGTTTTGTCCAGCTTCTTCATCAGGTCGGACAGCTTGAAATGCGTGGGCGACTTGAAGGGATCGTAGTTGCGCGCGGTGGCCAAGGCCATGCCAACGATGGAGAGCCACTTGCCGCGGGCCGCATCGTTGACGCGGGCGACGTCTTTGGCCAATTGATCGGCATTCCAGAACGAAGTCACGGGGGCGGATTCGCCGGTCACTTTATCGACCATTACGGCCATGCCGACGCCGCAGTTGGGATGGCAGCCGCAGCTTAATTGTCCCCACTCATGTTCCGGGCCGTGCACCAGATCGGACCAATCGGAGAAGGTGCTGATGAAGGACAGCGGGAACCAGTCGCGGGAGGGTTCGCCCAAGCCGGTCTGATTCTTCACGTCATGCGCCAGGTTGGCCAGGGTGTAACGCTGCGCCATGCGGCGCTCGTCGGTGACGGCTTCATCGCGGCCGGTAAACGAAACCGGCTGGAAGGAAAGGAACGGGATGCGCTTGGGATTGTCGAGCGCGAACTGGATGACTTTGCCGACCTGCTCGTTGTTGATGCCGTTGATCAGGGTGATCACGGGCACGATATCCACGCCGTTGGTGTAGAGATTTTCGATGGCGCGCAGCTTCACGTCGAACAGATTGCCGACCTTGCGGTGCGAGTTGGCGGCGTTGCCGATGCCATCGAACTGGAGGTAGGCATAGCGCAAGCCGGCGTCGGCGGCCTTACGGCAGAATTCGGGACTCTTGGCGAACTCGATGCCGTTGGTGGCGGCCTGTACGCTGGTGTAACCGACTTTGCGGGCGTAGGAGACGGCGTCCAGGAAGTACGGCGAAATGGTCGGCTCGCCGCCGGAGAACTGCACGGACATCTGGCGCTTGGGCTTGATGGAGATGGCATTATCGAGCAGGGTCTGGATATCTTCCCAGGTGAGTTCGTGCACGAAGCCGACCTGGTTGGCATCCATGAAGCAGGGGTCGCACATCATGTTGCAGCGGTTGGTGAGATCGATAGTGAGGACGGAACCGCGGCCATGGGTGATGGTGCTGGTGCCGTGATGATGCAGGTGCTCGTCGGCGTGGGAACGGATGTCGCGGCCGGGAAAGCACTCTTCCAAATGTTTGAAGAAGACCGTGTCGATGGACATGACGTCCTCGAAGTGGCCGTGGATGGGGCAATCCTTCACCATCAGGATTTTGCCATCGCGCTCGATGACCTGGGCCTTAATCTCGCCCACTTTATCATTGAGAAGCATGGAGAGGGGCTTCTTGCCGCTGAGGATTTCTTCGCGGATCTCAGGGATGCAGCGGGGGCACAGCGAATCGGTTTCGCGCGGCCAGCCCAGGGGGGGTTTGGTCTTTTGATAGGACTTCAGCAGGGGCTTTTCGGACCAATTGGGAGTGAACGACGGGTTCTGCTTAATCTGGTTGGCTTTGTCGAAAACGGTCCACGCCGCTTGGGCAGCGTAGGTGAGGGCTTTTTCGACATACTTTATTGGCTTGTGCATCCGTTTGAACTCCTCATGGGTTGCCAGCACTGCCCTGCAACCGCCATTTTAATGTAAACGCGCTCACACAGCACGGCGTCGCCGCGTGCTCGATTGTATCAGTATAGTTAACGATGGTGAAGCAAAACCACGGGTGGTCATTAAACTGTTGATTTCCTTGGTTGTATGGCAAGTTGGCGTGTTGAATGGGAGATTTTCGCGATTGAGTCTGGATTACCTGTAACTTATTGACAACGTGGCATTTATTGACGTGCAGCGAAAAGCACACGGACTACCGGGCTAAAGCGCGCGCGGTTTGTCGCCGATATATTGGCGAGGACCTGTGCGCCAAGGAGCAGCCGGCGGCTCAATCGCAGCGCAGCGCCAAGCCAAACATTGGGTCGATACGGGCCGCCCGCCGCGCTGGGCGTGCCATGCCGAGCGCCGTGCGCGGCCTGATCTTGTAAGTATCAGTGGACAAGCTGACTTGGCTCGCAAATCCACGGACTCCGCAAACCGTAGCGCAGATCTTGAACCAGCGTTCCCATATTTTTGATTACTGTCGGGGACCAAGAAGTTTACGTGCTTTCGGCCCGAAATAATTCGTGGCCCAAAAGCTGCTAGGCTCTTGCCCATGCGTGCTGCCGCGGCAATCCTGATCCTCGCCTGCACCGCCTGGGGGCAGTTCAAGAGCAACGCTCCGCTGGTGGTGGCGCCCACTACGGTCACCGATTCCAAAGGCAACTTCGTAGACGGACTGAGCCCTGAAGACCTGATCCTATACGACAACAACGTGCCGCAACAGGTACAGATGGATTGGATGACTTTTCCCATCGATCTGGTGGTGGCGGTGCAGACCAGCGAGAATTCCGGAGCGGTGATCGATAAGCTGGGCGGCGCCGGCATCCTGTTTACCGAATTGCTGGCGGCGGATGCCGGGGAAACGGCGGTCCTATCGTTTAGCGACGAGGTGACCCTCCACCAGGATTTCACCGGCAACCCGGACCTGGTGATCCACGCGCTGCGCATGCTGCGCAAGGAAGGCGGCGAGGCGCACATGCTCGACGCTTTGCATGAAGCGCTCCTGATGTTGGAGCGGCGGAAGCCGGGACGCCGGAGAATCATCCTGGTGATCGCGGAAAAGCGCGACCGCGCGAGCCAGGCGAAACTGCCCGACGTGATGCAGCAGGTGGAGCGGCTGAACGCCGCGGTTTACTGGCTCACCTATTCGCCCATGTTGCAGCCGTTCACGGTCCGGCCTAAAACCGCCGAGGATGAGAAGCCCATCGCTGAACGGGTCAAGGTTCGGAAGTGCGATCTTTGTCCCGGCCCGGACGACACGGCCGTGCCACCGGATTTGGGACCGGGAGGCTTCCTCTACACTCTCGGGGAACTAGCGCGGCTGCACAAGCCGGATCTTTCCACCCTGTTCGCGAAAAGCACCGGCGGGCGCACCCTGAATTTTCTGAAGAAGGACGCCTTAGAGCAGGCTATCCAACTGATCGGCGAGGAGGTGCATCGCCAGTACATTCTGAGCTTCGAGCCGAAAGGCGGCGAGGCTGGACAGTTTCACGCCATCCGGGTTGCGGTGAAGGACCGGCCCGACCTGCGCGCCACCACGCGCGACGGATACTGGGCGCTGCAATAAATCAGCCAGTGATCGCGTTTGTGAGTAACATCGCGCTCGCCGATCTCCCTCCGGGCAGATATGACTGCCAGGCGCCCGTCGTCCTGGTTCCGGAACTGCCGCAATAGCCTTACCCCCCCGCGAACAGCGCCATTCCCGGCCACGGCGCCAGCGGCAACTGGTAGCCGATCAGGCAGTATTGATCCAGCGCGAACAGCACCACCGATCCCATCCTCAGCCCCTTTGCGATACGGCTCTCTTTCGCCCACGGCGTAGTATAGTTTCCTATACCCACCAGGTGCGCGCTATTCGCAGGCAAGAATCCCAGCTTCATGGGCAGATCGATCGAAGTCACAGCCGCGTCCAGATTGAAGTCGCCCGTATAAGTGAAGTTTTCAGTCTTAAAACAATTGAGGTTCGCCGGAGCCCATTGCCCCGGTAAATTGATCACACTGGTAAGCGAAGCGTTGTTGGTATCCGGCGGATAAAGCACTTCGAATTGCGCATCCGGGTAGGCCTGCTGGACGAAGGCCATGATGGCGGCGGTGAACTGACCGATCAACCCCGGCAGGAAAGCGGATTCCTGCGGATATGGCGTCGGGTCGTTGCTCGGGTCGGTGAACACATGCATGGGCCGCCCGTATTGCGCTTCGAAGGTGGCCGTCGTATAGGCATCGTAGAATGGCATGCCGCCGTCGGGAATCGGCGTCCAATTGCCATCGCCCGGATTGGCCGGCGGGCAGAAGTACCACCATTGCACCTCGCCGAATTGCAGATAAGCTGGTACGCCGGCCGCAGCCATCACATTTGCCATATCCAGATACACTTGTTCCCAGAACGCCAGGCTCGTAGGCGAGAAATTCGTCTGCAGAGCCGGAGTGTTCACTTCGCAAGCGTCGCCGCTGGGGTAGCGCTGGGCGATTCCCGCGCCTGCCGACGGATCGCCATTTCCCAACTCCGTGCTGAACGAAGCCGTCACTTCGATGCCGTAGCCGTTGAGAGCCGTGTAGAAACTCTGGCTCCAATCGCGCGCCGCCCGATTGATCCGCGGCGCGGCGGTCAAATCGGTAACCCAGTTGCCATTCACGCCGCCCGCCAGCGCTCCGCTGGTCTGCACCTGTAGTGTCGTACTGCCGCCTGTGTTGGCGGCGAGCGCCATGCCATCCCCCGCGCTGCCCATGAGCCGCGATGTGACCGTGACTACTCCGCCGTTCGCCCCCGCCCACACGCCGGTCGAGCCTTCGTTGATCAGTAGCGCGAACGCCTGCGCCAGGCTTGCGGGTGTATCGCCGATGAGATTCACGTGAGTGAATACGGTCGGCCCCAGTGACATCTGAGACGTCTTCCCGAACTCCGATGTGCCGGACCACGTGACTGTTCCCGCCGCATACTGCTGGCCCGCGCAAATCAGCTCATAAAACCACAGGGCGCCCGCATAGTGGTTGCCTCTCCCGGTGAAGCCTAGCGCCTGGATCAGCCACGCCGTCCGCTCCGGCGCCAGAGCCTGTGAGTGCAGCGTATCCCAGTCGGTCGCCAGCGTCGTCTGGGGATCTGGCGCGAAAGCTGGAAGATCGCCGGTCGGCACCGCAATTTCCAGAAAGTCGAAATAGAAGGGCGATCCCGCGTCTCCGGTATGCGTGATCGTAACCGTGTGTGGCACCCCCCCCGCAAGGGCGCCCAAGCCCCATCGCACCAGGACATCTTCACCGGGCAGCGCTACTGTCAACACTTGTACCGCGCCCTGATCCACCTGAGCCGATAACTGCGCCGCCGTGGGGATTCGCCGTGTCCCCAGGTTCAACGTGTGGTCTTGCGGCGATTGATAAGAATAAGTCACACTCGCGCCCGGTAACGTAGCGTAACTGATCGATCCGCCCGAATAGTTCCCTACATCCTGGGTCCACTGGCCCGTATATTGAACTGCGGCGTCGTTGTCTTCCACGCGCCAACTGCCCGGACCAGCCACTTGGTAGCTTCTGTTCGCGCCGTTCACCGTCCAATTCGCTACCGCCGCGCTAAATTCCAGACGCGCAAAGTCACCCGTCTGCAGATCGGCAGCCCAGGTCCAGCGCATCTTCCGGACTGCATTCATGGGCACCGGAACGGTAGCGCCGGTGTGGTCCAGCCCGCTGATTGAAGCAAAGTTCAGGTTCACCTGCCATTGACTCGGCGACATGCCGCCGGTGAACAGTTGCCACGCCGGTAGCCAGCTCTCCGTCGGCGGCGTAGGCGTCGCGCTATAAACATTCCCATAAACGCCCACCCGGTTGCCGTTAGCTCCGCTGTTGCTGCTCGTGAGCTGTAACGTGATCGTGGCGCCGCTGGTGGACGCTTGCATGGTTTGCGAGAACGCATTGATACTTTGGGCCAGGGCCGTCGCGGCCGTTTCCAGCGTGTCGGCTCCGTATAATTGATAGGTGTAGTGCTCTTGATCCCATGCTAACTCTATATAATCGCCGCCCGTCGCGGCCCCCTGCAGCCCAAAAGTCGCGGATGCCGGTGTATAACTTCCTTCCACCGGGACCGCGTTCGCCAATAAAGGAATTCTATAGAGCTGTTCGCCAGTTCCTGGATCCGCCCATACGCGCAGATAAGGCCAATCCACCGTTGGATACAGGGTTGAGTCTATCGCAATACAGTTATTGCGCGTCTCTTGGTAAGAGAGCGCCAGGCCGCTCAGATCGGCGTCTGGTAAGTTGCGGAACACTGGGTGTTCGAAAACATTGTCGCGATTCCACTCCACCACAACCCAGTCCGACTGCGTCCGCCACGAGCCCGAAACGGAGAAACCACTTGGACTTGTGGCGCTTAAAGCCGCCACGGCCGACGGCTCGTAAAAATAACACTGCAAGTCTTGGTTGGGAGTAAGCTTCTGAAGCGGGGTCATGCGTTTGCCCTTGTCACAGCCGCAGGATTACCGTAAGGTCGGAGCCCGGGCTCGTTTGCCCCACTCCGGTGACTGCCATGCTGAGCTGCGCTTGTGTCATCAGCGGCAGGCCAAAGCCATCCACGCTGGATGACGCCGTAGCGCCATCGGGAATAGTCAGAGTGCAATAGGGGGCCCCATTCTGGCTCACGGTGATAATGATCGGCCCTCCCGCCGGCGCCTGTTTCACGATGGCGTATATATCTAGCACTGCATGCGCCGCCTCTACAATCACGTTCGGCGCCGGGTTGCTGTCGACCGCCAGGAATCCCTGCACTTGGAATGAGTATTGCCCGCCGGAAAGCGTCCGCAAGCCGTAGTCTGTCGATTGCGTCAAGTTGATTGCGGCGATCGGACTGCTGCCTCTCGTATTCGTGACGAATAACTCCGCGCTCGCTACTTTCGTATTAGGTAATGCGATCGGATAGCTCCAGTTGCCGCTTAACGGACTCCCGAAAAAGTCCGGCGGGAAGGGCGCCACTGCCACCGTGCTCGACAATTGATAGAGCGGAATTTGGGCGGCATGCGGCGCGGCCGTGGTGCCATGCATGCCGCGCGTCACCTGGTATTGCAGCCCGCCGTCTTCAACTGCCGTCACTTGCATCACTTCCTCTTCCACCTGCACGAACGATCCGGCAGTGGCCGTGCCGGCCGGTGTCAGATTCAATATGCTGTCGGCCGCCACCATCGCAGCGGACAATAAGTATGGCGTGTTGCCCGTCAGTTCATCCCAATAATAGATGGTCAGCGTGCCGGCGGTTACGCTATAGGTATCAGTCAGTGTCGGGAAAGAAACGCCGCTCAATTCCACCGTGCCGTTCTGCAGTGACGACGTGCCCAGGCCGAAGACCGGCTGTGGCGGCGCCGCCGTGTCCCCCGACCCTCCCCCGCCGATCGTCCATCGGGTCAGCGTCGAGAGCAGCGGAGGTCCCTCCAGATTGTTGACGTTTGCCCCTCTGCCTTGTATATGCAGCGTTACACCCGTCTCGTTCGGAATCTCGAACTCCACCGGACTCGCCTTTGCCGTGGCCGCGAAATGCCACGTTGCCTCGGCCACCACGAATTGACTGGTCGCGTCCGGCTGCACGCCCCACGCCTGCGTCAGCGTCAACGTCGTCGACGTGTTCGACGCCACCGTGTACTCCTGGTCCGCCCCAGTCCCGCTCAGGATTCTGACGATCGCCCCCGCGTAGTTGACGCTGCCCATCTCGGCAGTACTGTTGCCCACGGTATTGCCGGTCGCAATGGTCGCGCTGTAGGGGGGTTGCAATTCCGTCCGCCAATAAAAGTTTGCATGATCGAAATTCGGATCCGAAGGCACCCAACTCTGCGCCGCCAGCCCCGTGTCGGAGAAGTTGACGCCCGGCGTTTGGCTCGATGCAATCCTGCTCAATTGTTGCGGATTGGGCCCCCGGTAGACGTCGAACGTAACCGTATTCGAGTCGAAACTCAGTCCTGTCAGCGTCACGCTGTTGGCATTCGATCCCGGCGGAATACTGGCGAGTACCACGAACGATAACGCGCTCTCGTCCCCCGCGGAATCCACCGCGCTCACCGCATAGTACAGTATCTGGCCGCCTGCCAACGTCCCACCCGGCCCAATCGTTGCGGCCAGGCTCACTAACGGCACCCCCGGGCCGCCGGTCGCGGTAGTCGACGGCACTACAAAACCCACCGTAAGCTCTTCGCTCACGCCGCCGTCGCTCGAGTTGCTGGAACTCTCATTGATTTGATATTCGGCATTGCCGCTGGTGTCGACTATGTTGCCCAGCAGCGGACGCGGCACGCCGATGCCGCCTCCGGGTTGGCGGCCCGTGCCAGTATCTCCCGGTATCTGGCCGTTGGTGTCCTCATACCATTCGTCCTGCTCCACCTGCGCCGTAATCGTCGTAACCCTATAGTTGGCGCCCGGTGCGATTTTGGTAATACGAAAGGCCTGCCGCTCAAAACCTTCTTTCAGATAGGTGACCGTGATGATGTCGCCTGGCCGCAGACCCAGCGCCTTTACGCTGGTGTCGAACGCAATGTAAGTATTCCCGCTCACTGCCTTGTCCAGCACGAACTGAGAGATACGCGCGGCTTGGTCGTAGTTGGCCAGCCCGAGCGCCATGAGCGTGGTGCTGATAACCTGGCCTGTAAGCTGAATGTCGGCGACGTCCACCGTCACCAGGCTGTCCTGTTGATATGCGTTGAACGCGTCCTGAAACTCCACCGTCACCTGGTTCGGCGTGTCCGCAATGCTGCGGGATGTCACTTGCACGCTCGGCTCTCCATTGGCTTTGCGCAAGATATTCGCGCTGCCGATCGACCCATCGCTGAACTCATATGCCGGCCAGCCGCCATTCAGCGGCTCGGTGCTGTTGCTCCACGCCTGCTGCGTCGGTTGCTGTAGCGCGATCGAGTTCTCCACCTGTAACTGCAGCATGCCACCCACGCTGTAAGTGAACAACAGCCGGGCGGAGTTTCGGATTCCGCGAATCGTGTCGGCTGCGTTCCGCCGCGATTGCAGACAAAGATTGCACTGAAACCGCGAAATCGCAATACTGTTGCCGTTCAAGTCCTGCGTCTGGATTTGCTGATCGCAATACTCAGCCGCCGCCGCGAATGTCGTCAGGTCGATATTCTCCGTGCCCCAGCCGCTCCGTTGCAGAATATCCAGCAGGATCCACGCCGGGTTGGCGGTGAACACCGTGTCCTGGTAACTGCCATCGGACCCGTAAGTCGGCAGTTGTAAGCCGTCCGCCAGGACTTGTACCGTGGGCAGGGACTGGCCGCTGTTGATCTGATTCGGCACCACCACGGAGAGGTACGCCATGCTGCCGTAAGGGTCGCCCGCCGGGTTGCCCGCCGCATCCGTGAAGTCTGGATTGAAGGCGCCGTTCCGGCTGCCCAGGCTGACCACGTTGTACCACCCCGTCCCGGTCATGTTCTTGCCGGTTTGTCCCACTGGAATCTCAATCTGGTTTACCAGCACCTTCTGCACATCTTGTATGGGGCCCATCCCCAGCAGCACTTCCATGTGGGTCAGATTACCGTCGTTCCGCGTGAAGACTATAGGTGGGTAATACCAGGCCGTGCCGTATAGTAAGGGAACGAAATCGTTATAGACTGCCAGATTGTCGTCAACGGCCGCGTACTGCCAGCCGCTGCCGTAACTCCGCACCTGAATCGACGATGGCACGAATTCAAGTCCGCCGAACCGGTTTGGCCCGGAAAACATCCCGCGTGCTTCACAATCGAGACGCGTATACGCGCACGAAGTGTAAGGGGCCCCCCCCACCAGGGCGCCCGCCCCGCCCGCCTGATCCGGCGAATAGCCGCAGGCGTAGAACAGTGAGTACTGTCCGTTGCTC
>Ga0302320_10020364_pt1 | contig 13241 bp, 13 predicted proteins | sample Bog_T0_3_FD_202130 | JGI IMG/M metagenome (GOLD analysis project Ga0302320, IMG submission 202130) | Peat permafrost microbial communities from Stordalen Mire near Abisko, Sweden - Bog_T0_3 | ecosystem: Environmental > Terrestrial > Soil > Wetlands > Peat | place: Sweden: Abisko, Stordalen Mire...
TCTCCTGGAGCAATTACAGCCCCTCAGGCCTCACCGACGACATCTGGTGCGCAACTTATGCCAACAGCACCTTCGCCGCAGTTACCAGCCGAGGAAATCTGTTGACGTCAACTGACGGGCTCACCTGGAGCACGCAAAATCTCACCACCATCGGCGGCAGCAGTTCCCCTCTAGGCGGAACGAACTCTCTGAATGCCGGTGCGCTGATATCAATAGCCTACGGCAATGGCACCTGGGTCATAGTAGGCACTAATGGGCTCATACTTGTTTCCTCGGATTTGAAAACTTGGGTGAGCGCAAAAGCTGTTACTGGAAATCAGCTTAATGGTGTCGCATACGGCGGTGGTATTTGGTGCGCCGTTGGTGATAGTGCTACCGTAATAACATCTCCTGACGCTCTGAATTGGACAGCACAGACAGTACCAGCAAGCGTGACAGGATTCTTACACGGAATTGTCTATGCCGGATCTAGCAGCAGTGCGCTTGCCCCTGCCGTGGTCCCGGGATTCATTTTCTGTGGTGCCTTGACCGGAAATGGCTCCGTTTCTGCACCCGGTGTGACCTTGTTCATGCCTTTGAATTCTGGCCAGATTGGTGCAATAAATTTGATGCCGTTTGCTAAGGAACCGGCAAGTCCCTTGGAGGCTATATATGCAACTGGTGGTCAGCCAATCAGCGCCGCTAACATTGAAGGAACAGAATATACTGTGGTAGCAGCAGGTTGGGGTGTCATTGTTTCGATACCGGATGGCAATAATCTAGGTATTCAGCCTCCAATTTCGTCTGTACCAGATGTAGTATTTCGCGGGCTTACTTACGGCAATGGATATTGGGTGGCGGCAGGTGAGCAAGGAACCATTCTCAGCTCAACTGACGGAATAAATTGGACACAGCGTTTCTCAGGGGACAGCCCGTCCACGCTAAGCACGGCGACGCTCCTAAGCGCCGCCTACTCTTCCACGCTGCAACGCTTCGTCGTGACGGGCACGGGCGGTACGATCCTCGTTTCAAACTCGCCGCCCACCGTCTTCGGAAACGTATCCACTCGTGGCTACGTCAGCAGCACACAGACGTTTATCGGTGGCTTCGTGATAGAGGGTACCGCCCCTAGGACGGTCTTGATCCGCGCAGACGGTCCGGTATTAAGTACCTTCAGCGTGCCGGGTCCGCTGCCCGACCCGGTCCTAACCGTCTACAACAGCAGCGGGGCTGTTATCGCGACGAATACAGGGTGGACGACCAACGCCAACCCCACGGCGATTTCTACGGCGGCGATTGAGGTGGGCGCCTTTACCTTGCCAAATCCCAGCTTGGACTCGGTGCTATTGCTCACACTGCCACCGGGAGCATACACGGCTCAGATCACGTCAGCCAAGGGCAACGCGGGCATAGCTCTATTCGAGGCATATACCAATTAGTCGTAAGCTCGAAATGAAAATCAGGAAACCCTTGGCGTTGCTCGTCATGTTTACGGCAGCGTTCATTACTCCAAGTTTCGCCCAAATAAATTGGAGCAATCGAAGTCCCGCCGGGATAACTGATGCCGTCTGGTGCGTAACCTATGCCAATGGCACTTTTGCCGCCGTTACTGATCAAGGAAACCTCTTGACGTCAACCGACGGCCTGGCGTGGAGCAGCCAAGCCATAGATTCAGGCGTCTGGCTGATATCGATTGCCTATGGCAACGGTAATTGGGTGGCTGTAGGGGCTGGAGGAGCGATTCTAGTCTCATCGGACCTAAAAACATGGGTGAGCGCAACGTCCGCCACTCCCAACAAACTAAATGGAGTTCTTTTCGGCAATGGAGTGTTCGTCGCGGTGGGAGACAGTGCCACTATCATTACATCGACCAACGGGCTAAACTGGACGGTACAATCCATCCCTGCAAATTTCGGCGTCACAGGATTCCTGCATGGCATTTCACTAGTGTCAGACCCGAGTTACAGCAACTCGCAGTTTCTGATAAGTGGAGCGCTAGCGGGCAACGGTACTGGAGCCACAGACACCGGTGTCATAATAGAGATGGCTAGTACCCCAACAGCGGGCACTCAAAACTACCCCATGTTGCGTTTTGATGGAGGAGGAGATTTGGCCGGATATCCGTATAATGGAAATGTGGGGAACCTAGAGGCCGTAATTTCCGAACCAAATTCGACGGTGGCTGTTGGTTGGGAGGGTACCATTCTAACCTTCAACCTTTTAGCAACAGGCCAAGATCAGTTATCGAGTGTCCCAAATGTAGTGTATAGGGGCTTGACGTTCGGGAACGGATTTTGGGTAGCAGCCGGCGAGCAAGGTACCATTCTCAGCTCAACCGATGGCATAAATTGGAAGCAGCGTTTCTCCGGAGACAGCCCGTCTACGGTCAGCACGGCAACCCTTCTAAGCGCTGCCTATTCTCCAACGTTGCAGCGTTTCGTCATAGCCGGAACGGGCGGCACGATCCTAGTTTCCAATTCCGCGCCCACAGTATTTGGAAACGTGTCCACACGAGGTTATGTCAGCAGCACCCAGACGTTCATTGGCGGCTTCGTGATCGAAGGTTCGGCCCCCCGGACTGTATTAATACGGGCCGATGGGCCCGTTCTAAGCGCCTTTAGCGTGCCGAGCCCGCTTCCCGATCCAGTGCTAACGGTTTACGACAATAAGGGCAATGTGGTAGCAACAAACACAGGGTGGAGCACCACTACAAATCCGACGACTATCTCCACGGCGGCGCTTGAGGTGGGAGCCTTCGCCCTTCCGAACCCGGGCCTCGACTCGGCGTTGCTGCTAACATTGCCGCCTGGAGCCTATACGGCGCAGATCACTTCCGCCAAGGGCAATGCAGGAATTGCCTTGTTTGAAGCCTACACCGATTGATTAGCTGCTCGTAGCGCTCGTTTTAAAGGCCATCAGACGGGACCGTGAAAGTGATCTAGTCCGAGGAAGCGCGAACCACAGCAATTCGGAATTTCTTAAAGGTTAGGCTTTTGCTGCCGGATTCGCAGGTGAGGTTCTGGGAGAAGGCAACGCGGGCAAGACCGACGGGACTAAATTCGCGATAGAAAGAGATGAAGAACCGGCGGCCCTACTTCATCTTCTCGCGCATTCGTACCCAATCGCCGGGCGAACGTTCGTAATGCCAGAACCAGAGTCCGCTACCGTGTCGGCGCATGACCGCCGTGGCGGCAGCAGTGAGAGAGCTATAAACCTTGCCAGCATGGGAGACAGTCTTGTCGGTGCGTAACCTCGCCTTATACACCCGCCCTTTGTGAGTGCCGCGCAGCCGAAGCATTCGCCGAGATCGCTTGGGCTCCTCCGATTCTTCCACCGGGCGCCCCATCAGGCGTTGGCGTTCCAATCGCTGCTTGTTGCTCAGAGCTATTTCAAACTTGCGGCTGAGGCTTTCCGCACCGGAAAACTTGCCAATCTGTTTATTGCCGGGTGGCCGGACAACGCGGATTAGAAGTGCCTCAAGCTCACGCAGGTGCTTGTCGCCTATCGTCAAGTATCCGCTGAACGAATCCCACGAATCTCGGTGCCGGTCTCTAAGATGATGTTTAAGCCGCCAACGCAGATCCGAAGCCAGCCCCGCATAGTAGAGTTCACCTTTCTTGAAGAGCGCATAGATGCCGTTGCGACGCCGGAAGAACTCCTTCACGAGCTCCGGGTGGTCCTCCAACGCTTGCCGGTGGATGTTCTCTAGGTACTGGGTTACGAGCTTTGGGCGGCGGGCCATAGGGGAAGCGGCCTTCCATTGGATTCAATTTCTAGTGGCAGGGCGAGCGCGAAGCGGCCATAGCCGTCTTGCGTCCAAGGCCCCGAGTCGATCGGATGATAGCCTCGATGGAGAAGAAGCACATTCTAGACGAGATTAAGCGGACAGCCGCAGCGAATGCTGGTGTTCCGTTTGGAGCTGACCGATTTTTCACTGAGACCGGAATCAAGAAGGCCGATTGGATGGGAAAATTATGGGCGAGATGGGGCGATGCCCTCAAGGAGGCCGGATTCAAGCCGAATGAATTCAAAGACAGATATGACCAGTCTGAGTTGTTGCTCCTTCTATCGAGTCTCATCCGCGAACATGGGCGCTATCCTGTAGCTGCGGAGATTCGGATCAGAGCGCGTCGAGGAGACGGGTTTCCTGCCCATACCACCATTGACCGCGTAGGTAACAAGCAGGCTATCGCGGCGAAGATTGTAGAATTTCTCAAGGGCAAGCCTGAGTGGTCGGACGTCGTTGCTATATGCGAGCCGCTCGCCAAAGCTCCGGGAAAACCTCGCCCGGCGAATACCGACGTCGGCGCAGCGAACGGGTTTGTCTATCTCGTCCGATCGGGCAAGCGGTACAAGCTTGGGGCAACGAATGACCTCGCTACCCGAAGCAAGGCAATTGGCGTCCAGATGCCCGACCCCACGAAGACCGAGCACGTGATCAGGACCGACGATCCTTTCGGCATCGAGGCGTATTGGCACCGGAGGTTCGCGGCGAAGAGGACAAACGGCGAGTGGTTTGAGCTCACTCGCGAGGACGTGACCGCGTTCAAACGCAGAAAGACGATGTGAGCGACCTGCCCTCATTGCCGCTTTCGGGCAAAAGCCCGTTAGACGAATACCTCAAGAAAAAGCTGTCGGACGCAAGTACACCGGCCGACCAATACTTTGCTCACTTAACGTTCGCGATTACCCGGTTCCAGCTACTGGAACAGGAATTGAAGATGTATTTGGTCGTCGCAAACAATCGGATTCGCGAAGAGGTCAGCAAGATTTTTGAATATCGATACAATCAAGATGCAATCTTCAATATGCCGTTAAAAAGGCTAGCCCACCAATTCAGGGTTCATGGTGGCGATCCCGAATTGGCTAAACGTATTGAGGGTCTTGTTGACGCGAGAAACAGGGTTGCGCACGAGGGATTTGTAACCGTCCCTGAAGAGGTCTTTGGCGATCTCAGTGCAATTCACGTCAAGAGCCGACTCTCGGAAATGAAGGAAGTTGCTAAGGGAGTTGAAGGTGTCCCGTACTTGGTATCCTTGGAAACTCATAAGATCATCGGCAAAACTGGCCCGCTTATTCGGCGACCGGAACCGATTGACACCGATGACGGATCGACCACGTCTCAAGGCGGCCTTAATGGGCGATATTCTTAGCATTTTACCGAAAGCCCTTTCCTGATACCGCTCTTCAGCAGCGCCTACAGCGAACGCCATATATGTTTACCCCGCGCATTTGCTTCTCGACCCTCTTAGTTGAGCACTAGATGAGAGCTTCCCTAAGCAATGTCAGGCCGTGCTTGAGGGCCGGAGATATAAATCGATTTTTAAAAGACGTGGCACGACATATTGATATCCGTGAGATTCAGATGCGGAGAGCTGGATATGAGGCGGAAGTCGAAGCTCGTGGGGGTAAAGCAATGACCCAATGGAGCAATCTCCGGCATGCAGGCCATTCAACCGCGCAAAAGCTTCGCATAAAGCTCCACACCAAAATTCGCACCAAGCTCCTTAGCTCAAACGCAAAGGCGGCAGTGGGTAGGCCGCCAATCGCGGTGATCATCCTCGGCCCGCCGGGTTCAGGGAAGACCTCTTTCGCTGTGCCCCTTGCGAAAAGGATATTTAGGGTACAATTTAGTTCGGTTAATCCGGATGACGTGAAGGAGATGTTGCCTGAATATGAGGGATGGAATGCTGATGCACTACACGAGGAATCTAGCGACCTTGCTGAACGAGACATTGCACGCCACGCGGTTTATCGCCGACACAACATCATTTACGACATCGTTGGGAAAACCGAAGACAAGGTGAGAGCCGAAATCGAGAATTTGGACGATTTAGGCTATCGGGTTTTTGTGATGCTCACCGACTTGGCTCCATGGAAAGCTGCCGGGAGGGCTTGGGAACGATTCCAAGAAAACCCGTTTCGTCGAACCCATTCAAGGCCTCCTAGCAGATTTGTCCCGCCGGAATACGTTTATCGAGCAGTAGGTTACAATCCACGTAGGACTTTCAACGCGATTAAGAATCACAGACTCGTTCGCGGTTATTGCCGCTTGAATGTTGACGTGCCAAGAGGTTCTAATCCAAGAATAATTGAAAGGAGAGGCATGTAGATCATGACAAACACCACCAAATCCCTCATAAGAGCATGGAGCGCAATGGATGAAGATCGCGGCATTCGTGTTACGCGACTCTACGTAGAAAAGCGTCCTGGAGGGGATTATGCGGTCAGGAAGGCCACCTCCGGGCGCGCTAGCGCGGTGGCTCCCACCCAAGCCAAGGCGATCGAGATTGCGCGAGAAATGCATCCAGGTCGTTCTCCGGATGTTGAGCGCGTTAGGCAAACGTCGCTGGGCAAGCCCGACCGGTGGCGCAAAGGATAGGCATAACGCCATGACCCAAAAGAATCTGTTCTTGGAAAGGCGTCCACAGGGTGACTATGCCGTTAGGAAGCCAAATGCGGAACGGGCTAGCGCCGTGGCACCAACTCAGGCGCAGGCTATCGCGATCGCACGGGAAATGCATCCCGGCCATTCGCCCGACGTAGAACGGGTTAGGCGCACATCGATCGGCCGACCGGACAAGTGGCGAAAAGCATAGGAATGTCGGTCCCGTTGGGGTGAAGCTCGGGCGCGACGGTGTACCGCCGAAAGAGAAGACCGCAAGAATTTCGGGTATTTGATTCCGAGCGCCATTTCTGGGAGCTGTGAGTTCGGCTACGACCGCCGCCCGGAGGCTAGTGGTTCAGTAATCGTCTTTAGCTTTCTCGGTAAGACTCTTAGCTGGAGGTGGCTGTGCAGAGGCTGCGGCGGGTACCTCCACTTGCGCTTCCTGTTTCGGCCGCACGATGTTTCCCACGGCAATCCCGTTGTCTTCGGCGACTTCACCGTAGCTTAATTTCGGAGTTACACGGGTGATCGTGATTGTACCGATTTCCGCCTCGTTGCGGCCGAGTTTTTCTCCAGTGTCGGGATCTGTGATTTCGTCACCGAGCGCAAACACGGTCCAGACCTGTCCCAATTTAACGCCGGCGCCTTCCCCGCGATTGATGGTAATCTGGGTGCCCAATTTGGCCGCCACTTTTGCAGGATAGATCACATCTACAAGACGGGTGATGATATCCTCAGCGAGACGGTCAGTAATTTTCGTTAGAGTCGCGCCGTCGGCTGTAACGCTGCCATCCCGGCTAACACTCGCATCTTCCCCGCGAAATCGAGCCGATTCAATAAGCTTCCCCGTTGTCGTGTCGTAAATTTGAATGCTGCAATTGACCCGGACAGCCTCGCGGTTGGCCGTTGCACCGATGGCATCAAAGGTTAGTGCTTCTTTGCCCATCACAAAATCGGTGATTGTCGTGAGCATGAGATATTGCGCTCCGGCCAACTTGAAAGCCTGAGCTGCGGTAGCCGGGTCGATATTGCCGGATGCGCCAAAATCCTGTTCGTTGAGGAGAGATTTTAGAGCGTCCTTGCGGGCGACAATGTCGAACTTCCGGCTGCCGTTGGCCTGGTCGATAAGGGTGGTATCGAGAGTCTCAAGGGTTTGTTGGAGAGTATCGCCCTGACCGCCTTTAAGAGCCTTTTGAGTAGCAGATTTGACGGCGATAATTGGACCAATACATAGCCGTTTCTTTTCTGGGACCTGGCTATTTTGGCCAAAAACAGGCCGAACAGCAGCCAGGAAAAGAATGCAGCAGATTGCGATGGAGCGTGTCCAAAAGTCGCCGTGAAAAGGTTTCAAGTAACGAACATGAGTTTTCATTGAGTGAACTATTTGCGAATGATCTCCGTCCCATTGTTTCCGACCGTAACGATCAGGCCGGCTTGGCGCATTGCATCAGCCTTGGCTTCCATCTGCTTGACCTCTGCGTTGGTCAGCTTGGTCATGCGGGAGAGATCCGAGAGAAACGTGATGACTTCCTTCCACTTTTCATAGCTTTCAGGGGTCATTTCCATAAGGACATCGAACCTTTGTCCTTCGCTGACATTTACGAATCGCTTCCAAGGTTTAAATCCTGCCGATTGAACGGCGATCTGGTGCAAGCCGGTGGTTACATGCACTCCACCAGGAACGGCTCCGACCGATACTCCATCCATCAAAACGTCGGCGGCCACAGTTGCGCTTACCGGCAACTGAACGTCCCCATTCTGGTATGTCGGAAGCAACAATGGCGCCCCGCCAGGAAGAACAAGCCTGACGTTAAACTGCACGTTAGCGCTTTGAATCGTAGGGATGTCTTTCACCTGCGAATTGGCCGCCGATATCTTTTGGGCGAGCTTACCGGCCACTTCATCAAACATCTCGTTTAAGAGATCATCGGTTTCACGGCTCAAACCGTCAGTTTCACGCCACGAGCGAGTAACCCGAACGGAATCCCCGGCGACGGAGCCGCCAGAAGCGGCGAAGGCGAGGCGATAGGAAACAAGCAGATTGTTGGAAATGACGGTCGTGGCGACGGGAGCGAGGTCATTGCCCTTGAAAGTCTTTTTTTCGGTTCCGTAGGATTCGACGACCGAAATTACCATCAGGTTAGCCCCAATGGTTTGAGCAAGCCCCATTATCGAACTTTGCTCGTCGAGTTGGTCTTCAAGAGGCTTTTCGAGCTGATTCGGTGCGCTCAGGGCGGTGGAGAGTTGTGAAAGAAACTCCTTTTGCTTTGTCGTTTCTTCGGTGGCCGGCTGCTGCATCGACCTGGATATGGAATCCACAATGGTATCACGGGTAAGGGCCTCGAATCCCTGGGAGGAAACCCGAGCGGCAATGAGGTCCTCGAGCATTTTCACCTGCTGCTTTCCAACCTTGGGCTCCCGGCTAAATACGAAAATAGCAGCCTTCCGGTCAGAGTGTACGTCAGGGGTCGCAGTGGCGGGGACCTGAGCCGAAATATTTATGGTGGCTGCGGAAAAGGCAAAAGCGGCGAGTAGGATTGTCTTCATGATTCGGAGCGCTCGATGTTTTGGTTAGCACCAACGGTGAAGTGTATCGGCTTCACCGTTGCTGGTTCTTAGAGATCGCCCAAACTTGCCGTGGCCTTGTCCGAATTCGGAACGTTCGTAATATTCTGTGTCTTGCAGAATTTCATTATCTTACCGAGCGTCGTGGTGCCTTCAACCACGTCTCCCGGCACCATTACAGAAAGGGCGGTGATGGGCCGAATGAGCTTGATGACCTTAAGTTTTTCAAACGGGCTGGCAGAGGCTGAGACCGCTTTTCCCTGCGCGACGAGGTTTTGAATCGCCGATACTTGCTCCTTTTCCAAAATTACTCCTTCAATGAACTTTCCCGTTCCTTCAGCGAATTTTACCTTCGACTCGTCAGAAAGTTGATTCGACTGGGCAATTGAGGCGTCAACCTGGTTGTCTGCGTCTGTCGAAACCTTAGTGGAATCCTTTAGAGCCGCGACCTGATCGTCTGTGCTCGATGTTGCGCCCTCCTTAGCCCGCAGCGCTTCGGACGCTTTGATAACGGCATCGTTCTTCAAGCCGAGCGCTTCCATCAGCTTCGCCTGGGAGTCCAGAAACTTGATACGCGCCGCGAGCACTTTTGCAGTAACATCAGCTGTTGCCTTGGCCAACGAATCCCTATTGGCCGCCGCTCCATCGTTACTTTGTCCTAGCCCCAGGCCACCGAATTGTGCGTGGGCAGCTGGCAGAAACACTAACGACAATGAGAAAACGGCGACGGATAAGAGGCTCTTTTGGACATTTGGTTTCATAATGGATATTGAGGAATATTGGTTTCTGGAGAAAGCGGTGTTATCGTACATTTTTCATTCGTAGCTGGTCTACTAGCTCACCAGCGGAATTGATGGCAGCCTCGTTTAGAGCATTTTGCTTTGCCACCTGGGGGTCCGGCCCCAGCCCTGCGTATGGTTTGCCAGCTATGGATGCGACTGTTTTGGGAAACTTGGGCGTGAGATCTGTTACTTTTGCTGTAACGGTTACGTATACGCGAAACATCCCGGTGACATCGTCTTTCTGCGGCAGGCCGACATCCATGTTGGCAATGGCGAGATAGCTAATCTCCTTTTCCTTCAGAGCTTTGATAGCCGTTCGCCGAGTGCCGGGAGAGATATCGCTGCCTGAGCTAAAGTCGCTTTTGAATGCGTCCACATCGAGGCCGGCATCAACGGGGTCCACTGTTTCATAGCGAGCCTTGGTGAGAACAGAATTCACCGCGTTGTCGACGTCGGTCACTGTGCTAACACGGTAAGTTAGCGCATCTGCTTTTGTCTCCGTGCTACCTCCGGTTGTATTTTCTCTAACGTCATTCTTGTCGACAGATCGCGCCGCAGATTGTCCATCTTCAGCAACTGCATTCTTTTCGTTCCCTGATTGCGTTGAATTGTTTATCGCGACGACTGTGCGTTTGTCGTCATAGACCTTGCGGGCTCCAAGTTCCCGGGCAACGAATACAAAAGTGAGATACGAAGTTTCCGCTGAAGGCTGTGCGATTGCCGGTCCCGACGACGCCTGAATAGCGGTCTCGATTTGGGCAGGGTTAATCGAAGCCTCGATGATGACGGTGTAGTGTTTTGATGATTTGTCGACCTGCTGATCCAATTGGGTGTAGTCGGTGACGTATTGGTCGATGTTCGCAAGCAGCGTCGGCTCTACTCTTTTATAGATTTCGAATCGTGCGGAATCGAAGGTCGCCGCATACCGGGTAAGTGCATTTTTCTTTGCTTCCGTTATAGCCGCCCGCGCCTCACCGGTGCTTTGCCCGAAAACGCCGCTGTAGGTGATCTCTCCTTTGCCTTTGACCTTCACGATTTGCCCATAGCCTGTGACGGCAAATGAAAGAATGAATATGACTGCAAATATGGCTCTTCTCATAGCTGGCATTTTTTGAGGACCTTCTCGTTGGTTGTTTGGTTTTTCCGCATTTCGTCGAGTGCCGAAAGAAAGGTGCCTTTTAGGGCCTCAGATACCACGGGGAATTCGTCTACGTTTACTTGGGAAGCCGGAACGATCTTCGAAACGCCGTATTTGATCGGGGCATCGAAGAACACTTCGTTGAATTCAGGTTCATAAACGCGAACGTTGACGAACGCTCCGTAAATCCAAAGTGATTCGGCGTCGGTTTTCTTGCTAAGGACCTTCTTGAATCCTCTAACATCCATATCAATCGCGAACGTGGGTGCTGGTATCTTAAACTGGAGAATGGACGCATCGGAGAAACGCAGGGCCATCTTGCTGTTTAGGCCATCCTTTGAATAGGGCAGCATTGCGAGACCGCCTTGGGATGTCAGTAAGGCGCCGAATTGCTCGGCAACCGTTTGACCATATGTGCCGGTCGCATTGCGGTAGGCGTCAGGCAGGAATGGGAGGGATTTTTCTCCAATCGAGACAGTATGGATTTGCAGTGTACACTGATTTTTGCCGCCTGTGCGAAAGGCGCCGATTTTAGAAAGGATCGAACTGAATAGCTGAGATTCGGGGCCTTCAACCATGGCGCGCATACGCGAAACGACTTCATCTTCAGAGAAGTCATTCTTACCGGCATCAATAAATTCGATGCTAATTGGTCGCGATGACACGACTTCCATGGTGTCGAAATCAAGGACAAGCAGCTCGAAGCCAAGTTGAATCACGAGCTTGTGAAAGTCGCCCAACTCTTCATGGAGAGTTCTTTCGTTGGAAAGGGCGAGGGCAAGCACCAGGGGTGAGTCATGGGGCCTGACAAGATCGAATGCCAAGCTGACATTGCGAAATTGCCCCGCGTGCTTTAAAAAGAAGTCCCTGGATTGAATTTCGAAGAAGCGTCCGTTTGCTTCACCGGCCCTGTCTAGTTTACTCGCGATTGGATAGTTTTTCGCGATGTCACCCACATTTCCGGCGAACGCAAATCCGCCATAAAAAAGTTTCGGAGGTGCGTCAAAATCGCTCGCCGCTGCCGATTTTGTGGAAACGATGAAAAGCAAAACTCCAATCGCGCACGTTCGGCGCAACCACTCAGCGGTTGAGTTCATTTGGCGGTATTGAAGCGATGAATCTGTCGGAACAGACTCAGGATAGAAGCGGGAAAGCTAACCAAATTATAGAAAACGATGCGTAAGTGGCAAGGATCCTGTGGCTAGGGATTGTCGGCAATACGGGCGGAGTGGGGTTGAAACGCATTGATCCGTGCTTTGGGCACAAACGATTTTCGCCTAACACTCTCAGTCCTGCGGGTGTTAACGAGCAAGTTAAAACCGTAAGTTGTAGGAGTGAAATCCCTGCCCGTTCTCAGAGAGAACATCCGGCGTGCTCGGCTGCTTCTCGGACTGAGTCAGGAAGCGGCGGCGGAGCATGCAGGCTTGGGGGCGCAACATTATCAGGACATCGAGGCAGGACGGCGCAAGGGCCTGCGTCTGGTCACGATCGAGAAGATAGCCGCCGCGCTCAATGTGGAGATTTGGCGGCTCTTCAAGAAAGGTGAATTGCCAATTCCCCATCGTCAACGTGGTCGGTCTGGACCTCGCATTGTTCGCTGAAACAAGATTCCTGGTCAGCCACATCTCCGTAAAGGATTCCGAGCCTGCCCAATGGTTAGCAACAGGGCCTTCTGAAGGAAGCTAACTTTGGATTTTGAAATCCACGTGCGCATGGAATTTGAAAATGTAGCGCACCATGTTCAACGGAATATCGCCGGGAGTTGAACACATTTGCCAATCGTCTGCTTTCCCTGAACCCCGCCATTGAGGAAGTAAGACGAGCAAGTCCGCCTTTGTGATGGCACAGGTGGCAAAATATTGTTCGCTATCAATCTTCTGAACCGGTCCAACTTCGACCGCGATTCCACGGTCGAGAGCGAAATCCCGAACGTTTTCGCTATACAGTTTTGTAAGAAATCGCACGGGTTCCACGGCGGCACTGATTTTGGCCCACATTTCGAGGGCGAGCTTTGATCTGACCGGACCAGAGTATGGTATTTCCAAATGGCGACTGACAAGGCGTGAGAGATGTTCCATCAGCGCGCCCTCGATTGCCAGTTTCTCACAGCGGTCCTGGTTGAGTTCATTTTGGTTAATTTTCATAAGATATCTGGTCTATTGATGAAGATTGGCGTCACCACATTAGCCGCTCTGAGTCCCCGTCGGCTCTTTCAAACGAATCTCTGAAATGAACGGCGCCCCGTTTCCGGGAGCATCCGTCATTTCCTCGGAGACGCATCGAGCGAAAAGAGCCTCACCGTGCCCCCTGGCGATCGAACAAAAGACCTCGTGGAGACGTTTTCCCTTAACGGTCACCTCCGTTGACGCGAAATTAAGCTGAAGTGTCA
>Ga0302320_10020366_pt1 | contig 13240 bp, 10 predicted proteins | sample Bog_T0_3_FD_202130 | JGI IMG/M metagenome (GOLD analysis project Ga0302320, IMG submission 202130) | Peat permafrost microbial communities from Stordalen Mire near Abisko, Sweden - Bog_T0_3 | ecosystem: Environmental > Terrestrial > Soil > Wetlands > Peat | place: Sweden: Abisko, Stordalen Mire...
GTCGAGAAGCTCAAGTCGGTCACGCAGGTGGTCTATCCCTTCCCGGCGCTGGCGCCCGACCTGCTCGACCTTGCCCGCTGGATGGGGGCGTACTATGCGGCGCCGCTCGACGCGGTCATCGAGGCGATGATCCCCGCCGCCGTGCGCCGGGGAGCAAGCCTGAAACAGGAAACGCTTCTGGCCGTCGCCCAGAAACTTTCGCCCGACGAGCTGGCAAAGATCACCCGACGGGCGCCGCAGCAGGCGCGGCTTTACTCATTTCTCAGCCAGCAGTTTCTCCCGCAGCGCAAGGGGCTCGTGCTCCAGCGGCTCGGCCTCACGGCCGCTCCGGCGGCCGGGCTGGTCCGGCGCGGCGTGCTGCGCGAAGAGACGCGCCGCGTCGTGCGCGAGGCCTATGCCGACGGCTGGGGCACGGGGGAGCTGGTCGCGGCGCAGCCGATCACGCTGAACGCGGAGCAGGAAGCCGCATTCCGGAAGCTGGCGGCGGGCATGGCGGAAAATAAGTTCGGGGTCTCCCTGCTGCACGGCGTGACGGGCTCGGGCAAGACCGAGATCTATTTGCACGCGATGGACGCCGCGCTGCGCGCGGGTGGGAGCGTGATTTATCTCGTGCCGGAGGTGGCGCTGACGCCGCAGACGGTGGCGCGGCTGCGGGGACGCCTCGCGGCCATCGCCCCCGGACAGCGCTGCATCGTCTGGCACAGCCACCTGAGCGACGGCGAGCGGCTCGACGGCTGGCTCGCGCTCGCCACGGGCGAGGCGAGGGTGGTGGTGGGCGCGCGCTCCGCCGTCTTCGCCCCGGTGCGCCACCTCCGGCTGGTCATCGTGGACGAGGAGCACGAGCCCGCCTACAAGCAGGACGAGACCCCGCGCTATCACGGGCGCGACGTGGCCGTCATGCGCGCGAAGTTTGCGGGCGCCCGCTGTGTCCTGGGCTCCGCCACCCCCTCGCTCGAAAGTTTCGTGAACGTGGAGACGGGCAAGTACGGCCTCCTTCAGCTCCTCCAGCGGGTCGACGGGCAGAAGCTGCCCCATATCGGCATCGTGGACATGCGCATCGAGGTCGCCCGGCAGCGCGCCTTCTCCGCGTTGTCGCGCCCGCTGGTGGACGCGATGCGGGCGCGCCTCGAACGGCGCGAGCAGACGATCCTTTTCATCAACCGCCGCGGCTATGCGTCGTCGCTGCTCTGCCGGAAGTGCGGGCACGTCGAGGAGTGCGACCATTGCAGCATCGCGATGACCTATCACCGGGTCGATGAGGCGCTGCGCTGCCACCTGTGCGGCGCCCAGCGCCCGGCGCCGGCGCGCTGCACGGCCTGCGGCGCGCCCGACATCCGCTGGCGCGGCCTCGGCACGCAGCGGGTCGAGGAGGCGGTGCGCCGCGTCCTCCCGCGGGCGCGCGTCGTGCGCATCGATACCGACACCATGGGCCGGAAGAACCGCTTCCGCGAGATCCTGGGCGACTTCCGCGTGGGCAAGATCGACGTGCTCGTGGGGACCCAGATGATCGGCAAAGGGCTCGATTTTCCCAACGTGACGCTCGTCGGGCTGATCGACGCGGATCTCTCGATGCACCTGCCCGATTTCCGGGCCAACGAGCGCACCTTCCAGCTCCTGGTGCAGGTGGCGGGCCGCGCGGGCCGCGGGGACCGCGCGGGCGAGGTCGTGGTGCAGACCTTCACGCCGCAGGCCGGGCCGATCCAGTTCTCGCGCCATGCCGACTATGCGGGCTTCGCCGCGGCGGAGCTGGCGGTGCGGCGCCAGTTCCGCTATCCGCCGTACCGGCACCTCATCCATCACCTCTTTCGCGGGCCCAATCCCGAGAAGTTGAAATTTTTCTCCGAACAATGGGCCAAACAGGTGCGGGAAGCGCTGGGCGAGCGCGTCGAGGTGCGCGGGCCGGCCCCGTCACCCATCGAGAAAATCAAGGATCAGTACCGCTGGCAGCTCTGGTATTTCGCGGCCAGCGTGACGAAGGCCATCGGCGAGCTGGCGCGCCTGCGGTCCGAATTCGCGTGGCCGAAAGATATCACACAAATCCTCGACGTCGATCCGGTGAATTTGATTTGATGCCGGCGCCGCATGACCCTTCGCCGACTCATTTTCAGCCTTTTCATGGTGTTTTTTGCCGCCATCTGCGTGGGGTCGGGATTATACTTTTACGACGCCCGGGAAGAGCATAACCAGCTGAGGGCGATCGAAGCCGCCAACCTGCAGCGGCTGGCCGAGACGGAGGCGCGGCTGAACGAGCAGGAGAGGATTCTTGAGCGCCTGCGCACGGATCCGGCCTACGTCGAGAAGGTCATCCGGCGCAAACTCGGCTACGCCAAGCCCGACGAAATCATCTTTCGCTTCGAAGAGTGATGATTGAATCGCAAAACTTTATGGCGCAGAAATCTCGTGGCATGGGCTTCCAGCCCATGTTATCGGGAGAACACGGGCTGGAAGCCCGTGCCACGTCGATCCCTGAACGATGAACAGCGGGCAATTAATATCCGATTTCCAGCGGGCGGGGCAGGGGCAGGTGTTTGCTTTTTTTGACCGGCTGGCGCCGGAGGCGCAGCGGGAATTGCTCGGGCAGGCGGGGGAGATCGACCTGGCGGAAGTCGGGCGGCTCAACGCGGCATTCGCCGCGGGCGCCGCGATGAAGGCGGCCGATCTCGATGGCCTGGAGCCCGCGCCTTACGAGCCCCGGCCGGAAAATGGCGGCGATCCGGCGGCCTGGATGAGCGCCCGGGCGGCGGGTGAGGCGGCGCTGCGGGCCGGCCGCGTGGCCGCCTTCACGGTGGCGGGCGGGCAGGGCACGCGCCTGGGCTACGACGGCCCCAAAGGCGCATTTCCCGTCACCCCGGTCAGGGACAAGCCGCTGTTCGAGGTCTTCGCCCAGAAGCTCATCGCGGCCGGACGGCGCCACGGCCGCCCGCTGCACTGGTTCATCATGACCAGCCACCAGAACCATGCGGCGACCGAGGCGTTCTTCGCCGACCACGCCTGGTTCGGGCTCGACCGCGGCCGGGTCCACTGCTTCCGGCAGGGCCGCATGCCGGCGGTCGATTTCGACGGGCGGATCCTGCTGGAGGACACCGGCGCGATCGCGCTCTCGCCGGATGGCCACGGCGGCTCGCTGCGCGCGCTGGACCGCAGCGGGGCGCTTGACCTGATGGCGGCGGAGGGGATCGACGCCCTGAGCTATTTCCAGGTGGACAACCCGCTGGTGCGCTGCATCGACCCGGCCTTCATCGGCTGGCACCTGTCCCGGGGCTCGGAGATGTCGAGCAAGATGGTCGCCAAGGCTTTCCCCGAGGAGAAGCTCGGGCACTTCTGCCTCCAGGGGGGCAAGCTGGTCGTGGTGGAGTACTCCGACCTGCCCCTGGAGCTGCAGCGCCAGCGGGAGCCGGACGGCCGGCTGCGGTTCCTGGCCGGCAGCGTCGCGATCCACGTGCTCGACCGCGAATTCATCCGGCGCGTCGCGAGGGCGGGCGCGCTGCCCTTTCATCGCGCGGAGAAACGGATCCCCACCGTGGACGCGGCGGGCCGGCCGTCGCGCCCGGAGCGGCCCAACGGGATCAAGTTCGAGCTTTTCGTCTTCGACGCGCTCCCCTTCGCCCGCCACCCGCTCGTGATCGAGACCGGGCGGGCCGACGATTTTTCCCCGGTGAAGAACGCCACGGGGATCGACTCGGTGCAGACGAGCCGCGACGACCAGCGGCGGCAGTTTGCCCGCTGGTTCCGCGCCGCCGGCGCCCCGCTGCCCTGCGACCCGACCGGGCTGCCGGCGATCCGGATCGAGGTGTCCCCGCTGTTCGGCGACGATCAGGAGTCGTTTGTTGAGAGCTGGACAAAGCTTGATCCCAAACCTGTTGTGCAAGACGGACTCTATCTCGAATGAATCCCGACCCATTCATCGATCCGTTTCTCACGCAAAGGCGCAAAGTCGCAAAGTCGGATCATCGATCCCCGAGCCCACAAAACATCGCAAAACCGATCCCGTCACACGGGATCGGTTTTGCGATGTTTTGTGTATTTGGACTGGAGGCATACCATCCGAACCTTTGCGGCTTTGCGCCTTGGCGCGAAATATTCCGATGAGCATCCCTGAAAAAATCCAGGCGGCGGTCGCCGCCCAGCAGCTGCTGCCGAGCGCGGCGGAAAATATCGCCTCATTCCTGGGGGCCGGGCTGCCGGAGTGGGCGCAGGCGAGCATCGGGGAGCTCGTCGACCGGGGGGAATGGGCCGAGCTGAACGACCGCTTCTACCGCTTCCTTGAATTCGGCACCGGGGGCATGCGGGGCCGCACCGTGGGCCGGGTGCCCGCGGCGGCGGAGACCGGCACGCCCGGGCCGCTGGGCAGCCCCGAGCATGCCGCGATCGGCAGCAACCTGCTGAATGACTTCACGCTGGTGCGCGCGGTGATCGGCCTCCACCGCTACGTCCGGAAATACCTGGGGGAGACCGGCGGCCCGGCGCGGCCCCGCCTGGTCATCGCCTACGACGTGCGCTACTTTTCGCGCCACTTCACCGAGCTGGCGGCCTCGGCCTGGATGCGCCTCGGCGGCGACGCCTTCATTTTTCCGGAGCCGCGGCCGACCCCGCAACTGAGCTTCAGCGTGCGCTGGCTGCACGCCCAGGCGGGCATCGTGATCACCGCCAGCCACAACCCGCCGCACGACAACGGATTCAAGGCCTATTTCGGCGACGGGGCGCAGGTGGTCCCGCCGCACGACCGCGGGATCGTGGCGGAGGTCAACGCCGTGCCCCTCGGGGACCTGGGCCCCTTCCTGGCCGTGGACCTGGCCGGAGTGACGGTGCTCGGGCGCGCGGCCGACGACGCCTACCTGGCGGCGGCCGCGGCGGCGGCGATCGACCCCGGGGTTTTCCGCCGCACCCGGCTGCGGGTCGCCTTCACCAATATCCACGGCACGGGCGGCGTGCACTGCCTGCCGCTGCTGGTCCACGCCGGCTGCGACCTGCGGGAGGTCCAGGAGCAGCTGGCGTTCGATCCGCGCTTTCCCACCGTCAAGTCGCCCAACCCGGAGAATCCCGAGGCGCTCGCGCTCGCGGTGGAGTTGGCCGAGCGCTGCGAGTGCGACGTGGTGCTCGCCACCGACCCGGACGCCGACCGGATGGGCTGTGCGGTCCGCGCCCGCGGCGGCCGGATGGAACTGCTGACCGGCAACCAGGTCGGCGCGCTGCTCGCCGACTACCGGCTGATGAAGTTCAAGGAAATCGGCTGGATCCCGCCGGAGGGGTCGGCGCAGGCGTGCATCATCAAGACCTTCGTCACCACCGAGCTGCAGGACGCGGTGGGGCGCAGCCACGGGGTCAAGGTGATCAACACGCTGACCGGCTTCAAATGGATCGCGGCCAAGCTCCGCGGCTATGAGGAACGCCTGGACGCGGCCCTCGGGCCGGGGTTCGACTACGAGGCCGCCGCGCCGGCGGCGCGCGCCCGGCTGGAGCTGAAGCACTCGACCTTCTTTGCCTTTGGCACCGAGGAGAGCTACGGCTACCTGCCCAACGACACCGTGCGCGACAAGGATGGCAACGCGGCGTGCCTGATGTTCGCGGAGCTGTGCGCGTGGGTGAAGGCCCGCGGCGAGACCGTCCCGGAGTACCTCGACCGCCTCTACGTCCGACATGGCTACCACCTCGAGGGGGTGATCAACCTGTACTACGAGGGCGCGAGCGGCAGCGCCCGGATCGGTCGCATCCTCGAGACGTACCGGGCGAGCCCGCCGCGGGAGTTCGGCGGCGCGGCGGTGGCGCAATTCCAGGATTTTGGCCGGCAGACCATCGTCGATGCGGACGGCGAGGAGATCCCGCGGCAGGACCTCTACGTCATCACGCTGCAAAACGGGTTCCGGTATGCGGCCCGCGGCAGCGGCACCGAGCCGAAGATGAAATTCTACCTCTTTGCCCGGGAGGCGGTCGCGGATCCCGCCGCGCTGCCCGAGGTCAAGGCGCGGGTGAAGACCGCGCTGGAGGCGCTGAGCCGGCTGATCGAGGCGGATGCGAGGCGACGGGCCGGGTCCGGATGATTTTTTGAACAGGAAGGCCGGGAAGATCGGGAGGAAGAATTGCGGTCTGGAACCTTCCCGCCCTTCCCGATCTTCCTGTTCCAATCCAAATTACATCAGGAACATCACCGGCTTTTCCAGCAGGTCCTTCAGGGCGCTGAGGAAAACGGCGCCGGTGGCGCCGTCCACCACGCGGTGGTCGCAGGAGAGGGTGAGAATCATCCGCTGGCCGACGACGATCTGGTCGCCCTTCACCACCGGCTTCTTGACCGTCGCGCCGACGGCGAGGATCGCCGCGTTCGGGGGATTGATGATCGCCGAGAACCGCTCGATGCCGAACATCCCGAGGTTGGAGACGCAGAAGGTGCCCCCGGTGTACTGCGCCGGCGCGAGCTTCTTGTCCTTGGCGAGCTTGGCGAGCGACTTGGCCTCGCGGCTGATGGCCAGGAGCGACTTGGCGCCGGTGTCGCGAATCACCGGCGTGATCAGTCCGTCCTCGATCGCGACCGCGAAGGAGACGTGCACCGCCTCGTGCTGCCGGATCACCGGCTGGCCCCCGGCGGGCTCCTCCCACGAGCTGTTGACGGCGGGCACGCGGCGCAGCGCCTCGGCCGCCGCCTTGAGGACGAAGTCATTGACCGAGAGCTTCACGCCGTCCTTCTCGAAGGCCGCGTTGAGCTGGCTGCGCAGCGTCAGCATCGGATCGGCGTCCACTTCGATGTCGAGGTAGAAATGGGGGAGGCGGGTCTTCGACTCGAGCAGGCGCCGCGCGATGAGCGCGCGGATGGTGGAGACGGGGCGGACCGTCCCGCCGGCGGCGGCGAGCTGAGTCGGGGCGACCGCGGGCGCGGCAGCCGGGACCGGAGCCGCCTTGGCCGCGGCTTCGATATCGGCGCGCACGATGCGGCCGGAGGGGCCGCTGCCGGTCACGCCCGCGGGGTCGATGCCCTTGGCCTCGGCAAGTTTGCGGGCGAGCGGGGAGATGCGCAGGCGGGCGCCGGGCGGCCCGGCTTCGCCCGCGGCAGGCTTCGGCGCGACGATGGCGGGCCCGTCTTCGCTGCGCTTCGACGCGGCGAGGCCGCCGGAGGCAGCCTCGGGGGCGGGCGACGGTGGGCTGCTCGGGGCGGGAGCGGGCGGGCCGCCTTCGCCCGCGACGGGCTTCGGCGGGGTCGCTGGCGCTACGGCGGGCGCCGCCGGAGCCGCAACTGTCTCTCCGGGCTTGCCCACGGCGCAGAGGGCGGCCCCGATGGGCACTTGCGAGCCGGCTGGGATGAAGATTTTCAGCAGGGTGCCGTCAAAAAAGGACTCCAGCTCCATCGTGGCCTTGTCGGTCTCGACCTCGGCGAGCATGTCGCCGGTCTTGACCACGTCGCCTTCCTTTTTCAGCCACTTGACCAGCGTGCCCACCGTCATGGTGTCGCTGAGCTTGGGCATGTCGATGATGTCGGCCATGGGATGAGGGAAAGGCGGAAGGCGAAAGGCGGAAAGCGAAAACTTTTTTGCGGCCGATGTTTCCGCTTTTCAGCGGAGCAGCTCGACGGCGGCCCGGAGGATGCGCTGGGGGTCGGGGAGCTGCTCGAGCTCCAGGGCGGGGCTGTAGATGGCGGGGGCGTCGATGGACGAGACCCGCTTGATCGGCGCGTCGAGGTCGTCGAAGGCGCGGTCCTGGATCATATAGGCCAGCTGGGCGCCGACCCCGCAGAAGGGCTTGCTTTCCTCGACCAGCAGCACGCGGTGGGTCTTGCGCACCGACGCGAGGACGGTGGCCTCGTCGAGGGGGCGGATCGAGCGCAGGTCGACCACCTCGGCCGAGATGTCGTGCTCCTGCTCGAGCAGTTGCGCGGCGGCGAGGGCATTGATGACCGCCCGGCCGTAGGCGACGATGGTCAGGTCGGTTCCCGGCCGCTTGATGTCCGCCAGGCCCAGCGGGACGAGATACTCGCCGTCGGGCACCTCGCCCTTGTCGCCGTAAAGGATGGTGTTCTCCATGAACAGCACAGGGTCATTGTCGCGGATGGCCGACTTGAGCAGGCCCTTGGCGTCGTAGGCCGTGGCGGGGCAGACCACCTTGACGCCCGGGTGGCTGGCGCAGATGCCCTCCGGGGTGTGCGAGTGGGTCGCGCCGACGTTGGTGCCCCCGTTGGCCGGGCCCCGGATGACGATCGGGCAATGGATCAGGCCGCCGGACATGTAGCGGATGTTGGCGGCATTGTTCAGGATCTGGTCGAAGCAGACGGAATAGAAGGACCAGAACATGAGCTCGATCACCGGGCGGATCCCGAGCATCGACGCCCCGATGCCCAGGCCGACGAACCCGGCCTCGCTGATCGGGGTGTCCACGATCCGCTTCGGCCCGAATTTCTCGAGCAGTCCCTCGGTGACCTTGTAGGCGCCGTGGAACTGGGCGACCTCCTCGCCCATGACGACGACATTGGGATCGCGCTGCAGTTCTTCAGCGAGCGCCTGGCGGATGGCTTCACGGTAGGAAATGAGCATGGGAAAAGCGGAATGCGAAAAGCGGAAATCGAAAACTTTTAGTCGAAGAAGATCCGGCCCTGGGACTTTTTCTGGTCGGGATTGTCCTCCTCCCAATACACGTCCTTGGTGATATCGGCGACGGTAGGGAAGGGGCTGGCCTCGGCGAAATCGGCGGCGCGGTCGGTCTCGGCGCGGATCTCGGCGTCGATCTGCGCGGCCCGGGCCTCATCGAGGACCCCCTCGGCGGCCAGCGCGGCCGCGAAGACCTGGATCGGGTCCTTGGTGCGGCGGTACTCCTCGATCTCGGCCTTGCTGCGGTAGGTGTTGTCGGGATCGGCGACGGAGTGGCCGCGGTAGCGGTAGGTGTCGATCTCCACGATGCTGGGCTTCGAGCCCTCGCGCGCGAGCGTCAGGAACCGGTCCAGCGTCGCGCGCACCTCGTAGATGTCATGGCCCTGGCAGATGCCCCAATCCATCCCGTAGCCCTCGGCCCGCTTGGACAGCTCGCCCGACGAGGACCGGGCCTGGCTGGTGCCCATCGAATAGCCGTTGTTCTCGATGACGAAGACGACCGGCAGCTGCCAGAGCGCCGCGAGGTTGTAGGTCTCGTGGACGGCGCCCTGGTTGACCGCGCCGTCGCCCATGAACGCCAGGCAGGCCCCCGCGACGCCCTGGTATTTCAGGGCGTAGGCGATGCCGGCCCCGAGCGGGACCTGGCCGCCGACGATGCCGTGTCCGCCCCAGAAGTGCCGCGACGGGTCGAAGAAATGCATCGAGCCGCCCTTGCCCTTCGAGCAGCCCGTCGCCTTGCCATAGAGTTCAGCCATCAGCGCCTTCGGGTCCATGCCGACGGCGATGGCGTGGCCGTGGTCGCGGTAGGCCGTGATGACGTGGTCGTCCCGGCCCATCAGGGAGCAGCAGCCGACCGCGACAGCCTCCTGGCCCGTGTATAGGTGGAGGAAGCCGCCGATCTTCTTCGCCTGGTAGGCGCGCAGGCTGCGTTCCTCGAAGCGGCGGATGGACACCATGGTCCGGTAGAGCGCGATTTTCTCCCCGGCGGACAGCCGGGCGTTGACGGGCGCGAGGTTGTAACCGGCGGCTTTGACGCCTTCGTGATCTTTGTTTTCAGCCATGGCACTGGGTGGTTTGGTCACAGAAGTAGCCTTCAAGTTAAATCGCAAATCACCGCGGTTCAAGACGTAATCCGGCCCGGTCAAATTTGGACACGACCTCCGGCCCGGCTCAGGGCGGGGTGATCTCCTCGATCTCCACCCGCACCGGGCGGCCCGGGGCGCAATCCGCCTTCAGGGCGACGAAGCTCTCCCGGTGGCGGTCGAAAATGGGCCAGAGGGCGTTCCGGTCGGTCTCGGGTATCGGCAGGCCGGCGATGGCCTCGCGGGAAAAGAACCCAAAGCGGCCCTCCCCCATGTCGGCGGGGAGGGAAGGGATGGGCTTCCGGCAGTGAAAGAGGAAGAGGAGCCAATGGGCGTCGCCCTCGTAGGCCTTCTCGGCGATCATGGCGAAGAGGTGGAGGTCCGCGGCGGCGACCGCCAGGCCCGACTCCTCGTGGATCTCGCGGACCGCGCACTCGAAGGGCGACTCGCCCAGGGCGGTCTCGAGCTTGCCCCCGATCGGGCTCCAGATGCCGAGGTTGGGGGGCTTGGCCCGGAGCAGCAGGAGGTGCTCGCCGGCGGGATTCTGGAGGAAGACCAGGACGGCGATCTTGTAGGCGAGGCCGGGGGTCGGGGCGGCAGTTGTCATAATACGGGCAGGAGAACTCGCACAAAACCGATGAGCAACCAAGGCGATACTGGCTTCCGGGGGGAGGGCGCCGCCGCCGAATTCCTGCGGCGGTCGCGCGGTTTTGCGCTGGTGGCGCGCAACTGGCGCAACCCGCGAGACCGCCGGGAGGAGATCGACCTGGTGTGCCGCGACCGGGAGGCGCTGGTCTTTGTCGAGGTCAAGACCCGCGCGGCCGGCGCCCGGGTGCCGGGGTACCACGCGGTGGACGAGCGCAAGCGCCGGGTCCTGCGCCGGGCCTGCCAGGCGTACCTGCGCCTCCTGCGCCGCCGGCCCCGCACCTTCCGCCTCGACATCGTCGAAGTCGAGGTGACCGCCGGCGAGCCGATCATTCGGCACTTCGAAAACGTATCGTTGTTTTCCAAGCACTTTCGTGCCTAGTTGGGGCCGCCATGGCCGACACCGAACCTCATCCGTTTCTTCAGGGACTCAGCAAGCACCGCGGGGCGCCGCCGACCGTGATCGTCATCTTCGGCGCCTCGGGCGACCTCACGGCGCGCAAGCTCATCCCGGCCGTCTACAACCTGAGCTTCGACAACCTTCTGCCGGCCGATTTTTTCCTGGTGGGCTTCGGCCGCAAGCCGATCCCCGACGAGAACTTTCGCGAGCTGGCGGCCGCGGCGATCAAGGATTTCTCCCGGCGCGAGCTCGATGCGGACGTCTGGGCCCGGGTCGCGGTCAACACCACCTACGTCAGCGGCGGCTACGACGAGAAGGCGGCCTTCGATCGCCTGGCGGCGCACATCCGCGGGATCGAGCAGAAGCTCGGCCGCGAAGTGCAGGCGCTCTTCTACATCTCCACGCCGCCCTCCGTCTTCGAGCCCATCCTGCTCAACCTCGGGGCCAGCGGCCTCGCGGCCAAGTACCTCGGCCAGCCGCACCAGTCGAAGGTCATCATCGAGAAGCCCTTCGGCCGCGACCTGGCGTCGGCCCGCGAACTGAACGCCACGCTGCGCTCGGTCCTGGCCGAGCGCCAGGTGTTCCGCATCGATCATTACCTCGGGAAGGAGACGGTCCAGGACCTGCTCGTCCAGCGGTTCGCCAACGCGATTTTCGAGCCGCTGTGGAACCGGAACTTCATCGACAGCATCCAGATCACGGTGGCGGAGGAGGGCGGCGTCGGCACCCGGGCCGGCTATTACGAGCAGAGCGGGTGCCTGCGCGACATGCTGCAGAACCACACCATGCAGCTGCTGGCGCTGACCGCGATGGAACCCCCGGTCTCGCTGGATCCCGAGGCGGTGCGCGATGAGAAGGTGAAGGTGCTCAAGGCGATCCAGCCCCTGGCGCTCGGCCCGGGCGGGGATGTGGCCCGCGCCCAGTACGGTCCGGGCATGATCGGGGGCAAGGCGGTGCCGGGCTATCTCCAGGAGGAGGGGATCAACCCGCAGTCGGCGACGGAGACCTACGCCGCAATCCGGTTCTCGATCAACAACTGGCGCTGGCAGGGCGTGCCGTTCTACCTGCGCTCGGGCAAGCGGCTGCCGCGGCGCGTCACCGAGATCGCGATCCAGTTCAAGCGCCCGCCGGGGACGCTGTTTGCCGAGGGCGGGCGCTTCGACATCGCCGCCAACACCCTGTCCTTCCAGATCCAGCCGGACGAGGGCCTCAGCCTGATCCTCAATGGCAAGATCCCCGGGCTGGAGACGCGCACCCAGCCGGTGAAGATGAATTTCCGCTATGCCACGACCTTTGGGTCGAACACGCCGGAAGCGTACGAGCGCCTGGTGCTCGACGCGATGATCGGCGACGGCACGCTCTTCATCCGGGGGGACGAGGCGGAGACGTCGTGGGGCCTCTACACTCCCGTGCTGGATTTCTGGCGCGCCCAGGGCCGGCAGGGGCTGGAGAGCTATCCGGCCGGCTCGTGGGGGCCGGCGGGCGGCGACGCGCTTCTGGCCCGGAGCAACCACCTCTGGCGCCAGCCCTGACGATGCCGTCGATCTTTGACGCCCTGCCCGGCATCGAGGTTTCCGTCGGCGCCATCTCCAGCGGCCTCGGAGCCATGTGGTCCGACACCGCGGCGCACGGGCTCCCGGCGCCCGCCACGGACGACGCCAAGGCCACGCAGGTCAATTTCGTGCTCCACCTCGGCCTGAATGCGACGGCCGAGGACGCCGTCGCACAGTTCGAGACGGCGGTGCGGTTTTCGCGGCGGTATCCCTCCCGGGTGGTGGTGCTCTGCCCGCTGCGCGACGACGAGCGCGGCGGCGAGATGCGGGCCAAGGTGTACGGCGAGTGTACGCTGGGCAAGGCGAGGGACGACATCCGGTGCTGCGAGTTCGTGATGCTGAGCTATCCGCGCAGCCTGCGCCAGTTCCTGGAAAACCAGGTGTCCGTCTGCCTCTCGACCGACCTGCCGCTCTATTACTGGTCGCACCGTTTCACCACGAACAGCCGGCTGGCCGACTTCCGCTACCTGCTCACGCGCTCGCGGCGCGTCCTGATCGACAGCGCGGTGGCCCCGCCCGACGCCCTGGCCTATCCGTGGCCGAAGCCGGAGAACGTGCGCGACCTGGTCATGGCGCGCCTGCTCCCGGTGCGGCAGAGCGTGGGCCAGTTCCTTAGCCGCTATCCGATGGCGGCGCTGTGCGAGGGGCTGCAGTCGGTCTCCCTCAATTTCGGGCCGGCCTATGCGGCCGAGGCCCGGGTGCTGCTCGGCTGGTTCAAGGACCGCATCGCGCAGTGCGGCCGGAACCAGGCGGCCTTCACCTGCGAGCCCGCCGGGGCCGGCGCCGGGACCTCGCTGGCGGTCTCGTTCCGCTACGCGGGGCCGAAGGCGTTCACCTGGAGGGGCGACCTCGCCCGCGGCCTGGCGGCATTCGAGGCCGATTTCGGGTCGGGCCGGACGGTGCTCCCCGCGGCGGTCAGCCTGCTCTCGCCCGAGGATGCGCTGAGCGAGGCGATGTTCTTCTAGCGGAGTCTGGTGACTCCAGGACGGCTTG
>Ga0302320_10020368_pt1 | contig 13238 bp, 10 predicted proteins | sample Bog_T0_3_FD_202130 | JGI IMG/M metagenome (GOLD analysis project Ga0302320, IMG submission 202130) | Peat permafrost microbial communities from Stordalen Mire near Abisko, Sweden - Bog_T0_3 | ecosystem: Environmental > Terrestrial > Soil > Wetlands > Peat | place: Sweden: Abisko, Stordalen Mire...
TCCCGAACACGAAGGAGTCGCAGATGGATCTCGCGCGGAAGCTAAACATTCCCGTCGAGAAAATCATCAACCGCGTCCACGAACTGCACGAGTTCAATCCGATGCTTGGTTTCCGCGGCTGCCGCCTGGGCATCAAGTTCCCGGAAATCACCCGCATGCAATCGCGCGCGGTGTTCGAAGCTGCGGCCGATGCGCAGAAACAGGGTTTCAAACCTAAGCCCGAAGTCATGATCCCGCTCGTCGGTTTCAAACGCGAACTCGACTTGCAGGTCGCGATCGTTCACGAAGTCGCCGCGCAGGTGATGAAGGAAAAAAAGGTGAAGTTCGCCTACAGCGTTGGCACGATGATCGAAGTCCCGCGCGGCGCGCTCACGGCGGACGAGATTGCGCAGACCGCCGAGTTCTTCAGCTTCGGCACGAACGACCTCACGCAGACCTGCCTTGGCATGTCGCGCGACGATTCCGGTTCATTCCTCGGTGCCTACACCGAGAACGAAATCATCAAGAAAAATCCGTTCGCCTCGATTGACCAGACCGGCGTCGGCCAGCTCATCCAGATCGCAGTGGCGAAGGGAAGCCAGACCCGCCCGGGCATCAAGCTCGGCATTTGCGGCGAACACGGCGGCGACCCCGACTCCGTGAAATTCTGTCATCGCGCCGGCCTCACCTACGTGAGCTGCTCGCCGTATCGCGTGCCGGTCGCCCGTTTGGCGGCCGCACAGGCGGCCATCGAAGAAAAGCGCAAGGCGAAGGCCGCGAAGAAAAAATAACCTGTCGCGTTCGGCCTATGGCCGAACCGGTCGAGTCAACAGAGGCTCGAAACTTCAACCAAAAGCCGCTCCGGGCAACTGGAGCGGCTTTTTGCATCAATTTCGGCCTGCCACCCTTCTATTTGGGGTGAATTTGAATGAGCTTGCCATCGCAACTAAATGGCGAATACTATGATTGGAGCGAAACATGCTGATTTGGCGCTTGGAAAATGTTGTTTTTGGAGGGGAAAAGTTTGCTCTCCGATTGATGGGCAGGTCAAAACTCAATGAATATCAGGTTTTCAAGTCAACAGGCCGGTTGTTTCCCGCCGCGCGGCCGGGCGGGAATGACGCTGGTTGAGGTGATTTTTGCCTTGGCCATCACCGCACTCATGTTGGGGGGAATCATCACCGGCTACATCTACTGCACGACAACCGCAATAAAATCTGAACTGGCCCAGATGGCGAATGCCAGGGCGTTGCAACGCATTGAGGAGGCGCGAAGCGCCCAATGGAACACCTCCAGTTCTCTGGCCGCAGACCAGTTGGTGGCCGCCAATTTCCCTGACGAGACCGTCACCCTGGATATGCCTGGAACTGACACCAATGGCACGTTGGCTACAATTGAGACAACGATCACCCCGATTTCACCCACGCCCTCCGCGCCGCCTTTGCGGTCCATTCACGTGGATTGCATCTGGCAGTTCCGGGGAGCCGAATGGGTCACCAATTCGATTGAAACCATCCAGGCCGCCAGTCAATGAAGCTTTCAGTTCCATCTCCCGGTTCAGGCCGTTCCCGTTCCCAAGCGCGGAACCAGGGCTTCACCCTGCCGGAAATCCTCATTGCGCTGACGATCTTCCTGTTTGTCATTGCTGCCATTACTTCCGCGCATCTGTTTGGCTTGAGAATGTTTCAGATGACCAATAACAAGCTCCGGGTGACCCAGTGGGCCCGGCTGACGATTGAAAATTTGGCCGACCAAATCCACGGCTGTAACAGCGTGCAGGTCGGCAATTACGCGACGGCCGGCGGTTTCGTCGGGTTTCTGCCCGGGGAAACAAACCTGGGCAACAGCCTGCTCATTATTCAGCAGAGCGCGAATGTCACCTACACCAATATTTATTTTGTCAACCCAACGGATCAGACCTTCCAGCGAACGGATCAGTCGGGCAACACGGTGATCCTGGCCAGTTCGGTGACCAATACGCTGGCCTTTTCCGTGCAAGACTATACGGGGAATGTGCAGACCAACAACGGCCAGACGATCCACCTGATGCTTGAATTCTATCATCCGGCGAGCTATCTGCAGGACGCGGATTATTACAAGCTGGAAACCTCCATTAAGCAGCGGGTGATGGTGCAATGAGCATGAAGACTATTTTTGCCAATCAGAGGCCGCATCAGGCCGGCAGCGCCCTGCTGCTGACCCTGATCATGCTGGGCGTCGCCCTGGCCATCCTCGCGGCCGCGTTGTCCTGGTCGTCCACCAGCACCCGGTTGACCTACCGTTCCATCCAATACACCCGGTCGGAGGCGGCGGCGGAGGCGGCCACGGAAAAAGTGGTCAGCCAGATCTCGCATGACTTCCTGTATTACGGTGAACCCACGGTCGTCAACAACCTGAACACCTATCGAAGTACGGTGCCTTCGTCAGCCGATTCGCCGTATTGGAGCACCTGGCAGTTTGAAGATGGGAGCCAGAACGCTGGCCAGACCTATGTGCAACACGTGACTTCAGTCAGCTACACCAACATTGACCCGCCTTATAACAACCTGCAGGCGTATGTCTCAACTTACAATGTGGTGTCAGATGCCAAAGATACCGCCAGTTCGCAGGATCTCAAAGTGGGCGTGCTGCAGCAATTGCAACTGCTCACCATCCCGATCTTTCAGTATGCCTTGTTTTCCTCGGGCAACATGGAAATCAGTTGTGGCCGGCCGTTCGCCGTCACCGGACCGGTGCATTCCAATGGACATCTGTATATTGAGCCGGACAGCTCCATGACGTTTGAATCCGATGTCGGCGCTGTTTTGGATGTTTTGTATCAGCGGGACATCGCCGATGGCGACACGCGCGGAACACCGGCGGGTCTGCCGGCGGCCTTTGTGGAACCCACCCAACCACAAACGCCCGTTCCGTTCCTGACGCTTCCCATCGGAACCACCAACACCCCGGAAGGAATCCGGGAAATCATCGAGCCGCCGCCGCCCGGTGAAAGCGCCACCTCGCCCCTCGGCGTGCTGCGGTATTACAATCAGTGTGAGATGATCGTGATCGTTTCGGACACCGGGGTCATCGTCACCAACGGGATTAACGTTTTTCCGGCTGCCACCATCCTCACCAATGATTGGCAGACGTTTCTCTCGACCAACAGCAGCTTTTATGACGGCCGCGAGGGCAAAACCGTCCAGCCCGTTGATATTGATATTGGAGCCCTTGCGAATTGGAGCCTGACCAACAACACCCTGCGCAACTCGCTCGTCGGATCAAATCTGACCTCCGTTTATGTTTTGGATAAGCGCACCTCGGCCAGCCTGGGAGCCGGCCTGGGAGCCGTCCGCCTGTATGATGGCGCGACTTTGCCTGCAAACGGGCTGACCGTGGCGACGGCTAATCCGCTCTATGTTCAAGGCGACTACAATGCCCCGTCGAATACCGGGACCACCAACACTTCCAATACCCACCCGGCGTCGCTGGCGGCCGATGCCATTACTTTTCTTTCAAACGTTTGGAACGATGGAAATAATACCAGCACGAGTGGAGTCAACCCCGCAGCCGACACCACGATCAATGCCGCGCTGCTGACGGGCGTCGTTGAGACGACCACAAACCATTATAGCGGCGGCATGGAAAACTTCCCGCGTTTTCTGGAAAATTGGGGGTCAGTCACCAACACCTATAATGGTTCGATGATTAAAATGTTTCCGAGCCTCCACGCCACCAATGTTTGGAGCCTGAACTATTACACCCCCCCGCACCGCAACTGGGCTTTTGATTCCAATTTTCGCGACCCGAACAAACTTCCGCCGTTGACTCCAAGTTTTCTGGAGGTGAAACGCACCCAGTGGGCCACCCTGCCGCCCGACCAAACCACGGCCCCTTGATTTCGCCGTCAGAATAAATGCGCGGTCCGGCTGAAGTTCAGGCATGACCAGAACATGGAACCCAAATCAGCATTTGATGGATTGCCGGCCGGTTCGCAACCGCGAACGGCCACCCGGATGTTTTCGTTTGGGTTGGTCAGCCGATTTATAGTGGCGGTAAAAAATCGTGCTTGTCGAAGAATCTCGTGCGCGCCCTGTTCAGCCTGGTTGAAATCGTGTCTCCTGTTAGTCGCCGCCGCGTTCTGCTGCCTGGCTTTGCCCGGTGCCCCGCCGACAAATACTATCGAATTCCAGAATTCCATACCGCCACCGGGATCCATTCAATGGGACATAAACCATCGCCGCTACCAGGAACAGCAGGAGCGCTACCGGTTCCGTCTGGCCGTCCCCGATGTCGTCGGCACCAATGTTCCCATTGCCGCCGGCGCCTATCTGGATTTCGAGCGGAAATGGGTGGCGGCGCCCCCGGCCTCGCCGGCCATCTCATTCAGGTTTCTTTTCCGGCTGCTGCTTTATGCCGCCCTGTTCGTTTTGATCGGGGGGCTGGTTCTCCACCGGTTTGCCCCTCAAGTTCTGGCGGAGTTGAACCAGCAGTTCAATCCGTGGGCGGTCAACCCGGTCGCGGAAAGGAACCTTTCGGCCAAAGTCCGGGCGGAGGAGGAGGCCTTTGGCGAATTCCTGGCGACGTTCCGGGTCGGCCCGTCTGCACCGCCGCGCACCGACGTGCCTGAAAAGGCGGATCCACTCGGCGAATTTTATGCCCGGGCAAAACAACTTCTCGGCACGCAGCGAAAACTTCTTTTTGAAATCGGGCGGGAGGCCGGCGACCCGGCCCGGCACAAGCTGCTGAAGGATCTGTGCTCCGAGATGTCCAAGCTGAAGGGCGAGGCCGGGGTGCCGGGGGCGCTGCCGGTGTGGCAGGTGGCTTCCGCCTTGGAAGGTCTCCTCAAACAGCTCACCGATAAATTAAGAAACGTCTCGTCTTCCACGTTGCGGGCCGTCAATGGCGGGCTCGATTTACTGGACGACCTGTGCGCGCCGGGATTGAAGCCGGATCTGCTGACGGACCGGCCCTTCAAATTTTTGATCGTGGACGATGATCTCATCAGCCGCCAGGCATTGTCCCTGTCGCTGAAAAAAGCCTTCAGCCAGCCGGACCTCGCCGTGGATGGCGAATCTGCCCTGGTTCAGGCCGGCCAGCAGGCTTACGACGTGATTTTCCTCGACGTGGAAATGCCGGGCATGGATGGCTTTGAGCTATGCACCAAAATTCGCGGCACGAGCTCCAACCAGACCACGCCGGTGGTGTTTGTCACCAGTCACAACGACTTCGACGCGCGGGCCGAGTCAACCCTCAGCGGCGGCAACGATCTCATGGGAAAACCGTTTCTCATGTTTGAAGTCACCGTCAAGGCGCTCACGCTCGCGTTGCAGGGCCGTCTCCAGGGACACGTTCCAAAACCGCTTCCGAAACCCGCCCCGGTCAGGGACCCGGCGGTTTTGCCGTTGCCGGTCGTGGACGGACCGCGTCCCGTTGCCAGTCCGGCAATCGTTCCGCCGATCCCGTTGCCAACGGCGCCGGCTTTGGAGACCGACTTGATGGTCAAAACCTTCCTGGCCCGTGCGTCAAAAAATCTTGGACCGTTGCAGGAACTGTGTGCGACGATTCTTCAGACGGCGGACGAGGAGGCGCGGCAGTCCCTGCTGGCGGACGGCTTCCTGCGCATCAATTCACTGCTGCCCCAGGCCGGCCCCAAGGTGGCGCATCCTGCCTACCAGTTGAGCATCGCCGTGGAAGGCCTGTTCCGAAAACTGCTCCAGGATTCCAAGAATTCCAATCCGTCCACGCTGGCCACCGTGGCCGCCGCCGTGGATTTGCTGAAGGACCTGTGCGTGCCGGGACTCAAACCGGACCTGGCCGTCAATCCGCCGGTCCACATCCTCGTGGTGGACGATGATCTCGTAATGCGCCGGTCCATCGTGGGCGCCCTGCAAACCACCTTTGAAAAACCGGCCAGCGTGGAGAGCGGCGAGGCGGCGCTGGCGCTGCTGGCGGAAAAAACCTTCGACCTGGTTTTTCTCGACGTGATGATGCCCGGCATGGACGGGTTTGAGACCTGTGCAAAAATCCGCGAAACCGCTCTCAACCGCGCCACTCCCGTGGTGTTTGTGACCAGCCTGGGCGACTTTGACGTGCGCGCCAAGGCGGGGAGCAACGGCGGCGACGACTTGATGGGAAAACCGTTCCTGACTTCGGAAATCAATGTCAAGGCGCTGACGTTCGCCCTGCGCGGCCGTCTCCAAGAACTCATAAGCCGGCAGATAGAAGTTGCTGGTTGAGCCATGCTCCGTCGCGTTCCGGCTGAATTCAAAAGGCCGCGCCGGAAAACCGGAACCGGTTCGTTTTTAGCCGCGCCGCCGGCTTTTACACCGCCAACCAGGGCAAAGCGGCGCTTTCCCGGAAGAAATAATTAGCGCCGGAAGAATGCGGCGGTCCCGCAACATTGAGGACCGTGTCGCATCAAAAATCTGATTATCCTGCCGCTGGAAACCGGGCGAGCGCCTCGGTCATCGCCCCGGACAGCTTCGATTTCAAGACCGACTTGGGCAGCAGGAACGGCTTGGCGGTGATGCAAACTTCGGCGTTGCCCGTCCGGAAAACAAACGTCCCCGCCAGTTTCCCGAGGATGTTGCCGGTGAATTCTCCGCGCAGGCCGCCGTCCGGTTCAAAGCGGTAGGTTCCCGACACCTTAGGAGCCTCCCGGTCAGGATGAAAAAACTCGCCGGCCAGTTCGTCGCCGTGGATCTGGACACCATTCTGCGCGGCCAGCGCCTGCAGTTCGGCGAAGGTGGGGACCCGTCCCAGCGGTTTTGTCAAAGTGAAAGGCATGAGTGTCCCCCGCTTAATCGGATGTCTGCGTTTGTCGCTTACGCAGCCATAAAAGCATCAGCACCACCGCCGCCAGGCACCCGACGACGACGGGTTTGTGCGCGGCAACCCCCCGCTGGATTTTTGCCAGCAGCGGTTCGGGGTTTTGCAGTTCATTCAGTTGTTGTTCGCAATGACCGATGATCCGGTAAAGCCGGTTGATCTCCACCATCTCCGCCTCGGTCAGCCTTTTTTTGGGAACCGTGCGGTCGGTGATGAAATACTTGGTCATGGAGTTGAATTCCAGTTCATGTCCAAGAAACACCACGCGGGGATTTAAATCCGAGGTGACATATTGGCGGTCGTCATAGGGAAATTGCTGAGTGGTGCGGACATCCACCGTATTGAAATCCGGAGTTTCGGCACCCGCATGAAACCAGCCGGGGCTGGAGACTGCCACATGCATTAAAGGCGTGCGCTTCAACTGGGTCACGGGCTGGTTGACGATGTCCTGAACTTTGAAGATGGCATCGTTCATCTGCGCCTTGACGGCGGCAATCTGCTCGTCTGTCTGCGACGCTTCCGCCCGGAATCCTCCGGACAGGCTCAGCAATAGCGCCAGAAGCCATAACCCTCCCGGCCAGAACCCGGTTCGTGATGAAGGCGGAATCACCGGAAGACCCGAAAACCGGCTGATTGACGATGGCCTCATTGAGCATGGGTTCATGTGGGATTTGATAACACCTTGCCTGTCCGGTTTCCAAGCCTTTTTATAAAATAGTGAGCGGGCCTGTGATAAAACCGCCGTCATTTTGTAACTGCTTTTTGCTTGTTAAATCCTTTAAAAAGCCATATCAGCAGCGAAACCTAAATCATTTATGGGCACTATCTTCTTCGGCTTTTTCATCGGTTTCATCGCGTGGTTCCTGGTCCGCTACCTCGCCGCCGGCTTTTACACCGTCAACCAGAACGAACGCGCCGTGAAGACCAGCTTCGGCCGCGCCGAACGCGTGGGCGACGCCACCACGTCGCAGGACCCCATCGCCGCGACCCTCGATGCCGAGGAGAAGCAGCGTTACAATTATCCCCAGGTGCGCGTCATCCCGCCGGGCGGACCGTATTTCAAATGGCCGTGGGAAAAAGTTTACAAGGTCTCCGTCGCCACCCAGACCATGAACATGGCCACCGACCCGGAGAATTCCTCCGCCAATTCCGACGGCACCATGCTCGAGGCCGTCACCAAGGACCAGCTTAACACCGGCTTGAAGGGCCAGATCCGCTGGCACATCTCCGAGCGCAACCTCTACGCCTACCTCTTCGGCGTGAAACATCCCATCGTCCACGTCATGGGCTATTTCGTTTCCGTGCTGCGCGAGCGCATCGCCAATTTCGAGGCGCCCCCCGGGGCTAAGACCGGCGATCCGCAGGCCCTCCACAACCTTGCCGCCACCGCCGTCACCGGCATCTCCATCAACGACCTCCGCAAAAATCTTTCCGACATCAACGACCACATGGACAAGGAATGCGCCGGGTCCGCCGCGCGTTACGGCATAGCGCTGGACGCCTCGCTCATCACCGGCATTGACCCGCCGGCGGAGGTTGAATCCGCGCTCGCCGCCATCAACACCGCTTACAACGAGGTTTCCTCCAGCATCAGCCTCTCGCAGGCGAGCGCCGACCAGAAGATCGTGCAATCCAAGCGCGCCGTGGAGATTGAGACGCTCAAGGCGCAGGCCGAAGTCCAGCCCATCGTCGCGCTGGCCGACCAGTTGACCGACCTGAAATCGAACAGCGCCGGCGCCCTCGACGCCTACGTGCGCAACGTCCGGCTAAAACTCTACAGCGAAGCCAAAACCGTAATCCTGGAGGCCAGCCATGAATAAGGGAATTATGTCGTTGACGAAATCAAATGTTGGTAGGGCAGAGGTGCCCCTCTGCCCCAATCAACCCGGCGGCGCAGCAACGCCGCCCAACCAAACGGAGGCCGGCCATGAATGACAACCCGCTCAACTCGCCGCTCGCACAATTCTTTGTCGCGGCCGTCATCACGTTCATCGGCATGTTCATCCTCGTGCCCGTGTTCTTCGGCTTCGTGCGGCTGTTCGGCTTTTACACCATCATCGAGGAACGGCAGTGCAAGGTCTACATGCTGTTCGGCAAGGTCGTCGCCGTGATTGACGAGCCGGGTTTGCACATCCTGATCTTCAAGCTCGGCCTCAAGGCGCCGCTGGTGAACTTCCTCGGCAAATGCTTCACGCTCGACCTGAAGCTGGACCAGGAATACATCCGCAGCACCCCCGTCAATTCCGAGGAAGGCGCGCCCATGGGCATCGGCATCTGGTATGAGATGGTCATCAGCGACCCGGTGGCCTACCTGTTCAAGAACGCCGACCCGCGCGGCTCGCTGGCCGCCAATGTGGGCAACTCCACCGTCCGCTGCCTGAGCAACCTCAAGCTGGCCGACATGCTCCAGAACCGGCATCCCATGAGCCAGACCGTGCGCGCCGAGGTCTCGCCGCTCTCGCAGGAATGGGGTTACAGCCTCGGCTCCACCTACATCCGCAAGGTCCATTTCCGCGACGAGGGCATGATCAAGCAGATCGAGGAAAAAGTCGTGAACCGGCTGCGGCAGGTCACCTCCGCCATCAAGCAGGACGGCACCAACCAGGTGAACATCATCGCCAGCACGGCGGAACAGCAGGCCGCCATCGAGTTCGCCAAGGCCGCCGCCATGCGCCCGCAGATCGTGGGGCTGGCGTTGAAAAAGATCTCGTCGGACCTGGACATCCTGCGCGCGCTGTTCAACGTGCTGGAAACGCAGAACATCATTGCCGGCGAGGCGAACATCACGCTCATCCCGCCCAACGCCAACCTGCTGGGCGAACTCGTCGCCGCCACGCAGACGCCGAAGGCGGCGGCAAAATAATCCGCACCGGGGACTCTACGGCAAACCTGAATCGTTATATCAATTGGGCGTGCGCAGCCGGTAAAACTTGGTGCTGCCAAAGCCGCCGCTGTTGGTGCCATCATCGGTGAAGTTGAAGGTGCCGTTGGTCGCGGTGATCAGGTTGGTGAACGTCGCCCAGCCGGATGCCAGATTGGTCGAGTAATCCACCTGGTAAGTGATGTTCGTCGGCGCGCTCCATGTGAAGCTGAAGCTTTTATCTGGTTTCACCAGCGAGGCTGGATCAATGACCGGAGCGATGGTGAACGCAGAACGCATTTTCACAACTGTGTAAGGATTCCACGTGGACAGCGTGTAATAAATGAAGAGCGTGCTGTTGGTGATGCGCGTGAAGCGTTCGATCATGATCGGTGCAAAGTCGCCGCCCGGCGTGGTCACGGCATTATTAGTGCCGATGACCGGGCCGGCCAGTGCCAGATCGTTGGTCGTGGAAGCATCATAGATGAATATGCCCAGGCCATGGTCCCGTGACTTGTTGAAGATGAGTTGCGGCTGGCTCCAAGGTCCCCACGGCTGTTGAGCATACGAGAAATAAACCCCGGTGGTCTTGGTTTTCGCCGTCTCCGCGCTCCGCCCCCCGTCATAAGTCATCAGCCACAAGTTGAGGCAGGTGGAATAGATCACGGACACGTTGCCAGCCGTGCCGGCATCATCCGGCCAGGCGGGGCCATTCGTCGGGTTGTCCTGCACGACGGGATTACAGTTCGATTCCGCGCCGCTCCACACCGGCTGGCCGTTGGTGAGGCCGGCGAAAAAAAGCGTTCCAGCTCCGCTCGCGAAATTTGCCGTCGGAATCTGGCAGAGAAAAACATCGCCGGACCGGTATTCGCCCGTGCCGAACATCATGACGTTGGTGCCGTATTCGTGCAGCGCGACATTGATGAAATGCCCCTGCCACGGACTGGTCGGCGCGAGATTGGTGGTGAGCGCCGAGACGACGCGGTTGGTGTAAAAAACGTTGGTGATGACAGCGGTATTGCTGACCGCCAGGCTTTCGTTGAAGGTTATCAGCTCGGAAAAGTCATTCGTCTGCGGATTGGGCTGGCTCGTGTCCGAGCCGGAGTTGCAGACCAGAAAAACACCATTGGCCAGGCTTATGCCGGAATTAGGCACGTCGTCCGGCCCCATCTTGAGGTCCGCCGGTTGGACGAAGATCGGCGTCACATTGGTGGTCGGAAGGTTCGTGAAAAAATTGATCACCAGCGGCGTCTCGCCGTCCGTGTTCGTGCTCCACGCCAGCGGATCGGCGGCGTGATAATCAAGGACGCCATTGGTGGGCTGCTCGCTGATGGTGTCGCCGAAGAGAAAGATGAGCTTGCCGTGATCCTCGAACGAATAGCCGAGGCCGTTTCCCATGATGTGAAACCGCTTGATGGTCTGACTGGCAGTCAGCAGGTTGCTTCCCTGGGCGTTCGCTTCCCAATCAATGTCGCCGATGATCTGTTCCAGTTTGACCGAGGAATTGGTGATCCAAGTCAGGACGGGACCCGGTTGCGCCGTCGCCGTGGCACAGAATGCCAGCGCAGTGAAATGTAGCATCATCCGGAAAAATGGAATCACACCCCGCACGGGAATAGATTAACAGCCCATTCATCCGGGTGCAACCACACCATCCATGCGGGCGTAACATAAGAGTTGACCCTGGCCTGTTATCTTTCACCCGTACCGGGCTTCGGTTTAAATTCGCCTTGGCGCCGGGATTCGAGCCATTTCCCAGCTCCTAGCGGCGGGCCAGCCTTGGCCGGCGGCCACCCATCTTGCGGAGCGCCGTCGGCGCGACGTATTTGTGGCATCCAAAACCAAATCGAACCCAGCAACGTCGGCGCGGCATCGTGAGTCTAAAACTACGGCAGATGCAGCCGAAAATAGGCGGCTTGATTGGTCGTTTGGAAGCTGGCGGAATAGTCATCGCCCACCACGCGCGGCGGGATGGTTTGGGACATCCATGCGGGGACCGACAGGCTGCCGGCCTGTTCTAGCAAATATTCACTGGCAACCGGTGTCCAGGTGAAATTCACGCAGCCCGCATTGGCGGGTGCGAGGTTGAGCACCGGCGGGTTGGTCACGATGTATTCGGCATAGGCCAGCCCGGTGACGGTGACGGTGCCGGCGTTCAGCGCGGCGTTCACGGCGGTGTTCTCGTGGGTGTTCAAGACCACGGCATTGGCGTCGGCGTTGGCGTTGGTCAGGTAAGCTTGCTCGTTGGTATAGTCGAGCTGCGCAAAAAAGAACGTCGTCCAGAACGGGTCAATGAACTCGTATTGCTTGTAATAGCCGAGCTTGACCATCGCGAGGAGAAATTCCCGGTCGAGCGGCGACCAGAAGCTGTAGGTATTGCGGCCCTCGAACACCAGCTGGCTGGGCGGGCTGGCGAGTTCGTTGTCACGCTCCTTTTGAACCCAGCACTCGCCCATGCCCACCTTCATGCCGCGTGCGTGGGCGGCATCGGCCATTTGAATCGTGCGCTGGAGGAAATCCGTCACCACGCTGAAATTTGTCGTGCGGTTGATGGGATAGACATGCACATCGAGGATGTCCAGGGGAAGGTTGACGAAATTGGTGAGATAGGTGGCGAAGCTGGGCTGCCAGGTGCCCATGCCCGCACCGACCAGCATGTTGGTGGTGCGCAGCCCGGCGGCGGTCAAATCGTTCAGGAACCCGGCGATCATGTTTGTATCCACCACCGGGTCGTTGAGCTGGCTGCTCAAATTGGCCGTCAGGTTGTCCACCTCGGTGATGGGTTCGGACTGGACGAGCAGATAGTTCGGCTTGAGGTAGCGGGCGATGGTCTGGATCTGCGCGCTCCGGCCGTTGGTGTATTCGGTGAATGTCAGCGAGGCGTAGTAGTTGCTGACGGCGGGCTGCTCGAAGGGGAAAAGATTTTGCGAGGGGATGATCAGCTTCATGCCGCGCTGGCGGACGGCATAGACCAGGTTTGTGAAAAAATCGAACATGTTGGTAAAGCCCGGCGGATTGTTGGCCCCGTTCACGGAATCGTAATATGGCTTGTAAAGCGTCGGAAAACTGATGGAGCATTTGATGGTCTGCACCCCCAGCGATTGCAACGCATTCAGGTAAGGCAGCACCGAGTTTTCGAAATAGTGCGTATTGTTGGCCGCCGCGCCCTGGCCGCCATCGGTTGCCGGTACGAGCACGGCGGCAAATTGACAGTTGGAGTAATAGGTGCCGTCCCAGCTGGCGTCCAAGGAGGCTTCGAAATTGGTGATATCCGTTTGCATCTCCAGGTAAAGATCCGAGAACTCCGGCGGCACCTGCGCCCGGGCCGGCGTCAGGGCAGCACCCAAGCAAAGCCAGCCGGTCAACAAAATGAAGGTTGTTTTCATAAACGCAGACGCAAAACCAAGCGCATTTCATGCCAACTGCCGACAAAGTGACAAACGGGTTGACGCATATTTGAAACTGCGGGACCTCGCTTTATCGTCCAAGATTATAGCCATTCCCCAGCTCCTACCGGCGGGCCAGCTGCCCAATTTTAACCGGTTCGTGGCCCTCCCGCCTTTGACTTGGTTGCGGGGAAAGGGTCAGA
>Ga0302320_10020369_pt1 | contig 13238 bp, 5 predicted proteins | sample Bog_T0_3_FD_202130 | JGI IMG/M metagenome (GOLD analysis project Ga0302320, IMG submission 202130) | Peat permafrost microbial communities from Stordalen Mire near Abisko, Sweden - Bog_T0_3 | ecosystem: Environmental > Terrestrial > Soil > Wetlands > Peat | place: Sweden: Abisko, Stordalen Mire...
CAACACGAATTGGGCTCACGGCCCTCGTCCTCATGGGATTGATAATCGCTCTTGCCTATGACGCGGTTTTCATTTTTTCCGGCGCGGCCACCCTGGCCGTTACGGGTGGCAACAGGCAAGACGTGCTCGATGCCATGAGCACCGGAAGGGCCTGGGTCTTGACCGCAGCCTTTATCGCCTGGATGATAACCTATGCCGTTGTGCACATGAGTGCACGACTTCGTCCTATCATAGGCATTGGGCGCGAAATACTAGGCATTCTCGCGATTCTGTTGTTTTTGGGTGGCTATGAAAGTGTGGGGAATCGACGCGAACTAACAACGGGGCTCATCTTTATCTGCATCGTGCTCCTCTTTCGCGGCAGAGTCAAGCTCGTGGCCGCCTCCTCCATTGTCTTGCTGGGCATCGGCATGTGGGTCGGTGTTGTACGCACCTTTGGCTCCTCGCCGGAATCCCGGACCAACACAGTAGATTATTATTCGAGTCTCTTCTCAGAAGCGGTGATGCCAATTTTTCCACTCCTGGACGCTATTCAACAGCACCCACAGGCAGAATTCGGAGCAAGCTATATTCGAGCTCCGTTCGAGCTGCTTCCGAGTCTTGGAATCTGGCAAAAGCCCAAGTCTCTGGCTGACGCTTTTTCCTTGCATTACTCAGGCGGCGCCATGGGCTATGCTTATACGCCATTGGCGGAAGGCTACGTGAATTTCGGAATAGCGGCTATTTTCTTGGTCCCTTTTGGCATTGTTCTCATGCAACGAGCTGTTGTCGGCATCGCAATCAGCAGCGTGACCTTGGACTACCCTGTGGTGCTGGGCCTCGTGATGTTTTCACTCGCCTTGGATATATGCAGAGGAGAGTTCGAATCAATCCTCTTTGAGATCGCTCTTTATTCGGTTCTAATATTGCTTTATTTCAAGTTATGCAATCTTGGCGGGAATCGAGGCAACGGGCAGCGGAAATGCTGATTTCATTGATCGTGACTTCGTATGATCGTCAATCAGATCTGGATCGATTCACCGCCGGCCTCGCCCAGCAGACCTTTCCTGGCGAGATTGAGCTCATCTATGTTGCCCAGGGCAACGCTGTACTCGTGATTCCCGCGAGCCATTGCCGCATCTCATTGAAACAATACTCGACCGGCGGCCTCACCGCTTTATCGAAGGCCAGAAATCTGGGCTTGGCCCATGTTCGCGGCGATATCATTGGGTTTCCGGATGATGATTGCTGGTATGGTCCGAATGTCCTCGCGGAAGTTGCCAGATATTTCCACGAGCATCCGGAGATCGGCTGCGTAGGGACAAATGTATATGATCCGGACCGAAAGCTCGCCTACGGAAAGCGCCCGGTCGGCGTGATCTGCGATGTCACCTTTCGCAACCTGTTCCAGCTCCCCATTTCTACCGGCACCTTCATGCGCCGTGAAGCCCTCGGCAACATCGGGGCGCATTTCGATGAGCGATACGGTGTGGGAACCGACTTAGGTTCGGGAGAGGAAACCGAGCTTGTGGGGCGCCTTCTCTCTTCGTCACAACGGGTGCACTACGTGGGAACAATTCAGGTCTACCATGCAGTGCCCGACTATTCCGCTCCTGACGCGAACAAGAGTTACCGCTATGGAATTGGCTTCGGCTATCTGAATGGCGCTCTCCTCCGAGAGGGGCATGTTGCTGTTTTGTTCCACCTCATCGAGGTTCTTGCACGAACTTCTGCTGGAATAGCTCTCTACTGCTTTTCGCCGGCAAAGCGCGCAGTCTATCTAGGCCGATTACGCGGAACCTTAGTCGGTCTTGCCCGGAGCGTGACTCGCAATGGATAAGTTCGGCCCGGCGTTCTCGCCCGATTGGGCGCCTTGGTCAACTTCAGGCGCAGTCCCAAGTGAGAATCCAACCGCACCATACACATTGATCGTCTCGCTGACTGTGCGTTCCCAGGTGAACTTGGCAGCTTGCTTCAGTGCTCGAGCTTTCATTGCGCTCCGCAGATCGGCACTGCGCAATAACTGCTCCATTTTGTCTCTGATATCGGATGTATCGGCGGGGTTCACGAGCAGCGCCCCATCGCCCGCAACTTCTGGCAGAGACGAGATTGCGCTGGTCACTGTTGGGATGCCGCAAGCCATCGCTTCAAGAACGGGTATTCCGAAGCCCTCGTAGAGAGAGGGGTACACGAAAATCTCGGCGCCGGCCAACAGCTGCGCCTTATCTTCTTCCTCTGCAAATCCAGTGAAAACGACGCGAGATTCAAGGTGGAGTTGTTTGATTGTCTGGAAAAGTTCTTCATATCCCCAACCCTTCATGCCCGTGATAACCAGGCGATGCGAGGGGAACTGTTCCGCAATTTCGCCAAAGGCACTTACCAGCCTGGTAAGGTTCTTGCGCGGCTCGATTGTTCCGATATACAGGATGTACGGGTCGGTGAGCGCGTATTTCTTCCGGACGGCTGCAATGCTGGCTTGGTCGAGATCGGGTCTAAATCGATCAGCCTTGCCGAGCGGTACCGTGTAGCAAGAGACTGATGAGCGGGGAAAGCGCTTTTTCCAGTCTTCTCTCGTAGAATTTGAGACATAGATTTGAGCATCCGCAAGATAACTTGCCGCAGTGATAAAGAAGCGGAAGTAAAGAACCTTGCTCTTGAGATGCACCTCCGGCATGAGAAAACTTGTCATATCATGAATGGTTACGATCCTCTTAGCACGGCTGGGCAGGAGTGCGAAAGAGTAGTGAAGTGAATGCACAATATCGATCTTGTATTTCCGAATCAGCCATGGAATGTAGGTCTGTTCCATCAGAAGACGGAATGGAAGAAATCTGAACAACCGTGATGCAACACGAAGAATCTGAACGTTACGTCCCTCGATCTGGAAGTCCCCATCATCATCCTGCACTAACAGGAAGAGATCAAACTTGCGACCGTGGGACCGGCACAGGCCGCGCACCAGATTTAATGCGTAAACACCAACACCGGCCTTCTTCACCGTGATCTGGGTGCAGTCAAGCAGAACCTTCATTTGCCGGTAGTATACACCGGCTTTGGACAGCGCCTGGGCTCTGAGATGCCCTGGAAGAATCGGGCAAGGATGAACTAAAATGGAGACGCATAGAGCGTACTGCCCGAGATCCCCTCATGGTCCATGTGATCGTTCCTACGCTGAATGCCGCTGCAGATTGGCCACAATTTGCTGCGGCGTTAACTGCATGCATTGAGCCCCGGCAGGTGCTCATCATCGACTCCGATTCAACGGACGGTACACGCAGCCTCGCGTTGTCAAGTGGTTTTCAGGTCTGCTCGATTCGGCGTTCTGATTTCAACCACGGCGCCACCCGACAGATTGCGGCAGACATGCTGGTCGATGCGAGTATCCTCGTTTATCTAACGCAGGATGTGATGCTGTTCAGCCCTGAAGCACTGACATATCTAGTGGGGGCCTTCACCGATCCCAGGATCGCCGTCGCCTACGGCAGGCAACTTCCGCGGCGTGGGGCAGGTGCGATTGAAGCGCACGCCCGGCTGTTCAATTACCCGCAGCATTCAACAGTCAGGGAAACTGGTGACAGGGGGCAGTTTGGGTTCAAAACAATTTTTGTCTCAAATTCGTTTGCTGCGTATCGACGTTCGGCACTGATGGAAGTAGGCGGATTTCCAGCCGATACAATTTTTGGCGAAGATACGATCACGGCAGCCAAGCTCTTGCTGGCGGGCTATAAGATCGCGTATGTCGCCAAGGCCGAGGTCTATCATTCGCATCCGTATACAAGGGTACAGGAGTTCAAGCGCTATTTTGACGTCGGGGTGTTGCACAACAGAGAGAGCTGGCTGCTGGAAAGCTTTGGAGGGGCCGACGGCGAGGGGCGTCGCTTCGTGGTTTCGGAGCTGAAGTATTTAGTGCGCGAAGATGCGCTGAAGATTCCCGACGCAATGCTGCGAACGGCGCTGAAATACCTCGGATATAGATGCGGCAAGGCAGAGACAAAGCTTCCCCTGTCGATCAAGCGGCGAATCAGCATGAATGGCAGGTATTGGTCGCGAGTTCTCTGAGAAACACCGGGTGAGCTCCCCGCTCAACGATTCAGATCACATGAATCCGATAAGGCTGAAATGGTCCTATGGACTCTTTGAGCAAGCCAGGGCCTGGTAGCGTTAACAGGCCTTGGGCAAAGCGTATTGGGCATCTGCCGGGTTCACGTAGCCCTTGCCTATCGGGTGGCAATGCTGCAATTTCAGCGTCACGACCGCCATAGAGCCTAATTCCCCCTTGCCTGGCTGATCGAAGCAACTGGAACCAGATCCACTAAATGATCGCCCAACCGCTCAGACATGCGGGCAATTTGTTGCCTCTCGTATACCCGTGTCCCGGGTGTTGACGGAAAGGTAACTGACGGGTTGCCGGTAATCCGCCTGAATCAGCAAATCAAGTTAGCCAAACCTGCTTTCGCGGAGCTTCAATCGGTGAGTCCACCCTCGCCGCAAGCTGGGCTGCAAAACGAAGACCACCCGGATGTTTAGGATCCAAAGCGTCTTGCGAAGCCTGCGTCCCATTTTGCGCTATGTGGTATGATTTGCACGAGTTTTTACCTGAAAAAGTTAACCGTGTCTGCAAGGTAGATCCCATCCTAAGTGCGTGCTGCCCATGGACCGATTGTGTTTCGGTAGTTGGCGGTATGATTCAGGTCATCCTTCCTGGGGAGTATGCCGTAATGTTTCTTAGGTTCCGCGTTGCCAGCCTGAAAGCCACAGTCGCGTCTCAGTCGAATCAACAAAGGTTTGTCTACAACCACTTGAGGGTTGTAACTGCGTGCGTGGTTCTTGCTCTTATTGTTAGTGGCGGATACAACTCCGCCCATGCGCAAACGAAGGCAGCAACTAATACGACGCTCACGATGACTGCGGGCGGGGTCGTGGTTACATCTGTTCACCCGGGCACGGTCGTCACGCTCACGGCCACGGTGACCGCGGGCGGCAGTCCGGTGACGCCTGGCCTGGTTAACTTCTGCGACGCCTCGGCAACCCTATGCACGGATATCCACTTGGTGGGCATAGCCGCATTGACAGGCGGGGGGACTGCAACCTTCAAGTTCGTTCCCGGAGCGGGCACGCATACTTACAAGGCCGTCGCCGCACAGAGTGCGAATGGGCTGAGCAGTTCCTCCAGCGTGTTGACGCTGACCGTGAGTCCGGCTCCCAACCCCGTGTATACGGACACAACGGCCATTTCATCGACTGGCTATCCGGGCAACTACACCCTATCGGCGACGGTGGTGGGATATGGCGGAACGGCGCCGGTCACGGGTAGTATTTCGTTTCTGGATACAAGCTTTGCAAACGCCTCGCTGGCTACCGCAGTGCTGGGCCAGAGTACCACCGGAGTGGGTTGGCTGGAGTCACAGACATCGGCGATGAGCCAGCCTCCCACTGCTGTGGTGACGGGAGACTTCAACGGGGATGGGATACCGGATCTAGCCATGCTGTCTGCCGATACGGCCGCCTATGCAGGCCCGGTCGTCATCAGCATTTTCTTCGGCAACGGCGATGGCACGTTCACAACGGGTCCAACGGCTACGCCGACGTTACCGGGCCAGGCGAATCTCTACATGATCGGAGGAGATTTCGACGGCAACGGCAAGACGGATTTGGCCATATTGAGCTGGGACTCAAACTCCAACACCAGCTTTGTGACCACTCTGCTCGGGAATGGAGATGGAACATTTGCGGCGCCGAAAACCAGCACGGCATTCGTTTCGGGCAGTCGCGGCGGCGATTTCTTGCCGGGGACCATGGTCGCTGCCGATTTTAACGGAGACGGCAAGCTGGACCTGGCTGTCGTAGGCGACTACATCTCCACGGGCGGAGTATCGATTCTACTCGGCAACGGAGATGGAACGTTTGCGGCAGGGGGAGGGGGTCTCGATGCATCGGCGGATTTTGGCTTAGTCGCAACCGGGGATTTTAACGGCGACGGCATTCCCGACCTTGTCGCCACGAACTATTTCGATTTCGGCAAAAGTCCGACCATTTTCCTCGGCAAAGGGGACGGGACGTTTACTGCAAAAGCAGCCTCCTTCACTCTGGACTACTTCCCCACGTCGATCGTCGTCGCGGATTTTAACGCAGATGGCGTTCCTGATCTGGCTTTCTCTGATCTGAACGGCGTTGAAGTCGCCTTGGGCAAAGGAGACGGAACTTTCAAGGAGACTGCGGCGAGCCCGATTGAGGTTCCCAGCGAGCTCTATAGTCTTACGGCTGACGACTTCAACCAGGACGGCAAGGTTGACCTGGCGGGATTAGACAGCTACTTCGATCGAATCGATCTTCTTGTCGGTGCTGGAGACGGCACGTTTACGGTCGATTCGAATTTGCCTGCCATCAGCCAGAACAACCCTGGGCCAACTATCATGGCGTCCGCCGATTTCAATGGCGACGGCGTCCCCGATCTGGCGGCATTGACGCAGTACGTCGACACCGCGTCCATCCTGCTGACCGAACCGACCCAGACAGCAACGGCAACGGTGACTGGCATTGCCCCGGTGGGCGCTGGCACGCACAACGTCGAGGCGAGCTTCGCCGGCAACAGCAGCTATCCTACGAGCGTATCTGCCACCACTGCGTTGACAGCGGGGTTGGCGCCCCTGGTGGTGACGCCCGCACCGGGCACCTATTCCACCGGACAATCCATCACCATCATGGAGCCGATTCCGGGCGCCACTATTTATTACGTGGCAGTGGGCAACGTGAGCGTGAATAACTACCTGCCATACACGGGTCCGATCCAACTGACGGAAGGCGGGTCAGAGAGGATCCAGGCGTACGCGACCGAGACCGGCTATCAACAAAGCAGCACGGTGGAATTGATTTACAACATCAATCTGCCTGCCGCGCCGGCGCCCACGTTCTCTCCGCTCCCGGGAAGTTATGCAGGAGCGCAGACGGTGGCGATCTCCGACGCCGCTTCAAACCCCACGATCTACTACACGCTGAACGGATCGCTGCCGACACTCGCTTCATCGGTTTACACCGCACCGATCGCTGTTTCGGCGTCGGAGACGCTGGTGGCGACGGCGATCGCCAGCGGCTACTCGATGAGCGCTCCGGCAACCGCCCAGTATCAGATTGCGTCGTCTTCCGCGCCATTTATCTACACCTTTGCCGGCAATGGGACCGGTGGCTGGAGCGGCGACGGAGGGCCGGCGCAATTGGCGGAATTTGGATATCCTGAGCAAGTTGCGCTGGACACTGCGGGGAACTTGTATATCGCCGACGGCACCGCCTTCGTGGTTCGCAAGGTTACGGCGGCTACGGGCGTCATTACCACCATCGCCGGCAATGGCACACTCGGCTACAGCGGAGACAACGGCGCGGCAACCAGCGCACAGCTCGGCTACATTCGAGGTATCGCGGTGGACAGTGCAGGAGACGTCTATATCTCGGATTGGGGCAATAGTGTGGTGCGCAGAGTCTCGGCCACCACAGGAGTTATTACCACGTACGCGGGTAATGGCACCAGCGGGTTCGGCGGCGACACCGGCCCGGCAACGAGCGCGGAGCTGTTATCACCCGAGGGACTGGCCGTGGATGCGGCCGGCAATCTGTATATTGCCGATTGGGGCAATGACCGCGTGCGCATGGTCGCCGCCGCGACAGGGGTCATTACCACGATCGCCGGGACCGGACTACCAGCGAACCTGGGCGACAACGGCCCCGCCAACACCGCCCCGCTAGCCGCCCCCACGGGGGTTGCGGTTGATAAGAGCGGCAATCTTTACATTGCCTGCTCGTATGGCGACGTCGTTCGCAGGGTGACGGCCACGACCGGCGTGATTACCACCATTGCGGGAAATGATTCGACATATGACGGCCAACAAGAGAACTTCGACCCAGGCTACAGCGGAGATGGCGGCCCGGCCACAAGCGCAACGCTGAATGATCCCTGGGCGGTGGCCGTGGACGGTGCGGGGAATGTGTACATTGCAGACATGGGCAATAACGTGATTCGCAAGATCACCGCGAGCACGGGAAGCATTACCACTCTGGCCGGCAATGGCAGCTGCAATGCGCTGAGCGGGGATGGTGGCCCGGCAGCCAGCGCCTCGCTGTGCACGCCGGAGGGCGTGGTCGTGAATGGTGCCGGTGTGTTGTACATATCTGACGGCGGAGATGATCGGATTCGCGAAGTTACGGCTGACGCCCCCCCGCCGACCGCCGCAACCCCGGCGCCCACCTTCAGCATTTCCGCCGGAAGTTATTCCGGACCGCAAACAGTCACAATCACTGACTCTGCTCCAGGCGCGTCCATTTACGTATCGCTGAACGGCACGCCGGCCAGCAGCATTTCACCGGGATACAACGGTCCGATCGCTATTACGGGCACTGATACCATCCAGGCCGTAGCCGTTGCGCCGGGCTATCTAGCGAGCGCACCGGTCAGCGCCACCTACACCATTCTCTCGCCGCCCACGGCGATCATCTCGAACATCGCGGGCAACGGGGTGGAGGGATTCTCGGCTGCCGGCGGCCCGGCAACCAGCGTCAGTCTTGGCGTAGCGTTGAGCGTCGCGTTGGATAAGGCCGGCGACGCATATTTCACCGATGGCACAAACAATGTGGTGTGGGAGTTGTCTGCCGCGACGGGGAACGTGACCCTGTTCGCCGGCACCGGAACACCCGGCTACTCCGGCGACGGCGGGCCGGCCGCTCAAGCTGAGTTCAACTATCCCTACGGCATTGCCGTGGACAGCGCGGGCAATGTCTATATCTCCGATTGGAATAACAACGTCGTCCGCAAGGTGACCGCGTCGACCGGAGACATATCAACTATTGCGGGCATTTATGGTCAGACAGGCACTTATGGCGGTTCCATCGGTGACGGCGGACTGGCCACGTCAGCCTATCTGGCGAATCCGCAGGGGCTGGCGATTGATAGCAGCGGCAACCTCTACATCGCAGACTCGGGGCACTACGTGGTTCGAAAAATCACGGCCGCGAACGGCATTATCAGCACGGTAGCCGGGGTTGCGTGGACCGCAGGCGACGGAAGCAAACAAAACGGCATTACTGCCACCAGCGCACAGCTCTATCAAGCGACCTATTTGGCAGTTGACGCGGCAGGCAATCTCTATATCTCTGACATTTGGAATGGGCATGTGTTGAAGGTGACCAAGAGTACGGGCCTCATGAATATCGTGGCCGGCAATGGTGCTATCTATGGGTCAAGCGGCGATGGCGGCCTGGCCACTGCTGCTGCGCTTCAACCGCAGGGCCTGGCCGTCGACGCATCGGGCAATATCTACATCTCCGACCGATGGGCCGTGCGCGAAGTGAATGCCGCTACGGGAATCATCTCCCGGATGGCGGGCAACGGCTACCAGGGATATTTTGGCAATGGCGTATCGGCCACCATCGCCGAACTTGGGTATCCCCAGGGCCTGGCGTTCGATGCCTCGGGCAATCTGGATATTGTGGACGGATTCAACTACGCCCTCCGCAAAGTCACTTTCCCCTCGCCGGCGGCCACGCCGCAGATTCTACTTGCACCCGGGACCTATGTCGGGACGCAGAGCGTAAACATCACAGACGCCACAACCGGTGCAGCGATTTACTACACAACCGATGGAACCACACCCAACGGCGCGTCGAACCTTTATGGCGGGGCCGTCACCGTCTCCAGCAGTGAGACATTACAGGCGATCGCCATCGCGACGGGCTTCACCGAGAGCGCGGTTGCGACGGCCGCCTATACCATCAACCCGGCAGTGACGCCGACCATCACCTGGACGGCACCGGCGGCCATCACCGATGGAACGCCGCTGAGCGCCGCACAACTGGATGCAACTGCATCGGTCGCGGGCGCCTTCAGCTATAACCCGCCGCTGGGAACTGTTTTGAGCGCTGGACAGCATACCCTCTCGGCCACCTTTACGCCCATGGACGCGATCGACTACACGAGCGCGACGGCTACGGTATCGCTCACGGTCAGCCGCGCGACGCCGACGGTGAAGGTGACACCGTCTTCGGCGAGTATCCGCGCGACACAGGCACTCACGGTGAAGGTGGCTGTGAGCGGCATAGCGGGCAATGCTGCGCCGACCGGTTCTGTGACGCTGACCAGCGGGACCTACACCTCGAAGGCCACTGCACTGAGCAGCGGCAGCGCCACAGTCAGCGTCGCCGCCGGCCTGCTAGCCAAGGGCGCGGACACGCTGACAGCCAGCTATTCCGGCGACAGCAATTACCTCACGGCACTGGGCACTGCGCCGGTAACAGTGACGGCGCCCGCAGCCATTACCTCTCCCGCTGCGGGTTCTGTGCTCTCGGGCACCACCGTGGCCTTTACATGGACTGCTCCAGCCGGCGCCACCGGCTACTCACTGTGGCTGGGAACCACCGGCGTGGGCTCGTACAACCTCTATAACTCGCACGAGACAACTGCGACATCGGTAACTGCCAGCGGCCTGCCGACCAATGGCGAAACAATCTATGCGCAGCTCAATACCATCTTCAACGGAACGTCGCTGTCGATCGACTACACCTACACCGCGGTAACCGAGGCAGTGCTCACCAGCCCGGTCGCCGGCTCCGTGCTCAGCGGTTCCGCTCCGGTGTTCACGTGGAGCACTGCGACCGGCGCAACCGGCTACTCACTGTGGCTGGGCAGCACCGGCGTGGGCTCGTATGACCTGTATAACTCGCACGAGACAGCAGCAACATCGGTGACGGCCAGCGGTCTGCCCACCAACGGCGAGACGATCTATGCCCGGCTCAATACCATTGTGAATGGAAAGTCGGTGTACATCGATACCACTTACAAGGCAGTCACGCTGGCGCAGTCGGCGATCACGTCGCCTGGTCCGGGAAGCACCCTGACAGGGGCGACAGTCGCCTTCAGCTGGACCGCGACAAGCGGAGCTACCGGGTATTCGTTGTGGCTGGGCTCGACCGGCCCAGGGTCGTATAACCTCTACAACTCGCATGAAACCGCAGGCACGCAGGCGACGGCCGCGGGACTGCCCACCAATGGCGAGACGATCTACGCGCAGTTGAATATCATCTCCGGTAGCAAGTCAACGTATGTGAACTACACCTATACTGCGAAGTAAGGGCGTGGCCAGCCCGGAGTCAACCTCATCGGACGACACCGGGCCCGCTCGTCCCGGAGCGATGCGGAAACGTTTTGTAAATGAAGTATGCACTGATCCACCTGACTGGCCGCGGACTCGTCAGTTACTCTTCGCTGGCAGGATGAGGAGCCGCTCGCGCCGCCTCTTAGTTTGCGAGTATGACGCAAGAGCGCCGTCTCTTCAATGGGTATTCAGATAGCAGCAATCAGCGTACCTTGCTTGTCGTCCCTGTGTCGAACAGTTATTGCTGCCGCCTTTATCTGCCATACGAAGTTCATCCGTGGCTGTCCCGGGCGATAGCAAGTGGCGGGATCATCTGCGGAGCGAACGGCACGGGCGGCTGTTTCAACGACGTGTGGAGATACACGCTTCCCCTGGTACCGGGCCCTCCGGCAGCGCTCGCTACGCCCAGGTCGGGCAGCGTTCTCGAGAATTACGTTCGGCTGGGCTGCTTCTCGCGGCGCGACAGGCTATTCGCTCTGGCTGGGATCGACGGGGGTGGGGTCATTCAACCTGTATGACTCCGGTTCAACGACGGCAACATCCATCGCCGTCAAAAGCCTGTCGACTAACGGCGAGACCGTCTACCCGATCTTCATCATCCGCTTGATTCGACCTGATCAAATTTAAGGCCAAGTAATTCCTTACCACAAGCCGACTTGTACTAAGACTTACGAGGGCCTATGTGCCTCGCCCATAATTCTTGGCGCTATCATGGATCAATATCCAACTTCCAGAACGGAATCGTGCGCGATGCCAAGCTGAACGGACGACGACTGCACCGAGGCTACCTCGGTGTGTCGAGGGCAAAAAAAGAATTGTCTCCCCGTTGTCATTCAGCCATTACAATTGCTCCCAATAGTCGGCGACTCCCCTCCCAGCGTCGCTGATTGGCAAGCAGCCGAGTATTTCCGATCCCGGCAGGTCCGAAAGGATACAGAAAATCTGCAGTCAGGGGCCACGCGAGCCTCACCAGCCAGCTGCCCCGGAAGAAAGGCGCAGTGCTATGCCCCCAGGCCTTGATGCATTGAAACACATCGTCGTTCTGATGATGGAGAACCGTTCCTTCGACCACATGCTGGGATCGCTCAAGGCGGTCAACCCGCTGATCGACGGAGTGGACGGCACGCAATGGAACCCCGACACGCAGGGCAACCAGGTGTTTGTTCAGCCGCTTGCCGAGTATCAAAGCCAGCTTGATCCCGACCCCGACCACGCCTTTCCTGCCGTCGATCAGCAGATATTCAACGGCGACCAGAGCACTCCGCGCGTGGCCGGCATGCAGGGGTTTGTGAAGAACTACTTTCAGCAGCAGCAGGACCTGGCTCACGCGCAGAAGATCATGTACTACTTCACCGAGAACCAGTTGCCCGTTCTTACCTCGCTGGCCACGAACTTCGCCGTATTCAACCGCTGGTTCGCTTCCATTCCCGGGCCCACGCTCTGCAACCGCGCCTTTGCGCATTACGGAACGTCGTTCGGCCAGGTGGGCATGAACGTTTTTTATCCCCAAGGCAAAAGTATTTACGAGCGCCTGCAGGACGCCGGCCACACGGCAAAACTCTATTACTTCGATCAGCAGAGTTCCAGCCTGGAAGTGGTTAACCTGCTGCAGCATCAGCCGCAGTTATTCGCGACCTATGACCAGTTCATCGCGGATTGCAAATCGGCCATGCTGTCCGATTACAGCTTCATCGAACCAAACTATTCGGACCACGACAATGACGATGGGGAGCAGCTTGCGTCAGACCAGCATCCGGACCACAACGTACAGGCCGGCGAGCTGTTCATCGCTTCTATCTACAACGCGATTCAGGGCAACGCGGCTTTGTGGGCAAGCACGGCGCTGCTGGTGGTCTACGACGAACACGGCGGCATCTTCGATCATGTTCCTCCGCCCGGATGCACGCCCGACGGCTACTCCGCCGGCCCCGCCGACACCGGCCTCGATTACACCTTCAACTTCGATCGTCTGGGCGTGCGCGTGCCTGCCATCCTGATCTCGCCCTGGATCCCCAAGGGCACCGTTGTCGGCGACGATCGCATCTTTGAACACGCATCGATTCCCAACACAGTTACCAACCACCTGATCGGCGCGTATCCCGCAGCCACGGCGCGCGAGCAGGC
>Ga0302320_10020370_pt1 | contig 13237 bp, 12 predicted proteins | sample Bog_T0_3_FD_202130 | JGI IMG/M metagenome (GOLD analysis project Ga0302320, IMG submission 202130) | Peat permafrost microbial communities from Stordalen Mire near Abisko, Sweden - Bog_T0_3 | ecosystem: Environmental > Terrestrial > Soil > Wetlands > Peat | place: Sweden: Abisko, Stordalen Mire...
AGGTCCTCGCATACAACCCGCATCTCATGCTGGTGCGTCACACCTTTCAGAAAGGTTGGAAAGGCGCGCGTCACAGCCATCCACATCATCAAATGGTCTATGTGGTCAGCGGCCATATCTGTTTCCAGGCCGAAGGCAAGAGCTGGCAGATGCGCGCCGGCGACAGCATAGTCGTTGACGGCGGTGTCGAGCACGAAGCCTCGGCCCTCGAAGCCGCTGAAGTGCTCGACATCTTCACGCCCTATCGCCAGGAATACGCTTAAGGCGCGGTTTCTCGCGGTCAGCTCCCCACGTCTCGAAAGGTCAAGGAGACCCAGATGAAGAATTCTTGGATTGTTTTTCCGGCGCTCGCATGCGCGCTCACTGTTCTCGCTGTCGGCCAACCTCCCGCGCCTGGCGCCGGCATCACCGGCATCGCGCACATTGCTTTCCGCGTGAGCGACCTCGATCGCGAGATCGCGTTTCTCGGCAAGCTTGGCTACGAGCAGTCCTTCGCCATCACGAATAACGGCAAGACCTCGGAAGTCTTCGTCAAGATCAACGACCGCCAGTTCATTGAGCTTTATCCGCAGACCGATCGCTCGCAGCCTCTGGGCTGGATGCACGTCTGCTTCGAAGCGGGCGATCTCGACGCTCTGATCAATTACTACGACTCCACCGGACTCAAAGCTGCGCCGGTGCGCAAAGCGGCCGCCGGCAATCTCATCTCCAACACGAACGATCCGGAGGGCCGCGTCACCGAGTTCACGCAGTACATGCCGGGCTCGCGGCACACGCTCGACCGCGGACAGCACCTTGGCGCCAACCGCGTCTCTACTGAGCTGATCGGCTTCGACCTGCCGGTGAAAGAAGGCGCGGCGGAAAAGCAGTTCTACGCCGATCTCGGTTTTGAGGCGCAGGAGGCGAACGGCAATGCGCGCCTTACCGCGCCGGGCGCTCCGGACGTACGCATCGAACTGCGCGCCATGCTTCCTGGCGCACAGCCGCAGTTTTTATTTCCCGTGCCCGATGCTCGCAAAGCCGCCGATATCCTGAAGATTTCCGGCGTCAAATTCGAACGCGACGGAAAGCTCATCTTCGTTCATGATCCCGACGGCAACGCCTTTGTCTTCCTGGAGACAAGCAGGTAAGGCAAAACGTTTTTAGAGAGGCAATGAGGCGACTGCGCCAGGCAGCCGGACAGTGTGCGGAGTTGCGCGTCAATTACGCGCCGCGTGTGCGGCCGCGTCCCTGTCCTGCGACAGCATCTGCGCCAGAGCCTTTTCCGGGCACATATGATGCGCCTCGCGCACCTCGAGCTCTTGCTCCTTCTCCACGCACGAAGCGATGGTCATAAAGCAGTCGAGGCAACGCGAGTTGTAGCTGCCGTTCTCGTTTTGTGTGCGGTTATACATAACCGTTGAGGAAAAGACTCTACGATCCTAGCCACATTTCCGATTCTTCAGTCGTGACTCACGTCACCTTCGCATGTTTACGGCGTCGCGGCGTGGGACAGCAGCCGTCCTTCATCGCCCTCAGTACTGCGGCGCCCCCACATCCTCCCATTGGTTGGGATGGCGCTTGAGATGCCAGCAGGGATCCTGATCGTCCTGCGGAAACAGCGCCACCGCGCAGGACACATTCGAGGTTCCAAGATAGTCGTACTCATTCTTTTGCCCTTTGAGCGGAACCAGCATGAAGCGGCTGACCGCAACGGAGGAGTGTGGTGAGCCGCGTAGCTTGTACACCGACCAGTCCACCGCAAATACCACAAGAGAAATCGCGGCAAATCCCACCAGCCCGCGCAACAGCCACATGCCGATCCAACGCATCGTCGCTCTCCTTGCGTTTGTGCGGATGCAATCAGAATAGCCGCATATACCCGCGTCCAGTACACGCGCAAATTTAGCTGGCAAGCGGCTGGCGACTGTGTTATCAATCTTTCGAGCAATCAGATTCCATCGTCGTCACTCGAATGGAACCCCTGCTCCCTGTTCTTCAGGCCCTCTACTCCGGATCAACGTGCCTCGCACACCTATTCGGCGCCTCGGCCCTCCTGCTTTGAGGCCAATGAACGGAGGTTCGTCATGCAACAAACGCACACGCCGGGAAATCCGCTCGTTCTCTCCTATCTCGAGTTGCGCGCCATCGTGGGTGTCATCGGCCTTGCGCTGCCCTTCGTGCTTTGGATCGGTGGCCATCACGCAGGAACCTGGCTACCCAACCCATCGCTCAGCAGCTACTACTACACCGGCATGCGCAACTGGTTTGTCGCCAGCCTTTGCGTCATCGGCGCTTTTCTTGGGGCGTGCAAAGGCTACGATCTGCGCGACGAGGTCGCCGGCTATATCGCCGGAATCAGCGCGATCGGCGTCGCGTTTTTCCCTACCTCGTGCGGTTGCGACACAACGAACCTGGTTGGCTATGTGCACTACATCTTCGCGGCCATCCTGTTCGCCACGCTCGCCTACTTTTGCATCTTTCAATTCACGCAGAGCACTGACCCCGCGGGAATGACGCCAAGGAAGTTGACCAGAAACTCTGTCTACCGTGTCTGCGGCGGCATCATCGTTGCATGCATCCTCGCCATGCTGGCGCTAAAGATTCCTGCCATTGATGCGATGCTGGATCCCTGTTCGCGATTGACCTTCTGCCTGGAATCCACAGCCATTCTTGCCTTCGGGTTCGCCTGGATCACCAAAGGCGAAGCCATTCTCAAGGACAAGCCGCGCGACGCCGCGAATCCTGCCGCGACGCCGCAGGCATAACAGGATCCGCTGCCTCGGTGCGGCGCAAATCCGGTTCCCGTGCTAACCTGTCCGCACCATGCATTCACAAATTGTGCTTGCTCTCTGGGTTGCAGCAGGTTTCCAGGCGCTCGCCCAGACACCCGCCGCTCCGCCGCAAGGTCTTCCGAAAGACCCACGCGCCATCTTTGCCGCCGCCGCACCTTTCTATGACTTTTCCGACCCAACACTCAAGCCGTGGCATTTTAAAGCGTCTTATCAGCTCTATGACGACAAGGGAGACCCCACCGTGCAGGGGACATTTGAGTATTGGTGGGTTTCGCCGAAGGTTTATCGCCTCACATGGTCCCGTCCCGGCGCCACTCACACTGATTGGTATACGGCGGAAGGCAAGCACGCTTACCTCTCTACCGGAGAAAGCCTCAACCTTTTTGAGCACAAGCTCCGATCGGCTTTTCTGTCTCCGCTGCCGGACTCCGGCGACCTGGACCCGAGCAAGGTCCGCCTCACCCGCGAAGAAGTGAAAGCAGGTAAGAATAAGCTGCCCTGCGTCATGGTGGTTCCTCTTATGCCGCTGCACGGGCAAATTCAGGAAGTGCCGCGCGGTCTCTTTCCTACATACTGCTTTGACCCCAACCTACCGGCGTTATTGGCCAGCTATTCCTTCGGGACCATTTCCGAAGAATTCGGCTCCATCGTGAAGGTGCAGGGGAGCTTTCTGCCGAAAGAGGTTTTCTTCTTCGAAGGCAAGCGCCGGATTCTCTCAGCGAAGATCGAATCGATTGAAAACCTTTCTCCCTCCGACCCGGCGTTGATGCCAGATCCTCAAGCGAAGCGCCCTCAAATCGACAGAGTGACATTAGCGGCGGGATTGACCGTCGGGTTACCCATCAAGAAAGTACAGCCCGTCTATCCGCAAGATGCAAAAGACGCGCGCCTCTCCGGAACGGTTGTCCTCGGGGCCATCATCGGCAGGGATGGCAGGATTCACGAACTCCGTGTTATCTCGGCTCCATCGCCCTCACTGGTTGCTTCGGCCATATGGTCCGTCTCTCAATGGGAATACAAACCGTACTTGCTCAACGGTGAACCGGTTGAGGTGGATACCACAATCAATGTGATATTCGCGCTTGGCGGTTGAAACGGAATCAAACCCTGCAGAAAACATAAGGGCCAGCGTTGACTGCTGGCCCTTTTTCGCTGCGCGGTAGTCGCCGCTAGAACTTCACGCTCGCCGCCCGCGGCGAAATCCCGCTCATCTCCGCCGCCCGCGCCTCGGCATACGCGGCCGCGCCGATCAGCGCCGTGCGGCTCTCCAGAATCACGCGTACCGGCGTATTCACCAGCAACTGGCTCAAGCGGCCCTTGTCAGTGAAAGCCTTCACGAACGTTCCGTCCTTCAGCTTCTCCAGGATGCGCGGCGCAATGCCGCCGCCTACATAGAGCCCGCCCACCGACAAAATCTTCAGCGCCAGGTTGCCGGCCTCCGCGCCATAGGCCGAAACAAACATGTCCAGCGTCCGATCGCAGATCTCGCTCTTGGCCTTCATCGCCAGCTCCGTGATCACAGCGTTCGGATCTTCCGCCGCCATGCGCGCGGCCAGCCACGGCGGCTCTTCCAGTCCGCGCACATCGCGCAAAAATTCGTAGATGTTGGTCAGTCCTTGCCCGCTCACCACGCGCTCAAAGCTGATGCGCCCATCGTATTTCTGGCGCAAAAAGCGCAGCAGGTCGATCTCGTCTTCGTTGCGCGGCGCAAAGTCCGAGTGGCCGCCCTCGGACGGGTAAGGAACGTAATCGCGCCCGTCAAACACCAGAAAGGCCTCGCCCAAACCGGTCCCCGCCGAAATCAGTGCGCGGTTGCCTACCTGGCGCGCATCGCCCTCACTCAGGGTGTAAATCTGCTCCGGCCCGAGCTCCGCAATACCGTATCCGTTCGCCTGCAAATCATTGATAAGAAAAACGTAATCGATCTTCAGGTCGCGCGCCAGCTCGCGGCTGTCAAGCGTCCACGGCAGGTTAGTCAGCCGCAGCCGTCCATCCCGCACCGGTCCGGGCACACCAAAGCACGCCGCGGTCACCTTTTCTGAGACCACGAACTCCTTCACAATCGCTTCCAGCCCCGCATATTCCTTGGCCGGGAATTGCTTGTCGCGTGTGTGTTTCAGGTTGCCGTCGGTAAAATCAAACAGCGCCAGGTGAACCTTGGTGCCGCCTACATCGCCTGCCAGAATCATTCGTTCCTCTCAAAGTTTTGTATCAGGGCACGACTTCAGTCGTGCCGAATCCGCCGCAAATAAAGTGCGGGCTTTAGTCGTCCACCGGCTTTCGCCGACCCACCGGAGATGAAACTGTAACGCCGGCATCCTTGCCGGCTGTCGTGCGGGCGTCCTCGCCCGCACATTAGGACCCTCGCAAGGCGGTTTCTTTCTAGCCCCTGCGGGACCGATTTTCGCCTCTCACGCCTCGCGCTCAAGAACACCACAGCCTTGCGCGTCCGGCGGGGGCAGCAAAGCCGCCGCCGCCCGGTCCAGAAGCAAAGTCAGTATACCGCCCGCGGGCCTGATCAACTGGCTGGGCAGCCGCTCAGGATCGCGCGGTCCCATGAATACATCTTTTAGAATCTGCGCTTTATCCTCTCCGCCTATGAGGAAGAAGACTTGCGATCCGCGATTGATCACCGGCCAGGTCAGCGTCACGCGCCAGCTCTCTTTGGCCTCCACATGATTGGCCACGGCCAGCCGTCCCAACTCGTGTAAAGCTGGGGTGTGGGGAAAAAGAGACGCAGTGTGTCCATCTGGACCCATCCCCAACTGCACCACGTCAAACCGCGGCAGCTCCACGCCCTCCAGCCGGAAACCATTCCGCAATTCTGACTCGTACCGCGCCGCGGCCGCCTCCGGCTCCAGCTCGCCCTCAATGCGGTGAATCTGCTCCGGCTTCAGCGGCACATGATCCAGCATTGCCTCGCGTGTCATGCGATAGTTTGAATCCGGGTCATTCGGCGGCACGCATCGCTCGTCCACCCACCATAAATCGAGCTTCGACCACGGCATACGCGCCCGCCACGGCTCGGCCGGATCGGCCAGCAGCGCAAACGCCGCCTTCGGCGTGGACCCGCCGCTGATGGCAATCCTCGCCCGCCCGCGGGCGCCCACGGCCCGCTCAGCCTGCTCCACAAAATATTGCGCCGCCCGTTGCGCAAGCCCCTCCGCATCCGGCTCGATGCTATAAACCACTTTGAGTGTTTGAGACATGCGGAAGGCTCCTACAGCTCTTACGTTAAACGGCTGGATTTAACTCCGGCTCGCGCGACGCGCTCCAGAGAGGAACAGTCGAAGTCATGGCAACCCTGCATCGATCCCCAGTGTTTGCGCCACACTTCGCAACCTGCCGTCTCTCGTCCATAACTTCGTTCCAGGTGCGATCAGGCACGAAGCAGCCAGATGCGCATCGGCGAGTCCGATGCCTTTCGCGTAGAGTTGTCGCGCCTCAATCATCTGTCGGATGTCTTTGAGACTCACCATTTGCGCCTGCGGCATTAGATCGAGCTTTGCCAGAGTTCGCGGCCGGTCATGAAGCGAGCCAAGCGACAACTCCGCGGCAAGACAGGGATGCATGACAACCTGATCGTTCGCGAGCAGCGACTGCAATTGGGCGTCGCCCCGCCGAAAATAATCGATCCAGACGTTGGCATCGGCGAGGATCACAGGTCGTCCACTCGCAGCCGGCGAACATACTCCAAATCGGGCATCGTCCCTCCGAGTAGCGCAAGTTGGCGCGATGCTTCCCTGGAAATCAGCGTCTTCAGCGCCTCACGCAGCAACGCTGTCCTCTCCGTGATCCCGGTATATTCCTGAGCGGTCTTCACAAGCTCGTCGTCGAGCGACACCGTAGTCCGCATAAGCACTCCCAAGCACCAATTTTATCACCAATTGATGACATATTAGGTGCAAGAACCGCCTAAGTCAGCGCAAAAACCGGCTTCCCGTCCACCGCATCGCATACCTGAGAACCCCTGACACTTGTCTCTATCGCCCAAGGTACAAACGGTACTGCTGCTCCAGCACGCCGGCGGCGCGCGCCAGCATCAGCTTCGACACGTTGTATTGGTACAGGCTCTCCACCAGGTTGTTTTCAGCGGTCGCCAGCGAAGCCTGTGCCGTTACCAGGGGCAAGTTATCGTCCACGCCGGCATTCACGCGGTCCGTCTCGTCGCTCAACGCGCGCGTAGCCAGATCCACGTTCGAACGCGCCACGTCCACCAGTTGCTTGTTCGCGCTCACGTCAAGCAGCGCCGATCGCACCTGCTCGTCGATGTGGTTGCGCAGGTCGGCGAGCTGTGCGTCCACGGATGCCATCTCCGCTTTCGATGCATCCTCGTCGCCGCGCAGCCGCGCCTCGCGGAAGATGGGAAAATTCAGCGTTCCCACGGCCGCGAAATCGCCGTGCGTCCCGGCTCCGTTCACCGTGCTGGTGCCGTAGAAGCTATAGAAGCTGAGCGTCGGCAGCCGCTCGCTGCGATACACCGCGTGCAACGCTTTCAATTCCACCGCCTGGTTCTGCAGATTCTGGTAGTCCTGCCGGCTTCTGTAGGCCAACGCTCGCACCTCTTCCGGCGTCTCCTCGGCCAGGTCACTGTAGGGCGCGGGATCGGTCAGCACAATCTCCTGCCCGGGATCGATCCCGATCTCGCGCTTGAGCTGGATGAGATCCTTCGCCTGTTGATTTTCGGCCGCGGTCAGCGCCTGCTGCTGCGCTGCAAGCTGCACACGCGCCCGCAATTCATCCAAATTCGCCACCGTGCCCGCTTCGTGCGCCGCGTGCACGTGATCCAGCAGCAACTGCGCCTGCGCCACCAGCGCCTTCGCATTCACCACCTGGCTCTCGTCGGCAATCGCCCGCAGATACGCGATCGCTACCTGCTGCACCACCTCGCCGCGCGCCGTCATTTTATTGAAGTACGCCGACCGCTCGGCGGAAACCGCTGCCTTCCAGCCCTGGATCACCGGACCGGAAAACAAAATCTGGCTGAAGTGGATCTGCCCCTCGGTCAGGTCGTCGCGCGTGATGTTCTTGATCCCTGCCGGCAGCTTGCCGCCGGGAAACAACGGCGCGAACTCCGCAATCGTCTTGGGCCCGAATCCCTGCGCCGCCAGGTTGTGCATGTAATAGCCCGTGTCGCCGGTGAGCCAAATCGTGGGCAGAAACTCCTGTACGGCCTCATTCTTCATACCGTGCTGCGCCTTCTCGCCGTTCTCGGCTTCTTTCAGCCCCAGGTTGTTCTTGAGTCCCCTTTGGACGGCGTCATCCAGCGACAGCTTGAGCGGCTCGCCCGTCACCGGCTGCGCGGTCACGCTGCCATAAAAAGGATTGGCCGCCGACGTCGGATTCTGTGCCCGCGACGCGACAGGGCCGACTGCGATCTCCATCAAAACCAGCAGCAGGAGCGCAGGCGTAGTCCGCTTGAATTCAAAATGAAGCCGTGGATTCACTCCCATTATTTTCTCAGATGCGCCCGCGGCCGCGAGGGTTCAGGGAATCATGAGACACCCGACTTTGCCGCGTTGCGGTGGCTTTCAGGTTTCAGCATGCAGGAGGCGTCTTCGCCGCTCTCGTCGCCGGATTTTGTAAAGTCGACAGATTCGACCGCATCTTTATCGGCTTCCCCACATCTCGTCCGCCGCGCCTGCTCGCCGTGGCGCGGCAGAGCAGCGTAAGATAGCCACCCGAAAATGTTCAGGCGCCGGGAAATAGCGGACAGGTGATTCCGGGCGTGGAGCCGCGCCGGCCATCGAGCTTCACCGCGCACACCTTGGCGCATGTGGGATCGAGCCTGCACCGATGCCGCTCTTCTGCAAAGTAAGCGCCAATTGCGGCAGACAGTTCCGAATCGTCGCGGCAGATACAGGGACCAACCCAACCGCGAAACCTGGCCGCAATCGCCTGCTCCAGTGGCTCCCCGTTTTCCGGATAATCCGTCTCCCATCTCTGAAAGGTCTCAATCACCGCTTCAAGATGCTCACCCTTCGATTGCGCTTTCGGAAGTTCCATCACAGGAATCAAACCTCGCACCGAGATTAGCACGAAAACGGCAGCGGCATCTCTGCGCTTTCATGCGCGTGCCGTTTGTCTCATCGCCAATCCCCCTCCAATGTGACTTGCCTCACGCTATGCCCGCGTGGCCGGTGACACGACTGGAGCCAGGCTTTTCAACCACGTCGCAAGGATACGCAGGATTGCGGAAGGATAATCGCGCCTCCCGTTCGATGTCTGTGACGCGACCAGTTGAATTCACAATCGGACCGTCGCCAATTTGGCATGATTGACTGCTGCATAAGCAATGTCCATCATTTGCCGCCGGACATTTGGCGCCTCGCGAAAGGGCACGACTTCAAAGCCTGCCCTGAGCGAAGCCGAAGGGTGCCGAAAACTCCCAATAAAAACGCGGGCTTTATTAACTGCTGCATAAGCAATGTCCATCATTTGCCGCCGAACATTTGGCGCCTCGCGAAAGGGCACGACTTCAAAGCCTGCCCTGAGCGAAGCCGAAGGGTGCCGAAAACTCCCACTAAGGACGCGGGCTTTATTAACTGCTGCATAAGCAATGTCCATCATTTGCCACCGAACATTTGGCGCCTCGCGAAAGGGCACGACTTCAAAGCCTGCCCTGAGCGAAGCCGAAGGGTGCCGAAACTGCGCCCCACTTTTCAAATAAACAAAGTACGCGGCGCAGCCGCGCGCCGAAAGACCGATCGGCAACGCGTCCGGCTTCCCCGCCCGCATCACCCGGCACCGCTTCTCACAAGCCGACTTTTCCGTTACTGACTGGGTAATCCAGAGGCGGTAGGGATGATTGCGCCGTAGCTGGTGTCGAGGGCTGGGCCGAGGAGGAGAATGGCCGCAATGCGGCGGACGACCTGGGAGAAGTAACGGGCTTCATCTTCATGGAGCGGGCGGCCGAGGAGCGATTCCTCACGGTAGCTGAGCCACTTCTTGAGGACCTGGTAGCCGCCAAGAGTGTAATCCCAAACGTTGGCCGGGACGGCGGACCAGAACGATTCACCGTTGAGGTAGACGTCAAGGCACTTCGGCCCGAGAAGGGCGAGAGCATCGTCGAGGGTGAGGTTTTCGGCGGCGGCGAGTATCGCAATTCGTTCGAGCTCTGCGGGCGTCCAGTTGCGCTCCACTGTCTTGCCGCGGCGGGGCATCACGGTGTCACCTTGTCCGCGTCCACCCCAGTCCGCGGTGAGGGCGAAGCGGGCAGCGTTGCGGCGATCGCGGTCGGGCGAGCCCTCAGGAAGCTCGGTTGGAATAGACAGCCTTGCGAGAATGTTCCATTCGGCGGCGAGTTGAAGATCGGATTCGGGATCGAGGAGCTCGGCGAGACGCTTGCCCAGGGCGGCAGAGCGATTAAGGAGATCGGCGGTCGCGGGTAACGGGATGCGCGGCCAGTCGCCGACAAGGGCGCCGGCGTTTTCGGTGCGGTAGCGGGGTGTGTGCATGGTGGCGAGAGCGTGGAAGAAAAGCTCGTGCCCACAAATGGCGAATTCAATATGGGCCGGCTCCTTCGCGAGATTCGCCCGTCCGGTCTCGGTGGACCTTTGTGCGATTTGGTTTATGAGGAAGATGTACTGTTCGGCCGCGCCGCTTAGGTTGAGGTCTGTTGGGAGCAGACCTGCAATATGCGCCCGCTCGTCCATGACGACGAGTGGGAAGAAATTTGAGAGTCCGTTTCCAAAATTGTCCCCAATGGATCGTAGGTAGGCCCCACGCGTGAAGGTTTCCCCCGACTCGCGCTGCCGGGCCTCTATCCATGATGTCGTGTGCATCTGCGCCACGTAGTCCTCGCGCTTCCTGTCTAAGAGTTCCGTTTGCGGCTCCCAGTAGAGCCAGCGCAGGTCGAACGGACGGTAGCAATAACGCAAAATCTGCCACTCTCGGAAGCCTTTTGGCAGCAGCGCCGAGCGTGTCGTATGCGGATTAAACCGAGCGCTAGCCGCCATGGAGGCGGGCGTCTCTTGGGCGATCTGCGAGTCGCTAGCGCTTGGATCGAAGTAGCGGCGCATGCGCGAGGCCAGCCGTTCTCGATCGATGTCTACGACAACGGAATCGCGGCTGGTTTTGACGCCGGGAAATGACGTCGGAAACAGCTCAGGAAGCCGCGGCCACGCGAGGTAATCAACCTCTACCGCGCGAGGCTTAAATGGGAGCCCGAGGATCGGATTGGGCCTCAGCGTCTCGTAGCTTGTTCCGTCGTGGGCGCTGGCGAGCAGATGATTTCGGCGTTCGGAGGCGCGTGCGTCTTCGAAATCCCTATAGTGGATGGTCGCACTTTCGGTTAGTTCGCCGGTTTTGACAAGCGCTGCAACGGCGGTGCCGACCTTGATGCCGACGCTTGAGCCCTGCATCGCAAAGATGGTCTCGCTTGTGCGTCCGTCAGGTGCGTATTCGCTAATGCGGCGGTCACCATGCAGATTGTCGATAAACAAATGATTGAAGGTACCGAGCAAGTGTCGCCGCATGACCGGATGCGAAAGTCCGTCGAGCCACGAGTAGTTCGATATAAACGAAACGACCCCGCGCCGCTCGCGATTCTGAGCGATGCGACGTTCTGCGATGCGGAAGAAACGAATATAGAGATCGTTTAGGCCCTGGCCTTGCGGCTCCGGGAAGTTTGCGATGGCTGATGCGTAGGCGGTGGTAAGGCCGCGCTCCTCCTCGATTTTCGCAATTCCTGCGTAGCCGTTGTAAGGCGGATTGCCCAGGATGACGAGAATCGTATCGGCCTGCTTGACGGCTTCGGCAGCATCACGTTCAGCGGTGAACGCGGGAAAGCCGAAAGTCGATTGCGGGTGTCGAGCGGGGACCCATCCGGTGAGGGCGTTGGTCAGAAAAACCTGGGCGCGCTGCGTAGCAGTGAGGGAAGCGCGGGCGTCTTCGAGAAGCTGGGCGATCTGCAGATGCGCGATGACAAAGGGCGCGGGCATAATCTCGAAGCCGAAAATGCGGGTGATTACAGCACGGCGGAGGTCGGCACCAACGAGGGCGTCGTCGTCTCCGGCCTGCTCACGAAGGGTGCGCTCAATGCGGTGGAGCACTTCCACGAGGTAGGCCCCAGTGCCGCAGCAAGGATCGAGCACCTGCACGTTGGGGCTGGCCAGGCCAAGGGGTTCGTTCAGTTCAGTGCGCAGGAGATGATCGACGCGCTCCACCATGTAACGGACGATTTCGCGCGGAGTGTACCAGACCCCAAGTTCCTTGCGCAGCTCCGGATCGAATGCCTCCAAGAAAGGCTCGTAGAAGTACTGGACGGCGTCTTCCTCACGGAACGTGGTAAAGAAGTCCCGCTGGACGCGGTTGAGGGCGTCGGTGGCGTGGTCGAGGACTTCGGTGATTTGGACGGTGTTCAATGCTCCCGGTTCGGCGACGGCGTAAAAGAGCGTGCGGAGAACGGGGACGCGGAGATACTCGGCGGAGAGACGCCAGTTGAAGATGCCGTTGTGTGCGGAATAGTCGGGCGAGCGGCGCCACAGAATCCATGCGGAGAAGATGCCGTAGAACAGCGTCTGGATGAGGGTGGAGCGAAAGAAGTGTTCGCCCTTTTCTCCCTCGAAGGTGATGCCGAGCGATTCCTGGAGGGCAGACTTAACTCCGTCAAAGGCACCGATGGGGTGCTCGGCGGCCCGCTCTCGTGCTTCGCGTGCGTAAGAGGCAAGGAGTTCCGCGACATCCTTTGGCTTTTCGAGCGGAACCTTGCGCGTGAGGACACGGGCAAGGAAATCGGGGAGGGTTTGGGCGTGGCGTTTGGCGAACTCAGTAACAGGGAGGCTCCACAGGTCGTCGGCAGTGCGGGTGAGATCGTAACGTTCCATCACGGAAGGGGTGCCGTTGCGGAGTTCGACGAGCTGGAACTGGTGATAATTGGTAATCAGGCAGAGGCCGTATTCGCGCAGGTAGCGACGAACCTGTTCGGATAGGGCGAGCGTGGCGAGGCTTTCGCCAGGCGGCTTGATTTCAACCGCACCGCGCTCGGGGCGCTGGTTGGGCGGCGGCGCGGTCTGCCGGCGACCGGCAACCGGAAACAGTCCCCCATCCGGAAGACCTGCGCCGCGGTTCCCAGGATGGGCAACAAAGACCACCCGCGGCTTAAGTGCCTCGCCCACAGCGTTGAGTAGGTTCGAGAGCGGCGTGTAAAAGGTAGTTTCCGCGGTGTGCGCGCCGAATGAGCGTGCGGTGCGCATTGCCACGATATATTGCTCGACGATCAATGATTGACGAGAGGCCACCAGTCGATGGTTACATAAAACTTGAGGGCGGTTGTTTTCTAAATCGATACAAATAATTCAATCATGTGCAAGTCGTCTTCGAACACGTTTACCGCAATCCTGAGAGGGCATTTCGTTGCTCCTGACAAACGATAGATCCCTATCGTGACCGCCCCGGTGGTTGAGGCGAGAATCGGCGCAGTTTCCCCGGCCGGGGCGGTTTCGATAGGGCCGTTTGGAGTG
>Ga0302320_10020371_pt1 | contig 13237 bp, 14 predicted proteins | sample Bog_T0_3_FD_202130 | JGI IMG/M metagenome (GOLD analysis project Ga0302320, IMG submission 202130) | Peat permafrost microbial communities from Stordalen Mire near Abisko, Sweden - Bog_T0_3 | ecosystem: Environmental > Terrestrial > Soil > Wetlands > Peat | place: Sweden: Abisko, Stordalen Mire...
CGCATGGTAGCTATCACTCCAGTGCCCGTGTGGCCGGTGTAAGCGGTGGTACGCACGGCTCCCATGTCAGCCGCAGTGCGTCCGTCTCGTCGGGTTCAGTTCACTTTAGCGGACATCACGATCAGTAACCGGAAGGTGCTCTCACCCTCTGGAAAACTGTCCTGAGTCTCTAAGGAGTCGACGAAGGGGGCGCGGCCGGGGCATTGGGGATTCCGGTAATGTGCTCCACTGCTGCGGAAGCGGCAGCCCGGATGTTGGGTGTTTGCTGGGCGTCGGCCGCCATGGCCTGCAAAGCGGGAAGGGAAGCGTGGTCCTTAAGCTTGCCCAGACCGATAATGCTCCACCCCTTTACGTTAACATCCGGGTCGGTGAGCGATTGACGCAACGTGGGAAGGACGGATGGATCGCCCGTTTCTCCCAGACCCTTAAGCGCCTCCAGGCGAATGGTGAGATCGGACGAGGCAGTGAGTGTTGTCAGGACCGGGACCGCGCGGGGGTCCTTGAGCAAGACCAGACAGATTGCCGAAACCATGACGATTTTGGGATTGGAATCGCCCAGTCGGCTGACGAATTGGTCGGGCGGGGTGCCCGTCGTCTGGCAAAGCTGCAACAGCGCGCTTTCCGCGGAGCTTTCCACGTTGCTGTCCGCGTCGGCCACGGTATCGATCAGGGGCTTGATCGCGCGCGGATCATGTTCCAGACCCAGGCTGGTGGCGGCCTCCGAGCGGACGAACCAGTACGAATCCTTCAAGGCTGCCAGGAGCGGGTCCACGGCTGCAGGATTCTTGATCGTACCCAGGGCAGCCACGGCAGCGCGGCGCACGTCCTGGTCCTCATCCTTGGTGGCCCCGGCCAGGGGGGGGATCGATTCCGGTTTTCCTACCAAACCAAGGACCCGAACCGCGCCCGCGCGGATCTTCGGGTCTTTGTCGTGCAACATGTCGGGCACCGTGGGATCTCCCGGGTGTCCCGCCAGCACATCTGAGTAAACCGCGGAGGCCTTGTCCTCGCGCTCAAGGCGGAGATAAATGGTAATTTGCGCGCGCTCCATCTTCAGGATTTCGGGATCCGATTGCACCTTTTTCGTCAGCGCATCGGCTGCGTCAGGGTCGGTCGGAGCGGAAAGTCCGGCGCGGATCTTTGTTTCCCGCGCTTCCAGAGCATCAATCAGAACGGTGTTGGCATCCTCGTACTGCTTCTCGTCCTCCAGCACCGATGCCTTTTGCAAAGCTTCCTTCGTTTCCTTGTTGCCGCAGCCGGCCAGGGCCATGGCGGCAGCCGCCACCAACGCGAAACGCCAAAAACACGAGTTCATGAGACTGGTCATTAAGCGACACGTTGGCCTCGTGCGCAAGGAAAAGTACTGCATGCTGGACGCTGCCACCGTCCCAAAGATTGCATCTGCGCCCGGTTTGGTTGAGATTAGGGGCATGAGTACCCGCCGCACTGTCCGCGTGGCTGAAGTCCTGCGCAAGGAACTCGCCGCCTGCATGAGCCAGTCCCTCGACCTGGAGGGGCTCCTCATCACCATTTCCTCGGTCGAGCTTCCGCCCGACATGAAACAGGCTTTCGTCTACGTCAGCACGCTGAACCCGGAGTTGGAGATGAAGGACGCGCTCAAGATTCTCAACCGCAACCGCAAGGATTGGCAGAGCGCCATCGGCCGCCGGCTCGGGACGAAATTCACTCCGCAGCTCAACTTCCGTTTCGATGACGCCATCGAGCGCGGCGACCGGGTGATGGACATCCTCACCAAGCTCGAGCTGAACGAGATACCGGCCAAGGACAAAACCGAATGAGTGCCGCCAAGATCCGCCGCCACGACGGGCGCCGTCCCGACCAATTCCGCCCCATCACCTTTCAGTCCGGTATCGCGCCTCACGCGACCGGTTCCGTCCTCGCCTGTTGCGGACGCACCCAGGTCATCTGCGCCGTCATGGTGGAGGAAAACGTGCCCCGCTGGATGAAGGACCAGAAGGTTGAAGGCGGCTGGATTACCGCCGAGTACGCCATGCTCCCTTACTCCACGCTGGACCGCAAAGCGCGCGACATCACCAAGGGCCGTCTTGACGGGCGTAGCACCGAGATCCAGCGGTTGATTGGCCGTAGCGTCCGTGCTGCCGTGGACCTGAAGGCTCTCGGCCCGCGCACGCTGTGTATCGACTGCGACGTCCTCGCCGCCGACGGCGGAACGCGCACGACGGCCATCACCGGCACCTACATTGCGCTGGAACTCGCTGTGCGCAAGCTGCGCGCGGGTGGATTTCTCAAGGACGCAGCCTCGCCCATCAAGACGCCCTTCGCCGCCATCAGCGTCGGCGTCGTCAATGGCCTGCCCGTCCTCGATCTCGATTACATCGAGGACAAGGATGCGGAGACCGACATGAACGTCGTGATGACCGCCCGCGGCCAGTTTATCGAAGTCCAGGCCAGCGGCGAAGAAAGCACGTTTTCGCCGAAGGAACTTTCCGCGCTGCTTGCCTTAGCCACCAAGGGAATCAAGAAGCTGAGTGCGTTGCAGAAAGTGGCCTTGAAGTAATTCAGTTCACAGTCGCATGATCGGCTGGCACATCCTCACCTGACCAGATGCGTTTCTGCGTCCAAGGCTGATCGGGTTCCGTCCAGAACGGATCGCTCGCAGGCAGGCCCAGGTGGAGCAGGCCCGTCGCGCAAAGATAAAGACTCCCGGTGGAAATATAGCCTTCGGCCAGCGCGGGTTGATGGCCTGCGACGCCGATGCGTAGCCAGCCTTGCGCGTCGAAAGTATCCGGCGCCTCGATCATCCGGCGCACCACCGCCGTTAGCGCGGCACGCACGGCTGTGGGCTGGACATCAGGCGGAAGCTGCCGCTCTAGCGCCATCATGGATAACGTCTGCAACGCGCCGAACCGGTAGCAGCTCGACCGCCCAATGACCGGAAAAGTCGCCTCGGGCGAAATGAGCCGCTCCTGCACGGAGGCGTAGCGCCGCGCCCGTTCCAGAAGGAGTGGATAGTGCGCGCCGAGCGGATGTTGTTTTTCCACGCAGACGCGCACGACGTCGAGCAGCATCGGCTGGATCACGTAGCTGTTGTAGTAGTCCCAGCGATAATGCGGGCCGTCGCCATACGCACCGTCGCCCATGTACCAGTCGAGATGCTCGTTGACCGCAAGCTCAATGGGCGGCATCTCGCACGCACTGGTGAATCGCCACAGCGCTGTTTCCACCATGGCGCTGAAAAGAAGCCAGTTGTTCCGCCCCGGCGTGATCACGCGGGTTGCTTGCAGCGCGATGACGCAATTGGCGCGGGCGCTCTCGTCCAGGTTTCCCCAAAGCTGTCGCGGCGCGCGCAAAAGCCCGTGGGCCAGAAATGCCGCGTCCACCAGGGGCTGCCCGCCCTGGGTGAAATTCATATAGTCCGGCGACTCCGGATCGACCGCGTGCCGCACCGATGCCACGGCCAGCCTCATGTATCGCTCCCGGAGGTTTCCCTCATCCGTCGCGTCGGGTCCAAGCTCCAGCCACGGTGCCATGCCGGCCAGGAGCCGGCCGATGGCCTCGAGGTGCGTGTAGTTGGGCCGATCTGTACTGCCCTGAGCGCTTTCCACCGGCATTCGCGGGCGTAGCTGGCCCTGGCTCAGTGCGTTGAGTACGGGATCGGCTATCCGCGTCAGCACGCCCAGCGTGTAAGCGCGTGCCGCTGCACCATCGGAAAGGGGGGAGGACATGCCCTACCCCTAAATCCCAGCAGCCGTCAGTCCAGCGGATTCTCTTTGCACCACGCCACGAATTTCCGGAGCGCCAGCGCGCGATGGCTCAGGTTCCCCTTCGTCTTCTCGGAAAGCTGTCCGAAGGATTGCTTGTAGCCATCAGGAACGAAAAGCGGATCATAGCCAAAGCCGTTCGTTCCCTTAGGGCCCGAAGTGATTGTGCCCTCGCACGCGCCATCGAAGCTTCCGAGCACCTGCCCCTTCTTCGCCAGCACCAGCACGCAGCGAAAGCGTGCCCGTCGCTGTTCCGGGGTTGTCGCGCCGACGCGGGCCAGTTCCTCCAACAGCTTCGCATTGTTCTTTTCCGCCGAGGAGGGAATCCCGCCGTAGCGCGCCGAGAACACGCCGGGCGCGCTGAGCAGCGCATCGCACTCCAGGCCCGAATCATCGGCCAGGACATAATCGCTGATCACCTGCGACGTCGCCACCGCCTTCAGTGTCGCGTTGGCCTGGAAGGTGTCGCCCGTCTCGGCGATATCCTCCAACTCGGCCATCTCCGGGTAATCGGCGGAGCACTTCACCTCCCAGAATGGCGCCAGGACAGGTGCCATCTCCAGCGCCTTGTGCGTGTTGCGGGTTGCGATGCAGAGCGGCTTCTTATTCATGGTTCATTAAATTCCGTTGCAGCGTAGCGGATCGCCCCGTCTCCGCAATTTCCACTTTTTGCCTTTTTCCTTTCTTTAACTTCTGGCTGCTTCCCTCTAGCCTCGACCTTCCCCCACCATGCAAGTCCGTAAGCAATTTCCTTTTGCCGTCTTCGAGCCCGCCTGGCAGCGCCACTGGCTCGAGCAGAGCACGTTCCGCGCCGCCAACCCCGGCGAACCGGGTAGCGAGAAGCCGAAGTTCTACGCGCTCGGCATGTTCCCGTACCCCTCGGGGGTGGGCCTCCATCTCGGTCATCCGGAAGGCTACACCGCCACCGACATCGTCTCCCGTTACAAGAGGATGAAGGGCTTCAATGTCCTCCAGCCCATGGGCTGGGACGCCTTCGGTCTGCCTGCCGAACAATTTGCCGTTACCACCGGTACCCACCCGCGCGAGACCACCGAGAAAAACATCACCAACATCCGCCGCCAGATTCAATCGATCGGGTTTTCCTACGATTGGTCACGCGAAGTCAACACCACCGATCCCGGCTACTATAAGTGGACCCAGTGGATTTTCATTCAGCTCTATAAGAAGGGGCTCGCCTACATCTCGCATGCGCCGGTCTGGTACTGTCCCGCGCTCGGCACGGTGCTGGCCAATGAGGAAGTCCTGCCGACGCCCGAAGGCCCGCGTTCCGAGCGGGGCAACCATCCGGTCGAACGCCGCCCGCTGCGCCAGTGGATGCTGAAGATCACCGCCTATGCCGATCGCCTGCTGAAGGATCTCGACCTGCTCGACTGGCCCGAGTCCCTCAAGGAAATGCAGCGCAATTGGATCGGCCGCAGCGAAGGCGCGGAAGTCGATTTCACCACCGCGTCCGGCGATACCATAACCGTCTTCACCACCCGCCCCGACACCCTCTTCGGCGCGACCTACATGGTCCTCTCGCCCGAGCACCCGCTCGTTCAGAAACTCACCACGTCCGGCCAGCGTGACGCCGTCCAGAAATACAAAGCCGAAGTGGCGAACAAATCCGACCTCGAACGGACTGACCTCGCCAAGAGCAAGACCGGCGTCTTCACCGGTGCGTACGCGATCAATCCCGTCAACAACCACCAGGTTCCGATCTGGATTGCTGACTACGTCCTCATGGGTTACGGCACTGGCGCAATCATGGCCGTCCCGGCGCATGACGAGCGCGATCACGAGTTCGCTGTGAAGTACAATCTCCCCATCGTTCAGGTTGTGGCATCGCTCGATTCCGCTGCCGGCCTCGATCCGATGGAACTCTCCGGCGCCGCCTTCACCGGCGAAGGCCATGCCATCAACTCGGCCTTCCTCAACGGCCTTGCCACGGCCGAAGCCAAGGCGAAGATGATCGATTGGCTCGAGGAAAAGAAACTCGGACGTCGCCGCGTCCAATACAAATTGCGGGACTGGCTCTTCTCCCGCCAGCGCTACTGGGGCGAGCCCTTCCCCGTGGTCTGGAACGGCGACCAGCACCACGTCCTGCCCGAAAGCGAGCTGCCGCTTTTGCTGCCGGAACTCGACGACTACAAGCCCAGCCCCGAAGGCAAGGCCCCTCTGGCCAAGGCCAGGGACTGGGTGCAACTCTCTGATGGCCGCGTGCGCGAGACCAACACCATGCCCCAATGGGCCGGTTCCTGCTGGTACTACCTCCGCTATTGCGACCCCAAGAACGCCGAGCAATTTGTCGGTTCGGCGGCGGAAAAATACTGGATGGGCGACCACGGTGTCGATCTCTACATTGGCGGCGCGGAGCACGCCGTGCTGCATCTCCTTTACGCCCGTTTCTGGCACAAGGTCCTGTTTGATCTCGGACTCGTCTCCACGCCGGAACCGTTCCATAAACTGGTCAACCAGGGCATGATCCTCGGCGAGGACGGCCAGAAACTGGCCAAGTCGAGCGGCAAAGCCGCCACCCCCGACGGCGTGGTGGACGAATACGGCGCCGATTCGTTGCGCCTCTACGAAATGTTTCTCGGCCCGCTCGAACAATCGAAGCACTGGGCCATCCAGGGCATCGAGGGCGTCTACGGCTTCCTCGGCCGTACCTGGCGTCTCATCATGGAGGAAGACCAGGAGGGCCGCTGGAATTTCGCCCCGGCGAAAGTCACTGATGCCGCGCCTTCCACTGCGCTGCTGCGCAGCCTGCACGCTGCCATTGCCAAGGTCACCGACGACATCGAGAAGCTGAAGTTCAACACCGCCATCTCCGCGCTCATGGTGCTGGTCAACGACCTCACGAAGGAACCCGTCCGCCCGCGCGCCGTGCTCGAGCCGTTCCTGCTGCTCCTCTCCCCCTTTGCGCCCCACATGGCTGAGGAACTCTGGAAACAACTGGGTCACACCACGACTCTTGCCTACGAACCGTGGCCTCAGGCCGATGAGAATTACCTCGCCAGGACCGAAGTCGAGATCGTTTTTCAGGTCAACGGCAAGGTCCGCGGCCATGTCACCGTCGCGCCCGGTGCCGCCCGGGAAAATGTTGAAGCCGCCGCCCGCGCGCTCCCCGCTTTCACTGAATGGACCGCAGGTAAGACCGAACGAAAGGTCATCTTCGTCCCCGACAAGCTCATTAATTTTGTGGTCGGTTAAAGGCCCGACTCTATGCCGCTCAAGAGTCTCGTCGTTATTGCGTTGCGGCTCTTTGCCATCTATTTGCTGGTGGAAAATCTTGCGGAGTTATTCATTTACCTTCCGACGATGATCTCGATGGTAGTTGAGGCAGTCCAACTTTCCCCGGGAGCAGGTTCACCAAGTCTCTTCTCGGTCATGCTAGCACCGATTGGCATGCTGGCCGTCACAGTCATCTTCTGGTTTCTTGCCTCGCGCCTTTCTTCTGCGATTACCAAAGGCCACGATACCCAACTCACCTTCACCTCGCTGACCCGGGAGGATCTTTATCGGTTTGCTTTTGTATTTCTCGGGCTCTATTTCGTTCTATCGTCGATCTACTCTATTTTGCAAACGGGCTATCAGTTTTTTGCGTTCGACTTTCCTCAGCCGAGCGACAACCCGCAAAAAGGGCGATACCTCTGGCCATTTTTGGGCCATCTCTTCACTTTGATCGCTGGATTTGTTTGCTTCTTCGGGGCTGGGAATTGGACAAACAAGCTGATCTCCTTGGAAAGTAAAACACAAGTCCCGCCCAATCCATAAGGGTTGACCAAGCCCAATAATGAGTTACCTTTTGCACGTATGAAGACGCTAGCTAGCTTGATCGCCCTTTTCCTGATTTCGGCAGGTTTTGCCGCAGCTCAGGATCTCAACGGCTTGGCGATGACGTCTTTGCACTCGAGTGGATCCTCCGACCTGACCGGATTCAAAGTGGTGCAGGCCCCCGGCGTGAATCCCGCCGCAGCCAAGACCCCACCCAACCCGAAGGTCGTTCTCAAGCCGCAAGTGGGGGGAGTTTTTGTGGATGCCGTCAAATATGGCCCGGAGATTATCTCTCCCGGCGCTCCCGCTTCCTGGGGCATGGGCGAAAAATATCTCTCTGCCCCGTCCACGAGGGAAGACTTGCAGCATGAAAGCGGTCCGGCCGCCCATCGGGATACTGGTGGCATCAAGTTCTTCACCTTCGAGTTTTAAGGACGGACTCGGGCGCGTAGCGCGCTACGCTGCTTTTAAGACCCAGACCATCTCTTTCGCGTAGGCGGGAGGGGAGCGGTGAAAATCGGAATATTCCGCTTCGACGGCAAAGCCGCAGCTCTCCACCAGATGCCGCATTTCGTAGCGGAACGTCCACCTCAAATGGATGAACTCTTCTTCCTGCCGGATAATCTCGCGCGCGGCGTTGGTTTCGGTGAACCGCCACCGCTCTTGGAGCGTCTGGGAGAGCGCATCATTCATCCGCTCCAGTGTTTCCACCACCACCCGGTTGCCGGACACCGGATGAACGAACTCGCGGGGGGCTTCCTTGCCCTCCTGCCGCCCCGGCACGATCAGGTCATAACGGGGATCGAACAGGTTAATGATGACTTTGCCGTTGGGTGCGAGATGCCGGCGAATGCAGGTAAGGCAACTTCGCTGAGCCTGCGGCGTCAGCAGGATCTGGAAGGAGCGAAAGGCAATGAGGATGAGCGCGAATTTCGTGTCCAGATCGAACCGGGTCATGTCGCCGGGATGAAGGTGCAGTCGCTTCGCTGTTTCTGGCGAAAGCAGGTCGCGCTTTTGCTTCGCGATTTCCAACATGGCCGCGCTGGCATCGAGACCGTGTATCTCAAGTCCGGTTTCCAACAGAGGTAACGTCACCCGTCCGGTGCCGCAACCAAGTTCGAGCACCGGGCCTCCGCCTGCTTGGGCTTCTTCGAAGTAAAAGGCGGTGTCGTTCAAGGTCGACCATTTCTCATCAGTCTGAAGGTCGTAGATTTCGACGTGCAAGCCGGGGCGCGAATAGAAAAGCGGGGTCGTTTCAGTCATAGTCGGAGCAGCTTCCTGGTTTATTTCTCTTTAACGGCCGTTTGGGCCGCAGCCACAAAATCATGGGTGAGTTTGGAGCTATTTTGTGACAGCACTGCACCCACGAGAAAAGAAGGACTTTTCGGTTTCAGCGCCAGAAGCTTCAACCGCTGCCCGGTCAGGCACGATAACGATGATGGAACAATGGCAATGCCCTGTCCCGCTTCCACGGCAGTAATGAGGCCCGTCACGCCGTCCTGTTCCCCCCCGATGCGTGGCTCGAAACCGAAGTGACGAAAGAGCGCTTTAAGCCAGTCATAATATTCCGGGTAGTCCTCGCGGGAATAGACGATAAAGCGTTCGTCCTTCAACTCGCCCAAGGCCACCACGTTCCTGGAGGCGAGCCGATGCGATGCGGTCACGGCGCAGCAGAGAGGATAACTTGCCAGCCGGGTAAAAAGAAGACCCCGCATGCGCGAGGCGGGAGATCGCACCGTGAGAGCGAGATCGATCTTACCGGCGGTGAGCCGCTCCATGCACTCCTCGCTGGAGAGATCGTGCAGGGAGACGCGCACCCCGGGATTCTGCTTTTCGAAAAGATTCAGCGTCCTGGGCAGCAGCCGCACGGTCAGCGAAGGCGCGTAACCGACGCGAAGCGTGCCGCGCCGGCGTTTCGCGGCGGCCTGTACGGTTTCCACGGCCTGGTCAACGCGCAGGAGAATGGCGCGAGTCTCAACGAGAAAAAGTTTGCCCGCCTCGGTCAGGGCGAGCGATTTCGCAGTGCGCTGGAATAACTCGACGCCAAGTTCCGCTTCGAGGTCGCGAATCTGCCGGCTCAGCGGTGGTTGCGAGACGTGCAGCCGCGCGGCGGCCCGGGTCACATTTTGCTCCTCGGCCACCACCACGAAATAGCGCAGGTGCCGGAGTTCCATGCCTCGAGCATACTTAAAAGGCATTCTGAGCCAAGCAACATAGTCTTTAGAGAATCGCGCCGCATGGCGTTTAGTAACGGCAACGAAAGAAACCCTATGATCCAGATTAGAAAATCCAACGAAAGGGGCCACGCCGAACACGGCTGGCTCGATTCCTACCACACCTTCAGCTTTGCCGATTACTACGATCCGAAGCACACCCATTTCCGCGCGCTTCGGGTCATCAACGAAGACATCGTTGCGCCCAAAATGGGTTTCGGCATGCATCCGCACCGGGACATGGAAATCATCACTTATGTGATCGATGGCGCTTTGCGGCATCGTGACTCGATGGGCAACACCGCCGTCATGCGCGGCGGCGATGTCCAGCGTATCAGTGCAGGCACCGGCATTCAGCACAGCGAGATCAACGAATCGACCACGGAGCCGGTCCACTTGCTCCAGATCTGGGTCATGCCCGGCGCCAAAAATGCGAAACCGGCCTACGCGGAAAAATCGTTTACCGCAGTCTCACCCGGACAGCTCCACCTGATCACCTCGAAGAAGGGCCGGGACGGCTCGATCCCGATCAATCAGGACGTCGATCTCTATATCGCCAAATTGAAAGCCGGTGAGCGCCTCACGCACGCCTTCGCCGCCGGCCGGAGCGGCTGGGTGCAAGTCATCACCGGAGACCTCGACGTGAACGGCCATCATCTCACGAATGGTGATGCCGCCGCCGTCAACGACACCAGTTCGTTGACCATTACCGCCGAAAAGCCGGGGCATTTCCTTCTCTTTGACCTCAACTAACCAACCTTCCGCCTTGCGGAAATCATCGCAACTCCACTTATGAAAAATCTCATTCACTTCCTCACGAAAACCTCGGGCGTTTTTGGCCCGCTCTTTCTCCGGCTTTTTCTGGCTCTCGTCATCTTTCCCCACGGTGCCCAGAAAGTTCTCGGCTGGTTTGGCGGCTATGGCTTTACCGGAACCATGGCCTTCTTTACCGGGACCATGGGGTTGCCCTATGCCATTGCCCTGCTGCCGGTATTCACCGAATTCCTGGCGCCCGTTGCCCTTTTCTTTGGCTTCTGCACTCGCATTGCCGCGCTGGCCCTGGGTGTTAATTTTCTCGTTGCCGTGTTGATGGTGCAATTACCCAACGGCTTTTTCATGAACTGGTTTGGCACGCAAAAGGGCGAGGGTATCGAATATTCGCTCCTTATTTTTGGCATGGTTCTCGCGTTGCTGGCGCAGGGCGCGGGCCGGCTCTCCATCGATCACGCAATTGCGGAAAAGACGGCCTGAACGTAAATTGTAACTTCCATGCCTGCTTCGGCACAATTCCCGACGGAACAATCGTCCGATGGCGCCTTTGCGCGCCAGCCGGACCAGTTTCGCGATTGGGTCTCAACCGATGGCTCCACGCCCTACGCCGTGGAGCCGGGCCGGTATCATCTCTATGTCTGCCTGGCGTGCCCGTGGGCCAGCCGCACCTTGATCGTGCGCAAACTCAAGGGACTCGAGCAGGCCATCAGCGCGAGCAACGTCGATCCCATTCGCGACGAGCGGGGCTGGGCCTTTCGGGACGGGTCCGGTTATTCGAAGGACCCGGTCAACGGCTTTTCCTTTTTGAGCGAGGCTTACACCGCCAGCCGGCCGGAATTCCAGGGCCGCGTCACCGTGCCGGTTCTGTGGGACAAACGCACGCACCGCATCGTCAATAATTCCGAGGACGATATCTGCCGCATGTTCAATGACACCTTCGCTGCGCTGGGCAACGGCGGGAATGATCTCTTTCCTGGGGACATCGAAGTTGAGCACGCAAAACTTGCCGCCTTCATCTACGGGAAGGTGAACAACGGCGTTTATGAAGCCGGGTTCGCCACGGCCCAGATCAGTTATGAGAAAGCCTGCCGCGACCTTTTTGGCGCACTTGACGAATTGGAGACGCGCCTCGCGAAACGTCGGTTCCTCTTTGGCTCTCGGATCGTCGAGACCGACTGGCGGCTCTTCTGCACCCTCATTCGTTTCGATGTCGTCTACCACGGTCATTTCAAATGCAATGTGCGCCGTATTGTCGATTACCCGAACCTGCAAGGCTACCTCCTCGACCTTTACCAGCAACCGGGCATCGCGGAGACGGTCAATTTCGACCACATCAAGCGCCACTATTACTTTACGCACGATGATATCAACCCGACTCGCATCGTGCCGATTGGGCCTGCGCTCGATTTGACAAAACCTCCCGGACGGGATCACTTGACAGGTGCCTGACGCCCCGCCCGGGCATGGCCGGCTCTATGAATCAAACTCCTCATGCCTGGTGGGATTTCGGATACGCGGGGATTTTCGGCTGCGTTTTCCTCGAGCAAATTGGCGTGCCTATTCCCGCTTTCCCGGCGCTGCTGGCGGCAGGAGCCCTGGTCGCTTCGGGGGAAATGAACCTGCCCGCCAGCCTCGCCGTCGCCGTGGCGGCAGCGGTGCTGGCTGATGCCGTCTGGTACGGCATCGGCCGCGCGAAAGGCGGCAGTGTGCTAAACTTGATGTGCCGGTTGTCGTGGAAGCCCGATACCTGCGTCAGCAAAACCAAAGACTTGTTTCTTGTCCATGGCCTCAAGTCGCTGCTCGTCGCGAAATTTATTCCCGGTCTGAGCACTCTTGCTCCACCCCTGGCGGGAATCACGCTGGTGCCCTTCGCGCAATTCATGCTCTACGACGGCGCCGGGACCATGTTGTGGGCCCTGGTCCCGCTGATCGCGGGCGCCTATCTGCAAAAGAGCTTGATCGCTCTCCAGGCCCAGGCTCAAACGCTGGAAGCCGCTCTGCCCTGGGTTTGCGGCTTTCTCATCATTGTGGTGCTTATATGGCGTTACGTGAATCGCAGCCATTACCTCAAGGCGCTGAGAAACAACCTGCAAGGGGGCATTAGTCCCGATGCCTTGAAACTTCTTCTCGATCGGGGTGAGGACATTGTCGTGCTCGATGTCCGGGACGAAATTTCCGCCCGGGCCAAGCCGGTGATTTTATCCCGGGCCCGCTGGTTCCCCCCGGCCCTGCTCACCGAACAGTTGGGAGAATTGTCCCTGGACAAACCGATTATCGTTTACTGCGATTGTCCCGAAGATCAGAGCGCCGTGGCCATGGTTGAAACGCTCCGCCGGCACGGGGCGAAGCAGGCCCGGGCGCTGCACGGCGGGTTGGGAGCTTGGATCGCCCGGGGCTTCGCTACGACGGAACTTATTCTGGCTTGAGCACCGTATCCTCAGGCACGCCCGCCTCCGTCTGCGGGTAGTCGAGCGTGAAATGAAGTCCGCGGCTTTCGTGCCGGCTTATGGCGCTGTCGACGATCAGGGATGCCACCAGCACCAGGTTGCGCAATTCGATCAGGTCGCAGGTCATCTTGTAATTCCAATAATATTCCTGCACCTCGTCGTTCAAGCTCCGCAAACGGCTTGCGGCCCGTTGCAGACGCTTGGTGGTGCGCACGATGCCGACGTAATCCCACATCAATTGACGAATCTCCCGCCAGTTATGATAAATCACCACGAGCTCGTCCGG
>Ga0302320_10020372_pt1 | contig 13236 bp, 10 predicted proteins | sample Bog_T0_3_FD_202130 | JGI IMG/M metagenome (GOLD analysis project Ga0302320, IMG submission 202130) | Peat permafrost microbial communities from Stordalen Mire near Abisko, Sweden - Bog_T0_3 | ecosystem: Environmental > Terrestrial > Soil > Wetlands > Peat | place: Sweden: Abisko, Stordalen Mire...
CGTTCGCTTAATCTGTGCCAGTCTTGACGAAAAACAAACACAGTCACAAGATGTTAATCATAAACAACTTGCAACTTTGATTGAAATCACAACCGGGACAGACTGTGTAATCATTTCCGACAGAATAACCGTGAAAAAATCTGCATCTAATTGAACTTCAACGACATCCATTCAAAAATATGAAACTGTGAGATTATCCGACACCATTACCACCCAATGTCTGGTACCTACGAAAGCCCAGCTAACCCTGCTGGTGGCTTGGACGTCATCGAGCTCGATCCGGATTTGTTGGTGTCGCTCCGACAGAAATCGGCACAAAACGCCAGTTAAGCCACTAACCGACAACCGCTTATGTTATCGAAACTCGCGATTTTCAGAGGTGCGCGGAAGAATTTCACATTTTTGTTACAGTTGTGTGACATTTTAGTGGCAATAGCGTGACAATGGTGTATGTTTGCCTTGTGATTACTATAGCGTATGCGTTGGTGCTGGCGGTCACCCTCGGAATCTACGGTGCCAGTGTGTGGATTTCGCTGCAACGCCCACAACAACCACCCAAGCCGGATTCGGATACCACCGAGTAAACTGGCCTTTGCGGACGCCCTCCGAAACGAAGGGCGGACTGTCCCCCCGTCGCATTGGGGGAATCGCTGAACCGCTTCGGCGGTCAAGTTCCGCGCGTCCGATGCGCTGTCAGGGCGACCCAACGTCAATGACGCATCCCTTTCTACCCCACTTTCCCCTTGACTTCCGTCCCTTATTACCGTAGTGTAGCACCATGAACATAGTATTGGGATATGGGAGGGGAGAGCCAGACGGCCATCCGCCACTCCGGTATTCGCGGCCCGCCCGGCCGGTTCCCGTTTGTCCAAACACCCACCACCCCCATCGCATTTCCCAAATCCACAATCTGCAAACGGCAGCCTCTTCCCCATCCCTCCCCCTTCCGCGTATTCCGCGTATTCCGCGGTTAAGAATTCTGCAATCCTGCCCCCCGCCGGCGCAGGCAAAGCCCCGCCACACTTGGCATCAATCCGACCTGATCCGACCTAATCGTGCCATTTTTTCCAAACCATGCTCAGTTGCCGGGCCGCATGCCTTCTTGCGGCAGACCCCAGAACACGTCGCTGTCCGGCAATTTTCGCGGTCAACAACGCTTCCATTCCACCCTCCGCCCCTGCCCACGGGGAAGCATCCGGAAGCATCCGGAAGCATCCGGAAGCATAAAAATGTTTTCCCATCGCTTGACACCAATTCTCCCGATCTTCGGCCAAACCATGGCCCCGGCGTCTGGACGCGGAAGAAAATCCACCCTCCGCCACTGTCGCAATGTTTTCCTTCCATTTGCCTCGCCGGGAGTTAGTTTTTTCCTGGAATGAAGCAAGAATTTGACCCGATCGATTCCGTCGCCGCCGATTTGCGCAAGGGCCGGATGGTGGTGGTGGTGGATGATGCGGACCGGGAAAACGAAGGCGACCTGATCATGGCGGCCGAGTGCGTGACGCCGGCCGCGATTAATTTCATGGCGAAGCACGGGCGCGGCCTGATTTGCGTTCCCACCACGACGGAACGCCTGAAACAACTGGGCATCGAACAAATGGTGATGCAGAGCGCGGATAAATTTCGCACCGACTTCCAAATCAGCGTGGATGCGGCCAAGGGCATCACCACGGGAATCAGCGCCGCCGATCGCGCGCAAACGATCAAAGTCATGGCGGATCCGACGGCGGTGCCGAATGATCTGGTCCAGCCGGGGCATGTCTTCCCGTTGCGCGCCAAGCCGGGCGGGGTGTTGCAGCGGGCCGGACATACCGAAGCGGCGGTGGATTTGGTCAAGCTGGCCGGCGCCCGCCCCATCGGCGTGATTTGCGAAATCATGAGCGACGACGGTTCCATGGCCCGTTTGCCGGAACTCAAACTTTTTGCCCGCGCCCACAAGCTGAAGATTTGCACGATTGAGGACCTGATCCATTACCGCCGGTCACGGGAGAAGCTGGTGCAACACGTCGAGGTGGTGAAGATGCCGACGGCCTACGGCGATTTTGATTTGCACCTCTATGTTTCGCAAACCGACGGGCAGCATCATCTGGCGCTGGTGAAGGGGCAGGTGGCGGGGAAGGAGAATGTCCTGGTGCGCGTCCACAGCGAATGCTTGACCGGTGACGTTTTTGGGTCGCGCCGCTGCGATTGCGGACCGCAGTTGCATCAGGCCATGCGCCAGATTGCGGAAGCGGGCAAGGGCGTGATTGTTTATATGCGACAGGAAGGCCGCGGCATCGGCCTGGCCTCGAAGATCAAGGCCTACAAATTGCAGGAGCGCGGTTACGACACGGTCGAGGCCAATCTCAAGCTGGGCTACGGGCAGGATCTGCGCGAGTACGGTTTGGGCGCGCAAATTCTGGTGGACCTCGGATTGAAGACCATTTGCCTGCTGACCAACAACCCGCGCAAGGTGGTCGGCCTGGAGGGTTACGGGCTGGAAATCGTCAAGCAATTGCCCATCAAAGCCGGCGCCAACCGGCACAACCAAAAGTATCTGCGCACCAAACGGGACAAGCTCGGTCATTTGCTGTGAATTTGTGCTGACCAAAGTCAAATATAAAAAATGGAGCGCGCAGGACAGCGCCTTTGGCGTCGTGGCCTCGCGCTACAACACGCGTTACGTGGATTGCATGTTGATGGCGGCGGTGCGCGAACTGCGGCGGGCGCGGGCGGAGACAATCAAGGTGGTGCGGGTGCCGGGAGCCTTCGAGATTCCGGTGGTGGCGGCGCGGTTGTTGCAGGGACGGCAGCCCTTTGCCGCGATTATCTGCCTGGGCGTGATCATCCGCGGCGAAACCAGCCACGCGCAACAGATCGGGGATGCCGTCACCCGGTCGCTCGCGCACCTGCAAATTTCGCACGGTGTTCCAGTGATTCATGAAGTGCTCCTGTTGGAAAACGAAAACCAGGCGCGCGCGCGTTGCCTGGCCAAAACGCACAACCGCGGCGCGGAAGCGGCCCAGACTGCGCTGGAAATGGCCCGCGTGCTGGCGTCGCTGGAATAGACTGATTTTGTCCGGCTTTTTTGTTGTCGTGGCTCGGCCTCGGCGCGAAAATGAATGCCACCACAAAATACGTCCTATGCCAAAATTACTTGAGCAGCCATTGTGCCCCGCACGTTGCCGCGCGGTTGGCAAATCCCTCGCCTTCCTCTGTTTCCTGGCTGTCTTCGCCGCACTGATGCCGGGACGATTGCTGGCCGGCGCCGGTTTCGGTTCCGACTCGCCGCCTGAGCCACCAGGGCTCGCGGTCAAACCGCTCCACGACACAACCCTGATTGATAAGTCCGTTCCATCCGCCACCGGGTGGGGAACTCCGACCGTGGAGAACCGCCCGTGGACACGCTGGTGGTGGATGGGTAGCGCCGTGGACAAAACGAACCTCACCCACCAGCTCGAAATGTTCAAGCAGGCCGGCATCGGCGGCGTCGAAATCTGCCCGATCTACGGCGTGCATGGCTACGAAGACCGTTTCATCGATTTCCTCTCGCCACAATGGATGGAGATGTTCGCCCACACCATGTCCGAAGCCAAACGTCTCGGCTTGGAAGTGGACTTGACCACCGGCACCGGCTGGCCTTTCGGCGGCCCGCGCGTTCCGGAGGTCGAAACTTCCGGCCGGATTAACCTGGAGCGCTACGACGTGGCGGGAGGAACGGCTTTTGCCGGGAAGCTGCCCGACGGTCAACTGCAAACTATCCACGCCTACAGCGACGATGGCAAGGAACTCGAACTGCTGGACAAGGTGCAAAACAGCAACCTGGTTTGGACCGCTCCGCCGGGAAACTGGCATCTCTACGCCGTCGCCGAAGGCCATCAAGTGCAGATGGTCAAGCGGGCCGCGCCCGGCGCGGTTGGATTTGTGCTCGACCCGTTCTCGCCCGGCGCGATGGACCATTACCTCGCCGATTTCGACCAGCATTTTGCCGTCTATCACGGCACCATGCCGCGCGCGGAATTCCATGATTCCTACGAGTATTACTTTGCTGCATGGACGCCCGCGCTCTTCCCCGAATTCGCCTCCCGCCGGGGTTACGACCTGCACGCGCAATTGCCCGCGCTCTTCGGGGACGGCCCGGACGACACCGTCGCGCGCGTTCGGACCGATTTTCGCGAGACGCTGGCCGACCTGCATCTGGCCTACATCCAGCATTGGACGGCCTGGAATCACGGCCACGGCAGCCTGAGCCGCAACCAGGCCCACGGCTCGCCTGCCAATCTGATCGATGTGTATGCCGCCTCCGATATTCCTGAAACCGAGATGATGCCCTTCGGCGGCATGGGCGCGACCAATTATCCGATGAACAAGTTCTCCTCCTCCGCCGCGCACCTTTGGGGCAAGCCGCTGGCGTCCTCGGAGTCTTTTACCTGGCTGACGGACCATTTTCAGGCGCCGCTCTCGCTGGTCAAACAGGCGGCGGACTACCTGTTCCTGACGGGTGTAAATCATATTTTATTCCACGGCATCCCCTATTCGCCGGAGTCTGCGGCGTGGCCGGGCTGGCAGTTTTATGCCGCCGTCAATTTTGGGCCTTACGGCGGGTTGTGGCACGACTTGCCGGAGTTCAACGCCTACGTCACCCGCTGCCAGTCGGTCCTGCAAAGCGGCGCGTCCGCCAATGACGTTCTTCTTTACTACAACATCTATGACCAATGGGAAACGCCGACCACCAACGCCGCCGGATTGATCATCGGCAATCCCCTGCCCGCCACTTGCAAAGAGGCGGCCCTCGACTTGCTGAACCACGGCTACGCCTTTGACTATGTCTCCGACCGCGCCCTGGAGCAGACTGACCTCGAAGAACCGTGCCCGCCGATGGTCACAACAAACCACGGCCCCTGGTCGCTCAACGGCGTCATCTACTCGCCCAGAGTCGCCACCTGGATGATGCAGCGGCAACGCGGCGGCAGTTGGGGTATCAATGCCATTGTGGTTCCGTCGTGCCACCTCATGCCGGAAGCGAGCCTGGAAAGGTTGATCGATCTCGTCCGCCACGGCGTGAAGGTTTGTTTCGTCAAGAATCTGCCCGGGGATGTTCCCGGTCTGGGAAATCTCGACTCCCGGCGGGCTAAATTCAAATCATTGATCAGCCTGATTAAACTGGAAAAGACCGGTGATCCGGCGGTGCAAAAGGCGGTCCTTGGCGCCGGGGCCATCTTTGTTGGCCCCGATGCCGATGCACTCTTGAAGCATTCCGACGCCATGCGTGAGCCAATGATGGACGACGGCCTCTGGTTCGTCCGCCGTTGCACCGGCGACGGCTACGTCTATTTTATTGTCAACCGTAGCGACAAGCCGGTTGATGGTTGGATCACGCTCGGTTCCACGAATGTGTCCGGAGTGCTGGTGGACCCCCTGGATGATCATCCGGAAGATGTGGCCAACCATCCCGGCAAAGTGGCAGCCTTGCGCAAGAGCGCAACGGGCGCGACCCAGGTCTATTTACAAATACTGCCGGGGGAATCGCGCATTTTGCAGACTTTGGAAATATCTCACTTCCCGGATATTCCGGGCAACCTGGCCTGGCCCTACGCCGAGCCTGCGGGCGCGCCGCAGGAAATCACCGGCTCGTGGGACGTCAAATTCGTCGAAGGCGGCCCGGCCTTGCCCGGGGCTTTTAGCACGACCAAGCTGGTTTCGTGGACCACCCGCGACGATCCAGAAGCCCAACGCTTCGCCGGCACGGCGCGTTACACCATTACGTTCGACCACCCGGCCGACAACGCCGACGACTGGATCCTCAAACTCGGCCGCGTCGGCGATGCCGCGCGCGTCAAGTTGAACGGCCACGACGTCGGAGCGGTCTGGTGCGCGCCTTGGCAGATCAGCGTGGGCCGGTTTTTGCAGCCGGGCCAAAATGTCCTCGAAGTCGAAGTGACCAACATTGCTGCCAACCGGGTGCGCGACCTCGACCTCCGGCAGGTCAAATGGAAATACTTCTATGACGTCAACATGAACGCCAAGGCCGGCGGGCACTTCGACGCCTCACCCTGGTCCTTGCGCAATTCCGGCCTGCTCGGCCCTGTCCAGTTGCAACCCGTCAAAAAGATGGCAGGTTTGTAGGGAGACGAACATGAAACCGATCGCGCCGCCAGACAGTCATTATTTATCCGCCGCCCAGGGCTGGCTCGGCCTGGGCAACTGGCGGGAAGCGGTCGCCGAATTTCAGATGCTTTCCACCGAGGCCCGCGAACATCCCGATGCCCTGGAGACCGCCCAGGGAATTTTCGCCGCCGCCGGCAAATGGGACATGGCCGCCGAAACCGGGGTCGCGCTTCTGAAGATGAAACCGGACGCGCCGGAAACCTGGATCACGCTGGCCTACGCCGTCCGGCGGAAAGAGGGCGGCGGCTTGGACGCGGCGAAACGCATTCTCACCCAGGCGCAAGTCCAGTTCCCGAAGGAACCGATCATTGCTTACAACCTGGCCTGCTACGAATGCCAGTTGGGCAATCAATCTGAAGCGCTCGACTGGTTGCGCCGGGCCCAGGCCCACGGCCCGGCAGTGAAGATCCGCAACATGGCCCTGGACGACCGCGATCTGGAGCCGCTCTGGGCCAAAATTCGGGCGCAGTAATTTTACGCTGTCTGCCAGTTGGCCGCGACGATGGCGCGGTAGCCGCCGGCCAGCGAATACACCCGGCTGTAGCCCATCCGTTGCGCCATGTCCGCCGCCAGCGCGGAACGAAAACCGCCGCCGCAGTACATAATAATTTCAGTGGCCGGATCAGGAATGGTCCGCTCAATGTCCCGCTCCAGCACGCCTTTCCCGAGATGAATCGCGCCGGCGGCATGGCCGTTGTTCCATTCCGAATCCTCGCGCACATCCACCAGGACGGCCTTCGGATTTTGGGCAAGTCTTTCGCGCGCCTGCTCCGGCAAAATCTCTTTAACGCGCGGACGCACCTCATTCACGACTTTTAGAAAACCAGCGGTGTGTTCCATGAGGCCAAGATAGACCGTGGGCCGTTTGGTTTCAAAGTCCAAAGTCGCGCCGCTGCCAAAAATCGCCCCGGAGCAGCCGGACACGGCTCGTTAATTTTTGCGCGTGACCGGGGTTGACAGAATAAGATTTTGCGAGATGATATGCGGAATTACACGCAGGCGTAACAGTATGAAGACTCCCATTCTGACAATGCTATTGACGGGTGCGATAATTTCCACCTCGCACGGCGCGGACTGGCCGCAATATCGCGGGCCAAATCACGATGGCACCAGCCCGGAACAGATTCCCCTGAAATGGCCCGAGAGCGGACCGCGCGCGCTTTGGAAGACGCCTCTCAAGAACGGCTTCAGTTCGTTCACGCTGGGCGACGGCAAGGCCTATACGATTGTGACGCGCGATTTCGATGGCGGCGACCAGGAAACGTGCGTGGCTTTGGATGCCAATACCGGCAAGGAAATTTGGGCGGTCGGGCTTGGCGTCGGAACCTCGAAATATGACGGCGGCGGCGATTCCGGCACGGCCGATAACAAAGGAGGCGACGGCGCGCGCTCCACTCCCACTTTCGATGGTGGCAAGATCTATTGCTATACCTCGCAGATGGGTCTGCATTGCCTGAATGCCGCCGATGGCAAAGAAATTTGGACACACGACATCAAGCAGGAATACGCGGGCAAGAATATTCACTGGGAAAGCGCCGCTTCTCCAGTGGTCGAGGGCAATCTGGTTTATGTCGTGGGTGGTGGTTCGGGGCAGGGACTTCTGGCCTTTGACAAGAAGGACGGCCACGTCGTTTGGAAGGCCGAGGATGACGGGATGACCCAGGCCACGCCGGTGGCGGCCACGATTCTGGGTGTCCGCCAAATTGTATTCTTTACATCCAAAGGCCTGGTGGCGGTTGCGCCGACGACGGGAGCCGTGTTGTGGCGCTATGCGTTCCCGGGCGGCGGCAACGGCTCGGCGGCAAGCTCGCCGGTGGTGGCCGGTGATATTGTCTATGTCTCAAAGTCCTACGGCGCCGGCTCCGGCGCCTGCAAGATTACCCGCGGCCAGGGGGCGGACGGCTCCGGCGGATTTGTCGCCACCGAAATCTGGCGGGTGCGCGACAATAATCTCAGCAGCCATTGGTCCACGCCGGTCGCCGTCGGCGGGTATCTTTATGGCATTTTTGGACAGGCACTTTTTGGCCGGGCACCGCTCGAATGCGTTGATCTTGCCACCGGGGAGGTCAAATGGTCCAAGCCTGGTTTTGGTCCCGGTGGCGTTAACCTCGTTGGTGGAAATCTTCTGGTCTTGAGTGATACCGGCGACCTCGTTTTGGCCAAAGCTTCCCCGGATGGCTACACCGAATTGGATCGCAGCCACGTCCTGAGCGGGAAATGCTGGAACTCCGTGGCCATCAGCAACGGCCGCGTCTATGCGCGGAGCACGAAGGAGGGAGTTAGTCTTGACATGGCGGGGATGTCCGCGAATTAATGGCTCAACCATAATATGACAGGGCGGTGCTGCGTCGCCGCCCTGTATTTGGGCGGGGGGAATTCCCCTTTTCCCAATATGGGGCGGCGACATAGCACCGCCCTACCAAGATGAATTAGCCGCGCGCTTCCAGCAAAGACAAGCCGTGGTGCATCGGCTCGATTTCCGGCATCGGGAAATGCTCGTCCCTTATGTTCCCTGGCGCAGTGTCCCCGTCGCGATAGAGGGTAATTGCGACCTGCTCGTTCTTGCGGATGCAGGCCTTGATGGAATCGGGGTCCTTGCGGCAGCGCAGCAGCGTTTTCCAGGAATAGATATGCTTCGGCTTGTGAAAATCGCTGTTGGCCAGGAAGGCCAGGCGTTTTAATCCGACCGGCGTAAAAATATTGTTGCGATTGGCGATTTCCCACGCGTCGATCAAGGGCGCAAAAGTCTCCTGCTCTTCCCACAGAAAAAGCGTGTTCTTGCCCCATTCGCTTTTCATGATGTGCGGGTGCGACGCCACGGCCAGACCGTTCTGCGCGTGAATCTCCGCGATGGTTTCCGGCAAATCGAGCGCGGGGTTGATCGGCGCTTTCAAATCAATGCCGAGCAGATGCGCGGAGGTTTTTTTGGTGAAACCGTCCTTGTTGAATTCGATGCCGGTCATTACCAGCATCTTATACTTGCGCCAGGCCCGGCGGCGTTCCCGGTCAATCACATCGAAATACTCGTCCAACTGCTCCGGTCCGACCGTCAGGTTGGCCAGTTTGCTCAATTTGCCGATCAAACGGCGGGGGTCCGCCAGATGGTCGGTGATGCAGATGCAGTCGAAGCCGCGCCGTCCATAAAAATCAACCACTTCCGGCACCGTCAATTTGCCGTCGGAATAATTGGTGTGGATGTGAAAGTCGCACAGGAGCATTCTCACTTCACCGGCGCCGTTCGTTGGGGAAACCTCGACCGGGGCAGGGGCGGGTACGGGTGTGGCTTCGAACAGTTTGAGGCGCTTGCTGCCGGGGCCTTCCAAATCGCACAGGCTCAACGCCATCTCCGCGATGCGGATGGACGCCTCGGGCCGCGAGACTTTGGTAATATTTTCCCGCCAACGCCGCCAGAGCTTGCCGTTGTCGGCGAAGGCTTTTTCCACCGCCTCCGCCGCCTCGCGGTTTTTCTCCGCCACCATGCCGACGCCGGATTCCTCGACCAGCCGGGCATTGCCTTCCTCCTGACCGGGCAGCACCTGGTTCAAAATCATGGGACACCGCCCGGCGATGGCTTCCTGCACGGTGGCGCCGCCCGCCTTGGTGATGACGAGATGGTGCGTCAACATCAGCCGCGGCATTTGGTTGGTCCAGCCCAGAACCTGCATCCGGTCGGCGTGTTCCTTGGCGCGGCGCGACAGTTTTTCCTTCAATTCCGCGTCGCGCCCCACCGTGACAGTCAAATGAACGTTTGGAATTTCGAGAAGCCGATCAATGGCCTTGCCGCACTTCTTTTTTCCGGTGTTGATCACGTATAAGATCTTGTAGGGCGGCACGCATTTTAACTCGGGGGCGGAACCCGGCTTCATCTCGGCGAAAACGGGGCTGACCGGAAACCCGAATGACTTGATTTTTTCCTTCGCAATGCCGTGCTGGCGCAACACCTCCGCCGTCGCCTCGTTGGCCACGCAAAACCAGTCGCTGGGGGCGCGATACCACGAGGAGTTGACGGAAATGGAATCCGTCACCACCGTGATGTACCGGAAGGGCCGTTCCGAGTGGTCGCGATAAATCTCCTGAATGACGTGCCCATAGACCGGGTAGGTCGAGATCACGCAATCCGGCTGGGCCGACTCCAGAATTTCTGCGAGGGCGGACTTCAGCTTTCCGAACGAAAGCAGCTTGTTCTCGATGGACTTCGAGTTGTCCAACATCGAGTAGATGCCGCTCCACACCCCGGGCGCGTAACGGGCCAGACCGAGGTACGTTTTTTTCAGGATGTCGTTGACGACACCGAGGCTGCTTTGGAAAACGTCCAGCACCTCGACCTTGACATCATCTGAAATGAGTTCGAGGGCGTCGCCGATGTTGCGCGCCGCCGTGTTGTGCCCGTCACCGAATCCCGCAGTCAGGATCAGCACTTTTTTCACAAGTCAAACTTCTCACAGGAATGTGACAGGATGATGGCATTTGTGTGAAATCTTATCCACAAATGGTGGTTTGACCGCAACAACCCACCATTAGTTGGGCGGTGGTGGGTTTTTGCCCCGAAATTCGGTGTATTTGGCGATCCATTCGGCGGCAACGTTGGCATGGCATCGTGGAAACGGTAAACAAAAAAATGGCACGATCAGGCACGATTTGGAGCGATGGATGTTGGCCGGGCGCAGGTTGATTAAAGTTTTTCTTCCTTCCGGATGCTTCCGGATGCTTCCGGATGCTTCCCCGTGGGCAGTGGCGGAGGGCGGAATGGATGCACTTTTGACCGCGAAATGCCGGACGGCAACGTGTTTTGGGGGTTGCCGCAAGATGGTCTGCGCGCATGGTTTGGGAAAAATGGCACGATTAGGTCGGATTAGGTCGGATTGATGCCAAGTGGCACTGGGCTTTGCCGGTGCCGGCGGGGGGACGGAGGGCTGGACTGGAGCATTCTTAACCGCGAAATACGGGGAAGGGGGAGGGATGGGGAAGAGACGGCGGATTGCGGAATGCGGAATGCGGATTTGGGAAACGCGATGGGTGTGGTTGGGGTTCGGACAAACGGGAACCGGTCGGACGGGCCGCGGATGCCGGAATGGCGGCTGGCCGTGCCGCGCTCCCCGGCCATATCCCAATACTATGTTCATGGTGATACGCAATAACGGGCATTGGGAAGCCTGGTTGAAGTTTTTTCTCAAGGGTGTGGGCGAGGTCAGTCGTTCCGCCACGGAGACGGCCCGCCAGATTCTGGAATTGCGGCAGAAACATTTGACACTAATCCGCAAACAAGCGGTGAATCAGGCGAATGGCGCTGGCCTTCTGGATTGTTTATTTGAGCAACCCATCGTCACTGCGCGGCTGGTGGAAGAACGGCTTGGCTGCGCCTATATGACCGCCGACAAATTATTGAAACAGTTTGCTGAATTGAAAATCGTGAAAGAAACCACCGGCGGCCAGCGCGATCGCCGTTTCGAGTTTGTGCCGTATTTGGCGCTATTCGAGCCGGAGAGTGTCATCCATTGAGAAGACTTCCGGGCCTGTGCGGGGCTGGCAGCCCTGCAATAGGCGCGATGTGCGGCCTGGCTGTTGTGCCCAAGTGCGGCTTGGGCGAAGCGTTCCGGGTATCCGCAGGTATTGGCGCGTTCCGCCCAAGCGTTGCGGTAGGAATGGAGCGACACGCCCTCAAGGCCAGGCAGCTTGCAGCGCCGGTAAAACTCGGCGGAGCGGTCGGTGTGGCTGGTGGCGGCAGGACGTACGTACGGACATATCTCAACCCCAAAGGGATTGGATGATTTGGCCCAGGGTTGGCCCGAGTCCGAGCGGGCCTTTCCATGAACACAACAACGCGGTCGTTGATTTCCAACAGGTTACGCGTTTTGTGTTCATGGTTCGTGAGCAGGTCCAAACGGAACAGGAAACTACCCTGGGTCATTGTTGTTTGGACCCGCAACCCTGAAAGGGGTGAATTGCACACAGTTACGGAAGTTTATGCAACCCCTTCAGGGTTGTGATTCTTTTTCGTTGTGACCCCAGGGTAGCTCGTTCCTCGCAACCCTGGGCTGAGTTATTCAATCCCTTCAGGATTGGAATATCCGTTGATCCGAACCCGTTCATCAAAAGGTTCTCCCCCGAAAACAGGTGCAAGTTGTTGAACGCCATTGACCATGGTTTTTCATCCTCAGTGGTATCCTTGGAAGGCACGCGGGTTTCCACTGAAAACGGCGAGGGACCACTGCCCATATCACCTTGCGGATATGCCCCTCTGCTGTGCGCCCATTTCTCGCTCGGGGCTTTGCGAATATCGGGCACGCTCAACGGCCGTTTCAAGGTTCAGATCTCTTGTTTTTCATACGCCCGACCACTCCGCCATGACACGGGCAATTGCCTCCCGCACCAGCGCACGGGCGGCGAGGCGCTCGCTGCCACCCGGCTTAAAGCCTAGCCTGACGATGCGGGGTTGGGTTCATTTTGTCCAGGGCGAGTCGGGGGTGCCGGCGGTGGAGGCTTTGGGGCGCTGATTGAAGGGGGGGATTTTGCCGGAATGGACCTCGAATAGACGGGCGTGGGTGGCTTTGGCGCCGGCGACCATTTCCAGATAGGGGCGGTCGGTCACATCGACGAACCCGATGTTGTAGTTCTCGCCGTCCATGCGGCCGAGGACCGGCTCGTCGCGCCAAGTGAACCAATGCGCGCCGAGGAATCCCGGCAGCGCGGCGGCCTGCTCGACGTAGTAACGGTAGGCGTTGGCGCGTTCGTTCTGATTTTCGGTCTGCACCAGGCCGGCGCCCAAGCCGTCGGCAGGGACGCCGAAATGGAATTCGCCGATCAAGACCGGCCGGCCGCTGATGCGGGAGGCGCGCTCGACTTGCTTGGTCGGTTCGTATTCATAGACGTTGATGCTGCAAACGTCGAATATATGGCCGGCTTTCAACATGCCGTCGGGCACTTCGCCGCCGAAACGAATGCCGAGGAGGAGATGGTTGGGGTCGGCCTTGCGAATGGCGCCGCAGGCAATTTCGAGCTGTTTGTTAAATGCAGCTACCACGAAATCGGTGCGGCGGGCGGGAGTGTCGCCGGTGGCGAGGAATTCCTTCAGCTTGGCTTGCGTGGCGG
>Ga0302320_10020376_pt1 | contig 13234 bp, 11 predicted proteins | sample Bog_T0_3_FD_202130 | JGI IMG/M metagenome (GOLD analysis project Ga0302320, IMG submission 202130) | Peat permafrost microbial communities from Stordalen Mire near Abisko, Sweden - Bog_T0_3 | ecosystem: Environmental > Terrestrial > Soil > Wetlands > Peat | place: Sweden: Abisko, Stordalen Mire...
TCGTTTCGCTGGTCACCTTCGGGGTCATTTACGCGGCCGCGACGCGGCTGGGGCTGAATCGCCGGCTCGCCGCCACGCTGGGCACGGGCGGCGCGGTGTGCGGGGTGTCCGGCGCGATTGCCATCGGCGGCGCAGTGGGTGCGAAGAAGCAGGATATTTCGCTGGCGATTTCCCTGGTCGTGGCTTGGGCCATCGTGATGATTTTCGTACTGCCGTTGGTATCGCGCGCCCTCGGCCTCTCGACCGGCGTCGCCGGCGCCTGGATCGGCACCTCGGAATTTGCCGACGCCGCGGGACTTGCCGCGGCGCAGACCTACGGCGGCTATGCCGGAAACGTCCCCGGTATCGCGGGACATCCGGAGGCCGCGGTTGCGGCGTTCACGCTCATGAAGGTCATCGGGCGCGACGTCTGGATCGGGGTCTGGGCGTTTGTGCTGTCGCTCGTTGCGGCCACGCGGTGGGAGCGCAGCGGCGTTGACGGTCGGGTCGGCGCGGCTGACATCTGGCGACGATTCCCCAAGTTTGTCCTGGGGTTTCTGGTCGCATCGCTCCTGGTCACGGTATTCGCGAGCGGATACGACTATGGGGACTACAAGAAGCAGGTCCTGCCCGGCCTCGTCGCGCCCCTCCAAGCGCTGCGGGTGTGGGCTTTCACCTTCGCCTTTCTGGCAATCGGCCTTACCACGCGGGTGAGGGATTTTGTTTCGATCGGCGCGCGGCCCTTTTTCGCTTTCACCCTGGGCGTCGCCGTCAACGTACTACTGGGATTTTTCCTGTCCACGCACGTGTTTGCCGACTTTTGGAATCGTTTGGCGCCGTGAGCTGCTCCACCTGCCGCCATTTCAACAATACGCCTCAGGCCATCGAAGCCGCGCTGCCCGGCCTCAATTGCCTCGGCTCCGGCTACGCGGCAGTGCGTGCGCACGACGGCCTGTGCGCAATTCACGAGCGCTACGTGGCGGCCTCGAGCCGTTGCGGCTCGCACACCGGTTCAACCTCCACCAGACAATCGTAAAACAGCGGCGCCCGGCCGATATCGGTGAGTGTATCGCTTCGGGTGAGTTCATTGGCATTCTTGCCGTCGCGCGCGAGCTTCTTCCACCACACCGACAGCGCCACCACCAGGCCGCGCCGTGCACGATCGCTGACGCGGGCCCGCAATTGCAGGCTCCCCCGATCGTTGAACACTCTGACGTAGCTCCCGTCGAGCACTCCCCGTGCTTGCGCATCCTGTGGATGAATATCGAGCCAAGGCTCTCCCTCGGAGGCGCGCAAGCTCGTGACGTTCACGAAACTCGAATTCAAGAAGTTTCTTGCCGGCGGCGAAATCATGGCCAGCGGATAGCGGCTTGCGAGCTCGCTTCGGGTGTCCTCGAGCGGCGCAATGTAGTCCGGCAACGCATCCAGCCCCAGCGCCGTCGCCGAGGGCGAATGGAACTCGACCTTGCCGGAAGGCGTTTCGAACCCGCCATCCGCAAATCGGGCGACTCCCGCGGGAGCGCCGATGCGCTTCCAGCCAAGGGTGCGTACGGCGTCGAAATCCCAGTTCTCTGAGACCGCCGACTGGGCGATATCCTCGTCCGAGTCCGTGAAGCACGCGTCGTTGAATCCGAGTGCGCGCGCGAGCAGGCGAAAGATCTCCGTGTTTGGCTTTGTCTCGCCGAGAGGCATGATCGCGGGATTGTTCGCGACCATGTAGTAGTGCCCATAGGGCCGCACGACGTCGAGGTGCTCGAGCTGCGTGGTCGCCGGCAGGATGATGTCGGCGAAGTCGGCCGTGTCGGTCTGGAATTGCTCGAGCACCACGGTGAAGAGGTCTTCGCGCGAGAATCCCCTCGCCACGCGCGCGGAGTCGGGCGCGACGGCCAGCGGATTCGAGTTGTAGACGACGAGCGCCCGGATCGGCGGTGCCGCATCTTCCAGCGCCCGCGCGATGGTCGACATGTTGATGGTGCGGGGCGTGCGCCCGGACAAAAGGTCCGGCCTCGATAGCGCGGCATTGTCGATGGCGAAATTGCCGCTCGTCGAGAGAAACATGCCCCCGGCGGCATCACGAAAGGCGCCCACCAACGCGGGAAGGCATGCGATATTGCGCATCGCCATGCCGCCGCCGCGCGCACGCTGCAATCCGTAATTGGCGCGGATCAGCGCCGGCCGAATCGTCCCATACAGGTGCGCCAAGGACTCGATTTCGCCGGCGGCGATGCCGCAAATGGACGCCACCCGGGCCGGGTCGAACGCGCTTGCACGTTCGGCAAGTTCCTCATACCCCACAGTGTGCCGCTGCACGTAGTCCTTATCCACGAGGCGATCGCGAATCAGCACGTGCATGAGGCCGAGGGCGAGCGCGCCGTCGGTTCCAGGCAGGGGTGCGATGTGCGTATGGCATTTTTCAGCAGTGAGCGAGCGGTACGGGTCGATGGCGACGAGCGTCGCGCCGCGGCGCTTCGCCTCCTGCGCGCGCGCCCAGAAATGCACGCTCGAGGTGATGGCGTTGCAGCCCCAGAAAATGATGAGCTTCGCCTGATCGGCCACCTCGATATCGACGCCCACGCTCGGGCCCAGGGTGATCCGGTGCCCCGCCGTGCCCGCGGACGCGCAGATGGTCCGATCAAGGAGACTTGCTCCGAGCCGATGAAAGAAGCGCTGGGACATGGACTCGCCCTGCACCAGCCCCATGGTGCCCGCATAGCTGTACGGCAGTATTTGCTCGGGATCCTCCGCGGCAATCTTCGAAAGGCGCGCGGCGACGATGGAGATCGCCTCATCCCAACCCATGCGCTCGAAGCGCCCCTCGCCCTTCTTGCCGACGCGGCGCATGGGGTACAGCAGCCGATCGGGGTGGTAGGTCCGCTCCGTATAGCGCGCAACCTTGGTGCAAAGCACGCCGGCGGTGGGCGCATGCGCCGATGATCCGGTGACTTTGAGCGCCACGCCCTCTTTGACGTGAATGTCGAGGGCGCAGGTATCGGGGCAATCGTGAGGGCAAGCGCCTTTGACGACGGTCACCCCAGGGGATGCAGTTTTCATGCGGGGAAGCCCTGATCGAGGATTCGTCCCATGAACGCCTCGCATTGCGCAAGCTGTTCGAGGGCGACGAATTCGTTCGGGCGGTGCGCTTCGGCGATATCGCCCGGCCCCAAGATCACGCTGGGAACCCCCATTTTCTGAAACAGCCCCGCCTCGGTTCCATAGGAGACCTTGCCGGTCCGATTGCTGCGCGCGAGGTTCATCGCCCATTGCACGATGGCATCGCTCTCGGCGGCCGCCAAGCCTATGGTCTGGCTCGCCCATTCGAGATCGATGCCGGCCTCAGGGTCGATCGCCTGCATTTCGCGCGCGAGCACTTCGGCGTAATTGCGAATTTCCTCATAGAGGGCGTCCGCCGATGCATTCGGGAGCGTGCGCATGTCGAACTGAAACTCGCATTCCTTCGGGATCACATTCGACGCGATGCCGCCGCGGATCAATCCGGTGGACATCGTCGTATAAGGCACCGTGAACCCAAGATCGCGCTGTTCGAATTGCGCGAGCCGGTCGGCGATTTGGCGGATGTAGACCACCAGACGCGCCGCGTATTCTATCGCGTTGACGCCGTAAGTTACGTAGCTCGAGTGCGCCTCCCGCCCGCGCACCGCGCAGCGGAATCGGTTCATTCCTTTGTGCGCGATGATGGGCTGCATCGATGTGGGTTCGCCCACGACGCAGCCGGAGGGCCGGATGCCGTTCTCCTCCAGGTCTCGAATGAGTCCCCGCACCCCGATGCATCCCACCTCTTCGTCATAGCTCAGCGCGTAATGCAGTGGCGCATCGAGTCGCCCCGAGTTGAGCGCGTCGACGAACTTCGGCGCCTGCGTGAGCGCGATGCCGATGAAGCCCTTCATGTCCGCGGAGCCGCGGGCATAGAGTCGTCCATCGCGCTCGACCGCCACGAATGGGTCGGTATCCCATTTCTGGCCGTCGACGGGCACCACGTCGGTGTGGCCCGACAGAATCAGCCCAGGTTTTTTCGAATCACCCAGGGTCGCAAATAAATTGGCCTTCTTGCCCGTGGGGTCGTGCGTGAGCCGCGTGGTCGCGCCCAACTTGACGAGGTAGTCCCGCGCCCACTCGATGAGCCCCAGATTCGAATCACGCGACACCGTATTGAACGCAATGAGACGCTCGATCATCGTGCGCGCGGATGCGCTGGGAACTGCGGGTTTCACGGCGACGCTCATGTTCGATCCTGGCGACCAAAACAGCATTTTACCTGAAAGGTTGCTAGACACCCGGTACGATTCTGATATCGCGGACGGCGCCGTCGCCCAGTGCCGCAAGGGCTGCCTGATAGGCCGGACTGTCATGCATCTTGACGGCGTGGGCAACCGATTCGAATTCGATGATCACCGTGCGCTCGAGCTGCCCTGCTTCGTATACCCGTTCGGGCGCACCGCGCGCCAGAAAGCGGCCGCCGGCCGCCTCGACGGCAGGCCCTGCGAGCTTGGCGTAGGCCGCAAGCTTGCTGGGATCGCTGACTTTGCGATAGAACGATATAAAATACGCCTTGGCCATGAGACGCTCCTTATTCTGATCGGAGTGCATGATAGACGATCGGCATCAGCGCAGCGTACGCTCCGACCCTGGGCTCGCGAAATCAAGGATCGACCTCCATGCTGACCCTTCTCATCCTCGCCGCCGGCATCAGCGGGGGTTTCGTGCATCCGCAACCGTCCCCCGCGGCCGATCTGCCCGTCACCGTCTATGAGCATCGCCGGGCGCGTCTGCTCAGCGAACTCGGGGACTGCGCCGCGCTCATTTCTTCGCAGGGAGAGGTGAGCGGAATAACCGAGGATTATCGGCAGGACGCCGACTTCTACTGGCTCACCGGCATCAACGAGCCTGGTGCACACCTGCTGCTCCAGCCAAAGTCGCCGTATCGTAAAGTGGTGCTTTACTTGAAGGCCCGAGACCCCGAGGCTGAACGCTGGACGGGGCCCCGTGAAGCGGTGTCGCCGGAACTTCTCGATAAATACGGCGTCGACCGCGTGTTGCGCGGCTCGCCCGAGCCCGGCCTGATCAACGCCGGACTGCACCACGATTGTGTCGCGATCATCGCACCGGCAGGCATGGGCAAGGAGGACCGCGATGACGATGCTCTGGCGCTGCGCCTCGCCGGTCGATTCGGCCTCAAAGTTGTGTACAAGCGCGGTCTCCTCGCCTCCTTGCGCGCGGCCCACGGACCGGAGGAATTGGAGCGTATGGAGCGCGCGATCGCGATTACCGCCCTGGGGCACAATGCGGTGGCGCGCGCGACGATTGGCGGCGTCTCTGAGCGCGATGTCCAGACACAGCTCGAATATGCGTTCTTCGCAAACGGCGCGACCGGTCTTGCGTATTCGTCGATCGTCGGCAGCGGCCCGAACGGCGCCGTGCTTCACTGGGACCAAAACTCGCGGCTCCTGCAGAGCGGCGACCTTGTGGTGGTCGACGCTGCCGCGGAGTACGGGCGCTACGCATCAGACGTTACGCGCACCTATCCCGTCTCCGGACACTTCACTGCCGAGCAGGCGCGCGTTTATAGGGCCGTCTATCAGGCGCAAGAGGACATTTTTGCGGCCATCAAGCCCGGTGTCTCGATGGCCGAACTGCAGCATGTGGCCGAGGCGTCCTTGCGCCGCAACGGATACCTGGCCAATTTCATCCACGGGTTCGGTCACTTCGTGGGACTCGACGTACATGATGCGGGGGACCTTGAAAAGCCGATTCCCTTGGGCGCCGTATTCACGGTCGAGCCGGGCGTCTACCTGCCAGCCGAGGGATTCGGCGTGCGCATCGAGGACGAAGTGGTGACCACCGATCACGGCTACCGGCTGCTCACCGCGGCGATTCCGCGCAAGCTCGAGGATGTCGAGGCATGGGTCGCGCGCGAGCGCGCGCAGAACCCGTAAGGCGGCACCTCTCGACGCCTGTTGGAGATAGCGCACGCGTCATTCATCGGCCGGCAACTCCCTCAACATGCGCTTCAACGCAAAATGCCGGTAGCTCTCCAACGCCAACGCCGCGACTTCAGCGACGTCGCAGTCCTCCGAGACATCCAAGGCGATCCAGCCGTTATGACCGAAGTACGGCGGGATCCGGTAGCGGGCATCGGCTGTCAGCAGGTTCTGGCGATCGGCACCCACCCAGAAACACAGGGTGAGGCGCTGCGCTTCGTGCCTGGCGATGGCGAATGTGCGCACTCCCGCCTGCCAGACCGGATGTCCAAATTGGGCGGCTTCGCGCGTTTCGGGAAAGCCCAGGCAGATTTTGCGGACGGTTTTAAGCACCATTTTCGCACGCGGCGACTTCATGGGATCGATGTCACTCGCCGCCGGCTTTTTCGTCGGTGCCTTGATGGCGGGCGTCGGGCCGATGCGCGAGTGCAGCGCCCGGGGCGCCACGTGTTCATACGCCTCGCGCACCAGCGAAGCGACGCGCTTCCAGGAAAGTCCCTTATCGAGACGTACACCGAGCCAACCTCGGGTGCCCACGTAGGGAGGCACGTAGAAGTTCTCGGGGTCTGCACCCACGTGATGCGCCTGCGCCCCGTCGACCGCCGGCAACCACAGCGCCACCTTCTGGTCTCCGTGGTGATTGACCACGAAGGTGGCAAAGGTTTTTCCGCGGACCCTGAAGTTCGGCGACCCGTGCGACAGAAATTCCTCTGCCTCCGGGAGCCACAGGCAGGCCTCGCGTACCGTCTGGTGAGTGTCCTTCGCCATGGCTCCGATCATAGGCGGACGGCGCACCGTTGGCCATGCGGCGGGTGGTTGTCGCATACTGCGCTTCTGCATTCACAGGGAGCAAGCACCGATGCAAGGGTCAAGGTCGTCGCGTCTGCGCCGGGGTACCAGCGCCTGTGCCCTATTGCTTGCTTGGGGATGCGCAGCGCGCGCCGGCGATACACTGCTCGTGCACGGTCATATATACACCGGCAACCCCCATCAGCCGTGGGCCGCCGCCCTGTCGATCAAGGATTCGCGCATCGAGGCTGTCGGTTCGGACGCCGAAATACTCAAGCACCGCAGCGCCGGCAGCCGACTCATCGACCTGCATGGGCGCACGGTGATTCCCGGCATCGTCGATTCGCACATGCACTTGCTGTACGGCGCGTACGCCTTGCACGGGCTGAACCTGTCCACCCCGGCTTCGAGCCTCACTCCCGACAAACCGGACGCGCTGGTCGAGCGTTTGCGCGCCTACGCCGCGCAGCACCCGAAAGACGCCGTTCTTTTCGGCCGCGTCGATTTCAGCACCGTGCCGCCGACGACGCCGACCTACCGGCTGCTGGACCGGGCGGTGGCGGATCGTCCGGTGGTGATCCACAACACGTCCGAGCATGCGCTGTGGCTGAACTCGGCCGCGCTCAAAATGGCGGGACTCGACGATCGGCCGGTCGCGGATGCCGACGAGGAGCGCGGCGTGGTACGCGATGCCAGCGGCCATCCGACGGGCACATTACTCGAGGCCGGCATGCAAGTGGCCGCGCGGGGGGTCGCCGCGCGCATATCGGTCGAGGACCAACTGGCGATGCTCAAGGCGGCCACGCATTATCTCAATGGCTACGGCATCACCAGTGTCGTGAACGCAACCGGCGATCTCGCCGAGATCAAGCTCTATGCCGCGCTCCGTGATCAGCACGCCTTGACCGTGCGGACGCGTACCGCCTTCGGCGCGGTCGCCGTTCCCCAGCATCTGACACCCGCGTTTCTCGCGGATCTGGACGAGGCGCGCCGTCTGTACCACGACGATTGGGTCTCGGCGAATCTGGTCAAGTTCTTCGCTGACGGCAGTACCGGCCTGATCCCGCCGTTGGTCTACGTGCCCCAGGAGTATCAGGATTTGGTCATGGCACTCGATGAACGCGGCTATCAACTCATGACTCACGCATTGCGGGCCGATTCCGTGCACATGGTGCTGGACACCTACGAACGCCTGGAGAAGGCCCACGGGCAGCGCGACCGGCGCCTGCGCATCGAACATGCCGATCTCATCGACGCCGCCGATCTGCCGCGCTTCGCCGCGCTGCATGTCATCGCCGACATGCAGCCGACCTTCTGCTGCGGCGAAGACGGCGGCAACTTCGACCCGGCCGAAACCATCCCCTCGGACCGCTGGCAGAGCCTCGAGCAATCGGGCGCCACGGTGGCGTTCAGCAGCGATTGGCCTTGTACCTGGCCGCCCGATCCGTTCGTGTCCATGCAACAGACGGTGACCCGGCAGGTGTGGAAATCCGCCGATACGGTCAATCTTCCAGGACAAGCCCTGGACGGCGCAGCACAAGGCGGCGCGGCCCCAACGGGCGCCGTCTATGTTCCCGAGGAGCGCATCAAGGTCGAGGACGCGGTGCGTGCGTACACGCAGGGCTCCGCCTACGCCGCCTTCGCGGACGAGCGGGTGGGCACTTTGGAAGCCGGCAAATACGCCGACCTCGCCGTCCTGTCTCAGGACATTTTCGCCGCACGGCCAGAGGACATCGCCAAGACCCGTGTAACGCTGACCATGGTCGGAGGAAAGACCGTCTACGCCGCGCCTTGAAGCTTCGCGTCCAGGCGGGGAAATACCCGGCGCACATTGCCTTCGAATATTTTGCCGCGATCGGCTTCGCTGATGGGGAGCGAATCCAGGTAGCGCTTGGTATCGTCAAAGTACTGCCCGGTCTCGGGATCGACGCCGCGCACCGCGCCCACCATCTCTGATCCAAAGAGGATGTTGTCCGCGGGGATCACCTTGAGCAACAGTTCGATCCCGGGCAAGTGATACACGCAGGTGTCGAAGAACACGTTTTTGAGCACGCAGTCATCGAGCGGCGGCCGCTTCATGTCCTGGGCCAAGCCCCGGTAGCGGCCCCAATGATAGGGAACGGCGCCTCCGCCATGCGGAATAATGAAGCGCAGCGTGGGAAAATCGGCGAACAGATCGCCGGTCAGAAATTGCATGAAGGCCGTGGTGTCGGCATTGAGGTAGTGCGCGCCCGTGGCATGGAAATTCGGATTGCAGGAAGAGCTCACGTGCACCATCGCGGGCACATCGAGCTCCGCCATTTTCTCGTACAGGGGATACCAGCATCGATCGGTGAGCGGTGCGGAATTCCAGCGGCCGCCGGAGGGATCGGGATTCAAATTGCAGCCGATGAAACCCAACTGGGTCACGCATCGCTCGAGCTCCGCTGCGCTGCGGGCCGGCGCGACGCTCGGCGATTGCGGCAGCTGGCATACGCCCGCAAAATTCTGCGGGTACAGACTGCACACGCGATGTATCAAATCATTGCATGCCTCGCTCCAACGACGGCTGGTCGTTTCGTTGCCGATGTGATGCGCCATTGCGGAAGCGCGCGGCGAGAAGATGGTGAGATCCGTGCCGCGGGCCCGCTGCAGCTTCAGCTGTGCATTTTCCAGACTGTCGCGGATCTGTGCATCGCTGATGATTGCCTGGTCGAAAGCGCCGGCATCGAGATCGGTCTCGAGCGCCGCACACTGCGCGTCGCGAAAGGACTGCAGGCCGGCGGGCGCGGTCGTGTAATGACCGTGGCAATCGATGATCATGTGCCGCCCCAATACATGCGCGTGGGGTTATCCACCAGGATTTGCCGCCGCAACTCGGCATCCGGGCAGATCTCCCCCAGCAGATCGACGAGTTCGCCGTCGTTCGGCATGTCTTTGGTGATATTCGGGTGCGGCCAATCTGTGCCCCAGAGAATTCGCCTCGCATCGACAGCGATCAGCGCCTGCGCAAACGGCACGGCATCGCGGAACGGCCGCTTGCCGACCGACACGCGTTCGGCGCCGCAAATCTTGATCCACGCCCGGGGATTTTTCCGGTAAAGACTCAACAGGAGCTGAAAGGGCTGCTGCTCCAGCCCCAGCGCCGCCTTGACGCGCCCCATATGATCGATGATGAACGGCACATCGATGCGCCCCAAAAGATCCTGCTGGGCCAAGATATCCTCGGCATCGAGGTGCAGAACGACGTGCCAACCCAGCGGCTTGATCCGCCCGAGCAGCCGATGGAAGACCCTGAGATCCGGGACGCCGCCCAAGTGTTTCACGAAATTGAATCGGATGCCTCGGATGCCGCCCTCGTGCAAGCGGCGAAGCTCGCGGTCGGTCACGGCATCATCCACGCACGCGACGCCTCGATAGCTGCCTTCACTCGTCGCTATCGCATCGAGCGTCACCTCCATCTGGGTGCCGTGGCAGCTCGCGTGCACGATGACGGCCCGCGTCACGCCCAAAACGGCGTGCAGCTGCCGCAGCCTTGCGACCGGCGCATCGGGCGGCGTATAGCTTCGATCCGCCGCGTAGGGAAATGCGGCCGCCGGCCCGAAAACGTGGCAATGGGCGTCACACGCACCCGGGGGCAATGCGAGAGTCGGTCTTGCCGGATTCGGATCCGGCGGCAGACACGTCTTCAGGGCATCCTTCACCGGATTCGCTCCGGCACGCAGACTTCTCCGCGCATCAACAGCCGCGCGGTGCGCAACAGCGACGCGCGCGCAACTTGCGCGGGATGCTCAGGGTTCATCGCCAACACGACGCTGAATTCCCCGCTTGGGTGCTCCACGGAGACGCGCTTGGCCAGTCCCGGGGGTACGATCGCAAAACGGTGCGCAACAGTCCCCGGCGTGACGGCGGCGGTCGCCACGGTGACCGCTCCCAAGACGCCGACGGCGGCATGGCAGTCGTGAGGAATGAAAGTCCGCGTGCAAATGTGCCCGTTTGCCCGCGGTCTTGCCACGAGACACATTTTGGGCACGACCTTCCCGGCGACATCGCCGAGATTCATCACCGGGCCCGCGCTCAAGCGGACGGCTTCGAGCTTTTTCTTGAGGGTTGTGTTGGCGTTGAGTTCGTCGCGGCTTTGATAGCCCGTCAATCCGAATTGTTCCGCGGCCATGATCACCACGGGCATGCCGTTGTCGATGCACGTGGCGTCGATGCCGGCCAGGCGGTCGATCAGATGTCCGGTTGGAAACAAGGAGCCGCACACCGAACCCGAGGTCTCGAGGAAATTGATATTGATCGGCGCGGCCGTGCCGGGAACCCCGTCGATGCGCGCGTTGCCGGCGTATTCCACCACCCCACCGGGGGTTTGAACCTCGACGTCGCACAGGGTCCCGGTATTGCGCGTCAAGACTCGAAGGGTCGTCACGTCCCCGGTCGGCTCGACCAAGCCCGTTTCAAGTGCGAACGGCCCGGCGGCGGCGAGCATGTTGCCGCAGTTCGGAGTGGTGTCCACCCGTGCCTCCGCGATCGACACCTGCGCGAACAGAAACTCCAGGTCCACGCCCGGAGAGCGCCCTGCCCGCACGATGCCCACTTTGCTGGTGAGCGGATCGGCGCCGCCCAACCCGTCTATCTGCCGGGAATCGGGCGAGCCCATCACCGCCAGCAACAGGGCGTCGCGAGCGCTTATGTCCTCAGGCAGATCCGCTTCGAGAAAAAACGGACCTCGCGAGGTGCCGCCGCGCATCAGCAGGCAAGGGATGGCGCGCTGCACAGTCATGCTTTCGAAATTATCACGTATACTGGCGGGGAGTTTACAACTATCTGATATTGCCGAACGGCATGGCTGAAAGGGCGGCCGGCGCATGCAACTGAAGCAGCTCGAATCCTTTAGACATGTTGCGGGCCTCATCATCTCCTCAGCGCCCGCCGCGCCGCGGTTGAGGGCCCCTAGCGCAGTTTGGCGGACTCCTTGATGATTCGGCGTGATGCGCACTATCGTGCGCCGTGAAATAAGCGCGCACGGATCCAAGGCTGCCAAGAACTCATGAGCGCGCCGAAGGACTATGACGACATTCCGGGCACTTATGTCTACGATGCGGAACGCGGCCGCATGGGCTATCCCCTGAACATGTTTTGCATGTCGCTCACCAAGGCCGAAAATCGCGCGAATTTCAAGCGCGATGAGGATGCCTATCTCGGCCGTTTCGAGCTCACGCCCGAACAGCATCGCTGCGTGCGGGAGCGCGACTGGCTCGGCATGCTCAAGGTGGGCGGCAACATCTATTACACCATCAAGATTGCATTCTGCGACGGCCTGACCTTTCAGGACGTCGCCGGCATGATGTCGGGCGTTTCCAAGGAGACCTACGCGCAGATGATGCTCGACGGAGGGCGAAGTCCGGAAGGCAATCGGTACAAGCAGCCGGAGAAAAAAACGAATGGCTAGGATCGTTGCGGGCATCGCCTGCTCCCACGTGCCGGCCATTGGAGCCGCGATGGACCGGGGCACAACCGATACGCCCTACTGGCAACCGTTGTTCAGCGGCTACGCACCGGCACGCGAATGGCTTGCCAAGCTCGACCCGGATGTCGCGGTGGTGGTCTACAACGATCATGCGTCGGCCTTTTCCCTGGAAATCATCCCCACGTTTCTCATCGGCGTCGCCGATACGTTTCCGATTGCGGACGAGGGATTCGGCCCGCGCCCGGTTCCCGCGGTCCAAGGCCACCCGCGGCTCGCCTGGCATCTGGCCGAATCGTTGATCCTCGATGAATTCGACATGACGATCGCGAATCACATGCCCGTGGACCACGGCTTGACGGTGCCTCTGTCCATCACGTGCGGGCAGCCGGCGGCCTGGCCATTTCGGGTGATTCCGCTCTGCGTCAATGTCGTTCAATACCCGCCGCCCACCGGCGCGCGTTGCCACAAGCTCGGCCGCGCAATCAAGCGCGCCGTCGAAAATTATCAGGAGGACTTGCGCGTGGTGGTCTACGGCACGGGCGGCATGTCGCACCAACTCCAGGGCGAGCGGGCGGGATTCATCAACCGGGAATTCGATACCGCATTTCTGGACGGGATGACGAGGGATCCTCTGGCCCTCACCCGCATCACCCACACCGAATACATGCGGGAGGCCGGATCCGAAGGCATTGAGATGGTGATGTGGCACGTGATGCGAGGAGCACTCGACGACCGCGTGAACGAGGTGTATCGGCACTATCACGTGCCCGCATCGAATACTGCCGCGGCCGTGATGATCCTCGAGAACAGGAGCGCCGCATGAAGGTATGTCTGGTGGGGCACGGCGCTTTTGGCGTCAAACATCTGGAGGCGATGGCAAAGATACCGAACATCCAGGTCATATCGCTCGTGGGATCGGCTGAACAAGCTGCGCGTGAAGTCGCGGAACAATGGAAAATACCGCATGCGACGGCCGATCTCGCGCAGAGTTTGTCGAAACCTGAGCTCGATGCGGTGATCC
>Ga0302320_10020377_pt1 | contig 13234 bp, 9 predicted proteins | sample Bog_T0_3_FD_202130 | JGI IMG/M metagenome (GOLD analysis project Ga0302320, IMG submission 202130) | Peat permafrost microbial communities from Stordalen Mire near Abisko, Sweden - Bog_T0_3 | ecosystem: Environmental > Terrestrial > Soil > Wetlands > Peat | place: Sweden: Abisko, Stordalen Mire...
GTGCAGTTTTTGAAGTGGTCGATAAGGATTGGGGTAAGACCGAACCCGGAACTCACGCACTCCGTGTTCCGATCACCACACTCCAAATATGACTCGCAACGGTAAAATCGCCCGCCTCCCGCGCCCACTGCGCGATGAACTCAACCGCCGCCTCAGCGCAAACGAGCATGGTGGCGCTATCCTCGATTGGCTTAATGCCGCCCCCGACGTCAAGGACCTCCTGGCCCGCGACTTCGCCGGCGAGCCCGTCAGCAAACAAAACCTCCACGAATGGCGCCAAGGCGGCTTCGTCGAATGGCAGACCCGCCAGGATCTGTTCGCCGAAGCCGCCGACCTGACCGACGCCAACGGCGAATGGGATGCCCTCGCCGCCAACGACTTCACCGAACGGCTGGCCGCTGTTCTGGTGGTGCGTTACGCCGATGCTCTGGCCGGCTGGAACGGCGGCGACGACGAGTCTTTCCGCCTCAGGCTACGCGACTTGCGCCGCTTCAATCAGGATCTCGCCCTCTTGCGGCGATATAACCAAAGCGCCGCCCGCTTGAAAATGGAGCAGATGCCCCTCTACCGGGAGGAGCAGCAACGCGCCGAGGCTGCCGCCTCGGCCCGGAAACAGTCCGCAGCCGGCCCGCGCGCCTATGACGAGCGGGTGGCGCAGCGACGAAGGGAAGTGGCACCCGCCCAAATGTTAGCCTCTGCAACCTCTGCGCCCGTGGCAATCGCGGTGGCATCTCTTGCTCATGCCGCCGACAGAACTACCCCCGCCGGGCTTCCGCCCAGTGCCCAGACCGGGGTTCCGCCAAAATCAATAGCCCCCGAATTCCGCGCTTCGTGCGACCGAAGCCCAGCCCCCGATTCACCAAGGAACGGAGTGGCTCCCGTGGCGGCTGCTCCTGCAAGTGCCTCTGGCCAGCCTCCCGCTGACCAGAGCAATGCTGGCAAGTGCGATCTGGTAAGCAAATGCTTGTGGGTGCCCCCACCCTGGCGGCCGGCCTGACCCGGGCCAACCTTGTGGTTGAATTCGCCGATTCGCTCAGTCGCTCGTTAACGGTCATCAAGGAAAAGTCCGTCCATGCCTCCGACCTGAAAGACCGTCGCGCCGTGCAGTCCGCCTATGCCGGCAGCGTGGCCACCGTCAATCGGTTGGGCAAGGAAGCCGGAATATTTCGGGCCGAACTGCCGGGCTTCGCCGGCGTCGACCGCGTGAGCGCCGCTGTCGAGGTGCTCCAACTGGAATATCCGCGCATGAAATCCAACCTGTTCCAAGGCTGCTGGACCGCCATCGCCGTCGGCATCCAACAAATGCGGGATGCGGCGTGTGATCTGCGCGAAACCTTGCAGCGAAAGATAGCCACCGGCACCGCGCTTGTCGGACGGATCCCCTGACCTGGCATTTTCGCCCGAAATCGTGTGCGGTAAAACCAGGTAAAACCAAAACCCGAAATCGCAAACCAAACCCCACTTTGTAGGCTGGCTCTCCTGACCCGGCGTCCTCGCTGAAACCCCAGGCAATCAATCTTGGTAAAACCAGGTAAAACCGATCGCACCCGAACTCCTGGCCCTGCGCTTCATTCGACCGAATTTCGGCCCCTCCCAAAAGGGCGTCGGCACGTCGCTACAGCATTGATGGAAACGCCCTCCTCCAGCGGGGCGGTATAGTCCGTCGGTCCACCGCCGCCCCGCAGGTCAAACCAGGTCAATTCATGATAATAAAAGAGGCTGGCCTGGGTCGCCTTCCGGTGGAATCCATGCAATACAGAAAGCGCTGCTTCAAGCTGAAACCCGTCAAAATCATCGACGAGAAGCGACATGAACTAACTTTAAGTTGCTCCCATTGCCCGCGCAATGCTGTTCCACCAGACATCGTGCAACTCGGTCAGCCAGGTCGAAAATTCGCCGCTCGAGCTTTTGATCGAGAGTTTGTCCCCGCCAACCCTGCCGATCGAGAACGCCGGCGCCCCCATGAGTTTCGCGCGTTCGACCACTTTCACCGCGTCACGCGCCAGGCAGGAAATCACAACCCGCGATTGCGTCTCGCCAAAAAGCAGGGCGTCCAGACGGGGCACCTTAAGCGCGCTCAAGTCCACCATCGCCCCCAGCAAACGCGGGGTCTCGCGGGCGATCAGCTGGCTGATGCAGCTTTCCGCCAGCGCCACAGCCAGGCCGCCTTCGCTGCAATCATGAGCGCTCTTGACCAGCCCGCTCTGGATCAGGCCCAGCAGGGTGGTGTGCAGCGTCTTTGCCGTCTCCAAATTACAGCGCGGGGGCAGGCCGTTTTTTTGTCCGTGCACCACCAGGAGATGGGCACTGCCGCCCAGCCCCAGCAACGGGTCGGCTTCGTCCACGGGCGCGCCCAGCAGGATGATCGCGTCGCCTTCGTCCTTGAACCATTGGGTCGTCACGTATTCCGGTTTCTCGATGAGGCCAACCACCGCAATCGTGGGCGTGGGATCAATCGGCCCCGCCGGGCTTTGGTTGTAAAGCGAGCAGTTACCCCCGGTGACCGGCGCGTTAAACGCTTTGCACCCGTCCGCTAGTCCGCGCACAGATTCCTTGATCTGCCAGAAAAGCTCGGGCTTTAGCGGGCTCGGCATGTTGAGATTGTCCGTGGCGCCCAGCGGCACCGCCCCTGAGCAGGCAAGGTTGCGGCACGCTTCCGCCACCGCCGCCTTGGCCCCTTCGTAAGGATCCAGATAAACATAGCCCCCGTTGCAATCCACCGTCATCGCAATTAGCTTCTCCGCAATCTTCGCGTCGCCCACCTTCGACGCCAATTCCGCACCCATCACCGGCAGGGAATCCGTCTTGATCCGGATCACCGCCGCGTCGCTTCCCGGCAACACCACCGAGCCGGCCCGCACCTGATGGTCATATTGCCGGTACACCCAGTTTTTTGATGCAATGCTCGGATGGCCCAGCAGTTGTTTCAAATCCTCCGCTGGCGTTGTGGTATCGCCAATGCCCTCCAGCCGGAAAGCGCGCACCGCCTGCAAATAGGCCGGCTCCTGCGCCTCCCGCTCGTAGATCGGCGAATCGTCGGCGATTTTTGTTGCCGGAATGTCGGCCACCACCAGGCCACCGTGGCGCACCACCATCCGGCCGGAGTCGGTCACCACGCCGATTTCTGACCATGGCAGATCCCACTTGTCGAAAATCTTTTTTACTTCCTCCTCGCGCCCCTTGTGCACCACGATCAGCATCCGCTCCTGCGATTCCGATAGCATGATTTCGTAGCTGCTCATGTTCGGCGCGCGCTGGGGTACCCGGTCCAGTTCGATCTCGATGCCCGTCCCGGCACGGGCCGCCGTCTCACACGTCGAACAGGTCAGCCCCGCCGCTCCCATATCCTGCATGCCAGCCACCGCCCCCGTGGCAAGCAGCTCGAGACACGCCTCGCATACCAGCTTTTCCATGAACGGATCGCCCACTTGCACCGCGCCCCGTTGCCGCTCGGCCGATTCCTCCGTCAGATCTTGCGAGGCAAATGCCGCGCCCGCCAGGCCGTCCCGCCCCGTCGCCGGCCCCACGTAAAACACCGGGTTACCCACCCCCTTCGCCGCGCCGCGCGTAATCTGCTCATGCCGCAGCACGCCCAGGCAAAACGCATTCACCAGCGGGTTGCCCTGGTAAGTCTGGTCAAAATAAACCTCCCCCCCCACCGTCGGAATCCCAAAACAATTGCCGTAGTGCGCTATGCCGCTCACCACCCCCGCAAAAAGACGCCGGTTGTTGGCGATTGGCGCCTTGCCTTTGCTGGCGTCCGACCCCGCGCTCCCCACTCCCCGCGCCCCCGGCTCCGTGATCGGCCCGAAACGCAGCGAATTCACCGCGCAAATCGGCCGCGCGCCCATTGTGAAGATGTCCCGCACAATGCCCCCAACCCCCGTCGCCGCCCCCTGAAATGGCTCCACCGCGCTAGGATGATTGTGCGACTCGATCTTGAACGCGATCGCAATCCCGTCGCCTATATCGATGATGCCCGCGTTCTCCTCCCCTGCGCCCACCAGGATTTTTGGCGATTTCGTGGGGAAGGTCTTCAGCAGCGGCCGGGTGTTCTTGTAGCTGCAATGCTCACTCCACATCACCGAAAAAATGCCCAGTTCCGTGTAGCTGGGCGTGCGGCCAAGGATCTCCCGGGCGTGGGCATATTCTTCCGGCGTGAGGTTGTGCTTGGCAACCAGTTCCGGCGTGATGGCAGGTTCAGTTATTTTCATCTCTTGCACCCGGGCATTTATACCCAATCCGCGCCCGCAGTTCCAGCATCCGCCACTTTTTTAAATTTTCCCCGCCCCGCCCCACCGGCCGAATGGACCGTCGAACGGACTTGCCTTTGCCCCCGCGATAAACTAGAAGTCGTCAGCACAAGAGAATATTATGGCCAACTACATTATCATCGGCGGCGATAACAAGGAATATGGCCCGGTTTCCGAAACTGACCTCCGCCAATGGATTCTCGAGGGCCGACTCAATGCCGAGTCGCGCGTCAAAGCCGAAGGCGCTGCCGAATTCTCTTCCCTCGCGCTCGTTCCCGAACTGGCCGCCTTCCTCCGGCCGCAAGGATACTCGGAGACCGTCGCCACTCTCGCCACCCCCGCCGATTTCTTGGATCGTGATTACGAACTGGACATCGGCGGTTGCTTCTTACGCGCGTGGCAACTTTTTAAGGCCAACATCGGCCTCCTCTTGGGTGTGTTCTTGCTGTTTTTTTTGTTCCGAATTGCATATGGGGCAGCTCTGGGCCTGATCCAAATACCCTTTAATAATGCGCTCCTTCAGGGCCGCGCTGCCATCGCGGTGGGCTACCGTTTTATCGCCACCGCCGCCCTTTCACCGGTGATGGGACCGCTGGCGGGCGGTCTCATGCTCGTCTTTCTCAAGACCATTCGTGGCCAGCCGACCGCCGTGAAGGAAGTGTTTGCCGGATTTCAAATGGCCTACCGGCAACTGTTCCTCGGCCACCTTGTGGTGTCCTCAATCAATTTCCTTTGTTGGTTGCCGTTCCTTTTTGTGTTCCAGACCAAGACCGGGCCCTTGCAGGAACAAATGAAACATTTGCAGGGTGACCCCGCCGGAATACAAAGCCTGCTGCCACAATTCGTCCCAGCCATTACCGCCTCCCTGCCCGTGTTTCTTGTCTGCCTGGTTCCGGCGACATTTTTCACGGTGTCTTTGCAGTTCACCCTGCCCTTGATCATTGACCGGCAAATGGATTTTGGCGTGGCCCTAAAGACCAGCTGGCGTATGGTGGCGAAACATTGGTGGCATGTTTGCGGCCTGAGCCTGCTGGCCGGCTTGGTAAGTTTCCTCGGCCTTTTCGCCTGCTGTGTCGGCATCCTGTTTACCGTCGCCATCGCCCAGACGGCCATGCTGTATGCGTATGAAACCATCTTCGGCGCCCACAAAAATTAGCCACGTCAAGGCTCGCAATGCCGCGTTACTGAATCAACTGGCAACCCCCGGCCTGGGCTCCCTCATCGCCGGTCGCTGGCTGGCGGGCACCGGACAATTGCTCGTCTTTCTCGCCGGCTTTGTTCTCTATTGCGCCTGGGTTTTTAAAACCTTGAGCCAGTATTACAATCTCATGTATAGCGACGTCCCACCGCCAAATACTGGCTTCAATCCAATGGCTTGGGCGGGCATAATCTTGTGTCTCGGTGCGTGGCTGTGGTCCCTCGTCACCAGCATCAGCCTGCTGCGCGAAGCCTCCTCCGCCACAGTCGAGTCCCTTAAATTATTCGGCGCCGGCCTGGTTAAAAAGGACGAAGCCGCCATTGCCTCCGCCCTTGCCACCCTGCCCCGGTGGCGGCGCCAAAATCAGATCATCTCCCGCTCCTACGAGTTCAAAGACTTCCCCGCCGCCATGAAATTTGTCAACTCCGTCGCCAGTCTGGCCGAACAGGCCCAGCACCATCCCGATATTGACGTGCGCTGGAACCAGGTCACCCTCGCCTTCACCACCCACGACGCCGGTGGTCTGACTGAAAAAGACTTCGCGCTCGCCCGGGCCTGCGATGCGTGCGCATCCTGAACCCCTCATTTTTGTCCCGGCACACTGGCGCTGGGCGTATTCGTCAGCGCAGCCATCTTTGCCGTGGCGCGGATCGTCGGCGGCGCACCGTCCGGCCGCTGGCCCGGCACCCGCCCAACCCAAAGGCCGCTTACCCCGTAATTCCATTCCAGCTCCGGCAGCCCCGGCGGTGTGCTTCGTGCACCGCGCAGCACCAGCCGGTCTGCCGGTTTCATTTTGAGCAGCCAGGGCGTATACGTCTTCGCATCGCCGTAATTCCACAGAATGCTGTGGTATACCTCGAAATCCTCCGCCGGCATCAACGTGGGCTCAAAGCCCAGTATATACCGCCAGTCGCCATGCGGGTTCTTGTAGAATGTCTGGTAGAAAACCGTCATGTCCGTCGCATACAATATCCCGCCTTTGTCTGGTAGCCAGCCTTTCAGATCGGGATTGTCCGCCGTCAAATAGGCCTGCGTCAGATTGTTTGTCCACCGTCCCCCCACATCCCCGGTGATGGATAGAAAAGCCAGCAGCGCAAAACCCGCCGCGAAACCCAGCCGCCGGAATGAATCCGACGCAAGCCGCAACCCCATCAACGCTTGCACGTCGCACGCCACCAGGATCATCAATGCCGGCCAGCCCCAGTCCATCCAGAACCGCGCCACCCGGAATGATAGCAGCCAGCTGATTCCCGCCAGCCAGAAAACCGGGTCGCGCAAAAACGGCGGTGACTTCAACCCCGCCAGCTGGCGCAGCACGACCAGGCCGCCGAAAATGTACATCGCATGGATGTCCCCGTTTTCTGGCTGCAATTCCGCCACCAGCGTGCGTTGCGTGAAATGCTTCCCGGTCGCCAGCAACACCACCTTCACCGCTTGCAGGGGATATCCAATCAAATGTCCCGTGAGCAGGCTGCCCAGAAAGACCCCCGCCACCCAGCAGCCCGCCACCGTAAATCCCCACCGGAATTGGCCCGCCAGGAAAAAAGCCGCGATCAACAGCACCCACAGATACCAGGCGCCGTGCAGATACACGCTGGCCGCCATCAAACCCGTCATCGCCGCCGCCATCCACCCCCGGGGTTTTTCTCCGCCATACCGCCGCCATAAAAACAGCAGCGACAATAGTGCCGCGATCGTGATGATGTATGGACGCCCCTGCAGAAACCGGTACGGTGCCATCACCGCGATCATCGACAACGCCAGCGTCGCCAGCCATGCCTCGGGATACCGCAACCATAACACCGCCGCCAGCCCCGCCAGGACGAACAGCAACACCACCGAAAAAAAGACAATGCCGTCCGTGTCCGCATGCCCGACCGCCTCAATCCCGGAAAGCAGTGCGCTCCATCCATATTCATGGTCCATCACGTACACGTCGTTCAATACCAGCACCTCCGGCCAGGTCTTTCCGCTCACCGCCTTGCCCGCCGACCGCAAGGCATCGTCCCCCGGCAAATAGCCGTATTGCATGATCTTCAACGGAATCAACAGCAGGGTCATCAATACGATGCCCCAGACCGCCAGCGGCACATAACGGCGCAATGGCGCCAGCCAGGGGGGATTAAACGTATCTGGCGCCGGTTCCATCGGGTGCGAATCCATGCCGTTCATCAGAACACCTTTGGCACGCCTTCGTCGAGAATTTTTGTCTGCGCCGTCAGATGATCGTCCTCCGCTATCTGCCGCAGCCAGCGCAGCGGCTCATCCAGTGCTTCGAATGACAACTTGAAGGAACCATAATGCATCGGCACAAAAATCTTCGCCTTCAAATCCTTGAACGCCCGCACCGCGTCGTCCGGGCCCATGTGCACCCGCCGGAAACTCTCCGGATGATACGCCCCAATCGGCAGCAACGCGATTTCCGGCGCATACTTGCGGCCGATCTCCTTGAAACCGTGAAAATACGCGCTGTCTCCCGCGTGATAAATCTTCCGGCCCTGATGCTCCAGAATGAATCCGCCGTAACCCCGGTGCTGGTCGTGCAGGGTTCGTGCCCCCCAGTGCTTGCTCGGTGTGAACGTCACCTTCCAGTCGTTCTGCGAAAAGCTTTCCCACCACTCCAACTCGATCACTCGCGAAAAACCCAGCCCCCGCGCCAGGTCGCCCACCCCCCGCGGCATCACGCCGATCTTCGGATGCGGCAGCCGCCGCAGCGACGGCTTGTGGAAATGGTCATAATGCGCGTGCGTCAGCAGCACCAGGTCGATGGGTGGCAGGTCCCGGATGCGCAGGCCTGCCCGCTTGATCCGCTTCAGCAAGAATAGCCAGTTCGCAAAATTCGGGTCAATCAACACATTCAGGTCCGTGAACTGGATCAGGAACGACGCATGGCCGATCCACGTCATCGCCACCTCGCCGGTCTTTAACTTGGGAAACACCGGGCTGCGTGGCCGCCCATGGCGCGGCGTGAACCACGCCTTCAACACCATTTCCCGGAAAAATGTCCGCGGGTTGAAGTGTTTCGCCGGCGTCAGTTCCTTGAACGAACGCGGCAGCTTCCGGCGCGCTGCCACGCGACTGGACTTGTCTTTGACCATCGGTGCCCTCAAGTTAACATCGTTCGCCGCTTCCACCAATTTGATTTTGCCATATTTCGTGATTCCCGCCTCCCCTTCCGCTACCCTCACCGCATGAGCAAACTCGATCCCCAACTCGACAAGTTTCTCCGTCGCCATCCCCGCCTGGGCAAAAACGTCTTCATCGCCAGATTCGCCACCGTCATTGGCGACGTCACTCTCGGTGACCACTCCAGCGTCTGGTATGGCGCCGTCCTGCGCGGCGACATCAACCGCATCGTCCTCGGCCACCATTCCAACGTGCAGGACAACGCCGTGCTCCATCTCGCCGACAATTTCGCCTGTCTCCTCGGCAACTGGGTCACCGTGGGCCACAGCGCCGTGGTCCACGCTTGCCAGGTCGGTGACGAGGTGTTGGTGGGCATGGGTGCGGTGATCCTCGATGGCGCCGTCATTGGCAAACAGTCCATCATCGGCGCCAAAGCGCTCGTGACCCAGGGAACCAAAATCCCCCCCGGCTCCCTCGTGCTCGGCGCCCCCGCCAGGGTCGTGCGCAAACTGTCCAAACAGGAGCGCGCCGGCCTCAAAGGGTGGGCCCAAAAATACGTCGACAACGCCGCCTATTGTTTGAAATACGGCATCAGCCTCGGCGGCCCGCTGGCCACATAAACACCCTTTCATTTGTTCAGCCGATCACTTCGGCCGGTTGCGCACTTCCCTCAGCCAGTCGCGAAGCTGCTGGGCCGACGTTTGGGCGGCAGGGTCCAGCACCGCCACAGATTCTTTGACCTTTTGGGCGTCAGCGACCTCCGCAGAGTCTTCAATAGCCAGAAACCGTGCGGCAAGCTGCTCGAAGCCGAACAGCGCTGCCAATCCCTTGAGCGAGTGGGCCGCACGCTCAAGCTCCGGCCATTGGCTAGTCTCATGCAGCCGGTGGATGTCCGCCAGCCGGTCGGGGAATTCCGACAGGAAGTCGTTGACCATTTCCGCCACCGAGTCCCGATCCAGCTCGCTGCAAAGCTGCTCCAAGCGGGTGGGATTGAACGGTTCAATCACGGAAGCCGCCGCCGCCCCGGATGTCGGGGGTGCCGCGACGGATGCCGGCTCGGTTGCGGTTGCCGCCGACGCTGGTCTCGTGACGGCCGCCGGCACCGCAGCGGCCAGCGCTTGGTAGAGTTGCTGGGTGGTAAATGGCTTGGAAATGTAATCGTCCATGCCGGCCGCCAGACAACGTTCGCGCTCCCCCACCAGAGCGTTGGCCGTGAGAGCGATGATCCGGGCCCGGTGAACCACCTTTTGCTCCGCCTCGATCTTGCGGATCGCAGCAGTGGCGCCAAAACCGTCCAGCTCTGGCATGTTGCAATCCATCAGAATCGCATCGCACCGGCCGGGGGAAAATTTCTCCACGGCCTCGCGTCCATTCACGGCCCATTCCGCGCGCACCCCAAAACTGTCGAGGATCAACTGGCATAGCTTGCGGTTGAAGGGATGGTCTTCCGCCACCAGCAGTCGCAGACAGGAAAGCGGGGTCTCCGGGCGGTCGTTCGCTGCCGCTGTCGCCGACGGCGGGGTGGCCGCCGCCGGGAGGTGTGCCGTATCCGCTGTGGTTGACGTACGGTTCCGTGCGGGCCGCTCGCTCGTAACCACGCTCACCAACGCGTCAAATAGGGGTTGCTCGCGTACCGGCTTGACCAGCACAATGGCGCTCGTCCCCGCGCCGGCGGTGTCCGCACCCAGCGAACCCGCGGGGCTCGCCAGCATAATGCATTGCACCCGCTCCTTGTTCTCGGCCAGCAGCCGGCCCAAATCCTCGCCACCCTGCGCCAGCATTGCGTCGTCGCATATTAACAGCGGAATGATGGCCGTCCGAAAATCCAGGCGCAGGGCGCGAGACAGTTCCTTGGCATCCGCGACCGCCCGGCAAACCACCCCCCACCCCTGCAACTGTTCGACCAGTGATTGCCGCTGGCTCGGATTGGGCACGCCGACCAGCACCTGCAAAAACACCAGCCCCGGATAACAATGTTCGCTCGGTGGCTGTGGCGGCACGCCAAACGGCAGCTCAAACCAGAACGTGCTGCCGGCCCCCGGCGTGCTTTGAACCCCGATTTTTCCGCCCATCAGTTCCGCCAGCTTGCGCGAAATGGCCAGCCCCAGGCCCGTTCCGCCAAATTTGCGCGAGGAGGAAGTATCTGCCTGAACAAACGGCTGGAACAAAAGTTTGATTTCATCCGGCTTGATCCCAATCCCGGTATCGGTGACCTCGAAGCGCAATAAAATCTTTTCCGGCGATTGCTGTTGAATCATCACGCGCACCACCACCTCGCCGTGTTCGGTGAATTTCACCCCGTTGCCCACGAGGTTCAGCAGTACCTGGCGCAGGCGGGCCGGATCGCCGGTCACCCGCTGCGGTATGCTGCGCCCCACCACCGCGGCCAGCGCCACCTTTTTCCCCGCCACCCGCGTGGCCGCGTTTTCCAGCACCGATTCCACCACGGCACGGACGGAAAAATCCTCCCGCGAAACCGTCATTTTCCCCGCCTCAATCTTCGAGAAATCCAGCACGTCGTTGATCACGTGAAGCAGGGCGTTGGCACTGTCCACCGCCGCTTGCGCGAATTCACGCTGGCGCGGTTCCAGCCGGGTTTGCGCCAGCAGTTCGATCATGCCCAGTATGCCGCTCAAGGGAGTCCGGATTTCATGGCTCATGTTGGCCAGAAATTCGCTCTTCGCGTTGTTCGCGCGGTTGGCCTCGGCCGCCATCGCCCGCGCCTCGGACGCGGCCGACTTCAGCTGCTGGTTCATCAGCTCCTGCGTGACCTTCGCTTCCTTGGCCGCCAGTTCCGCGCGCTTGCGCGCCGTGATGTCCTGCAGCACGGCCTGGTATTCATCGGTCTCATTACCGCGCCGTTCCAGGCGCCGAAGATTGCATTGCTGCCACTCTTCACGCCCGTCCGCCGCTTCAATGCGCCGATCAAACGTCACCACCGGCTGTTCCGGCGGCAATGGCAGCTCCCCGTCCGCCCGCGAAACGCCTTTCGTCAGCAGTTTGTAGAAATTTGACCCCAGCAATTCCGCCTCCGTCTTGCCCGTAAACTCGCAGTAGGCCGGATTCGCAAAGGTGATCGTGCCGTCCGGCCGGAAGCGGCAGATCAGATCCGTCTGGTCGGCTACCACCGTCCGCAGCCGGCGCTCATTCGCCACCACCGAGTCCATCGCCCGCTGGCATTCCGAGGATGCCGTCGCTAAAAGCAGGTTCGAAACGGCAATGATCCCCACATAGCAGCCCAACAGTCGCAGGCTGTCCGCCTCCACCCCCGTCACGAAAGGCCCCCGTTTCTGCAGCAGCGAATAAATGGCCAAGGCCGTGACCAGCAGCGTGCCCGTCGCCGCGCCCCGGGGCCCGAACCGCAGCGCCCCCCAGGCCAGGAAGGGATACGGCAGATACGCCAGCGGATACTGTTGAATGGTATAGACATACCACGATTCGAACGAAATCATCGTGCCGCCGATCAGCCCCAGAAAGCACACCAACGCCTCCGCCGCCCGCCAGTAGTTCAAGCGCGCGGGCGCCCCCGCTCCCCAGGTGATGATGAACGGCGTGATCACCACCGCCGCCAGCGCATTCGGCACCCACCAGGCCATCAGGCTCGGGAATACCTGATCCGATTCCAGGTGCTTCTCGTATATCAGGCTGACCACGTTGAACATGGCATTAACCGTGGTCCCCAGTCCACATGCTAGCAGCAGAAATCCCGCCCCGTCGCGCGTCCGCTCCATCGCATTGTCGAACTTGACGAATCGCTCCAAAAGATACGCGCAGGTCACCGCCCCAATCGTGTTGCCCACCGCCGTGCCAAAGGTGAAAAAGACGGACGGGCTGCCATCGATGAAGGAAAACAACACCGCCCCCAGCGCAATGCCCGGCCAGAAACGGTAGCCAAACAATAAGATCGCCGCCAAGGCTATCCCTGAAGGCGGCCAAACCAGCGAAACACTATGCGAAATAAAGGTCGTTTCCTTGCCGAGCAGCCCGCCAAGGAAATACAGGGAGGTCAGCATGACCACCCGGGTCACTATGGACAGCTTTTTTTTTTCTCCGCCAGTCACAAAATGGCTTTCTTCAAACCGTCCGCCCGCTGGCGCCAGCCCGCCGGGCACGTTGACTCCCAACATGGTATCCCCATTGATTATCGGCAGTTGACCGTCTCTTTCAAGGAATTTTCACTGCATGTTTGTGCCCGGTAATAGATTCCGATGCTCCCCCAGGTCGGCAATTTGCCCCAAAAGCTTGACACCTTCGCCCAATCCCTTTGCAATGGCGCCGAAGTTGATAACCCCAACCGCTTAAATTATGCCCATTCCCATCCAATTGACCACCCGGGTCCAAAACGAAACCTTTGGCGGTGTGACGTATCACATCGAAGGCGAGCTCGTGCCCGCACTGCATCTGGAGTTGAGCCAGATGGGGGTTTATTTCGAGCACCACATCCTCCTCTGGAAGGACCCGGCGGTGGAAATCGCCCTCCATCCCGTCAAAGGTGCCTTCAAACGCATGCTGGCGGGCATGCCCTTCCTCCTCACCGGCGCCAAAGGACCCGGACGCATCGCCTTCAGCCGCGATGGCGTCGGGCAGGTTTTTGGCCTCCATCTCCAACCCGGCATGAGCGTGGACGTGCGCGAACACCAGTGGCTCGCCGCCACCG
>Ga0302320_10020380_pt1 | contig 13230 bp, 11 predicted proteins | sample Bog_T0_3_FD_202130 | JGI IMG/M metagenome (GOLD analysis project Ga0302320, IMG submission 202130) | Peat permafrost microbial communities from Stordalen Mire near Abisko, Sweden - Bog_T0_3 | ecosystem: Environmental > Terrestrial > Soil > Wetlands > Peat | place: Sweden: Abisko, Stordalen Mire...
TGCTGACCGCCATCGTCAATCCTGCATCAAGCACGACCCCCGTCTGGAGTGACGTCACCCTCGGTCCGGTAACCAATGGCAGCAACTCCATGAACTCTTTTGGCATGGATATTTCCAGCATCTTTATCGACTCTTCCGACGCATCAGGGGAGACGGTCTGCCTGACATTGGAGGGAGCCGAAAACTCGTCGGAGAATATCCAGGTGGTCTACCGAACGACCGACGGGGGGGCCCATTGGTCAGATCTGACATCGAACTTACCCGAGACTCCCGCCAGCAGCATTGTGGTCGATCCAAATAACCCGAACATCGTTTACGTAGCCACGGACGATGGAGTTTTTTCGACGACCGGAGTATCGGCCTGCTCCGTGGCGAGCAGCACCTGCTGGTCAGCCTTCGGGACGGCATTGCCCGCCGCGCCTGCCGTGGCGTTGAGCACCTCGCCCGCAGGGGCTTCGTCGCCGGTGCTGGTTGCGGCGACCTACGGCCGCGGCATCTGGCAAATCCCCCTGGCGAGCGCGGGGACAGGACTGACAACCGCTTCCGTCAGTCCAACTTCTCTTATGTTCTCATCCCAGCCAACTGGGACCGCAAGCAGTGCGCAAACGGTGACACTCGCGAACTCCGGAAGCACTGCGCTGACAGCAACATCGGTCTCGATCAGCGGCGACTTTACTGAAACCGACAATTGCGTGAATACGAGCATTGCAGCGGGTGCGAGTTGCAACCTCAATGTGACGTTTACTCCAACTGCAACCGGGAGCCGCACCGGCCAGATGACCATCAACGCAAACATCGCCGGCGGGCAAATTATGGTTGCCTTGGGCGGCACCGGGGTGACGGCAGGCGTGGTTAGCCTTTCCCCTTCGACGGTCAATTTCGGCCAGGTGGAAGTGGGGACGACTTCGGCTCCTTTGCAGGTTCAGGCGGCCAACAGTGGAGGGACGGTGGTCCCTGTCACCAGCGTCGCAATTACCGCGCCGTTTACGCTAGCTTCCAACTCCTGCGGCACAACGAGCCTGGCAGCGGACACCAGCTGCCAGCTGCAGGTAGCTTTTGCACCAACGCAGGCGGGTTTGGCTACAGGAACGCTCACGTTTGTGGATGGAACCGGCACGCAAACGGTGGCTTTGAGCGGTACCGGGGCCGCTGCGCCCACCGATAGCCTGAGCACGTTTTCTCTAGCTTTTCCGGCGACAGTTTCGGGGCAACTTTCAGCCACGCAGACCATCACGCTGACCAACTCAGGAGACCTTGCACTGACGGCGATTAGCGTTTCGGTGACCGGAGCCTTTCAGACCTCGAACAATTGCGGCGGTCAGCTGGGAGGTCACGCCGCATGCACCATCAGCGTGGTATTTGCTCCAACGCAGGTGGGCAGCCTGGCCGGAACACTGACGGTTTCTGATGCGCTGAGGACACAGACGGCTGCGCTGACAGGGACGGGCATCGCGCCACCGGTTCTCAGCGCAAGCCCGTCCAGTTTGAACTTCTCAACTCAACAGCCAGGAGTGGCAAGTGCGCCGCAAACAGTGACGGTGAGCAATACCGGTGGCGCGCCCCTGTCCGGCCTGAGCATTGCGCTCTCTGGGCCGGCAGCAGCCAGCTATTCCATCAGCGCGACGACCTGCGGGACAAGCCTGGCCACCGATAGCAGTTGCACCGTCCAGGTGGTTTTCACGCCGTCCGCCAATGGGGCCATTGCGGCGACTCTCGCAGTCTCCTCATCGACCCTCGGTGTAGCGGCAGTGTCTGTCGCGCTGAATGGCGCCGGGCAACTGTCAGGGGGGCTGGGGACCAGTCCTGCGCAGGTGACGTTTTCCACGGTGGGTGTTGGCCTGGCAAGCACGGCCGTGCCGGTGACAATCACCAACAGCAGTGGGTACGCGGTCGGCACGTTGGCGCTCGCGATCAACGGCCCGTTTATTCTTTCGCAGAACACGTGCTCCACCAGTCTGGCGGCCGGCGCGAGCTGCACTGCGGCAGTCCTCTTTGAGCCAACTGCCAGCGGGACGGCGACGGGCGCCCTAACAGTGACCTCGGGCGACATGACGACTCCGGTGAGTGTTTTGCTCTCGGGGACGGGCTTCGACTTTACCGCAACGGTCTCAGGATCATCTAGCGTGACTGTATCTGCCGGGCAGACCGCTGACTTCGTGTTGACGATCGATCCGATAAACGGCGTCCAAGGCGCGTTTACCTTTGCCTGTGGCTCGCTACCTGCTTACGCGAAGTGCGTCTTCAATCCAACCACAACGACAATCAGCGCGGGTGCCACTGGAAGTGTGACTCTGGAAGCATCGACCGGAACATCCGGTTCGGCGCGGATGGAGAGGCCGGCCGGTTGGCGGTTGCTGCCTCTTGCCTGTGGACTGCTTTTGCTGCCCCTCGCGCTTGGCCGGCGCAGAAACCACCTCCTCTTGATTGCGCTCCTCGCGGTGGTGGCAGTTTCCGCTTCGAGCTGCACGAGTTCGGGCGGTGGATCGGGCGGCGGTGGTGGCGGAGGCGGCGGCGGTTCGGGCAGCAGTTCAACCACACCCCCGGGGACTTATTCGATTCCAGTCACCATTACGTCCACTGGAATCTCTCACGTGGTGACGTTAACTTTGATCGTGGATTGAGGCTGTGAACAGCGTTGCGGGAGGGCAAGCCAGAGCGGGCAACGGGCTATACTTTAGGTTCGGGGCCAGTCGTTGCGATGGATTGGAAGGCTTCCACAGAGGGCTCGCGGCAGGGCTGGAACCAACAAGTCGAAGGCAGGGAAGATGAGGGAATGACAGCAAAAGTCACGGTGGAAGAAGTAGAAAGAGTGGCGGAATTGGCTCACCTGGAATTGAAGCCAGAAGAGGTTGCACCTATGCTCGGCAGCCTGAATGCCATTCTTGACTACATCGCCGAACTCAACGAGCTAGATACGACAGGGATAGCTCCACTGGCCCAGGTGAGCGAACTGGGAGATGGCGTTGGCGTGAGCGGGCCTCGTGCAGACCTGGGACAGCCGTCGCTTGACCGCGCAATAGTGATGCACGAGGCTCCGGAGACCGATCAGGTCTTCTTCGAGGTGCCTAAGGTGATTGAGCGGTAGGGAACTCGGAACCCGGGACCAGGGAAAAAGAACACGCAGCAGAACAGGGAGAGCGTTTGGCAAGCGAGAACAAGACAGCGGAAACCTATATTGAGAAGCCAAGGACGCTTGCAGCCGTGCGTGCGGAGATCGTCTCTGGCAGCACCAAGGCTACCGATCTGACCAGCGGGTACTACGAGCGCATTGCCCAGATTAATCCGCGGCTGAATATTTACCTTAGCCTGACGCGCGACCGCGCGCTTGCCCAGGCCTCCCGAATTGACGAATCGGCCAGGAAAGGCGACCCCCTCCCGCCGCTGGCAGGAATTCCGATCGGCATTAAAGATGTTTTGGTGATGAAGGGCGCTCCGGCAACAGCGGGGTCAAAGATCCTTGAGGGATACCATCCGCCGTACGATGCAACGGCAGTCCAAAAGCTCGAAACGGCCGGCGCGGTCCTGCTTGGAAAACTGAATTGCGACGAGTTTGCCATGGGCTCGTCAAACGAGAACTCGGCCTACGGGCCGGTTCTGAACCCGGTGGATACGGAGAGGGTTCCCGGTGGATCTAGCGGCGGTTCGGCCGCTGCAGTGGCTGCTGACATGGCCATGGCGACGCTGGGCTCCGATACCGGCGGCTCAATCCGTCAGCCGGCCAGCTTTTGCGGGGTTGTAGGCGTGCTGCCCACGTATGGGCGTGTGTCCCGCTACGGCTTGATCGCCTTTGCCTCTTCGCTCGATCGTGTTGGCCCCTTTGCCGCCTACGTACGCGATGCGGCCACGCTTCTCAGTGTGATCGCAGGCCACGACCCGAAGGATGCGACGAGCTCCCCGGCGTCCGTTCCCGACTTCGCAGCCCAGAGTGACGAGCCGGTGGAGGGCCTTCGCATCGGTGTTCCGGCTGAGTACTTTGCTGAAGGGCTCGACGCCGAGGTGAGGACGGCGATCGAAAAGGGCATAGCGGCGCTTGAGGCTGCCGGATGCAAGGTAAAACCGATCTCGCTCCCGAACACGCGCTACGCGGTTCCCACCTACTACCTGGTGGCCACGGCGGAAGCCAGCGCCAACCTCGCCCGCTTTGACGGGGTTCGCTATGGCTATCGATCGCCGGCGTCCGAGACGCTCGCCGCCATGTACAGCCACTCCCGGGATGAAGGCTTTGGCGCCGAAGTAAAAAGGCGTATTTTGCTCGGGACCTATGCTCTTTCCGCGGGCTATTACGACGCCTACTATCTCAAAGCCCAGCAGGTTCGCCGGCTGTTAGCAGAGGAATACTTGCGCGCCTTTGCCGAGGTGGATGCCATTGTGACCCCGACGTCGCCGTTTCCAGCTTTCAAGCTGGGTGAAAAGAGCGGCGACCCACTGGCGATGTATCTCGCCGATATTTATACGGTGACCGCCAGCCTGGCGGGTATATGCGGCGTGAATGTACCTTGCGGCGCCACCAGCGCGGGATTGCCGGTAGGCATGCAGGTGCTGGCAGCGCACTTCAACGAAGGTACGGCGTTTCGCGTGGCGCGTGCCGTGGAGGCAGCAAACTTGTAGGAGCAAAGAAAATGAGCAAGAGCCTTAGATTATGGGTGGTTGTTTTCTTATTGTTGGCGACGGCGATGGCGGTACAAGCAACTCCGCGTAAGGGGCACACAGTCGTTCTGGGAGCGGCCAAGCGCGTGCCATACTCGAAGACCGGCGATCCGGCCGGTGCGGCCACCGGGGAAGACACTCTTAGAATCCGTGCACTCCTTGTCGACACTTTGTTGAAAGAATGGACGACGGGCGACGCACACGACGTAACGGACCGCACCTTTGTCGTGCGGCGCGCGATTCGCATCAACGATTCGCTCCCCGGAGACAAATTGGGTCAATGGGTCTGGCAGCGCGGGCCGTGGCTGATGGTGGACCGGGTGACCGGCCGGGTGACGGCACTCAAGTTGCCGGATTACGATCCCGGCGTGAGCCACGTAACCTGGTTTCGCGACTACGGAGCGTATTGCGGGGTGACGGCTACGGGCAAGAGCCTTTATGCGGTTGTGGCGCAGATCGCCGCCCGCAAGCCTGTGCTGGCCAAGAAGTTGGCGGCATTTGACCCTGAAAATCATCCCGATCCGGCATGCGATGCGCCGGATTGGCAGCGCGAGCCATTGAGCGCCACGTTTCACCCCTCGGGCAAGGACGCAGTGAGCTACGATATTCTTCCCGGATCAGCGGTGCTTGTCGAGGACTCGGGGGATGACGCTGAGACTCCTGCCGCAACGCCGGAACCCAAGGCGAATTAGCAGGAAACTTCGACAGCATCGCAGCGCGAATATGGAATCACTTGAGGAGCTTTTTCGTACCGCCGAGGCGGCGCATGGACCCTTGCGCTGGGCAAATTTCAGTCCGGCGCCGGAGCGGAGAGCGTTCTGTCTCCATAGGAAACCCAGAGCGGTAAAGAAGGGGTAGGGAAGATGTAAAGGCTTTATAAATCGATGGGCGGGTTCTGGCCTCCTTGACATGCGACAGGCCGCGCGTATCTTATCTTTCTAGGCATTCTTTTGGGAACCGGGCGGAAAGGCATGGACTGAACGGTGTATTTCCGTGTCCGGGGCGTCAAAGGAAAGCTGTGTCGAACAGGAAGCAGAAGGCAGTAGGGTTTCAGACACGGATGCCTGCACGGGACGGGACTCAGGTTCCCTCCATGCGGCGATCTGGCCCTCCTTCCAGAGCCTGGGCCGGTTTGAACCGCGGCCAGGATCATTCCCGGAGACAAATTTAACGATCGGGCTCCCCGCGTAAGGCTGGGTGTGCCTTTGTCCTGAACGGCGGCGAACCAGCGGCTGTGGGACGAGCAAAGGATGAGTGTGGCGACGAGTTTCGCATTTTTTTTGGCTGGTCCGGCAGGACCCGGTGGAAACAACATAACGGTACTTTTGCCGCTGCTGTTAATTCCCGTGCTTTACCTGGTGATGATCCGCCCGCAACAGAGGCGGCAAAAACAGTGGCAAGCGATGCTGGGTTCCATCAAGACCGGCGACCGGGTCACGACGGCCGGAGGAATTCGGGGAATCATCCTTTCGATCAAAGACGATTCGATCATTATTCGTGTGGCTCCCGACAACCTTAAACTGGAAGTGGCCAAGAGCGCGATTGCCTCCGTCACCCAGGAAGACGTCTCGGGGTCGTAGCGAGCGCTTCCGGGTCTTCAAGCCCCGGGGCGAATTTTTTTGCGATTTGAACTAGAGAAACGGAACCATGAAGAAGAATCTCAAGAACAAGGTTGCACTGATTGTTGCGGTGCTGCTGGTTTGCCTGTACGGAATCTTTGGAATCCCCTCCGGCGTGAGCGGCAAGGCCCTTATGGATGCGCTCAGCAGCCGGATTCACCTCGGTCTCGATCTTCGCGGCGGAGCCCACCTGATTTTGCAGGTTGTGGTGTCTGAGGCGGTGAGTGCGGAGACCGACAACACGGTAGGCCGGATTCAGCAGGACCTTAAAGCGGCCAACCTCACGTATTCGCAGGTGTACAAGCCTGACCCGAACAAGCCAGAGGCCGTTCGCGTTGAAGGCGTACCGCCGGCCAACGTGAGCGCCGCCCGCTCGCTGCTTGATACCAAGTATTCCAGCGAGTACGATCTCGCCGGTGGTGGTTCGGACTCGAGCTTTGTACTCACCATGAAACCGCTGGTCGAAAAGGCCCTGGAAGACAAGACCGTCCAACAGGCCATCGAGACGGTGAACGATCGCGTGAATTCGCTCGGCGTGAGCGAGCCGAAGGTTGCGCCCTACAGCCTGGGCGCCGATCAGATCCTGGTTGAGCTGCCGGGCATCAGCGATCTGGACCGGGTGAAGACCATCATCCAGTCGACGGCGCGCCTTGAGATCCACGCGGTAGTGGGTGGACCCTTCCAGGATGAGGCTGCCGCGCTCGCCAGTGTTGGTGGCGCGCTGCCATCTGACGAAGAAATAGTTCATGGTTCCGGAGCTCTGGCTACTGGTTCCGATGCGGATAGCGTTTATGTGCTTCAACGGGTTTCAGTCGTGGCCGGCAGCGATTTTCGGTCCGCGGATCCCGGGACAGATCAGAACGGTCTGAGGGACGTGCGCTTCACGCTGACCAACGAAGCCGGCGACAAGTTCTACGACTATACAAGCGCCAACGTAGGCAAGAGCATGGCGGTCGTCATGGGCGGGCGCGTTCGCGAGGTTGCGAACATCAAGAGCGCGATCCGTGACAGCGGCGAGATTGAAGGAAGCTTCTCTCCCGAGGAAGTTGAAATCCTGTCGAAGATGCTGCGTACCGGCGCCCTGCCTGCTTCGCTGAACTATCTTGAAGACCGCACGGTGGGCGCGTCTCTGGGGGCGGACTCAATTCGCGCAGGCGTAACGGCGGCCGTTGTGGGCGTATTGGTTGTCATGGCCTTCATGCTCGTCTATTACCGGAGCTCAGGCATCAATGCAGACTTGGCGCTGTTCCTGAACCTGGTTATCCTGCTCGGCTTTATGGGTTTCTCCGGTGCCACGCTCACGCTGCCTGGTATCGCCGGAGTTATTCTCACCATTGGTATGGGCGTGGATTCAAACGTGCTGATCTTCGAGCGAATCCGCGAAGAAATTCGAGCCGGAAAGGCTGCATCGGCGGCAGTGGACCAGGGCTTTGCCCACGCATGGGTCACCATCGTCGACACTCACGTGACCACCATCGTTTCGGCTGCCATTCTCTTCCTGTTCGGAAGCGGACCAGTGAAGGGCTTTGCTGTCACGCTGACCTTCGGTCTTGCAGCAAACCTCTTCACGGCGGTCTACGTGTCGCGCGTCATCTTCGAGGCCCATCTGAACAGGTTGAAGCCGGGTGAGATGGTTTCCATCTAGAAGCAGGGATTGGAAAATTGAGAATTGCGGCTGGGAGCTGGTGCGCTCCAGCCTGAAAAGAAGGGAAGAGAACCAGTGGAATTGTTTCACGGCGTAAATGTGGATTGGCTCGGAAAGAAGTGGTACTTTCTAGCCTTTTCTATGATCTTCAGTGTCGCTGGCCTCATCTCGATGGCTGTGCATTGGTCGCAGACCGGCTACCCGGTGCCGCTCGGTGTTGATTTCCGTGGCGGCACCGAAGTGCAGGTCAAATTTGCCCGAACCCCGGACGTCGGCCAGATCAGGGCGGCCACCGTGGCAGCCGGCATCAAGGATGCCACCGTCGTGATTTACGACGTGCCCAGCGCCAACGAAGTGCTCATCAGCCTGCCTGAGCGGACGCTCAGTGAGAACTCACTCGATACGGGCCGTCAGGAGATTGTGAGCGCGCTGCAGGCTCACTACGGCAATCCGTTCGATCCAGCTACCGGCGTGAAAGTTGATGTTGTGGGCCCGACCGTTGGTAGGCAGCTTGAACGGCAGGCCGGGTTGGCCACGCTTTACTCGATGCTGGGCATGCTGATTTATCTCTGGTTCCGTTTTCAATTGATCTACGGGGTAGCCGCGGTTGTCGCATGCTTCCACGACACGCTGATCACGGTTGGAGCCTTTGCGTTGACGGGCCAGGAGATCAGTCTGACCGTCATTGCCGCCATTCTCACGCTGGTTGGCTACTCGATGAACGACACGATTGTTGTGTTCGACCGCATTCGTGAGAATCTGCGCCTGAGCCGGCGCGAGCCGCTGCCGGATCTGGTCAATCGAAGCATCAATCAGACCCTGAGCAGGACCGTGCTGACTTCGGGCTTGACCTTCCTGACCGTTCTTTCGCTCTATATATTTGGCGGTCCGGTCCTGAAGGGCTTTTCATTTGCGCTTGTCGTGGGTATTCTTATCGGTACCTATTCGTCGATTGCCGTGGCAGCTCCCATGTTGGTCGCTTGGCAGGAGTGGCGCGGCAAGCAGGGCAAGACGGCGGTATTGCCGGCAGCGAAGCGCACGAAAGGTTGAAATACAGGGGTTTCCGGGTACCTCCAGTGGGTTCTGGAGGAAATGTTTACCGGGGCACGCTGGGTGGGACGCAAGGCGTTTGATGCGGTGCAGGCAATAGGGCAGGGAATTGAAACTGCACCAGTTTTGCAGCAGGTTTTGCAGGCGAGCCGTAGTTCTGATAAGGTGAACACGCTTCTGTAGGACGGTTTTAAGGCACGGGAACATTTGCGGTTCTCGCGGTGTCTAATTAGGAGTAACCAACACTCGATCCGAGGCTGGCCATGTTTGAAGATTCCACGTTTGAATCCGGAGGCAAGATCAAGACCAAGAGTGGCCGTTGGATGATGTTTACGGGCATCGTCAACGGCTCGATTCTGGTTTTGCTCATCCTCATTCCGCTGATCTATCCAGAGGCGCTGCCGAAGGGGATGATGCAGACTTTGCTGTTTGCTCCTCCTCCTCCTCCGCCACCTCCTCCTCCTCCACCTCCGCCGGAGGTAGTGCACGTGATCCACGTGCAGTCGGAGATGATGAACAACCAATTGACGGCGCCCACGCGGATTCCGCACAACATCGTTCAGGTCGCCGAGAAGGAAGCGCCTACCTCCAGCATCGGCGTGGCCGGAATGGAAGGCCTGGGTGGCAGCAGTGCAACGGACTCCCTCTTCGCAAATAAGGGGCCCAAGGTGCAGGCGGCAGCTCCCAAGAAGGTGAGTATCTCGGCCGGCGTCATGGTCGGCATGCTGCTGCAGAAGACCCAACCCATCTACCCCCCAATTGCAAAGGCCGCGCGCGTTTCCGGTACGGTCGTTCTTCAGGCCACCATCTCTAAGACTGGCCAAATCGAAGGCCTTCACGTGATCAGTGGCCCGGCCATGTTGCAACAAGCGGCCATGGACGCGGTGAGGACTTGGCGCTACAGACCCTACCTGCTGAACAACGAGCCGGTAGAGGTTGAAACTACGGTGAACGTGATTTTCACCCTTGGTGGATGATGAAACCACTGGCTCCCTGGCAGTTTCTGGCCGGGGAGCTTTGCTATTGACCTGAATGCGAATCCGGAAACGAGCCGCATTCCCAGCAACCGTAAGGTAGTCTTCAGTTCACAAGAAACTCCTTAGGAGGAACGATTCAGTGATTCTCGCTCAACTCGCACATTTCGCTTCGCACACGGTCAGCAGCCTGGCACTTTTCCAGGATGACCAGACAGTCAGCTTCAGCCCCATGGGGCTGTGGGATCATATGGGATGGCCGGTAAGGTTCATCGCCATCACGCTTTTTGTAGAGTCGATCTGGTCGCTGGCCGTCATGATCGACCGTTACCTGTACTTCTCTGCCGCCCGCAAGCAGTCGCGCGAGTTCGCGCCCAAGGTTGCAGGCGCACTGAAGGACAGCAAGCTGGAAGAGGCGATCAAGATCGCCGACCGCAGCAAGAAGTCCCATCTGGCCGAGGTTGTGACTGCAGGCCTGCAGGAGTTCCGCGCTTCCGGTGGCGCCGCTACCGAGGAGACCATTGCGAGCTCAGGCCGCGCGCTGGAGAGGGCTGAGGCCATCGTCCACGCCAAGCTGAAGAGGGGACTCGCGGTGCTTGCCACCATCGGAGCAACAGCTCCCTTCGTCGGACTGCTCGGCACCGTCATCGGCATTCTGCACGCCTTCCAGCAGATCGCCACCCAGAAGACCTCGGGAATCGGCGCGGTCGCTGGCGGTATCTCTGAAGCCTTGGTCACGACGGCGTTCGGCCTGTTGGTGGCCATCCCCGCCGTTATGGCTTTCAACTACTTCACAGGACGTGTCGAATCCTTCGACGTCGAGATGGATAACTCATCGAGCGAACTGGTCGACTACTTCATCAAGCAGAGCCACAAGCGCTAAGCGAGGCGGCTGTCGGTTCGAGCGAGAAGCTGCGGGGGCAGGAGAGCCGGAAATCTCTCCTGCCCGCCGGTTTCGAGCAATGCCGGAAGCCATCTGGGACGGAAATTCACAGGCAACGGAGTTCTAACAATGGGAATCGCGGTTCGCAACGAAGGCACCAAGGTTAACTCGAATATCAACGTCACCCCCATGGTGGATGTGATGCTGGTGTTGCTGATCATCTTCATGGTGATCACCCCTATGCTCCAGAACAAGGTGCAGATCGATATGGCGCAGGTAGACAACGCAGTAGCCATGCCCGACGCCGACAAGGAAGACGCCATTGTCGTTGCCGTCACACGGGATGGCGGTTTGTTCCTGGGGCAGAACCGGGTCTCTCCGGACCAACTCGGTCCCTTGGTTCGCGACAAGCTCGCCGATAAGCCTGGGAAGACGATCTATGTTCGCGCCGATGCGCGGGCGCAGTACAAGGCGGTCGAAGACGCCATCGACGACGTTCGCACTGCCGGCGTGGATGAAGTGGGCCTGCTCACGCAGAAGAAGGAAGGCAACCTCGCGGGCGGCGAATAAGTCCGCTGCTGGGCTGTTTCTTAACGATTTCAAGTAAACGAGGAGTTTGAAACCATGTCAATGACGACTGGAGGCGGGGGAGGCTACTCGTCCGACATCAATGTTACGCCCATGATCGACATTCTTCTGGTGCTGTTGATCATCTTCATGGTCATCGTGCCCGTGACTCCGAAGGGCCTGGATGCACTGGTGCCCCAGCCGCCCAAGGATCCTCAGAAGCAGCAGCAGCCCAACGACCGCACCATCGTCGTCCAGGTTCTGTATCGCCCCGGTGCTGCCCCGGCGTACAAGATCAACGAGATTGACGTGGCCAAGGCCGATTTGCTGCCTAAGCTGACCGAGATCTACGCCAACCGTGCCGAACGCGTGATGTTCGTCAAGGGCGACGACGATCTGAACTTCGCCTATATCGCCGACGTAGTCGACATTGGCCGCGCGGCCAACGTGGATCACATCGGATTGATGACGCCAAAGATTCAGGCCGGACAATAACCGAGCTCAGCCATGCGTCTTCCTCGAGCAGGGAGACGCAGTCGGCACTGGCCATTCGCGCCAGGCGTCGATAAGCAGCAGGCTGAGTTGAACGGGGATTCCGGCTGGCAGGGGAGGACTTGGGATTGCAGATATATCTCAGGTTTTCCAGTATAGTCAGGCCTGCCCGGCAGTGTTAACCCCGGGCGGTAGTAGGAGTACAATTTTTCAATCCTGGTTTCGGTTGCTCCCACCCGCAGCCAGCTTCAATAGAATCCAGGCGCGCAACCGATAGGCACTCGCCTGAAGGAGAAGGATACGAACATGAATGGACCCGCACGTATTACGGCGTTCGCGATTACCCTTGCCGGCATGGTGCTTTCCATGAGCGGGTGCGACCAGCTCAAGGCCCGTGACCAGTTGAACAAGGGCGTGGAAGCGTACAAGAGCGCCCATTACGAAGAGGCGATCGGTCACTTCCAGAATGCGACGCAGCTTGACCCAAATCTGCCCATGGCAAAGACCTATCTGGCCACAGCGTTGGCGCAGAATGTGGTCCCGGGATTGAACACCGCGGAGAACCTGAAGACAGCCCAACAGTCCATTGACATCTTCAAAGAGGTTCTTGCCAAAGACCCAACCGATGTCAACAGCCTGAAGCAGGTTGCCGGTATTTACTTCAGCATTGCCAATCCAAGCGACAATGCGAAGTGGCTCGACAATCTGGGCAATGCCAAGATATGGCAGGAAAAGGTTCTTGCGGTTGATCCAAAGGATCCCGAAGCGGCTTATACAGTCGGCGTGATCGACTGGATGGAAGCCCATGCAAATCTTCTTTCGGCTTTGCAGGGCGCGGGGATCAACGACGACGGCAATGGTAATCAGAAGGCTCCCAAGAAACTGATGGAACCGCTGAAGGCACAGAATGGTCCGCTGGTGGACGAGAGCCTGAAGTACCTGAATCAGGCCGTCGAGAACCGGGCCAACTACGAAGAAGCGATGACCTATCTCAACCTGGATTACAGGGCGAAGGCGAACGTAGACTTCGGCGATCCGGCTGCCGTGAAGGCCGATCTTGCAGCAGCGCAGGACTGGACATCCAAGGCCATGAGTACCCGCAAGGCAAACGAAGAAAAGAAGAACGCTGGCCCAGGCGGCATCACAATGGATTCGAGCGGCAACCTGAAGTAATCGTCGCTCAACCGTATGTAAGCTCCGGCGGCCCCCACCATTAGTGGGGGCCGCTCAGACTGCTGACGAACCCCATCATTTTTGATGGGGTTTGTTTTTGGGTGGTGGATTTTCAGTCCTGTTGGCGGGCAGCGGCGATTTGCTGATAGGAACGCAGCATGTCGATATAGGCGTTTAGAA
>Ga0302320_10020381_pt1 | contig 13230 bp, 13 predicted proteins | sample Bog_T0_3_FD_202130 | JGI IMG/M metagenome (GOLD analysis project Ga0302320, IMG submission 202130) | Peat permafrost microbial communities from Stordalen Mire near Abisko, Sweden - Bog_T0_3 | ecosystem: Environmental > Terrestrial > Soil > Wetlands > Peat | place: Sweden: Abisko, Stordalen Mire...
TGGGCATTCGATTATCTGCCCAAGGTGGATCGCGAATATTCGTGGAGCCACATCTGGGACGACATGTACCGCGGCAAGCTCAAGGGCTTGCTGGCATTCGGTATGAATGGGGTGGCCATCGGACCTAACTCGTCCAAGAACATCGACGCTCTCAAGAAGGCCGAGTTTCTTGTCGTCTGCGATATCTATCCCGAAGAAACCAGCGACTTCTGGAGATCTCCTGGCGTAAGTCCCGCGGAGATGAAGAACATCAAGACCGAGGTCTACCGGTTGCCCGGCGCCGGCTTCGCGGAAAAGGACGGGACCTTCGTCAACTCGGCGCGCTGGCTGCAATGGAAGTGGGCGGCCGTGCCACCGCCGGGCGATGCCAAACTCGATCAGGAAATTCTCACGCGCATTTTTCTGAAGGTCCGCGAGTTGTATCGCAAGGAAGGGGGTAAGTTCCCGGATCCGATTCTGAATCTGACCTGGAACTACACGCTCCCGGAAAATCCTTCGTTATCCGAGGTGGCCAGAGAACTCAATGGCCGTGCGGTCTCGGATGTGGAGGACAAGGCTTCGGGTCAGATTGTCAAGGCGGGCCAGCAGCTGCCGGGTTTTGCTTTCCTGCGCGACGATGGCTCAACGATGTGCGGTAATTGGATCTGGTCCGGCTCGTGGACGGAAGCGGGGGCTTTGACGCAGCGGCGCGGCACGGAAGATCCGTCGGGCCTTGGAATTTATCCCAACTGGGCATGGTCGTGGCCGGCCAATCGCCGCGTCCTGTATAACCGAGCCTCGTGCGATGTGGCGGGCAAGCCCTGGGATGCCGACCGGCCGCAGGTCTGGTGGAACGAAGCGCAGAAACGCTGGGCCGGCAATGATGTCCCGGATTTCAAGGTCGACTCTCCACCCTCCGATCATATGGGTCCGTTCATCATGAATGCGGAAGGCGTGGGCCGGATATTCGCGCCGCTGGCGGCATTTGCCGATGGCCCGTTCCCCGAATTTTATGAGCCGACGGAGAGCCCTATCGCCAATCCACTCCATCCGGGGCGCTCGCAGAATCCGGTGGTTAAACGCTATACGACTGACATGGATAAGTACGGTACTGTTGAGCAGGGCTACACAGTCATCTGCACGACTTACCGGCTGACGGAGCACTACCATTACTGGACCAAGAACAATCCGATGAATGTGCAGCTGGTTCCGGAGCCGTTCGTTGAGATACCCGTCGAATTAGCGGCCAGCCTTGGCATTAAAGGGGGCGACAAGGTCAAGGTAACCAGCGCGCGCGCGACCTATGAGGCCAAGGCGATGGTTACGCAGCGGATCCGGCCTATGACGATCGATGGGAAGAAGATGTATCAGATCGGCATCCCCATTCACTATGGCTATCGCGGCATTCAGGAAGATGCGGGCAGGACATCTCGCTCTTTGACAAACTCCCTGTCGCCCACGGCCACCGATCCCAACGCCTACACGCCCGAGTTCAAGGGGTTTCTGGTTAAGTTGGAGAAAGCCTGAAATGGCCAACGGACCGCTCGAAATCAAAGCTATCTCGGGACACGCCGGCACTGTTCCCGGCCGCGACGCATCGCGCGATTATCCGGTCGCCAAGCTGATCGACGTCACTACCTGTATCGGCTGTAAAGCTTGCGAAGTGGCCTGTCTCGAATGGAACGGCTATCCCTTCCGCGAGACCGTCTTCGACAACACTTACCAGACCATGCCGGATCTGGCGTGGAATTACTACAACCTGATCCGCTTTAACGAGCACACAGCGGAAGACGGAACCTTCAGCTGGCTGATGCGCAAGGATGGATGCCTCCATTGTGCCGATCCGGGCTGTCTGAAAGCGTGCCCGGCGGATGGCGCGATCGTTCAATACGCCAACGGGATTGTCGATTTCCAGCAGGATAATTGCATTGGATGCCAGTATTGCGTGACCGGCTGTCCTTTCAATATTCCGAAGTTCAATCACGAAACGAAGAAGGTCCACAAGTGTACGCTGTGCTCCGACCGCGTGGGCGCCGGGCTCGAGCCTGCGTGCATTAAAGCCTGCCCCACCGGCTGCCTGCATTTCGGCAGCAAGGAAGACATGCTGGCGCTTGGTGGCCAGCGAGTTACACAACTCAAGGAGCACACGGCGCATAAGAATGCCGGCCTGTACGACCCGGCGGGTGTGGGCGGCACACACGTGATGTACGTGCTGCACGATATCGAGCATCCCGAAGCCTACGGCGGCTTGCCCAAAGATCCGCAAATTCCGTTGCTGGTACGGATCTGGAAGGGGCCGCTCAAGTGGCTGGGCAATCTCGCGATGGTGGGCGGCATTCTGGGTGTGGCTATTCATTACCTCCGCTACGGCCCCAAAGAGGCAAAGCATGATTGAGCGCGCACTCTTGATTAAACGCTACGGGTTCAAAGAAAGGCTTTGCCACTGGCTCACCGGATTCTCATACCTTTATTGCCTGTTGACCGGCCTGGCCTTCTATTCGCCGTATCTGTTCTGGATCGCCATCGCGCTGGGCGGCGGTCCGGCTTCGCGTTTCTGGCACCCTTTCGTCGGGCTGCTGTTCTTCATAGCGGCGATGTGGATGCATGCCATCTGGCGCGGCGACGTAGCGATGACCGCGAACGATCGCGCCTGGCTCGATAAAGCGGGCGACTACGCGACGAATCACGATGAGTTAGTCCCGCCCCAGGGACGTTTCAACGCGGGCCAGAAACTCTACTACTGGGCCATGTTCTACGGGGCGTTTCTGCTGATTCTCTCGGGCGTCTGCATGTGGTTCCCCGAGTACGTTCCCTTCAATCTGCGATGGATACGCCCCGTGGTGGTGTTCGTTCACGAGGGGGCCGCGCTGATTACCATCGGCGCCTTCATCATTCACGTCTACATGAGCGTGTTCATGGTTCCCGGAAGTGTCACGGCGATGGTGCAGGGCTGGGTCACGAAGGACTGGGCGCGCACGCATCACCGGCTGTGGCGGCCGGGGGAATGAAGGCGAATTTCGACCTGCGCATCGCTCGTGCCGCCGAGCTCGCTGTAACTCATCCCGCTGCCGCCGAGCTGCTGAATTTCTACCGGGAACTGGCGCGGTTTCAAAAACCGATCTTTGAAGAATTGCGATCGAGCGGCCAGACGGATATGCACGCGCTGTTGGTTTATTTTCCCACGCTGCTGAACCTGGTGAAACGAAGCGGACCGCAGCTATTGGCCGATTTCGTCGCCGATCCCGACACAGAACTGGAATTGTTGCTGGCGGAATGGGAGGGCGAGTCATGCGACGAGGCGGGGAGATTCTACGCCCGCGTTCTGCTGCAACCCTGGGCCGAACACCTGGCTCTGCGCGGCACGGTTGATATGGAGCGAACGTTGGCGACCTGCCCGTTTTGCAACGCCCGTCCTGTCGCCGGCGTCTTGCGCGGCGAAGGCGATGGAGCGAAACGCTGGCTGCTCTGCTCGCTCTGCTCCACCGAATGGCCTTTTTTGCGCGTGGCTTGCCCGAGTTGCGGCGAGCGGGACAAGGACATGCTTCCGATCTATAAGGCCGCGGATTTCGATGCTGTGCGCGTCGAAGCCTGCGATTCCTGTAAGACGTACATCAAGTCAGTCGATCTCACGCGCGACGGCCATGCGGTGCCGATGGTGGACGAACTAGCCACCGTGGCTCTGAACATGTGGGCCGAGGACCACGGCTACGCGAAGGTTGAGACAAATCTTCTGGGGTTATAGGGCCGCCGGCTTACTTCTGCGCTCGCGATTGGCGAACGTGGCGACGGTCGGCGGCGGCCGCGGCGGTATCCCCTGAGAGCTCTTCAGCCGAAGCGCGCGCCGTGTATGCCTTCAGATCGTCGGGCTGCAACCGGATGGCTTCGGTATCGTCCTGAATGGCTTTCGCATAGTCTTTGAGCGCCACGTACGCGGCGGCTCGCCGCAGATGAAACGCGGCGTTCATCGGGCGCAGGCGCAGGGCCTGATTGTAATCCTGGACGGCGCGATCGTACTGCTGCATCTCGATGTAGGCGCTGCCGCGGCCGGCATAGGCCTGCGCGAAGCTCGGGTTCATACCGATCGCTTTATTGAAATCGCGCAGGGCCGGTTCGTATTGTTTGAGGAGTTCGTAGCCGTAGCCGCGGCAGTTGTAGCCACGCGGGTCGCTGGGCTTGATCCTGATGACGGCGTTACAATCCTCCAGACTCAATTCATATTGGGTAAGCGCACGCCGGACCTGGGCGCGCCCTACATACGCATCGACGTAATTCGGATCGGCATGCAAAGCGTCGTCGAAGCGCCGCGCGGCCTTGATCGGCTTGTGCTGGTCCAGCAGAGATGTGGCCTCGTCGTACGCCGCTTTGGCGGTCGGCGAAGGGTCCGGGAGAGCGGGCTCGGGCTTCGCCGCCGGTGCAATCTCCACACGCGCTTTGGTAATTTTGGGCGCGGGAGCAGGAGACGGGGGCGGCTCGGTGGCGTTCACAACGGCGGCAGGGGCAGGCACGGCGGATGGATAAAAGTGCCAGGCCCCGGCTGCCCCGAGAGCCAACACGGCAACGCCACCCGCCACCCATAACATCGACCCGTTTCGCGGCGCGTGACGGTCGCCGGAGCTTTTGACGACGGTAACTTCCGGCATCGAATAGACGGGAGGTTCTTCGACGGCTGGTTCGGGCGGGCGTCTTTCCGTTGTACCCGGCGGCACCAGATGATACACCGTATGTTCGCGGACGTGTTTATCCTTTTCGACTCCCTTCAACTGGAATAACGGTTTGAAGTCGTCGGATAGCCGGCTCACGACCTCGAAAAAAGATTGCGAAACGAGGATGTTATTGGGCTCGGAAAAACTCATGATGCGCTGGCCGGCGTTGATCCCGTCGCCGATGGCGTTCAGGGCGCCGTTAATATCCCGGACCAGCTTGACCGGGCCGAGATTCACGCCGATGCGGACACGCAACCCTGGGCTCTGCTCGCGCTCGTCGGTAACGAACGCGCCGCGCAGCTGCAGCGCCGCAAACATCGCAGCCTCGGGAGCGCCCAGAAAGCAGACAGCGGCGCCGTCCCCCGTATCGAGAATGACGCGTTCAGTCTCGGGTACGTCCCCGATTGCCTGCGTCAGATAGCCGTTAAACCTGGTCTTCCATCGGATCTGCAGTTCAACCGACTGCGACGAGTATTGGACGATATCCATGAAGACCACACTGCACAACCAGGTGCGGTCCATCCTGTTGAGGTCGGCCATGTTCTTTAGACATGATACGTCGACTCAGGGCAGACGCCATCGTCCCCACGCGACGAAGCCGCACAGCAGCCCGGTAATCAATGGGAACAGCGCCTGCGGAATCCCTCCGGTGCGGAGCGTCAGCACTACCGCGCCGATCATGATGATTACGAGCCCCGCCGCAGCCAGGGCAGTCAACCGCGGAAGGATGCGCAGCAAGCCAGGCAGAATCAGTCCGATTGCGCCCAGCATTTCGGCAGCGCCGATGAAACGCAGAAACGCGCCCGACAGGGGAATTTGCTTCGTCATCATTTCAATGGGCAGGATCAGCTTGATGCCACCGGCAACAAGAAAGATAAACGCAAGCAGCGCCTGCACCACCCACAGTCGACGATTCATGATGGCTTATTATCGCGCGGTTTATCGCGAGGTTGCCAAGTGGAATGCGCCGCCGATTTCACGGACCGGGATTCTATCTTCGGCGGCGCGTGAAGCAATCAGAAGGCGTTCGATCGGTTCTCGATTCGGCTCATTGCTCAGCTTGAACGTCTGGTGATGCACGGGTAACACGAACTCCGCACCCGTGTGATTGGCCATGGCAAGAGCCTGTTCGGGATTGCAGTGCGCGTGAATCCACGGATCGTAAGCGCCGATGGGCATGATGGCCAGATCCACAGGCCTGGCGGATCGAATCTGGCGGAACGAATCGGTGTACGCGGTATCGCCGCCAAACACGATCCGGTAACGCCCGGCCTCGATCAGATACCCGTTATATCCGCGGTGCACGTCGGTGCGCGTGCGCGCGCCCCAGTGCCGGACTTCGAAGGCGCGAACTTTGACCGGCCCCACCTGGCACGATTCGTCCCATCTCAATTCCTCGACCGAGCGATAGCGTTTCACGCGTAGAAGATCGCTGGTGCTGGCCGCCGTAACCACCGAGGTCGCGCGGCTTTCGAGCGTGCGCAGGCTGGGCAGATCGAAATGATCCATGTGGGCATGGGAGAGCAGAATCAGATCCGGCCGCGGAAGGTGGGGCAGATCAAGGGCGGGATCCACCAGCCGCTTCATGCCGACAACGACAGGGCCGATACCGATGCCGATGCGGCGGCTGAACACGGGATCGGTGAGGATGTTGAAACCATCGATGCGGATCAGGACGGTGCTGTGACCGATCCATGCGGCATGAACTCCTTCGTCGGTCCAGGCGGCTAAAGAAGGAACGCGGGGCGGAGGCTCGACAGATCGTTTTCTGTCTTCCGCCATGCGGCGCCAGAGAATGGGGCCGGCACGATAAGCAAACTCCGCCAGCGTTCGCGTTTTCAGGATGGGCGCCACGGTTGTCGACATTCGTACAGTTGTTAGACGCAGCCACACGCCCACAGGGTTCGGGAAAGCGAAAGACCGTGCCTGACACAAACTTACACCCCCACCGGAAACAGCTGTCTTTCCGGCTTCGTCATAAGAAATGCAAGGAGTCTATTTATCAATGCAGACGAAATCGGTATTCATAGTCGGAGCGCTGGCGCTCGCAACGCTCAATATCGCGAGTGCCAAATCGTACGACATTACGCTGGGCGCCCCGACCATGGCGGGGAACACGGAATTGAAGGCGGGCGAATACAAGCTTAAGGTCGATGGAAACCAGGCGGTATTTACCAACCCGGAAAATGCAAAATCTTTCACGGCGCCCGTCAGGATCGAAAACAGCGACAGGAAATTCGATCAGACTGCCATACAAAGCAGCACTCAGAACGGGACCGACAGTATACGCGAGATAGACCTCGGCGGTTCGACGACTAAGCTCGAATTCGGTCAGTAGCGGAGAGGATTTAACGGCGAGCTTCGCGGCCGCGCGGATCGTGCATGGCGTGGCCGCGAAACGTCACGCGATTTTCCGCCGGACGCTCGCCGCGGGCAGGCAGGGGACCACGATAGCCCTTGCGAACGTCGAAAGCGTGATCGACATGTCCGCGGAAACCTCCTGGGCCGTGGTACCAGGGTCCGGCGCCGATGAACACGCCGCCCGAGAACCACTCCGGCCCATAATACCCATCGGGGGCGCAATTGTAGGGAGGCGTTTCGTAGTAGCCGTATGGGCACCCGGGGGGAACTCCGACGCCCACGGCGACGTGCGTGGGACCGCAGCTGGCTGTGAAAAGACCGGCGGCAAAAATAAGTGTTTTCGTGAGATTCGACATGTCTGGTTGAAGCTGCACTTCAGATGCCGAGGGGCGGGGATGTTTGTGAGCTCGTTTACTTTTGCGCGCGCGCAGCTTCTGCCGCGCGACGTCCATGTAAGCGCGCGTCCTCGATCGAAGTCAGAGCAGCCGGGTCTACCCGATCACGTCGTGTACCCAGAGAATCGATATATTGTTCCAGCGAGTCCGCCGGCCCGTACGATATTGCAAGGATCGCATCGGCCCATTCCGCGTCGGCGTCGCGCGGTGCAATAAAGTCTCTGTCAGCCGCCGCTTCGAGACAGCGCAAGCGAATATTGGCGCGTGCCTGCACAGCTCCTACGGCAGCTGCCAGAGCCAGTCGTTCCATGGATTCGCCTCGCGTGGGGAACACCACCAGCACATTCACGTCCTGCATGGCGTTCTGTTATGCCAGATCGAAGAAGAGAAACTCGGTCCCGCCAGCGCCGCTGTCAGCGAACGACAGTTCTGTTTCGGCGTCTATCGCTGCGCCATCTCCCTCCGCGAGCTTTTGCCCATTGAGCGTTACCTCGCCACGCGCCACCTGCACCCATCCGAATCGTCCGGCGGCAAGAGGCTGGCGCAGAGTTTCGCCCGGCATCAACTCCGCGACGTAAACACGAGCGTCCTGATGAATGATGGCGGAGGCTTCGGAACCGCCCGGATGCGGACCGGCGAGCAGTCTGAACTTTCCCCGCTTCTCTGCCGGTGCAAAGGAAATCTGCTGGTAGGAAGGGTCTACATCCTCCATGGCGGGCTCAATCCAGATTTGCAGGAAGTGCACCGCTTCGGTCTCCGACGGATTGAATTCGCTGTGCACTATGCCCGTGCCCGCCGACATCGCCTGAATGGTGTTCGGCCCTATAGTGTGCCGTTCACCCATGCTGTCCTTATGGGCAAGACTGCCTTCGAGAACATAGCTTATGATTTCCATGTCCCGGTGCGCGTGCGCGCCGAAACCTCGGCCGGGGGCGACGCGATCGTCGTTGATGACGCGCAGCGTACGGAATCCCATGTGGGCGGGATCGTAGTAATCGGCAAAGGAAAACGTATGCCAGGAATTCAGCCAGCCGTGGTCGGCGTGGCCGCGATCGCTGTTCTTCCGGATGGTGATCATTTCAGTTTTAGTGTACCCAGAGAGATACTGGAGAAATGACAATCGACGAGCTTAAGCAGATGGCTGCGGATCAGGCGGCGGCCCAGCTGAAGGACGGGACCATCGTCGGCCTGGGTTCCGGGAGCACGGCGCGATTATTGGTTGCGTCGATAGGGAAGCGTGTCCAGGCCGGGCTGAAGATCATCGGCATTCCGACCTCGGAGCTGACGGCCGATCAGGCGCGCGGGCTGGGAATTCCGTTGTCTACGCTGGGTGAGTACCCGTCCGTCGATGTGACGATCGACGGCGCCGATGAGGTGGAACTGGGGACGCTCGATCTTACCAAAGGGGGCGGCGGAAACCTGCTGCGCGAGAAGATCGTAGCCGCGGCCAGTGCGCGCCTGGTGATTATCGTGGACGATACCAAGTTGGTGCCTCGACTGGGAACACGGTTCCGGTTACCTGTGGAAGTGACTCAATTCGGCTGGCAGGCGACGGCCCGGCACCTGACGAATCTGAAGGCGAATCCGCAGCTTCGGATGCATGGCGGGCAGGCGTTCGTGACCGATGGTCAAAACTATATTCTCGACTGCGCGTTCGGGCCCATCGAATCCGCCGCGGCTCTGCAAAAGGAGTTGGACAGCGTGGTCGGAGTGGTGGAGCATGGCCTGTTCATCGGCATGACATCCGAGGTGCTGATCGGGACGGCGGGGGGAGTGAAACGGCTGGACCGGCAGTCGCCGCAGTTGGCGCGGTGAGGCAGAACAGCTAGTCGGCGGCCTGGGGGGTCGAAGTGCGCCGGGGTGTTTCGGCGATGTAACAGATCCAACGGCAGGCGCGGCACTGCAGCGGTTTGAGCCCGCGAAAGCGCATGATCGCAGCCACAATTCCGGTTCCCTGGCCAACCCGCCAGAGATCTTCAGATCCGCAATTTCTGCACTTCCGGACAGACTTCCGGTGCGCTCCCATTTGCAAGTATTTTATTCTATTTTTCGGTAATACGCATTAGCTTAGTCCGGCACTGCCTGGAACTGCGGGCAATCAGCCGCGTTCTGCCCTATGTGGGAAAACGCGGCAGTTGCCGCATGTCCTCCGTTACCGGGACTAAGCCTGGGTCGGAAGGCCCAGCAGCCTCGTGCCGTTTTCCCAGCGTATTTTGCTGAAGGCCTCTGGTTTTGACATCCTCTGTGCCGCCGCCAGAGTCTCGCGCGCAATGCACTTTCCATGGAGGCGCGGATTGGGGTTGGTAACGCCTCCACCGCGCCCGTCAGAGCACGAGCAGTCGCAGCCGAAGATGAGCTTGTCCTGATGCCGGGCGAGGAATCCCGCCGTGAAGTCGGGGTCGCGATTGAGGAAGTTGTTGCAGGAGTTCGCCGACATGTCGGCCCAAAGATTCGCATAGTCCGAGAGCCACTTATCGCTGACGCCACCCGGCTTGATGGGGCCGCTGGGGTAGGCGGTATCGTTTGCGTAGTCGGCGCTTACGTTAGCCCAGAAGGTGTCCGCGTGGGCGATAAATTTCGTTTTAGGGAACGCCTTCAGCATGGTGTCGAAGCGTTTGAATCCGCCGTTGAACACTGCGTTTCCAGCAGCTTGCGGCACGTCGCCGAAGTGGATCTGAATGGGCACGTTCAGATCGGCGGCCAGCGCGTACATGCGCTTCATTTCGGGGCCATCGCATTGCACCTGATATTTGATCTCGCCCAGCCCGAGGGCGCCGCCTTTGACGGCACTGGTCAGCAGGGCGGCCGATTCGGGTTTGGTGACATCGGCGCTGACGAACCAGACGAAGCGGCCGGGATGTTTCTCCGCCAGTGCCCGGGAGCGGTCCACATCCTGTACGCGCGTGAGCAGGACGGCTTTGGTGACTCCGCTGCCTTCGATATGGGCGAAGTTCGATTCGCCATCGGCGCGCAGATGGAGGTGGATGTCGAGGGCCGGTCCTCCCCATTCATAGGTCTGCTGTGCTGACAGAGATGCCGCTGCCGAGGCGGCCGCGGCCGCGCTGAGGAACTGTCTTCGGTTGATCATGGAAGCTGGTAACAGCTTACTCCAGATGGCGTCGGCGCGGTTGCGTGATTTTGGGCCCAGCCCGCGGAGGCCGATCGCCAATCGGCCGGATCCAGAGGGCTCCCCTACCAACCTGCCCTACTTTGCGTCGGGTGGGGTGGCGTCGAAGCGGATCTGGCGGAGTGTCTGCAGATCGGGCGGAAGTTCCTGGGCTCCTGAGGGGAATTTGTTGAAGCTCAGGAGAAAGGCTACCAGGTCCGCGGCCTTCTGGCGAGTGAGCGTGCCCATCTTGTCCGGAGGCATGTCGCGATGAACGCGCTCGAATAGATCGCCGACGGTCAGGCTGTTCCATTTATAGACGAAGGCCGGCGTGGTTAGTGGGGGATTTTCCGGGTCGCCTTCGAGGTCTTCGCCGTGACAGTCGAGGCATTGATGGACGTAGAGATCTTTGCCTCGATCTGCCTGAGCTTTGGTGTAGACTCCGTCCCAGGTGGAATGCACGACTGACTGAGCCGCCAGAACTGACACGGCAAGCCCCAGAATGGACAGGCGATAGCGCCTGTCCCACGTGGATGTCATTCGGCGTCCGGGAGGGCGAATGCCAGATATTCGCCGCTGTAGGTTCCTCCACTGACAGCTACTACGATGTACTGCTTACCCTGCCACATGTAAGTCATCGGGCAACCGCTTTGAGGCGCAGGCATCCAGACCGCACCTACTTCTTTGCCGGTCGCTTTGTCATAGGCTCGCAGCATAGCTCCGCGCGGATGAGTTACCGAGGTGACCAGGTTGTCACCTACAATCAAGAGCGTCTTGGTGACAAGAACTCCTACTGCTCCGGGTTGACCTGTGTTGGGAATATTCAGACCTTTGAGCGCAGGGTTTCGGCGGACGTTATCCGGCGTTTCACCGGATGGAACCTGCCATTGAATATCGCCGCGGTCCATGTTGATCGCCGTGATCACGCCATAGGGCGGTTTGAGGATCGAAAGACCCTGCACGGAGAGTTCGCCGCCGCTGGTGGCGCGGGTGGCGAGGAGGGCCTCATCCGCCTTCACCTGCTTGATCACTTCGGGAGGCGCGTCGGCAGCTTGTCCGCCGCCGGCTCCAAGCGGAGTCCGGAACGGCTGATCCTGCCTTCCCATGACGTACTTCATATCGGAGAAGCCGGGCGGGGGCGGCCGCAGCGAGCGTCCCTGAATTCCTGAGTTATCGGCCTGAGCGTAGAAGATGTGGGTTTCGGGATCGTAGCCGCCGCCGGCCCAATTGGTCCCGCCGCCGCCATTGCCGATATTAATGGACCCGTAATAGCCCTTGGCATCGCCGACCAGCATGGGATTGTACATGCCTGCCACGCGGTAGTGCGACATGATCGTCAACGCCTGGTCGCGCATGGCGGGCGTGAAGTCGATCAGATCGTCGGGGAAGTTTGGCACGTTGCGCGAGAATGCCGGGGGCTTGGTCGGGAAGGGCTGAGTCGGCGAAGTCTTTTCGCCGGGCACGTCGGATTGCTGCACCGGCTTTTCGACGATCGGCCAGACCGGCTGACCGGTGACTCGGTCGAAGGTATAGAGAAAGCCCTGCTTACCGGGCAGCATCACAGCCTTGATGGCTTTGCCGTCGACGTTGATATCGCCAAGAATAGGTTCTGACGACAGATCGTAATTCCAGATGGGGTGATGCGTTACCTGGAAATGCCACTTACGCTGCCCCGTCTTGAGATCAAGACAGACAAGCGAATCGGCGAACAGATTGTTGCCGGGGCGATGGCCGCCATAGTAATCCGAAGTCGGATCTTCCACGGGAACGTAGACGAGGCCCAGCTCTTCGTCGGCCGACATCTGGGTCCAGACGCCGGCGTTGCCGTTGGTTGCCCAGGAGCCGTTCTCCCAGGTGTCGTTGCCGAATTCGCCGGGGTGCGGAATGGTGTTGAAGGTCCAGAGCAGCTTGCCGGTATGAACATCGTAAGCGCGCACTGCGCCCTTGGTGTTGTCGTGGGTGACAGGCGTCATACCCTCGGCGAACGATACGCCGATGACCACGGTGTCTTTCACCACCAGCGCAGTGGAATGCCAGCCTGCTTCGCCGGTTTCGAGATCGATCTGTTTGCCGGAGCCGGTATGCAGGCCGAGCTTGAGATCGACCACGCCGGTTTGGCCGAAGCCCGGGATCGGCTTGCCTGTTTTGGCATTCAATTCAACCAGGCGGTAGCCGGTGGTGACAAACAGGATGCGTTCGTCGCCCTTGCCGTCGGTCCAGTACGAGACGCCGTGGCCGGAGAGCGGACGCACCGAGACTGCGGCGCGTTTACCTTCGCGCATGCTGTAGATCCAGCGGACTTCTCCGGTGGCAGCATCGAGCGCCACCACGTCGCGGCGCGTGCCGGCGGTGGTGTAGAGCACTCCGTTAATCATCAGCGGCGTGCCTTCGAGTTTGTATTCGGGATGGGGTCCGAAGATATCGGTCTTCAGGCGCCAGGCTACTTCCAATTTGTTAAAGTTGGCGGCATTGATCTGATCTAAGGGGGAGTATTTGGTTCCCTTAAGATCGCCTCCCCAATAGGTCCATTCGCCTTTTTTGGTCTGGGCGAGGAGGACTGCGGCGGAAACGGCAAGCCCCAGAATGGACAGGCGGAAGCGCCTGTCCCACTTGGATGTCATTCGGCCTCCGGGAGGGCGAAGGCAAGATATTCTCCGCTGTAGTTACCACCGCTGATGGCGACGAC
>Ga0302320_10020382_pt1 | contig 13230 bp, 12 predicted proteins | sample Bog_T0_3_FD_202130 | JGI IMG/M metagenome (GOLD analysis project Ga0302320, IMG submission 202130) | Peat permafrost microbial communities from Stordalen Mire near Abisko, Sweden - Bog_T0_3 | ecosystem: Environmental > Terrestrial > Soil > Wetlands > Peat | place: Sweden: Abisko, Stordalen Mire...
GCTACCGGGCAAAAGGATACCCTGCACCCCGGCTAGCAGTCTGGCCACGCGGTCTTGCCGCTCGTGAAGCGGAACCAGGATAGGCGTTGCTCCAGCAGAGCGGAGCGCGGCAAGATAGGGCGGCAGCGAGCGTTCGTTGTAAGCTGAATCGCTGCTGGTAGGCTCGGAAATTGCAATATGAACGCACATGGCAGCATCATTCTTATCACATAAGCGTTAAATTGCGATAGAGCCCGGATCAGGATTTCAAACCTCAGTACCTACAGTCTCAACCTCCCCTGTTCCCTTTTGGCTCCACACCCTGCTCCCCGACGAGTCTCTCGACGGATTTCCGCAGTAGCGCCGTCAATTCGTCGGCCTGCCGCATAGTCATTCCTGCCGTCTCGATCGACTCGCCGACCGTCAAGGTCAGCTCTCCAGGATAAAAGTGGCAGGTGTGAATCGGCAGCAACTCGTAAACCCCGCTCAGCGCCATCGGAACCAGCGGAACCTGAGCCCGAATCGCCAGGTACGCCGCGCCTGAGAGAAATTGCTTGATCTCTCCATCAGGAGTTCTCCCACCCTCTGGAAAGACAAACAACGCCATGCCGGAGCGCAGAGCTTTGACCCCGACCCCCAGGCTTGAGATTGTAGCTCGCGGGTTGCAGGTGTCGATAGGAATTTGCCCTGATCTATTTAAGTACCATCCTATGAATGGTATATGCCATAATACCGTCCTCGCCAAAATGCGAAATTGGAAAGGCAGTGCGGCAAAGATCACCGGCGTGTCCATGTACGAAGTGTGATTCGAGACATAAACGGCTACCGGGTGCTTCTTGAGATTCTCCGCCCCTATCACCCTTAGCCTCGACCCGCAGGCCCAAATGCAGCCCCGAGCCCACACCCTCGCAATCCTGTGCTGAACGTTGCCCCTCTTATCTACCAGCGAAATCAGAAGCGAGAAGCTTCCGCAGACCGTTGTAATCACCCCAAAAAGAGGCACTTTAATTAGATTTGTGCTCCACCGGCTGGTCCAGGGCATTGGATTGGGACGCTGTCTCATAATTCATCAACCCCCGCCAACAGAAGCCCCCGCGCCTCACCTACCAGGTAAACCGAGCCTGAAATCACTACCTGACCGGTGAACGCCTCGTGAACAGAACCGGCGCTGAACGATGGCGTCCCTGTTGCCCTGGCCGCGGCTTCCAACTCCGGCAATCCGGCAGCCCGTGAAGAATGAATCGGCGCGAAAATCACCCGGTCGAAGAGCGGAAAGAGAATCTGCGCCATCTCATTGATTGGCTTGTCGCGCAGGCAACTAAAAATAACTTGCCGCGGACGAAGTTCGCTCAGGATTCCAGTAAGCCCCGAGCGCAGAGCCCAGGCCCCGGCCGGATTGTGCGCCACATCCAGAATCCACTCCACGCCGTTCACCATAATGCGCTCCAGCCGTCCCGGCCACCGCGTCCGCCGAATCCCATCGGCAATCGCTGCCGGAGTGATTGGAAAGCCATGCGTCGTCGCCAACTCCACTGCTGTAGCAATAGCCAGCGCGATGTTGCGCTGCTGATGCACACCAGCCAGCGGCGAATCCACTTCGACTGTAGCGCCTAGCGCCTCCACCGAATAGCTGCCATTGGCACCCGCCCAGACCGCCGGCATATAAGCCGCCGCGTTCACTCCACGCACATTCAGCTCGCCTGCCACTTCGCCCAGCACCTGATTGGCCTCTGGATGCTGTGGCAGAGTAATCAGAGTCCCCTCGCGGCGCAGAATCCCAGCCTTCTCGTGTGAGATCGCGGTGATCGTCTCGCCCAGCCACTCCGTGTGATCGAGCGAAATGTCTGTAATCACAGTAACCACAGGCTCGACGATGTTGGTTGCGTCCAACCGGCCGCCCATTCCGACCTCAAGCACGGCGAGTTCCACCTTCGCCTCGTCAAAATAGAGCAGCGCAATCGCCGTCAGAACCTCAAAAAAGCTGGGAAGCTGCGGCAGCTTTTGCTCCTGCACCAGCTTGTGCGCGGCATCGTGAACTCTAAAATAAAGACGCGCAAACTCCTCGTCGGCAATCTCCGCGTCGCCTATGCGGATGCGTTCGTTGACTCGCGACAGATGCGGCGAGGTGTAAAGACCAGCACGAATCCCCGCAGACATCAGAATCGAGGCCAGCGTGGACGCTGTCGAGCCTTTTCCGTTTGTCCCGCCGATCAGAACCGACCGAATGCGCCTCTGCGGCTCGCCCAGTGCGCCCAGCAGTACGCTGATCTCATCGAGCGAGAATTTGCGGCGCTCCTGACCCGGCCGCGTGTAAAGCTCGGCCGTCATGGCGTTCAGTTCTCCAATTGCCGTTTGATAGGACATGGAAACTATAAGTATAAGAGTTGTATCTCAACACTTGCTCTATGGCCTCAGCTCCGCAGCAGCAATTGCATCGCTTCGCGGGCATTTTGCAGGCAGCCGCGCGCCTCATCTTCTGACAGAAGCCCTTGGTGTACCGCCTTTCTGCCAATATCGTTCACCAAGTTTGCTACACGCGGAAAATCCGCGTCAAATCCCGTCATAATCAAATTGTTATTCACCTCATGCAGCAGGTTGCCAAGTGTCGCTGTGTTTCTGTACCGTGTGCTCACCTGCCGCGTTAGCCCCGGCGGCAGTTTCTGCTTGATCGCCTCTTCCAGAACTGACCGGCACATCACAGCGCAAGCCGTAAAGAGCCCAAAAAAATAGCAGCGCGTCGCCTCGTCCAGGTACCTGTCCGCCTCCTCTGAGGTTGGCTCAGAGACAACACACTCGCGCAGATGCGTTGCACGCTGCAAAGCCGGCTCAACCAGCTCCAGCAGCTCCAGCGCAAAGGCCGTCCGCAGCAAGTCATTCTGCTGCGCATCCAGCGCCCGCTGAATCTCCTGCCATGCCGGCGTCGGACCCTCCAAGCCCGCATACTGAAGCTTTGTCAGCGAAGTCAATCGCTGCCGAGCATGCTGAATAAAACCCTGCTGCATCTCCTGTGCCAGCATTCGCCAACCAGCCACAAAGCTCACTGGATCCTGCTCATAACGAGCCCAAAGCTCGTCGTACACAATCCCCGGCAAAATCTCCCGCAACTGCGCAAACCTGCCGGTTCGCGCCAGTTCTGAGATTGCTTCGCAAAACTCACGCCCCGGCGTTCCTTCGGTCGACATTTGCAGTAGTTGATCCTCAAGTCGCCCAACGTCGATGCCCATTTGCGAATCCCTCTCTGATTAAGTCTAGGGCCAACACAGATCGGTCCCCAAAACAACTCGCATTGTGAATGCGCACCGCGGTCTGGAATGGGAACGTATCTTTCGCGATAGCCAAAGCTGGAATCCCACTCAAATCCCATGGTCTGTGGATACCGTGTACTTCCCAACTCCTTGATTTACCGGCTCCCGGACCCGCTTTTCACAAAATGTATCTCCTTTGCACAGGCCTATTTCCGCCTCCTCTGGGAATCTTGGAAAACCATGGCCGCAACTGCTGTCTCCATGTCCTGTTTTCCAATCCTCCTCATTTGCACAGCCAGGATTTAGAAATCCCACCCTCTATGCAACCCCTTTCCTGCAAACTACTTCAGCTAAATATCCACTTTTCCGGCCACAACGACGGGTACTGTTATCTTTTTTCTTTATCTACCTACTCTTTTCCTCCCCCTCCGTCGCGCCTCTAGCTCGTCTTTTAAAAAACCACTCTCGACGCTCACTTCCCTGGCCGCAAAACCTCCGTCCCGCACCCAAAATCAAGTCTTCCAAGGAATCCAGACAACTACCCATGTTTTCCACCTGCACACAGGCGACAAGCTGAATACAATCAAGAAGTAGAAAAGATTGCAGTTTCCGCCATGCAGCAAATTGTTGTAAAGTGAGCCCAGCGCGGATTCTGCATCAAACGAGTTCTTTTCAGCAGCAGCAGGGCAAAGGTGGGATCATGTCGAGTGTAGAAACTGAAGTTGAGAAACCGGCCGCGCAGGGGGTAGCGATGGAGATTACCGTAAGCCGTCAGGATCTGGTCAAGGAGCTCACAGCCACGCAGAGCGTCGTCGAGCGAAAGACCACAATTCCCATTCTTTCCAACTTTCTCATCGAGGCCGAGGGCGACCGCCTCAGCCTCACAGCCACCGATCTAGATCAGGCGATCCGCACCAGCACCGCAGCCAAAGTAAAGAAGCCTGGCGCTTGCACCATCCCCGCCCGCAAGCTCAACGACTACATCAAGCTTCTCCCCGAAGGCGACATCTCCATCAAGCTGCTGGACAACCACTGGGTGCAGATTCGCTGTGGCCGGTCAAACACCAAGATGGTCGGTATGGCACGTGCCAACTATCCCCAGGTTCCCGAGTTCCCCACCGTCTCCGTCACCAGCATCTCCTCGGTGGCGCTCAAGACGCTCATCAATCGCACCATCTTCGCCATCTCCAACGAAGAGTCGCGCTACACCCTCAATGGCGCGCTGCTGGTCATCAAGGCCGAGTCGCTGGCCATGGTCGCCACCGACGGGCACCGGCTTTCCTACGTCGAAAAGCCCAATGAGATTCTGGAAGGCATCAGCGGCGAGAAGCGCGTCCTGATCCCGCGCAAGGCCCTCCAGGAGCTGCAACAATTGCTCTCCAACTCCGATTCAGACAAGGTCGAGTTCGCCGACGACGAGCACACCCTCTTCTTCCGCGTCGGACATCGCACCCTCAGCACCCGCAAGCTCTCCGGCCAGTTCCCAAACTTTGAGGCCGTCATGCCGCGCGATAACACCAAGTTCGCCGTCGTGCGTTCCAGTGAGCTGGCCGCCGCCATTGGCCGCGTCTCGCAGTTCGCCGACGAGCGCTCCGGCGCCATCCGCTTGCGCCTGGAGAGCAACGAGCTCAAGCTCAGCGCCAGCTCCACCGAATCCGGCGAGAGCGAAGACACGATCGATACGCCTTATTCCAGCGACCCCATCGCCGTAGGCTTCAACTCGATCTACATCCTCGACTTTCTGAAGGCTCTAGGAAACGAAGGCGAGGTCCGGCTCGAGTTCAAGGACTCCCAGTCCGCCGGCCAGATGCGCCCTGAAGACCCTGACGCCGAGTACAAGTACCGCTACGTGCTGATGCCGATGCGCATCTGAGCAGGCGCTCCAGCAATGGCACAATAGACATATGCCGCTGACTGAACCCATTGTGCTGACCGCTGCTCAGGCTCGTGTCCTGGGCGCTCTGGTTGAAAAAGAAGTCACTACTCCGGAGTACTATCCGCTCTCGCTCAACGCCCTTATTAACGCCTGCAATCAGCGCTCGAATCGTGAGCCGGTGATGGACCTGGACGAAGAAGAGGTCCGCTTGGCGCTGCGCATCCTGGAAGAGAAGCAACTGGCAGGCCGCGCGCGCGGAGCTGAAGGTCGCGTTACCAAGTACGAGCACTGGCTGGGCGAAGCCTTCAATTTCAGCCGCGCGGAGACGGCACTGATCTGTGTGCTGCTCTTGCGCGGCCCGCAGACTCCGGGTGAGCTACGAGGCCGCACGGAGAGAATGCATCGCTTCGACGAGATCGGCGAAGTGCTGGCTGCTCTTCAAAAATTAATCGACCGCGAGCCGCCGCTGGCAGCCGTCCTACCCCGCCAGCCCGGAACCAAAGAGTCCCGCTACGCTCATCTGCTCTCGGGGCCAGTCGAGTCTGTCTCGGTCGCCTTCGCCACTGAGCCCACCTACACGCGATGTGAAGCCGCCCAAGATGCAGGACATGAAGAGCGCATCAAACAGTTGGAAGTAACCGTCACCGAGTTGCGCCATGAAGTCGCCGCGCTGCGTCAAAAAATCGATGATTTGTTTGGAGACTAACTGGCAGGATACACGATAGCGGAAAGCGGATTATGCTTTAGCTTTTTGCTCGCCTTCCAGCCCGCTGTTCAAAGACCAAAATGCATGCAATTACGAGCGCAGTCAGTGTGGCGGAAGCGGAATACCGGCTGAGATTGAGTCCGCCTTTTGCCAGCGGCTTATCCAGAAAATCGCCGACAACCGCGCCCAGCGGCCGCGTCAGAATAAATGCCGCCCAGAACAGCAGTGTCTTTGAAATCTTTGTCCAGAACTGGCAAGCCGCCACTACTGCCAGAAGCACACTGAAGAGCACTGCCCCGCCACGGTATCCAATCCCGGCGCTATCGGCAGTCCAATCGCCCAGGGCGGTTCCCAGCGTCTGCGATAACATGATCGTTCCCCAATAAAACATCTCTGCCTTGGGGGAAACCACCGTATTCATCGACACCGAACCCAGCACCCAATACCATAAGCCAAGCGACGCCATTAAAAGTGCAAAGAGAGATAGGCTCCCACCCAAATAACCGATGCCGAGAGAGCGGTCTGCAAAGTCGGCCATCGTGGTTCCCACCGTAGTGGTCGCAATAATCGTCGTCCAATAGAGAAACGGGTGAAATCGTCGGGCCCTTACCTGAAAAGTCACTGCCACCACAAAAATTGCGAAAAATATCGCGGTGCCAACCGGATAGCCCAGGTTCATCGACATGGTCACCGCATCGCCGCCGGTCTCGCCAAGTGTCGTGCAAAATATCTTGATGACCCAGAAGACCAGAGTAACTTCGGGCACCTTTCTCAGCGCGCTGTGATCGTTCGATTCGGTGCTCGTGGCCGCCACTTGCATCCAAACTCTCCTGAGAAGCTACAGAAACTGTCGGCGAACCACTAAATCAACTCGTATCCAGCCTCGCGCCCATGACGGACAGCCAAAATCACAACCTCTTTGTCGTCATGACGATACAGAGCAACATACGCCCCGCCGCCAAACTCAATCACCCACTCGTGAAACTCAGTAGGCAATTCTTCGACGGGGCGACCCATCTCTGGGAATTTGCCAAGCAGCTTTACGCCCTGCCGGATCGCCTTTACGGTGCGCCGGGACGCTTCGCGGCTCTTGGAAGCCAGAAAATCATGCAACCGGGCTACATCCCGAAGGCTTTCCGGCGACCACTTCAGTTGTGGCATTGAGGAGCCTCAACGTCCTCACCCGCCTCAAGTCTCGCCAACCAGGCGTCGGCCTCCTCGGCGGATGCATGCAGACCTGTCGCGCGATAATCGCTCCAGGCCGCAAGCGCGTCAGCCCGGAACTGCTCACGCTTCTCTTCTCGGCTCACATACTGCTCGACGGCCTCCCGCATGATCCAGTGCGCCGACCTCCGGCGCGCCGAGGCGAGTTGCTGGATGCGCTGCTTGAGTTCCATATCGAGCTTGAGGCTGGTGGTTGCAGGCGTTGGCATAAATGGTGCTCCATGGTGTTACCAAATAACACTATAGCACACCTGCTCTAGTAAACTTCCACGAAAATGGAAATGATGTTCCTGCTAGGCAACTATCCCATTCACGCCCAGAGAAGTTAAATCAGCTCATACCCCGCGAACCAATAGCCGATCTCAAAGGCCGCGGTCTCCGCCGCGTCCGAGCCGTGGATGGCATTCTCCTGGAGCGAACCGGCATATTTCTTGCGGATGGTTCCCTCATCGGCGGTAGCGGGGTTAGTGGTGCCCATCAGCTTGCGCAGGTCGGCGATGGCGTTCTCCTTTTCAAGAACCAGCAGCACCAGCGGCCCCGAGGACATGAACTCGCAGAGCGCGTCAAAGAACGGCTTGCCGGTGTGGACAGCATAAAAGCCCTTGGCCTGGACAACAGAAATCGACTGCTTCTTGATGGCCACAATCTGAAAGCCGGCCTTTTCGATCTCGGCCAGAATGGCCCCGGTGTAACCTTTGCGGACCGCGTCCGGCTTGACGATGCTGAAGGTGCGTTGCGCCATAGCGTTTTGCTCCTCAATGGGGAATTTTCGTTGCCATCCCATTGTACTTGCCTTGCGAATGAAAAGGCCCGCCGCCCGAAAGGTCCCCGAATCTGGTAAAGTTTCGGCATGTCGCGCTTTGCTTTTACACCCTGTCGCTCTTTGATTGTCGTGGCCTCTGCCGCCGGGTTCTTTGTTCTCTCCGCCAGCAGCCAGACAGCCAAACCCGCCGCGCCTGCACCGCCGACTGCTGCTCCCGAGCTGCGCGTCTTCGATCCTTCGCTGATCGACAAGACGGTGGATCCCTGCGAGAATTTTTACCGCTACAGTTGCAACGGCTGGCTGAAGCGCAATCCACTGCCGGCCGATCAGACTTCATACGGCCGCTTCACGGAGCTAGCCGAGCTGAATCGCCTGCACCTTCGGCAGATCCTTGAAGAAGCTGCCGTACCGTCGCCCGCGCGCGGCCTTAACGCTAAACCGCGGAGCGGCAATGAACAAAAAATCGGCGACGAGTATGCAAGCTGCATGGACACGGCGGCAGTGAACAAGCTTGGCCTCAAGCCTCTCCAATCCGAGCTGGACCGCATCGCCGCTCTCAAGACGGCCTCCGAGTTGCCCGCGCTCGTGGCGCATTTGCACGCCATTGGAGTGAACGCGTTTTTTAGCCTCGGATCAAGCCAGGATTTTGCCGACTCGGCTTCAGTAATCAGCTTCTACGGCTCAGGCGGGCTCGGCCTGCCGGAGCGCGACTACTACACGCGCACCGACGCCAAATCCATCGAGCAGCGCCAGCAATACGTCGCCCATATACACAACATCTTCGTGCAGGCCGGCGAGCCGGATGCGCAGGCCGCCAAGGATGCCGATGTGGTGATGGCCATCGAGACTCGCCTGGCCAAAGCTACACTCACAATTACCGAGCAGCGCGACCCGCAAAACCTGAATCACCCGACCGACGTGGCCGGCTTAACCAAAGAGTTGACACACTTTTCGCTGGGCGATTATGTGACCACTCTTCATGCACCCGCCGCCGGCAAGGCCAACGACATGGAGCCGAAGTTCTTTGCCGAGTTCAACGCCCTGGTTGCCGACACGCCCATCGACCAGATCAAAACTTACCTGCGCTGGCATCTCCTCCACGCCTATGCCGGAACCAGTCTGCCGGAGAGCTTCGACCGTGAAAATTGGAACTTTTACTCGCACATTCTGAACGGCGCTGAAAAGCAGCAGGAGCGATGGAAGCGCTGCACCAGCCGCGTGGATCAGGAGTTGGGCGAGGCGCTGGGCCAAGTCTACGTGGCGCGCTACTTTCCGCCAGAGGAGAAGCAGCGGACGCTGGATATGACGCTGGCCATCGAGCGGGCGATGGAAAAAGACATCGACGGGCTGGACTGGATGAGCGCCGCGACCAAAATTCGCGCCAAAGAGAAGCTGCACACCGTGATGAACAAGATCGGCTATCCCGAGAAATGGCGCGACTACTCCAAGCTCATCATTGTGCGCGGCGACGATCTGGGAAACGAGATGCGTGCGCATGAGTTCGACGAGGCGCGTGACCTGGCCAAAATCGGCAAGCCAGTGGATAAGAACGAATGGGAGATGACGCCGCCCACAGTAAACGCCTACTATGATCCGCAGATGAACAACGTCAACTTCCCCGCCGGCATTCTGCAGCCGCCCTTCTTCAGTGGCAAGGAGGACGACGCGGCCAACTACGGCGATACCGGCGCAACCATCGGCCACGAGCTGACGCACGGCTTCGACGATCAGGGACGGCAGTTCGACAAAGACGGAAACCTGCTGAATTGGTGGACCAAGGACGACGAGCAGGGCTTCAACGACAGGGCCGAGTGCACGGTAAAGCAGTATGACGCCATCGAGGCCGTGCCCGGCGTTCACCTGAACGGCAAGCTCACCGAGGGCGAAAATCTGGCCGATCTGGGCGGGCTGTGGCTGGCCTGGCTGGCATGGATGGACAAGGAGCAGGCCGCGCATGTGGATCTAACCGCGAAGATGGACGGTTACACGGCTGACCAGCGCTTCTGGATCGCCTATGCGCAGGGCTGGTGCACTCAGACGCGGCCCGAGCAGTTGCGCACTCAAGCCCAAACCGATCCGCACGCACCCGACGAAGACCGCGCCAACACCGTGCTGACTGATCTGCCTGAGTTTGCCAAGAGCTTCAGTTGCAAGAAAACAGCCGCGATGGTGGCCGCAAAGCCTTGTCGGGTTTGGTAGCCGCTAAGGCTGAATTTCCGAATCGTAAGCGCGCTGCTTGTAATTGGTTCTTGAGTTATTTAAAGTAATGTTTTATATTTATCAAATGAAGAGTATCCGCCGCCAAATCGCTCCCTCTCTGTTGTCGGCCATGCGCCGCTTCCCGGCGGTGGTCATTACAGGGCCGAGGCGATCGGGTAAGACCACTCTTCTGCGATCGTCGATTCCTCATGCGCAGTACGTTCTTCTTGAGGATCCGGAGATTCAGGATCGGGTACGGAACGATCCGCGGGCATTCCTAGACAGTCTGCGCCCGCCGGTAATCTTCGACGAGATTCAGAATACGCCGCAGTTGCTGGACTACGTCCGGACACTGGTGGACGCCCAGCCGCGCAAGATGGGCCAGTGGATGTTCACCGGTTCGCAAGAGGCGCCGCTGATGCAAGGCGTCACCGAATCAATGGCCGGCCGCGCCGCGATCCTTCAGTTGCTTCCCTTCAGCCTGGCGGAGACGGTAAAAGCCGATCCGCTGCTAGGCGGTTTTCCCGAGGTGGTGCTGAGGCCGCGCGGACGGGAGTTATGGTTTTCCTCCTATTTGCAGACTTATATCGAGCGCGATGTCCGTCTCATTACCAACGTTCGTGATCTGCCAACCTTCCGGCGCTTTCTTTCGCTGGTAGCCAGCCGGCATGGGCAAATGCTGAACCGCACCGATCTTGCCGCGCCGCTGGGCGTCTCTGTGCCGACGATCTCGGAGTGGCTTCACATTCTGGAGATTACCGGGCAGGTGATTCTGGTGCCGCCGTACTTTGAGAACTTCGGCAAGCGGCTAGTCAAGTCACCCAAGGTGTACTGGGGGGATACTGGTCTGGCGTGCCACCTGCTGGGGATTCAAACGCAGGCGGAACTGGAGCGGTCGCCGTTCATGGGCTCCATCTTCGAAGGGTTTGTCGCTGCCGAGATTCTCAAGAGCCAGATCAACCGGGGACAGCGAAAGGAGTTGTATCATTTTCGCGACCAGCAGGGGCTGGAGATCGATTTTCTGGTTCCGCAGCCGAATGCACGTTTTTGGCTGGTCGAGGCCAAGGCATCAAAGACGGTCCAGTCCTCAATGGCGGAGCCGATGCAACAGTTGGCGCGCGTGGCCAGGGACCGAATCACGCGCCGCTTGGTAGTGCACCGCAGATCGCGCACTGGGCCGGCCTTCACGGCGCTGGCCAAGGGGGTTGAGGCGCTCACACTGGAGCAGTTTTCCGCGGAGATCAACCGCGGCAAGAGTTTGTAAAAATGCCGCCGGTATTGTGCGTCAGTAAATGCAACTCCCCAGCAATGACGCATACTTTGCCAAGATTGCTTTACGGCGAACCACCTGAATCGGCAGAGCATGAATATGAGTATTTTAAGTCGCAACTTCATATTACTCATTTTCATGGGATGCATTTTATGCAAAGGACCGCTATGGAAGCTGAACCTCTCTGCGCGAAACGCTCAACGGGGTCTACGCCTTGCCGATGACCCTGGCGAGTGTCGCTCCAATCTCTGCCGGCGATCCGACAACGTGAATGCCAGCCGCTGTCATGGCCTTCATCTTGTCGGCGGCTGTGCCTTGGCCGCCGCTGATAATTGCTCCGGCGTGGCCCATGCGGCGGCCCGGCGGCGCGGTCTGTCCGGCGATAAAGCCCACGACAGGCTTCCTGACATGCTTCTTGACAAAGGCCGCGGCAGCCTCTTCGGCCGAGCCGCCGATCTCGCCGATCAGAATGATGGCTTCAGTCTCCGGATCGTTGTTGAAGAGGCGCAGCGCGTCAATGTGCGTGGTGCCGATGATGGGATCGCCGCCGATGCCAATCGCGGTAGACTGGCCGATGCCGCGCTGGGTCAGCTGATGCACGGCCTCATAGGTCAGCGTTCCTGAGCGGGAGACAATGCCCACCGAGCCCTCCATGTGAATGCGACCGGGCATGATGCCGATCTTGGCCTTGCCGGGCGAGATGACGCCGGGGCAGTTGGGGCCGATCAGCCGCGACTTCGAGATTTTGAGCTTGGCCCAGACCTTGACCATGTCGAGCGTGGGAATGCCTTCCGTGATGGCGACGATCAGCGGAATGCCCGCGTCCTCGGCCTCGAGTATCGCATCGGCGGCAAAGGGCGGCGGAACAAAAATCATCGTCGCGTTGGCGCCGGTCGCAGCTACGGCATCGGCCACTGTGTTGAAGACCGGCCAGCCCTCATGTTTGCTGCCGCCTTTACCCGGAGTGACGCCGCCGACAACTTTGGTGCCGTATTCCGCGCAGCTCATCGCGTGAAAGGTGCCTTCTTTGCCTGTGATGCCTTGCACGATAAGTCGGGTATCTCTATTCACTAAAACTGCCATTTTATGCTCCCACCTTTGCAGCAGCTGCCACAGCCAATTCTGCCGCTTCTTTCATCGTCTCGCCCACCAGAAAATTCAAGCCAGACTCCTTCAAAATCTTGCGGCCTTCTTCGACATTCGTGCCTTCCAAACGCAAAATAATGGGGACTTTAACTTTGAGAGTGTGGGCCGCGGCGACGACTCCAGTAGCCAGCCGATCCACGCGCAGAATGCCGCCGAAAATATTGATGAAAATAGCCTTGACGTTAGCGTCGCTGAGAAGAATCTCAAAGGCGTGCTCAATCTGCTCTTGCGTAGCGCCGCCGCCCACGTCCAGAAAATTCGCAGGGCTGCCGCCGGCGTATTGAATAATATCCATGGTGGCCATGGCCAGGCCCGCGCCGTTCACCATGCAAGCAATCGAGCCGTCGAGCTTGATGTAGTTGAGTGCATATTTGCTGGCCTCGACCTCGAGCGGATCCTCCTCGGCCGTGTCGCGCAACACCTTTATAGCTGGGTGGCGGAAGATGGCGTTGTCGTCAAACGTGATCTTGGCGTCCAGGGCGAAGAGCTTGTCGTCCTTGGTGGTGATAAACGGGTTGATCTCGACCAGCGAGGCGTCGGTCTCAATAAACGCCTTATATAGACTCTGGAAAAATGCGACGGCGGCGCTGATCTGCGTTGCCTTGAGGCCCAGCGCGAAGGCCAGCTTGCGAGCCTGCCACGCGCCGAAACCTATTGCCGGATCAATTGTTTCCTTGAAGATAGCCTCGGGAGTTTTGGCGGCAATCTCTTCAATCTCCATGCCGCCGGCCTGCGAGGCCATGAAGACCAGCCTGCCCGTCGCACGGTCTAGGACGATGCCCAAGTAAAGTTCACGATCAATCGCCGCGGTCTCTTCGATCA
>Ga0302320_10020384_pt1 | contig 13228 bp, 11 predicted proteins | sample Bog_T0_3_FD_202130 | JGI IMG/M metagenome (GOLD analysis project Ga0302320, IMG submission 202130) | Peat permafrost microbial communities from Stordalen Mire near Abisko, Sweden - Bog_T0_3 | ecosystem: Environmental > Terrestrial > Soil > Wetlands > Peat | place: Sweden: Abisko, Stordalen Mire...
ATTCCGCTCGAATTGGGGAAGACTCTGTTGCAAGCCCGATTGGAAGTGAACGCCGATCCGGCTTGCCGCTCGGTATTGGTGAAGGGTTGGGATGCGTCCCGAATGGAGCCGCATGAAAGCCGCGCCGCCAGCGCGCGGGTGGGACGGGAAGTGGACGCAGAGGCGCCTCCAGATCGTTTTGGAAGCAGTGGAGAGCGCACGTTGTCGGACGAGGTGGTGCCCGACGATCGTTATGCCGCGTCGGTGGCTCAGGCAGAACTGGACTTGCGAATCTCGCGGGAGGTCACGTTCTGGGGGGTGGCAGAAGGCAATCCCGCGCTCTTGCCCGGTGCTCGCGTCGAGGTGGATGGAATCGCAACATCTCTGGCGGGTCGATATGTCCTGACCTCAGTGACCCACACGGTCAATCGACGAACCGGATTCGTTTCGGAAGTTTCCTCAACCCCTCCCGTCGTAGAGAAGCATGTCAAGGCCGCCAGCGCGGTGTGGGGGATGGTGACGAATGTGGACGATCCGGATAAGTTGGGCCGAGTGCGCGCTTCGCTCCCCGCGCTGGGTGCGGTAGAAACCGATTGGATGGGGGTCATGGCGGCAGGCGCGGGCAGTGGTAAGGGCTTCGTCATTTTGCCCGACGTTGGGGACAGTGTACTCGTGCTGTGCATCGGAGGCGACGTCGCGCAGGGAATTGTGTTGGGGGGACTCTATGGCACGAACAGCCCGGGGGATTACGGAGTGGAGGGTACTTCGATTCGCCGCTTCAGCCTGGGCATGCCCGGTGGGCAGAAGATCAAGCTTGACGAGGCCGGAGATTGCATTCGCCTGGAAAATAAAGGAGGGAGCTTTTTAGAATTCTCGCCCAAGAAGTTTGTGCTTCACTCCGCGGTAGATCTGGAGATTGAAGCGCCAGGGCGCGGAGTGGCCGTTACCGGCAAAACCATCGATTTCAGGCAAGCCTGATGCTGGTGCTTACGGAAGACGCAGGGTTGTTCTGCAAACACGGCCCCGGCAAAGTGTCGATTCAGGCAACCCAGGAGCTGGTTACGATCGGGGGGCGAAAAGTGCTGGTGGAGAAAGACCCGGTGGGGAGAACGATTTCAGGTTGTCCCAGCGTTGTGCCTTTCAAGCCCTGCCTGGTAACGCTGGCGGTGCAGAAAGGTTATTCCGAATTCATTCGCGTGGAGAACCGCAGGCTTTGCCTTGACACCGTGACTGGTTTTACTGACGGTACACCGCCGGGAGTGGTCATGTATGTGGTGAGGACTGCGGGACAAACGTTTGTGTCGGAGCTGCCATGAGCATACCGCGCTACAGAGCCTGGAGGTTCAGCTACCCGGACCCCTCGGGAAAAGCGGTGGGACTATCCGTTTCCAATCGCGGTGGTATCGAAATGATCGAAGGCCAATTATCGGTGCGGCAGGCAATCTTGATGCTGCTGGCGACGCGGCCGGGAGAGCGGGTCATGCGTCCTCATTACGGCTGCAATTTGCATCGCCTGGTTTTCTCCCCGAACGACGACACCACGGCGGGATTGGCCATTCATTACGTGCGCCAGGTCATTGAGCGCTGGGAGCCGCGGGTCGAAGTAATTCGCCTGGACGCGACCAGGCCGGACAATCGAACCTCGCCGGGAACGCTGGAAATCTACCTTGAGTATAAGCTGCGCGCAACTCTGCAAACCGAAAGACTGACCTACAGTTTCGATCTGACCGGGGAACGAACCTAATGGCGCTTCCATCTCCCAACTTAGACGATCGGACTTTTGCGCAGCTGGTGGAGGACGCGCGCCAGCGCATCAGCGTGTCCTGCCCGGAGTGGACTGATCTTTCGGTCAGCGATCCGGGAATGGTGCTGGTTGAGGCGTTCGCCTTTTTGACTGAGACCATGATCTATCGGCTGAACTGTGTGCCGAAGAAGCTGTACATCGAATTCCTTCGCCTGCTCGGGGTATCTTTGTTGCCACCCGAGTCGGCGGGCGTGAATTTGGTTTTCAAGCTGACGAAGCCTTCCGAAAAACCGGTTGAAATCCCCCGAGGAACGCGAGTGAGTGTTTCCCGGGCAGACAGCGGGAGCGAGGCGCCCATATTCGTCGTCGCCCGCACCGTCTCGATTTCTCCGGGGACGACAGAAATCGAAGCCCTGGCGCATCATGGCGATCTGATCGAAGGGGAACTGGTTGGAAAAGGGACGGGGGTGGGTGGACTTTCCGTTAAGGTGAGCCGTCCTCCCGTGGTGGCTCCAACGGAAGACGAGTTGGACTTGGTGGTCGGCGTGGAGGCGACGGCCGCCGAACTGGGGGGTCGGGTACCGGCGCGAGAATTCGGCGGCAAGGCTTACCGAATCTGGCGCGAGGTGGAGAACTTCACCCAACTCGGATCGGACTCCTTCGTCTACATGGTGGACCGCACCACCGGCAGCATTACCTTCGCTCCCTCCCTGCGCACCCGGGAGGAAACGGGATCGAAAACTGGATCGTTGAAAGAAGTTCCAGAAGCCCTGGCGGCGGTTCCGGGGGCGGAGCGAGAGATTCGGGTTTGGTACTTGCGCGGAGGGGGATCGCAAGGCAACGTGGCAGCCAGCACGCTGAGTGTGCTCAAGGATCCGATCCCGGGCGTCTCCGTGAACAATCCAGCAGCGGCGGTGGGCGGACGCGCGTCGGAAACCCTGGAGAACGCTTTGCTGCGGGCCCCGCAAGAATTGCATTCCTTGCAACGCGCCGTCACTGCCCGTGATTTCGAGCTCCTGGCCAAGCGCTTCGGAGCGGTCAGCCGCGCTCGCGCCTACACCCGCGCCAAGCTATGGAGCTATGCGCCCCCGGGAACTGTGGAAGTCGTGCTGGTTCCGTTCCTCGACGAGCGCAGCCGCAGCGGCGTTACGATCGACCAACTCCACGCGGTGCAAACCGACGAAGCCCGAGAGAGAATTCAAAAAGCCCTGGATGAACGGAGTCCTTTGGGAACCACTATTGTGGTGAGCTACGCCCGTTATAAGACGGTGAGAGTTCATGCCCGCGTGGTGGTGAATGCCGAGGAGGACGCGGTCACTCTGAAGCAACGAGTCTTAGATCGTCTCTATGATGCCATCAATCCGCTGCCTACCGAATCCCACTCTGGTTGGCGGTTCGGGCAGGCTTTGAGAACCTCGAGCCTCTATGACGCCGCCTTGGCGGAGCCGGGTGTGAGTTATGTCGACGACGCCAAGATGATCGTCGACGAAGTGCCTGAGGATGCGGTGGGGTGTCTTGCCAGGGATGGGTTCCAGGCTCATACCTGGTACGCGGGAAGTCACTCGATTCTGTATCGCTCCATGGACGATGGGGACGGCTGGGCGCCGGCTGGCCGCTTTCCCGGCCAGGACGTGGTGGCGGTTGAAGTGAATGCGAAGGTTCCGGGCCTGTTGGCGGTCGCCACCCACAATTCCGATGGGACTGGCTCCCACCTTCACGTCTCCTGGGATTGCGGCGAAAGTTGGCAGGAGAAGTCTTCCGCCGCTTTCGAGATTGTGGATATCGCCTGGACCACGCGGGACGGCACTCCGGCGCTTCTGGTGGCGACCGCGGCCGGCCTCTTTGAAATTTCGATGGCCGCAGGGTCCGCTTTGGTGCAGGTCTTCGTTCGTCCGAATGACGAAAAGATTGGCTACTACGCGGTGGCGGTGGCCGATCTGAAAGTTGGCACAACGGTTGCCGTTGCGGCGCGCAACATGGGAGGTGTTTTTATCTCCAGTGATGCGGGGAAAGGAAACACGTTCCGCAACATCGGTAAGGCCGGGGAAGATGTCCGCGTGCTCAGCGTGCAGTACGACGGTGACCGCGCGTTCTTGTGGGCCGGCTTAGCGGCTCCCGGGCCGAACGAACCGGGAAACGGTTGTTTCGCCTGGGCGTTACTGGGTGCCCAGGATCCGCCCGAGGGCTGGCAAGCTTTCAACAAGGGATGGCTGGGTGGGAGTTGCGTGCAACTGGCCTTTCAGGGCGACAGGATTCTGGCGGCCACCTATGATGCGGGCGTGATCTGGATGGAGAGGCGCAGCGACCAGGAGTCCTGGCAAGCCCCCGCGATTGGCTGCGGACTGCCGCAGGCGTCGCGCGAGCATCCGCTCGAGCGGGTGGATTCTCTCGCGGTCCAGCCCCAGGGGAGCATGCTGCTCGCCGGCGGGAAATCCGGCGTGTTTCGCAGCCGCGACAGCGGGCAGTATTACGAAAGCTGCTCCCGCCGGGTTTTTACCGACAAGGTGACGCTCGATCCCAACTGGTTGTTCTGTTCCGGCGAGCATGACATTGAGGTGGTGACCGAAGGTGAAAAAGGCACAAATTAAGGGGCTGCTGCCGTCGGTATTTCAACGCGCCGTCCAGCCGGGAAGTCCGCTGTCCGCGATTCTTGAGGTGATGGAGGCGATGCACGCGCCATCGGAGAGCGCCCTGGATCGTTTGCCGGAAACATTCGATGCGCATCGTACTCCCGATGCTTTCGTCGCCTACCTGGCGAGCTGGGTGGATCTGGAAAGCCTGCTGGATGCTCCGAAATCTGAGGGCGAGTTCTCAACTCCGAAGTTATCGACGGGAGTAGGTCGCCTGCGCGAGTTGACGGCGGCCGCAGTTACTTTGTCGCATTGGCGAGGCACGGGCAAAGGACTCCGTCTCTTCCTGGAAACAGCGACGGGCATGAGTGGGTTCGAAATCGACGAGCATGTGATCGGCGCCGACGGGAAAGTCAAGGCCTTTCACTTGCGCATTACTGCCCCGGGTCAACTCGCGGAGCATCGTATCCTCATTCAACGTATCGTGGAGTTAGAAAAGCCGGCATATGTGACTTATGAGTTAGAATTCGGAGCACTGCAAGAACAGTCAAGTAGCACTAACTAAGTTCGGAGGATCTCACCATGGCGAGATGGGTTCAGATAAGCACGTCAGAGGGCATGTCCAGCCCCAGGCTGGATAGCCAGGGGTGCGCAACCCTGCAGTTCAAGGCAAAGAACGTGAGCGGCGCACCGCTCGACACTCGAGCCGTACTGAGAAACGTTCCGGCAACGAACCCACCCAGCGGGCCCGTGCAAAACGGGTGGGTCAAGATCGAAGGTTCAGCGGAGCAACACTTTGAAAAAGACCAGGAGAAGGTTTTTGTCGTCAAGATTGCGGTGCCGAAGAAGGACAAGCCCAAGCCCGGCAATTACCAGTTCCGCCTGGACGTAGTTTCGATCGCTGTCCCAGATAACGGGGACAGTTCCGACGTCATGGCCTTCACGGTGGACCAAGACAAGCAAGGGCCAAAACCATTTCCGATGTGGCTGATTCCGGTGATAGTGGTGGTGCTGATCGGCATAGGAGTTGGGATCTACTTCGCCGTCCGACAGCGTGGCATCACGGTACCGGATCTTACCGGGCAAACTGTAGACCAGGCGAAAACCAATCTTGCGGCAAAGCAGCTAGCTCTTGCTGAGCCCGTCAAGACCACGCCGGACGCACAACATGTCAACCAGATCGTTGACCAGTCGCCGGCCGCCGGCGAATCTGCCACGAAGGGCCAAGCTGTGCAGGTCACGGTCGGGACGCAGAGCTCCTCGCCCCCCCGCCTCGAAACTACAAACCAAACATACCAATCGCGACAGCCGAGCGGCACCTGCGCGAATTTCAGCCAATGGTATCTCCTTTGTTCTGACAACAAACCGAGCGACTGGAAAATCGTCTCCGAGCATTTTCAACTCACGGGTGATCGTTCTTGTAACAAATGGGCCAATTGCAACGAGACTTTGAAGACCGCCGCTAAAGTTTGTTACCAGTTCCAGTTACAAGGCCACAGCGAGAAATGTCCTCCGCGGGAAAGAGGCAATGGCGTCGAGTATTCAACCGGTGAGCTTACGGTTGCGTGGCAACATCCGAGCCAGTAACAAATGATGTTGCGGAGGGAGTGACCGGACTCGAATAGATGATTGACGATGGTGAGGGGTAATCGATGAACAAAGTTCTACTTGTCGTGCTGGTGCTGATTGTTGTGCTGTTCGTTGTATTGGTCGTCGTAGGCTCCGGCACAAACAACACTAACAAGTTTGATATAAATTCATATCCCGCCCTCAGTGCGCTCGGGAATCTGTTCGGTCCGCCGGGTCCCAAGTTAAAGGCCAGTGAATTGTCGCCTGATCCTCCGCCACTTAGGCGTGTGCGCGGTCCCGCACCCTCACCCGGTAAATTTATTCTGAGCGCCGGAGACCAGCCCTTGAACTTCGATATTTCACCGGACAGCAAGGATCAGATTCGGCGAGCGACATTTGCTGTCAGTAGGCAGGGCTGTGCAACCATCGACTACTCGACCCAAGGGAAGGGCCCAGATCAGCCATGGCCCGGACCTGGCAGGAAGAACTTGGATCAAAAGAACCCAACCCGAGTTACATTTCAGATAGGAAGCGCAGGAGGACGAATGACTTTCAGCTTAGAATCCAATTGCACGGTGCAACTGGAGTAATCCGATCTACCGTTACACCACGACCTTGACCACCGACACAATCCCACCAATAAGGTAGACCACCGCCCAAACGATCGCGAGAATGCAGACGATGATAGCCGCTATGTCGTCGGTAATGCTGACCAAGGGACTTGGAACCAATCCTTGCAGGAAAGCGATGATGAGATTCGCAACCAGCGAAGTGATAATAATCAGGACCAAACCCTTGTTCTGCAGGAATCGCTGGTGAGCCCCCACGAGGCACACCGCGAATATGATCTTCAACGTCATGAGCAGGCTCAGCACAATCCGGGCGTTGCCGGTATCGAAATTCGACCAGACGGCTAAGTAAACAATCGTGCCGAACGGTACCGCCATCAACAGGCCGACCATCAACATGAGCAGCACGAAATCGGCAATGGCGACTCCGATGCACCCGAGTACCAGAAGGAGCGAGAACACAAGAGTTACAATCCCTTGAATCTTGCTCTGAAAGCGTTCCGCAACCAGCAGCGCGATGCCGATGATCAGGGTCGCAAACAGAACTAATCCGTCCAAGAACGCCAGTGCCGGAATCGCCTTGCCGTTCGGCGCAACATCCAGCGGCGATCCGGCCGCTGGAGGAGTGTGGAGTACTGCCATCGAGCCCAGCTCCACTAACACGGTCAGAAGGATGACAACCAGAGCAGCGACGAAGACGGGCTTGCGCATGCTATCGAGCATAGGTCGATCCCCTTAGCAACCTGACATTGCTTGATGACCGTTACGTCGCGGGAGCGAACGTCCCCGGACGATACGCGCAAGAACGACCGCCGCCAACCCATATCGAAATCCGACAGCCCCGCTCGCAAGGCGCTTCGCCACGCATCAGCGATGGCTGTGACCGGTCTTCTTAGCGCTGGATCGCTCTTAGGAAAACGCTCTTTATCCCCTCTTCGGTTCAACGTGTCTCTTTGCCGGTTCCGGGTTCGATCTGCTTGCAGACGGCTGCGGAATGAAAATTGTTGCGACAACAGATGCAGCGAGCGTGCCGCAAATCACCCACCACCGCCAGTCCTCAACGCCCTTCTTCATAGAGTCGAAGGTTACGGTAGCCCCCAGCGAGTCGTCATCCGCCGAGGCGCTGATCTTGGCATTCTTGGGCCAAATGATGAAGATGATCGTGCCGATCACGCCGGCTACACCTAGAGGAATCGCCTTATACTCGCTGGTAACTGCCGCGCCTACAATCGCTGCCAAACTGGCAGACCCCATGAGGATGTATCCCAGCAAGTTAGGGAACTTGTCTTTGAGGGCCGCTTTCAGAATCAGATCCAGAACCGCGACACCTACAACCAGGGCCATGAAGACAAAGTCTAAAGTCGACATATCGATCTCCTTATTTCAGATTTGATGGCGCCGCAAAAGGGGTGCGACGACAAAGGCGGCGTCTTCAAACGTGCCTTAATCACATAGTGTTGCGCGGCCGGCAAGCGTTACATGGGAATTTCAATTATTTTCCGAAAAGCCGCAGGCGATCCAACGTCGAATCGGCTGCGCGCGAAGATAAGTGTCCTTAGTTGTGCACAGGATGGGATGAAGGTTGGCAGGAAACCCGTTTATAAGTGGAGGTGCTCCTACCTACGAATAGGTGGGTGGGCAGAAGATAGTAACGATACAACTGTAGTTACCAATCAGTAATCTTACCCTAGAGCTGGACGACGGCAATAGTCATCGATCCAGCTACTGCGGGGATGGAAGAAAGGCTCGTATCAGACTATAGGTCACCAAACCTACGGTCGCGACGATACCCAAAACGATCATCTTTGCCGCGAAGCCAACGACCATTAATACAGGGAATGAAACGTAGAGAGTTGAGAGAAAGAACCAGAGAAACCAAAACCCCCAGTTAATATCGTCGCCCGAAGTTTTCCCCGCCGCGTACGCCCAGTCCTCAAAGCAGATCCGGTAATAGGCCTGCATGCCGATGTCTTCTATCTTGCCGGTAACCACTCGAAACAGCATGTTGAGCGCGAGGCTGACAACGTACATCGGCATGTAAAGCGGGCCGAATATTCTGGCCTGCCAGACATGAGTCTCTTCGTGGGAAGACCAGCCTCCGGCGATGGTTGTGCCGATAGTCGTGGCGGCATAGCCGCCCCCTCGCGGATTGGTTGCGTAGACGAACGTCCCTGACCGCTTGCTGTCGTCGTCAGGATCCAGAGAATTGCTCCCGGCAATCATACAGACCAGAACCCAAACCAGGGCTGCTACGGAGTTAAGCAGAGACCAACTTACATCGAGCAAGTATCCCAGAATGCTGAACGGTCCAAATCCGTAAATTCCTTTACCCAAGGCCACCAGACTATAAAATCCGCCGAGGGCTCCGGCGACGAGTCCGACAATAAGGGCCGTGCCTTGCGAATCGCTCTCCTGGGCAGTTTTGTGCGGGCCCGGACCAGGGTGAGTTCCTGGCCTGGGCGGATTCTTGTGGCCAGCGGCAGGCTGTGATGCGACCACTCCACCCGTGGCCTGAGATAGAACGAGGGTGAGCCCATAGTAACTGCCAAACGCAATCCCGAAACCCAGAAGCAGACCGATCAGCCCTCGCACGACGCTCATATTCCCTCCATAACCTTAGTTGATAGTGACTCGACCCTCGCTTTCGTATCACGGAGAACGTGTTGCGCCGGGACTCTCGCGCGATGATTCACAGTTAACGATGCTGAAGCTGGGTTACGGCGTTAGTATTCTGCCGGCAGCTTGAGAATTATCCGATTTGGCCTGCGCCCGCGTTTCTTCGATAACGCAAACGTGATCATAAGGAGTTGCTTCCCTCCATACGAATCCTGGCTGGCACGTGTCAGGTCCGTATCGACCACCATTCGGCTCCTTACGATCCGATGCCTGCGCATTATCGATCGCCGCCTGCTTGCGCACCGCAGGCGTCACGCAAACGTGATCGTGGGGAACTGCTTCTCGCCAAACAAAACCTTGTTTACAAGAGTCGTGTCCATGCTGCGGGGATCCGTCTTGTAACGAATCTTCTCGATCCCGGTCGCCGTCCTGGCAGACGAGATCGGTGATGGCTTTATTCGACTCGACCGCGGGCTGGGGATCGAGAATCTTCAGCGCTTGCCACAACTCAAAGCTGCGGCCGGCGCCGCCCACCTGCCAAGTGTCCGAAACCTCCTTAGCCCCGGCGGAGTCAAAATGCAGAGTGAAGACAGGTGCTATGGCCCCATCGCTGCGCGCAAAGCTATAGCGTACGGTACCTGATCCCGAAGCCACGATGACGCCACGGTAATGGATAGCGACTGGACAGTGTCCGGTGTAAGAACCGGGAGTGGGATATAAGGTCACTTGGGTCACGCGGAAACCCGATTCCGGTTGTTGCCCTGGCGATGCGGTGGCTGTCTCCGAGACCGCACGCTGAAAGGTTGAAACATGAGACTCTTCGCCCGCAGCATGCCCGTTACAGGGAACCTTCCAATCTACATGCTTCTCATAGATCAAAATAGAGCCCTGCATGGTCATCTTAAGAGTCACCGTACCGGCACCGTTCGGGCTGGAGTAATCGTAGCCAGGGTGTTGGAATTTAGTCGCGCAACTTTGAGGACCAGTCCAGGTGGCGATGCCTTGATTCACCGTGAGCCGAAAGCCCGCGAACTCCACTTGCGACCCTTCCTGTTGCAGCACCAGATTCTTGGGGTTCTCCGGATTCTTAGAATTGATCTCAATCCACGTTCCGCCAAAGCTGGAGACGGAGGTTGCGGGCGCGCGTGACGCCCCGCCTCGGGCCATTTCCAAACGCTCGGCAGAGGCCGCGCCCGGCGGCGGTGCTTGCGAAGCGGCTTGGCTTCTCTGCGGTTGCATCGCCGCCAGCGGTATTCGCGACGGGCGCTCAACCTGGGCCGGGGTCGTTGCAGTTTTGGGCTTCGAAGTCGGGCCAATTTCTGAAGCAGGCGGAGAAGCTGCATTTGCAGAAGCCAGCGACTGAAAGAATACAAAGTCGCCTTCCATATCGCCGGAGTCGCGGATCGGCATATACTGGGGCACTTGCTCCGATCCTCCAGCGACTCGACGTTGTACCTTGTTAAAAAGTTCCGTCGCGGTAAACAGCCGTTCATTTATTTCGTCAAGGGCCTGCAGAAATGCCCAGGAGAAAACAGAATGACCGGGTGCTCCTCCATCCGCCACCGGCTCATTTCCACCGCTGGACATCAAATGCCGGGACTTACCCTTCAACATATTCGAGACGTATGTATCGTTATCCTGGCCGGCTGACTTCGGGACAAGTTCCACGGACCGGGTTAACATGCCGGAATAACAACTGTCAGAGACCACCAGCACATGACGGGCGCGAAGGGCGTGAACGTGAGTGGTGATCACACTTGCGATAATCCAATAAACGTCGTCGTCCGGTTCAGCCTCTACGGGAAGCCAGTACGCAGTATCCGTTTGTTTGTCATACATGCCGTGGCCGGCGTAATAGATAAGGAGGTTATCGTTCTCCTGCAAGCGGTGAGCATAATTCGAAAGTGCGCTGACTATCTTCTGATAGGTAGCACCGGAATCAGTCATTAAGTTTACTTCGAACCCGAACCGTTCATGCAGTAGCTTCGCAATCGCATTGGCGTCGCTTACGGCGGTTCCGAGCTTGGGCAGGTTGTCGTAATTGTCGATTCCAATCACCAAAGCATGGTAGGCGGGAAGCTGCAGGGTTTGCGCCGGGCTCTGCGGTTGGGTGGGAACAACTCCGCGCAGCTGAGGTTGCTGGGCCCGCGCTCCTCCACTCGCCACAATGAGAGTGACGAAAACATGAATCAGTCGCCGCCGATCGCCCATCGTTAGTCAACTCCTCCCGGACTTTCGCGAACCGGCCTCGAGACATGGATCTGCGCTCCGCACAATTCGTTTTCAGAATGAGTAAGAGATCCCTACAAGCGGAACCACGCGAGCTCTCACGCCTCCCTCATCTAGCTTCACCAGAGCGTTGGCCGAAATCAATAGATGCCTCCAAGGGTTCGCTTTAAGACCGACTCCCAGGTTGTTGACCTTGTACGATCCGTTCACCAGCACAATGCTGGAGAATGAATCCTTCTGATTGTTAACGGTGGCCGTGACATTCTCGGGTGAAGACACCTGGGGAGCGTCGAAGAAATACTGTCCCGCCAAGTCCCCCACCAAAGTGAGGCGCTTCGTTACGCCGATGTCAGCCCCCGCGGCGTAACCGAAGTAGCCCGGCAAATGATGCTTTCCATTCTGGTCGGTTGCCAGATCGGAAAAACCGTTCCATTGGTATCCCGCATTCAAGTGAGGCGCGATTCTTCCCCGGCGCGAAAACACAAGGTATGGCTTGATACCGTACGCGCCAGAACCCAGGAAATTTGCCTCATCTCCCGTTGGAAAGCGCAAATCCATGCCCAGGGCAACGCCAAACTTCTCATACTTCAACAATGTACCTTTCGCCGATAGGGTGAAATCGCCTACACCATTGGCGGAGCCCGGCACATACTCCGTAAAGGACGTCATCGCACTGCTCTGAGTGGCGTACTCAGTGCCTCTGGTGTTCAGGCTCATCGATATGTTGTTGATCGGAAGTGCAAGCGATAGGTCGATCCGGTCGGTAAGGCCGAGGGTGCCGAAGACGACGTACTGGTCTACATGTGCATCCAGTCGATTCTCGGTTGCAGTGACAACGGTCGCGGAGTTCGGCGAAGGGTAGTAGAAGAGAATCGGAAGACGCTTGAAATCATTGCCGTCAATCTCGCTGAAATCAAAGCGCTGATAGGTGAACGCGAAGTATATCTTGTGAGGACCTATCGTCTCCGCTCTTTCGGCGAGCAACGGCCCGAAGCTTTCCTGGGCAGATGTATAAACGCTAACCGACTTGTCGAAGGTGTAGATGAACCCGGAGGCTGGGGTCGCCAGCGGCAGCTGCCCTATCTGCGTACCAAACGCTTCATTGAAAAAATTGAAGGTTGTGTACGTCGTGTGCAGCGCGGTAGGGATGAGACAGACCAGCTTGGTTGAACCGCACGAGTTCTGTGCGGATGCGCCGATTGCACCGGCCACGCCGGCCAGTATCGCTATCTTGAGGGCTTTAAGCCTGAGCGTCATTGCACCACCCCATTGACGGTGAGCGGCACGATCAGCGACGTCTGCACAAAGCCTTGCGGCGCGGGTTGGACCGTTGAGTTATCGACAACCGTTACCTGATAACTACCCGCCGGCGTGGCTCCCTGCACCAAAGTCGGGACCTTAAATCCTCCGCTGCAAGACGCAAACAGCAGTATCGTCATCACTATTCCCAGCGCGGCCCAACGCGATGCGGCGCAGTGGCGCGGACGTGTCGTCCCCGCCCCAATCCCCAACAGGATGAAAGCCGGCAGCGGCAACAAAAACGCATACAAAATATTTCGGTGCCGCATCGCCGGGGCGAGTGATCCAGTCGCAGCGCCGGTTGTTTGGATAGAGATGGCCACAGCTTGCTCCATGCCGGTAAAAGTAACCGTGGACGGGTTCGAACTACACTCGAGACCCAGGTCCGTCGCTTGATATACCGCGCCGTTCGAGGCCGTTACGGTCGTGCACTCGAAGGTCACTTGAAGGCCTGACGGCACTCCATCAATCGAAATCGTCAGATCAGAACTTTGGCCTGCGAACACGGGGGGCAGTGTTTGAGCCTTCGCAGCAGGTATATCAACAGAATCCGCCGCTTGACCCTGCAGTTGGAGGTTGTCGATCGCAGTGACGCCTACCGGATAAGTCCCCGGCGCGGCGTAAGTATGGGCGGTCACGACCGAGCCACCCGC
>Ga0302320_10020385_pt1 | contig 13228 bp, 14 predicted proteins | sample Bog_T0_3_FD_202130 | JGI IMG/M metagenome (GOLD analysis project Ga0302320, IMG submission 202130) | Peat permafrost microbial communities from Stordalen Mire near Abisko, Sweden - Bog_T0_3 | ecosystem: Environmental > Terrestrial > Soil > Wetlands > Peat | place: Sweden: Abisko, Stordalen Mire...
CGAAGGCCGGCTTGCCGATGGTGCAATTTGTTGCCGGCACATTGCCCAAGGGGTGGCTGCTGGACCCGTGGACACAATCGCTGCTGGCGGTTGTGCTGACGCTGGTGATGCTCTACGTGGTGGGGCGGGTGACCTCTTTGGTGATCGGGCGGCAGGCGTTCAGCCTGTTTGAAGCGGTGCTGGAGCGGCTGCCGTTTGTGGCCAAAGTCTACACCTCAGTGCGGCAACTGGTTGACACGATGATGGCGCAAAAGGAGACGAGCCAGCGGGTGGTGCTGGTGGACTTTCCGCTGGCGGGGCAGAAGAGCATCGGGTTTTTGACGCGCACGATGACGGATGCGACGACGGGGGAAATGCTGGCCGCGGTGCTGCTGCCGAACGCGATCAACCCGACATCGGCGTTTCTGCAGGTGCTTCCGCTGGATCGCGTGACCGAAACCGACATGACGATGGAGCAGGCTATGAGCATGCTGATGACGGGGGGCGCGGTGGGTCCGGAGACGATCCGGTTCTACCGGTCGGTGGTGGCTGAGGGTGTTCAGGCGGATGGCGCGGTGGGCAGCAGGCGCTAAGGGGCGGCAGGGACCGGCATAGAAGGGATGGATGCAACTCTAGTAAACTCAACGTCAGAATGATCGTTTCCCGACCCCACCCCCGCTGGATTTTTTGTACATTTGCTCTGGCCGCACTTGCGGCGGTATTGGCTGCTGGGCTGGCGCTGCCTGCGCGGGCGCAGGGGACCCACTTGTGGACCCAGTCGCGTTTGGATGAGTTTGAGAAGGGCACGCCGCAGGGAGTGGCACTGACGAGCGATGGCCGGCTGCGCGCGGGGCCGGGATTGAACGAAGAGGCGGCGACGCCCTCGACATATGTGTGGTCAGTGACGGTGGACAAGGGCGGGACGGCGTATGTGGGCACGGGCTCGCCGGCTGCGGTGCTGCGGATGGGCGCGCGGGCGGGCGAGAAGGCATTCACGCTGTTCGAGACGCGCGACTTGGCGGTGCAAGTGGTGCGTGCGGGGCCGGATGGGGCCCTGTACGCGGCGTCGGCGCCGAGCGGGAGGGTTTACCGGCTGAAGGGCGACGCGAGCGCCAAACAGGACGATTTGAGCGCGACGGTTGTCTTTGATATGGGCAAGTTGGACGACGGCAAGGCAGCTTTGGTGAAGGCGGGTGAGGCCGGCAAGACGGGGGACGGCAAGACGGATGCCGGGTCGCACTATATCTGGGATTTGACCTTCGATGCGGTTGGGCGGCTGTATATTGCCACGGGCGGGCCGGGAGCCGTGTACCGGGTGGATGTGGGCAAGCCGGACGAGAAGCCGGAGGTGTTTTTCAAGACGGACGAGCAGCACATTCGCTGCCTGGCCTGGGACGGCAAGGGGAATCTGATTGCGGGCACGGACGGTTCGGGTCTGGTTTACCGGATCAGTCCGCAGGGCAAAGGGTATGTGCTGTTTGAAGCGCCGCGGAGGGAGATTGCGGCGGTGGCCGTGAGCGAGGATGGGACCATCTACGCGGCCAGCATGGGCGACAAGAGCCACAACCCGTTGCCGCCGCTTCCGGTGCAGGGGTCGGGATCGGGCTCGATCACGATCATTGCTCCGCCGTCCTTGCAGGCGGCGAACACGAGCACGACTTTGCCGGAGGGGACCGAGATTTATGCGCTCGCCTCTGGCGCAGAGGGGCTGATGCAGGCTCCGCGGAAGATCTGGGCGGGGAAAGACGAGATTGTGTATGCGCTGGCGGCGCGGGCGGATGGATTGCTTGCGGTGACGGGAAACCAGGGACGCGTGTTCAGGATTGCAGCGGATGGGAGTTTTGCCGATCTTGCTCACCTGGACGCGCAGCAGGGGTTGAGCCTGGCGGTGGTGCGGGATGGTGAAGGAATGGGGGGCGTGCTCATTGGGACGGGCAACACGGGGAAACTGGTACTGCTGGGCGCGGCGGAGAAGCATGAGTATGCCAGCGATGTGCTGGACGCGGGGTCGCTGGCGCGGTTTGGCCGCGTGGAGGTTGAGCCAGGCTCAGCGGGGTATGAGATCTGGACGCGCAGCGGGAACGTGGAGCAGCCTGTGCGCGGGCGCAACGACTGGGGCTGGAGCGACTGGCAGCCGTTGAAGGACGGCGCAGTGGCTTCGCCGGCCGGGCGCTATTTGCAGTGGAAGGCGGTGCTGCACACGGATGGGCAGTTGGGCGGCGTGGGCGTGAACTATTTGCCGGTGAATGCGGCGCCGGTGGTGGATGAAGTGGTGGTGGCTCCGGGAGCGAGGTGGAGCGCGCAGCCTGCGGCTGCGGGCCAAGCGGCGACAGTGAACATTCAGTTTGCATCGCAGAGCCAGGGCGGCGTGAACTTTGACGCGGGGACCAATGGGCCGCTGGCGGCGGTGAAGGATCGCGGCGCAATCACCGTGCGCTGGGCGGCGCACGACGATAACGGCGACGACCTGACGTATGCGCTGTATTTGAAGGGCGACGGGGAAAGCGTGTGGCGGCTGCTGAAGGACCAGATTACGGAGAAGGCGTACAGCTTTGATGCGGCGCTGATTCCGGACGGCGGCTACCAGGTGAAGGTGGTGGCATCGGATGCTCCCTCGCACACGCCCGGGCAGGCGCTGACGGGGACAAAGGAGAGCGAGCGGTTCGAGGTGGATACGACGCCGCCGGTGGTGAGCGGGCTGAAGGCAACGGCAGAGCCGGGGGATTGCAAGGGCTCGCCTTGTGCGCGGCCGTTCAAGGTGAGCTTCGATGCGGAGGACGCCTTCTCGGCGATTGCGCATGCGGAGTATTCGCTGGACGCGGGGCCGTGGCAGTATGTGGAGCCGGTGGGGGAGCTTTCGGACGCACGGCGCGAACACTATGAGCTGCATGTTTTGCTGGGCACGACATCGAGCAAAAGCAGCGAACACCTGATCACTGTGAGGGTGTATGACCGGCACGAGAACGTGGGCGTGGCCAAGACGGTGATAGCCGCCGAAGAGAAGTAGACGATGCGATTTGAATTGTTCCTGGCAGCGCGGTATTTGAAGGCCAAACGGCGGCAGGCGGTGGTGGGGGTGGTGACTTCCATCTCGATTGCGGGTGTGGCGGCGGGCGTGGCGGCGCTGATTATTGCGTTGGCGATTACGAACGGGATGCGGCGGGACCTGGAAGACCGGCTGTTGGGGGCCAGCTCGCATGTTGATTTGATGCGGGTGGAGTCAGACGGCATTCGCGACTGGCAACCGCTGATGGAGAAGCTGCGGGCGGTTCCGCACGTGACCGCGGCGTCACCGGGACTCTATGGGCAGGTGCTGGTATCGCGGGGCCCAAGGGCGGGATTTGCGCTGATCAAGGGCGTCGTCCCAGCGCAGGAGCGGACGGTGAGCAGCCTCCTGGATACGATGGCTGCGGGTTCGGCGGCTGACCTGAACCCGGATGCGCCGAACCGGAACTCGAAGCCTGTTCCGGGGCAGAGCTCGGCGAGCAAGCCGTTTCCGGCTTTGCTGCTGGGCAAGGACCTGGCGGAACAGATTGGCGCGCAGGTGGGCGACAGCGTATTGGTGACCAGCCCGCAGGGGGAGCTGACGCCGCTGGGGCTGGCGCCGAAGTATCAGCGCTTTCGCGTGGCCGGCATTTTTCACTCCGGGTTTTATCAATACGATGCGGCGATGGCGTTTATGCGGCTGAGCGATGCGCAGTGCCTGTTTGCGGAGCCTGATCTGCTGTCAGTGATCAGCTTCAAGGTGGACGAGCTGGACAAGGCGCCGCAGATTGCGCGGGCAATTGAGCATGCGGCCGGACGCGGCTACATGACCACGAACTGGATGGAGCAGAACCGCGAGATGTTTCGCGCGCTGAAGCTGGAGCAGGTGGTTACGTTCATCGTGATCGCGCTGATTGTGATTGTGGCGGCGCTGAACATTCTGATTGCACTGACCATGATGGTGATGGAAAAGACGCGGGATATCGCGGTGCTGATGAGCTTCGGCGTTGAGCCGGCGCAAGTGCGGCGGATCTTTCTGCTGCAAGGGTTTCTGATCAGCATCATCGGCACGGCGCTGGGGCTGGTGCTGGGGTATGTGGCGGCTTGGGCCGGCGGGTACTACCACTTCATTCATCTCTCGGCTGAGGTTTACTCGATTGACACGCTGCCGTTTGCGCCGCGACCGCTGGATGGGGTGATTGTGGCGGTAGTCTCGATTGGGATCTCGCTGCTGGCTACGCTGTATCCGTCGTCGGCTGCGGCGAGGGTGTTGCCGGCGGAGGCGTTGCGGTATGAGTAAGAGGCTGAATCCCTCTGCTCAATTCTGGAATCCAGCCGATCTTTCGGGTATGCATTCACTGACCCTAAGCCAGTTGCGCAGCACGCGCAGGCTGATTGCCTGGCTCAGCGCCGGGGAAACAATCGAACTACGGATGCGCAAGCGTGTAATTGGGCACATCATTCCGGTCTGCCCATGGCCGTTTCCCAAGGAAGAGGGTCCGGAGAAGTTCGACGGCAAAGGGGAGCCTGGCCGTCCAATCGGTCCTACTGGGGCATGATGATTCCGCCGAGGGCGTGGGGACGGGGGAGAACGATGCCGCGATGGTCGACTTTGGCGGCGGGCTGCGCTCGCATGGTGCGTGGTCGGTTTTGCTCAGACGATGTTCTCACCTGCGGCTAGGGTGGGAAGGCTGGGGGGTGGAAGAATGCCTCTCAAATCTGAGGAGAACTTATGACCGGAATCAAGCTTGTTGCATTAGCGGCTTTTGCCGGATGCCTGATGTTGGCAACCGCACCCAAGGCGTCGGCGCAGGTGGCCGTGGAAATTGGCGTAGCGCCCGACTGTCCCTACGGCTACTATGACGCGGCGCCGTATGAGTGCGCTCCTTACGGCTACTATGGGCCGGAGTGGTTCGCGGGCGGCATGTTCATTGGCACGGGTCCGTGGTTTCACGGCCACGAGGGCTTCCGCGGCCACGTGAACAACCGCTTCCATCCGGAACATGGATACACCGGCGCCCGGCCGCAGCGCGGAGAGAAGCGCGATGAGTCCCGGCACCTTGACAAGATTGACCACTTCAAGGGAAATGAAGTGCGCGATGGACACGGGCACGCGAGCAGGCGGTAGGCAGAGTTCTGCTCATTCATAGAATGGCCGGTGGTTGCCTGTCTGCATGAGGCAGCAACTGTTGGAGTTTTTCGAGAAGGGGCCGCGTCCTGGAACGGGTGAATCCCGGGCCGGCCGCGGCCTTCTTCTATTGGGCGGAGGATTGCAGCGCGTCGTGAGAGGGTGGAAACACAGGCCCTCCCGATTGCCGCAGATTGGCAGCAACCTCGGAGTCTCTATTGTGGTGTGATGATGCCGCCGAGGGTGTGGCGGCGGGGGAGAAAAATGCCGCGGTGGTCGACCTCAGTGGCGGGCTGGGAGGTGGGGAGAGCGGGGCGATCAATCAATGCGCCGCCGCAGGCGGGACACCAGTCGGCCTGGGTTTCGGGAGCGAGGACGGCGTGGCAATGGCTGCAGATTCTCTCCATCTCTCAACGATAAGCCATTTTTCAAGGGAGTGAACAGGCGAGCCTGCCTGCGGGCTGCGTGCGGAGCCGTCAGGAGGCTGCAGCTTCATTTGATGGAGCGCCGGCCCCACCGCGGGTGGCCGGTACACTGTTGGTATGTATCGGCAAATTCGCCTGATTGCGATCGACATGGACGGCACGCTGCTGCCGAACATTTCGCATGGCATCAGCGCGCGCAATGCGCTGGCGCTGAAGGCGGCACAAACTGCGGAGATTACGGTGGCGATTGCGACCGGGAGGCGCACGGCGTATACGGCGCCGCTGCTCGATGGTTTGGGGTTGCGAGCGGATATGCCGCTGATCACGTCGAATGGAGCAGTGACGCGGACGCTGGGGGGCGAGCGGATGGACCGCTGCCACATGGAGTCGCGGGTGGCGCGGGGGTTGTGCGGGTTGCTGCGGCCGTTTGGGGCGCTGGTGTTTACGTTTGACCGGCTGGGACGAGGCGACCTGGTGCTGGAAGATGTGAAGCAGGCCCATGGACGCATTGCCTTGTGGGTGGAAGCGAATCGCAATGCAATTGAAGTGGTGAAGCCACTGGAGAATGCTCTGATCGACGGGGAAGGTCCGATTCAGGGGATGGTGGCCGGGAACCTGAAACGGATGCGCGAGGCCGAGGAGGCGCTGAAGGCGAGCCCATGGGCGGGGGAGTGTACGTGCGTGCGGACGGAGTATCCGGCGCGGGATTTATCGATTCTCGATCTTTTGCCGCATGGGGTTTCAAAGGGGGCGGCACTGAAGCGGCTGGCGGGGGGACTGAAGGTCGATCGTTGGGAGACGATGGCCATTGGCGATAATTGGAACGACGTGGAGATGCTGGAGTGGGCCGGGCACGGGGTGATGATGGGCAATGCGGCGGCAGAGTTGCGCACGATGGCCAGGATGCGGGGGTGGAAGCAGGCTCCGCCGAATGATGAGGATGGCGTTGCGGTGATTCTGGAAGAGGTTGTGGCGCGGCGGCAGAGGTAGTTCATTTGGACAGATGCTTTACAAGTCGTCAGGGGATGGCGCTGATTGCGTTGATGGCGCTGTGGGCACCTGCGGCCCGGGCGGGCGAGCGGGTGACGCTGTGGAACGGGTTTGAGGTGCGCTGCGACCATCACGCGCAAGTGGAGGGGCGTACCCGGCTCTACCTCAGCGCGGGGGAAGACAACTACATCGAGTTCAAGACGGGAGAGATTGCCGTGGTGGAGGCGGTTGCGGATGAGCCGGTGGCGGCGACACCGCAGCCCGTGCAAGGCGAATTGAGCCCTGCACCCCGACTGACTCCGGCGGACGTTGGCGAGATGCTGGCGCGGGCGGGACATGCGCGCAACCTGGATGTGGACCTGCTGGCCAGCCTGGTGAAGGCCGAGAGTGGCGGCAACGCGCGGGCCGTGAGCAGCGCCGGGGCACAGGGGCTAATGCAACTGATGCCGAAAACGGCGCTGGACCTGGGCGTGGGCGACAGCTTGAAGCCGGAAGAGAATGTGCGCGGCGGGTCAACTTACCTGGACGAGTTGCTGACGCGCTACCACGAGAATCTTGCGCTGGCGCTGGCTGCGTATAACGCGGGGCCGGCGGCGGTGGACAGGTACCATGGGATTCCGCCGTATCACGAGACGCGGGTTTATGTGGCGCGGGTGATTCACGAGTTTAACCGGCGGGTGGCGGCGCGGGAGAAGCTGGCGCGGGCGCAGGCAGTGGGGGCGCAGGTGAGGGCTGGGCGGTAGGTCTTTGGCCGTTCCTTGGACGGGCTTTTGCGGTATCCCTGGTCCCAGAATCGGGACCAGGGGCACCCGCGTATGGCGGGTTAGTTGAGGCGGTAGTTGCCGTAGCCGATCAGGGCGGCGGCGAGGACCATGAGGGAGATGCCGCTGACCATCCAGCGGAGGGCCTGGGCGCCTGCGCCTTTCCATTCACCAGTGGCAAAGCCGCCGACGTTGGAGCTGACGACGAGGCCGCCGATGAAGAGCGCCCAGCCCACGGACGGTCCGAGAGTGCCGAGCATGGAATGCGAGCTGGACATGCCCCACATGGCCACGCTGCCCGTGTACATGACACCCATGAGCAGGATGATGGGCCAGTAGGCAAGATTTCCGCTATAGCGCTGGAAGGTCTTGTTTTTGAAGAGCAGCCAGGCGGCATAGAAACAGTTGGGGATGGAGCCGCCGATAAGAATGGGGAGCAGGAGGACGTTCTGGGCGGCGGTTTCACTGGCTCCGCCGAAGGTGACGGCTGCGCCGGAGATGTCGCGGGCCCAGGCCATGCTGAGGCCGAGGGGCATGAGTCCGGAGAGGACGCCGCCGGCGATGGCCAGCAGCATTCCGGTGATGACTTGAGAACCGCCCTTGTGGGATGTGTCGGCGGATTTTTTGCCGGCCATGTGGGTACCGGCGCGCCCGCAGGCGATGAGGGCGATGAACATGAAGAGGATGCCGAGATCGATCCATCGGCCGCCGGGCGTGGCGAGCAGGGCGGGATGGAAGACGAGCATGGGCGCGAGTACGCCGACGGCGCTCATGCTGGCGACGAGAAGCGAGAAGGCCAGGGAGTTGCCGATGAGGCTGAGAGAGATGCCGAAGAGCAGCGATCCGCCGTAAGCGGCTATGCCGAGGAAGAAGGCGATGACCAGGCTGGAGGGCTGGGCGTTGCGGTAGGCCGCGCACAACTGCGGCGCGCCCATGGTGGCGACCAGATAAGGGAAGATAAACAGCGCGAGAGCGCTGAAGGGCAGCCAGACGTTTTCCCACGACCATTTTTTGGTGAGCTTCATGGGCAGGGCAAACATTCCGTTGATGGCACCGCCAAAGACGGCAAGCAGGGCTCCAAAGATTACATTCATTGCTCAACCTCACTCTCTTGTTTTGTGTTTCTAGTAGTGGTATTCCTCGAAGGCTTCGTACATGGCGGCGATGTTTGGGAGGGGGACATCTTCGATGACCTCTCCGCAGGCGATGATACCGCCCTGAGGGGTGCCGATGGTATCGAATAGATTGCGCACGTAGCGCTTGACCTCTTCCGGGGAGACGTAGGGGAGGACGTGCTGGCGGTCAATGTCGGTGCGGAAGCAGATTTTTCCGGCGTAGGGCTTGAGGTTGTCGAGGCCGATGAGGGAGGCTTGGCAGTTGAGGACGTCGACGCCGAGTTCGAGGATGTCAGGGAGAATCTTGTTAATGGCGCCGTCTGAGTGGAACCAGACATCGAGGCCGGCGGCTTTGACCTTGTTGAACATGGCGGCATAGACGGGCTTGAAGAATGAGCGCCATTTTGCGGGCGAGATCATGAGGTTGTTCTGGGAGCCCCAGTCGTCGGCAAAGTGCAGGCCCTGGTATTCATTGGCGAGCCAGCGGTCGAGCCAGTCGAGATTGAAAGCGAGCAGGTCGTCGCGGAGCTGGTAGAGCTCTTTACGGTCGGATGCGAGGTCCATCATGGTGGCGTTGAAGCCGTGGAGCTGCTGCATCTGCTCAAAGAAGGTGATCCAGCCGCCGCGGGCGTAGTAGTCGGGGCTGGTTCCGGCCATGTGGCCGCTGTAGAGGCGGTATTTGGGAACGCCGGCGGAGAAGACGGGCCACTTGTAGTCCTTGTAGTTTTCGTAGTTTTCGGCGATGGGGAACTCGACGGGGATGCCGCAGCGGCCCTCTTCCGAGACGTGCCAGAGGGTGCCGAATTCGTCGCGGTTGTAGCCGAACTTGTAGACGGCGGGGAGCTTTTCAGGGGGCAGGTCGGGCAGCAGGCTCCAGCCGAAATCCTCGGGCACCTCGTCGGTGATGGCGGCCAGCTTCTCCTTGTAGTGGTATTGCGCGGAGGGCAGGATGGCGTGGGAGATGGGCGGGCGGTCAGGCCCCTGAAAATGGATGGCGCGGTTGACTCGTTCGCGGCTGTTCATTGATGGTCCTCGATTTTCGCAAAATCCCCCTCGGTTCGCCCAGGATGCTGGGCCCTGGGAAATCATTACCCACGATACAACGCGGACCCACGGCTCTAGTAGTGGTACTCCAGGAATGCCTCGTATAAGGCAGCGATGTTTTCGAGCGGCACATCTTCCACGCTGCCGCAGGCGATGATGCCGCCCTCGGGAGTGCCCAGTGCGTCAAAAACCGTGCGCACTTCCCTCTTCACGTCGTCCGGCGTTCCGCGGGCCAGCACATTCTGGCGGTCGATATCCGTCCGGAATGCCATCTTGCCCGCCAGCGGCTTCAACTTGTCCAAGCCGATCAGCGAGCTCTGGCAGTTGAGCACGTCGACGCCGAGCTCGAGCAGGTCAGAAAGAATCTGCCCGATGTTGCCGTCGGAGTGGAACCAGACATCCAGGCCGGCTGCGTGGACCTTGTTGAACATGGCGGCGTAGACGGGCTTGAAGAAGTTGCGGAAGATTTTGGGGGAAACGAGCATGCCGGTCTGGGAGCCCCAGTCGTCGGCAAAGTGGAGGCCCTGATATTCGAGGGCGAGCCAGCGGTCAAGCCAGTCCATGTTGAAGGCGAGCAGGTCGTCGCGGAGCTGGTAGATTTCCTTGCGGTCTTCGGCGAGGTCCATCAAGGTGGCGTTGAAACCGTGCAGTTGCTGCATCTGTTCGAAGAAGACGATCCAACCGCCGCGGGCGTAGTAGTCGGGGCTGGTTCCGGTCATGTGTCCGCTGTAGAGGCGGTATTTGGGGACGCCGGCGGTGAAGACGGGCCACTTGTAGTCTTTGTAGTTCTGCCAGTTTTCAGCGATGGGAAAGCCGATGGGAATGCCGCAGCGGCCGCCTTCAGGGACCCGCCAGACGGTACCGAATTCGTCGGTGTTGATGCCCGGCTTGTACATGGGCGGGAGCTTCTCTTTGGGCAAGTCGGGGAGCAGGTCCCAGCCGAAGTCTTCATGAACCTTGTCGGTGATGGCTTTGAGCGCATCGCCGAACTGGTATTGCACCGAGGGCAGGATGCCGTGAGAGATGGGCGGGCGGTCAGGCCTTTGGAAGTGGATGGCGCGCGAAACTCGTTCTCTACTCTTCACTTCAGAGATATCCTTCTGCCAGGCGGCCCTTTGCGGACGGCCCGGACCAAGCGGTCCAAGTTGCCGCGATTGCACTTGCCGCGTTCAAGGCGGTGTCAAGAGAAATCGATCCCCGAAGCAAAGGATAGACCCTCCCCCCTCGCCTGCGAACCCGAGGCAACCAGTCGTGACTGGTAGGGGAGCGGCGCCAGCAGTGACGCTGACATTCGCTTAACCGGACAGCTTCGATCACCGGTTCCGAAGAGCGATTACGGCAGAAACACCCTAGTGTGCGGCGCTGGCCATCGACAACCCATTTTTTATTCGAGAGCGATTATTTCATCTCGCGGAATACAGGAACCTCTCCGTGGCGGCCAGGTCCGGCAAACAGGGGATTTTGCGTTCGTGATCTCCCTGCGCGGGCGGTTGGCAGTCGGGGCATTTATTCCGCTTGGCGAAAAAATCTGCTACGCCGGCAGGCGCCGCCGCAATTTGCGCCGTCACGGTTCATTTTACTCAGCCACGGTGGTGGCAATTTAGACTGGCAATATCTGGCTTCGCGGAACGGAGAGCGCTTGAAGAAGAATCAATGGATCGTGGGTCTGGCGTTGGTGGCTGCACTGGCCGGACTGCTGGCGTACGCGCAACACCGGCACCCCTTCGATTTTCATGCATTTGCGGAACAGCTCAGGCTGGCCGACTGGCGCAAGATTGCGATGGCCGTGGGTTGCATTTATGCGGGCTACCTGTTTCGCGCGGCGCGGTGGGCGATGCTGATCAAGCCGCACAAGAGGGTCTCGCCGTTTTCTCTGCTGGGGACGCAGGTGATTGGCTTTACGGCGGTGGCGCTGATTGGGCGCGTGGCGGACCCGGTGCGGCCCTACCTGGTTTCAAAGAAGACCGGCCTGCCGCTGAGTTCGCAGGTAGCGGTTTATATTGTGGAGCGGCTGTTTGATGCCGGATCGATGGCGCTGATATTTTCGTCGGTGATTCTGCTGGCTCCAGAGGGTTCGCTGCCACACGCTGAGATTGTGAAGCGGGCGGGCGGATGGGGGCTGCTGCTGACGGTGGCGGGCGCGCTGTTTCTGGTGGCCGTGCGCATGGCGGGCGGGGTGGTGGCCACGTTTCTTGAGGACGCATTCGGGCTGGCGTCAAAAAAACTGGGGCATGCGGTGGGACACAAGGTGCGGACGTTTCGGGCCGGGCTGGACACGATGCGCACGCTCTCTGACTTTGGGCTGGTGTCGCTGCTGTCTGTGGCGATGTGGGGGCTGATTGCGCTGGCTTATCTGGAGACGACGCAGGCGTTTGTGGCCAGCCCGCAACTGGCGGGGATGACGTGGGCAAGGTGCATGCTGCTGCTGGCTTTCAGCGGGGGAGCGAGCGTGCTGCAACTGCCGGTGCTGGGGTGGTTTACGCAGATCGGGCTGGTGGCGGCGGCGATGGTGAGCTTCTATGGCGCGGCGCCGGAGGCCTCGACCGCCTGCGCGGCTACGCTGCTGCTGGTGAGCTTTCTGGCCATTGTTCCGGTGGGGCTGATCTGGGCGCGATTTGAGCATGTGAGCCTGCGCAAGGTGGCCACGGAGAGCGGGCATGCGCAAGAAGAGCTGCTGGAAGAGAAGACGGAATCGCCGGAGTGGGATGGATAGCGAGGCAGGCGGCTCCGGGCGTTGATTGACTGGTTTGCGGGGGAGCAGGATTATCGTTCGCCGCGGAACTGGATGATGCGGCGGCGGTCGCGCTTGGAGGGGCGGTGCTCAGGGAGCGGGGCAAACTCCTGCATGGCTTTGCGCTCGGCGGCGGCCTTGAGGCGGGCTTGTTTGCTGGCCTCGGTTTCGCGATAGAGGGTTTGCGCTACGGCGGCGGGGCCGCGCATCTCGCTCAGGGCCAGCACCTCAACCTGGAACTCGCCGCTTTCATTGCGGATGGTGAGCATGTCACTTAGGCGGACTTCACGGGCCGGCTTGGCCTGGATGCTGTTGGATTGGATGCGGCCGAGGTCGCAGGCCTTGGATGCCTGGGCGCGGGTTTTAAAAAAGCGGGCGGCCCAGAGCCATTTGTCGATGCGTACAGAGGCCATAGCCGATTGTCGTATGTGGCGCGGAGTGAGGGCAATGGATGCCGCAGGGAGCGCGGGATCAGGACTCGGACTCGACCTTCCAGACATAGAGGAATTCGGCGTCACTGGAGGTGGCAACCTCAAGCCCCCTGGAGTGGGTGGCGCGATTGAGCGCGGAGCGAATGTTCTCCTTGGTGTCGGGCAGGGCAGAGAGGGGAACTTTCAAGGCCGTGCCCGCGCCCAACCGATCGATATCGCTCAACAACTGGGTCACAATCTGCTTGTGCTTACCGTCCCGGCCTTTTGGAACGTCGTGCTGCAAGATGGACTGAAACTTCATCGTCGCTGCGTTCAAATCTGAACCGGTAGGCATGTTTTGGCCCCGCCTGAGGCCTGGGAACCCTCGAAAACTAACCGTGCGCTTAACGTACGCTTAAGTTGGCGTAAAGTAAAGCTCGCAATTTGTTGACCTCGTCGAAACTATGGTCATGGCTCCCAAGTCGCTGCCGGGGCAAGACGATTCGGAGGGGGAGAACTGGCGATCCCTTGTTAATGCCTATAAGTGGCAGATCAAAAAGAGTTAGGGAACCTCTGCGCAGGTGCATGATTTTGCATCGGCAACGTACGCGCGGTTGATTTTTTGATTCTGCATAGGTTTTTTACCGAAAAAGACAGGGT
>Ga0302320_10020387_pt1 | contig 13227 bp, 7 predicted proteins | sample Bog_T0_3_FD_202130 | JGI IMG/M metagenome (GOLD analysis project Ga0302320, IMG submission 202130) | Peat permafrost microbial communities from Stordalen Mire near Abisko, Sweden - Bog_T0_3 | ecosystem: Environmental > Terrestrial > Soil > Wetlands > Peat | place: Sweden: Abisko, Stordalen Mire...
GAATGAAGTCGCAGTAGTCCGGGTAGTTGCCGCAACGCCGGCCCCTCTCGAAGTCGTGCACATTGGGCGGACCTGCGACCAAGCCGAAGTTGATGCGACGGCCGCCCAAAGTCACCCGCTTGGCGGCATTGCGCGGCGTGAGCACGAAGGACTTGGGCGCGGCGTCGAGCGCGCTCTGCACCAGTGCGCGATCGACACGCACAGTACTCGCCGCCGCGTCGACCTGCGCGCCCGCCGATTGGAAAACGGAGAGTGCGCGCGGCGACAACACCTGCATGCCGAGATCCTCGAGGATTCGCAGCGACGTTAAGTGGATGGCCTCGAGCTGATCCGCGGACAGTACTTCCATCGGCGCATACGGATTGTCGACCTCGCTCCACGGCAGCTGGGCGAGCCGGCCGCCGTCGAGGCGCCTGCCGCGGCCGCCTTGACGTCGCCGGTTCGGATCCATCGCGCTACTTTAAGCTAAGTCGTCCAAGGCGAGTGGGGTATGTCGGCGCAGCAGTGCCGTCTGCGCTTCCCAGCGTTCCTTCTCGGGTAGCTCCTCCAGGTAGTTGACCTCGTCGGCCGCGTAGGTCGCTACCGCCAGGCCGTCGCGGTACAGCAGCCGATTGCCGGCAAGCGAGGCCAAGCGTGCGCCCGGCGTTATGATGCCAATCAGATTCAAGGGATCCGCGGCCGACAACGATAAGTACGCATGCGATGGCGGTTTGCGGCGCAGGTCGCGCAGCGCGCCGACGGCCTCGGGTGTTGCAAACTGTTCGCCCGAAAAGCCTGCCACGAACCGGCCGCCGCGGATCTCGCCGCGCGCCTCTAAGCGGCGGCAGCACATGAGTATGTCGCGCCATGGCGGCAACCAATTCGCCTCGCGGGCCAGCAGCTTCCAGAACACCACGCCCCAACGACGCAGCAGCGTGCGCACCACTTGTTCGACCGCCTCGTCACGTCGCGCCGCAGTCGCGGTCGCGGTTCGCCGCACCAAGGCCCATCGCCCGGCATCCGCCATGCCGAACAGCGCCAGCCGGCGCTTGTTGCGGACCGCGTAAGACGCCGTCTTGCTGCGCCGGCCGCTCGGCAACAACAGCACTCGAAGTCCCGCGAAACTGTCGGAGTTCACCACGCCGAGCGCGACCAGTTCGGCGAGTGCGCCCTCCACTTCCACGGGCAACATACCCACGTGGTCCACGATCTCGTCGAAGAACGAGGCGCCCTGCTCGCGAATGAATTCGGCCACCGCCCGGGCGCGGGACGACAGGTGGGCCGGATCGGATTGATCGGTCAGCGCCGACCATAGCGGCACGTTACGCCGCGCCAGCAAGGTAATCGGCGTCGAACGAATCGGCGCGGGGCCGCGGTTGCGCTCAGCGGAGTCGAGGATGCTCGCGCTGCTTGGGGTTGCGCGCGCCGCAAGCCGCGTCCAGACCACCCGGCCCGCCCGGCAATGCTCATCGAGCCACTGCTGTTCGTATTCCGCCATTCGCGCCGGGATGATCTCCGTTTCCCAAGCTCCCGCCGGCGCCTCGAAGCCCTCGAGTTGCGTCAGCACGGCCGCCAGCGCGTCGGAGCCTTGCATTCTCGATTCCGGCAACACACGCTGCCATTCGCACAGGAACCGAATGAAATCGCGGGCCAACACCGGTTCGATCTCGGCGCGCAACCGCTTAACCGTGTAGCGATGAATGCGCGCCAGCAGGCGGCGCTCGCACCACTCCTCGTCCGCCGTACCGAAGCGGCCGCGCATGGCGAAGCCCTCGGCTTCGAGCGCAACCAACGCAATGTTGATTCGCGACACCGGTAGCCGCAGCGACTCGGCGATGGCAGCGGCCGCAACCGGGCCCAGTCCCTCGAGGCGGCCGCGAACGATTTCGACCAAGGATTCGTCGGCGGACTCAAGGTCAAACAGCGCCGCTCTTTCGGCCGCCACCCAGAGCTCGACGCCGGCCTGTGATCGCTGCACGACGCGTCCCTGGGCTTGAAGATCGCGCAGCAGTGGCGGCCACGCCGGATTGCGCTGCACTTCCTCTAAGGTCATGAAGGTCAACCACAGCAGCGCGTCGTGCAACTCGTCCGCGGTGGCAGCATCCGGCCAGGCTTCGGCGCGGACGCGTGCAATCGCCTCGGAATCGAGCTTGCCGATGTCGGCGGCGGATGCCGGGTCCAACCAGCGCCGGCTCATCACGGCCTGGGTGCGACGTTCTTCGAGCGGCGCATCGTCGAGATACGCATATGGCCGGGCGTTCAATGCCTCGAGCGACAGCGGCGACGGTTCGGTCAGATCGCGCGCCACGACTTGAATGGCACCGCTCTCGAGTTTGCGCAGCACGGCTTCGAAGTTGTCGATGTCCATGGCCTCTTCGAGGCAATCGCGGATCGTTTGACGCACCAAGGGGTGGTCCGGTATCTCAATCTCGCCGGGCAAGTTCTCGGCGCATGCCACTTGATCGGGGAACACGGACGCCAGCAGGTCTTCGGCGTTCATGCGGGCAATTTGCGGCGGAATTTTCTTGCCGCCGCGAAAGCGCGGCAGCGCCAAAGAAATGCCGGCACTCCAACGCCAGCGCACTTCGAACATGGGCGCCGCGCACAATGCCTGTACCAGCACCTGGCGCACGGAATTCGAATGCAGATAGTGCGCCGCTGCGGCAAGCTCGAAGCTGTGCGCGTGTGTCAGCGATAGCACGATATTGTCTTCGGTGGCGGCCGCCTGCAATTCGAAGTTGAACGTTTTGCAGAAGCGCTTGCGCAGCGACAGGCCCCAGGCGCGATTTACGCGGCTGCCGAACGGCGAATGAATCACCAGCTGCATGCCGCCGGATTCGTCGAAAAACCGCTCGAACACCACGGTGTCGAAGCTCGGCAGGCAGCCCAAGGCCGCGCGCCCGGCGCTCAAATACTGGATGATTTGCAAAGCCGCGACCTCATCCAAGCCGACAACTTCCGTCAGCCATTGGCTAGCCGCACCCGGCTCACCCAACCGTTGTTCGATTTCCAGCTTGAAGCGGGACACCGCTGCCGACAGCGCCTCGGTGCGGCCCGGCGCCTCGCCGAGCCAGAATGGGATGGACGGCGGCTGGCCGTGGGCGTCTTCGACGCGTACCGTGCCGCGCTCCACTCTCTGTATCCGATACGAGGTATTGCCGAGCTGGAATATATCGCCCTGCAGGCTCTCGACGGCGAAGTCTTCATTCACCGTCCCGACCAGAAAGCCGTCCGGCTCGAGCATCACTTTGTAATCCGCGTTATCGGGGATGGCGCCGCCGGAGGTGATCGACGTCAGGCGCGCGCCCTTGCGCGGCCGCAGCATTTTGTTGACGGCGTCATGATGCAGCAGCGCCCCGCGCCGACCGCGGCGCGTGCTGAAGCCTTCCGCCAACATGGATACGCATTCGTCGAACTCTTGGCGCTTGAGATCCCGGTACGGATAGGCTCCGCGCAGCAGCAAGTACAGCTCGTCCTCCGACCATTCGCGCGCCGCGACTTCAGCCGTGATCTGTTGGGCGAGCACATCGAGCGCATTCTGCGGAATGTTCAAGCGGTCCAATTCGCCGCGACGCACGGCATCGAGCAGCGCCGCGCATTCCACCAATTCGTCGCGCGACAAGGGGAACAACCGGCCCTTCGAGGTGCCGCCCACCGAGTGCCCGGCGCGGCCCACGCGCTGCAAAAACGCATTGATGGAGCGAGTCGACCCGATCTGGCAAACGAGGTCCACATCGCCGATATCGATTCCGAGTTCAAGCGAGGCAGTAGCGACCAACACCTTCAACTCGCCGCGTTTCAGCCGCTGCTCCGCATCGAGCCGCCGCTCCTTCGACAGGCTGCCGTGATGTGCGGCGACATTTTCCTTGTCGAGCCGTTCCGATAAGTGACGCGCAACGCGCTCCACCAGCCGCCGCGTGTTCACGAACACGAGCGTCGTGCGGTGCTCGCGCACGAGCTCGGCCAAGCGATCGTAGACTTGCGTCCACACCTCGCCCGACATCACGGGCTCGAGCGGCGCCGGCGGCAGTTCGAGTGCGAGGTCGCGGCTGCGCGCATGGCCGCTGTCGACAATGGTGCAGCGGCCGATGTCGGCCGGATTCGCGCCAGTCAGAAATTTTGCCACCTCGTCGATGGGCCGCTGCGTCGCCGACAATCCGATGCGCGTCAAGGGATGTGTGGCGAGCGCGCGCAGCCGCTCGAGCGACAACGCCAAATGAGCGCCGCGCTTGTTGCCGGCAATCGCATGAATTTCATCGACAATCACCGTGCGGCAGGTGGCGAGCATGTCGCGGCCGGACTGTGAACCCAACAAGATGTACAGCGATTCGGGTGTGGTGACGACGATCTGCGGGGGCTTCTTGCGCATTCCGGCGCGCTCGGCCTGCGAGGTATCGCCGGTGCGTACCACCGCGCGAATCAGGACTTGCGGCAGGTCGAGCGCGGCGAGTTCTTCCTGGATGCCGGCGAGCGGCGCTTCGAGGTTGCGTTGAATGTCGTTCGACAGGGCTTTCAGAGGCGATACATAGACGATGCGGGTTTCGTCGGGGAGGCCCCGTTCGAGTCCCTCTTTGATCAGCTGATCGATCGCAGCGAGAAATGCCGCCAGGGTTTTGCCCGATCCGGTGGGCGCGGCCACCAGCACGTGTTGCCCGGACTTGAGCGCCGGCCACGCCCGCTCCTGCGCCGGGGTAGGCGCATCGAAAGTCCGCGAAAACCACGCGGCGACAGCAGGATGGAACGAGTCGAGTACGTTCATGGCATTTGGATCAGCGGGGTGAGCGATAAGCATAATCGTCATTGACGCCGCTTAGCAAACACAATATTTTGCGGTCCGTCGTGGATTGGTACCCCGCGATGACGCTCGCGTCTATCCAGTAGTCTGAGGCGCCGACTACTGTATGAGTTCGGATGAGAGCGACCGCCGATCCTGATGGTAAAAACACCGAAGGCCGCGGTCTTGCTCAATCTCTTCGCCCTACGCTCTCGTTTTCGCCGTGGTTTGCGCGGCCTTGATGGCTGCGCCGCGATCGGCCGCCTCCGGATGGGCGCCGACGGCGAACTTCGCTTCGAATCCAACGTAGACCATAATAGCCGCTGATCGACAGCCTTCCGCCGCGCGCAGCGTCCTCCTTTGAGATCAACGCCCGTGCCGCAGTGGAGCCCTTGCAGGAGCTTGAGAATGACTGAGTCGGTGGAATCGGCCGTGTTGGACGAATGGCACATTCTGTGCGCTCTGAACGAGCTGAAGTCGAGGCCTACTCAGCGCTTTTGCTTGCTCGGGGAACAGCTCGTCGTCGAACGTTCGGCCGAGAATACGATAACGGTGAGGCGGTCCGGTAACGCTGAGCGCGGCCCCCACCTTCCGGTGCGCCGTCACTGCGGGCACCTGTGGACCACTCTCGGGGTGCCCTCGCATGAACTGTTTGAAGTTCCGGAGTTTTCTGAGGCTGATCGACGCCTGGTTTATTGCGGCAGCTTCGGAGTGCAGGTGTCGGCGCCGCGCGCAGTCGAGAATTTTCTCGATATGGCGCATTTTCCTTTCGTGCACACGGACGTTCTCGGCGTCGAGCCGCACACGGCGGTGGGAGACTACGAAGTCAATGTGAGCGACGATGCGCGCGAAGTCGTTGCGCGGGGTTGCCGCTTTTATCAGCCTCTGTCGGCGTTGTCCGCGAAAACTGGCCTTGAGGTCGAGTACGTCTACCGCGTGCCTCATCCGTATTGCGCCGTGCTCTACAAGTCTGCGGCCTCTGATCCCAGCCGCAACGATGTCATCGCGATCTTCGCGCGCCCGATTTCCGAGGAAAGCATCAGCGCAACCCTATTCATGGCGCTCATTGATGACGAAAGCCCGGATATTGGGTTGACGCATTTCCAGCAGATGATCTTCAGCCAGGACAAGCCAATCCTCGAAAATCAGCGCCCGCGGCGGCTCCCCCTCGATCCGATCGCCGAAACCTCAGTGCGCGCGGACCGGATGTCGGTGGCCTACCGGCGATGGCTGCATGAGCGCGGGATTCGCTACGGCACCATTCCTTGGGACGGCCGTGTCAATCCTGCCGCAACCGCCGCTTGATTGCCCACAGACACGGCACCAGCGTCAACAGCCCGCCGCCGGCAAGCACGGCAACGAGCGCCGGCAGAGCGGCATAGCTCGCCCCGGTGATCACCAGACCCGCGATGAATCCGCCCGCCGCAAAGCCAATCACCTGCGCCGCGGGTATGCCGACGGCGGCTTTCCCGGCGGGGTCCAGGGCAACCACCAGAGCCATCTCATAGACCGTCGCATAGTTCCAAAATATATTGAACGCGGACAGGGCCACGGCGAGTGCAACGACGCTCGTGCAGTGCCCATAGATGAGCACCGACAGACATAACAAAACGCTCGCGATCGTTATCGGCCAAAGTCGGCCCCATCGATCCATTTGCCACGCTGCCACCACCGACCCGAGGAGGCCCGCCGCGTTGCCAACCGCGAGCGCGATGCTGATGCTCTGCGTGGGAATCTTGCGCGCCACTGCTGCGCTCTCGGCAAAGGTCCAGAACGCACCCGGCGCGGCGAACCAGAGGGCCATCCCCGCAATGGCGAGCATCGCCAAACGCCCGGTCGGCGGAGCGACGGCGGCGCTCTGGCCCGAAACCGGCGCCGGCACGTGCGGCATCCATTTGAGCGCGATGAAAATTGCCAAGGGCAGAATCGCCAACGGCAGTAGCGCGCCCGTTCCGTAGGGTACGCGATCCAGATATGTCGAGATTCCGAGTACCACCGATCCAAATATCACGACAGTGGTCAGTCCGATGCCGAACGAGCGATCCGGATTTCGGGTTGAGGCGAGTACCGAGAATGCGAGCGAAAACAGAATGCCCTCGCCTAATACTCCGGTGAGAAATCGCGTTACAACCAGCCACTCGAAGCGTCGGCTGAAGAAGGCGGCGAGATTGAAGAGGACGCAGCACAAGACTCCCATCGCGGCAATTTTCCGGCGATCGAAGCGTGCCAGCCACACCGCGCTGAGGACGGACGCGAGCGCGATCCCAATGTTCTCGGCGGCCGTGATCGACCCCATTTGCGCCTCGCTAACGCCGAGTTGTGCCGACAATTCGCCCAGATAGGCAGGAAGTACGTATAGGATCGCCGAGCCGGCTGTATATAGCAGTGCACCGAGCAGCACCCGTCCAATGTCCGAACCGTGAGACTGCGATCCGGAGTTAGGCACGAGAGGGCACGTGTAAGATTCCAGGCATGGTGACAAAACCGGGCAACATTTTCACACGATCCAGCCAGCGGCGGACCGCTGGGTAGTCCCGTCGTGCGATGCCGCCTTCTTCCGACAGCTGTACGTACGGAAATACGGCAATGTCTGCAATCGTTGGATGCGCGCTTGCGCACAGCCAGCCGCTGGCGGTGCGCTCCGAAAACCAAAGGTGCTGGTCCAAAATCCGAAATAGGCGATGCGCTCCATCGCGACACCGCGCTATGTCGATATCGTAGAAGAAGCCGTCGTGCAGCCGCGCTGCCGAAGCGGTGCTCGTAATGGCCTCCGCAAACAGCAACCAGGAGGTGATCGAGCCCAGCAGAGCGGGCTCCGCGATTGGATACCAGCGTCCGGCGGTATCGTAGCGGCTCGCAAGGTATACGAGAATCGCTTGCGCGTCGTGCAGCATGTAGCCGTCATCCTTAAGCACCGGCAACTGCCCGCGTGGGTTCAGCGCCAAGAACCAGTCGCTGTGATGTTCTCGACCGGGATAAAAATCGATGGGGTGCAGGGAATGAGGCACCGCGAGGAGCGCGAGCAGCAGTCTTACTTTGTAACAGTTTCCGGACAATTCGTAGTCATAGAGTGTGATCACAGATTGCGTCCGTTGCGTTCGCAGGCGTCGCGTAATCGGGCAAGCCGCTCCGCATGATGCCGCAGCGCCGGAATCAGCGATTGCGCAGCACTTTCTCCGCACAGAATACCGTGAACGAAGGCGCACTGTGCGTCGACGGGCTGGAGGAAAAAACGCACCTCCGACGTGATGGACCCTTTCTGCGCCACCGATTGAAAGCTGTAGGCATCGATTTGCGACGTCGTACAAAGCTCGTCCGCTGTTTCCGCTGCCGCGAGCGCGGCGGACGGCCTGAAGCGATAGCGGGCGAGAAACGCGCCCACGTCGATCGCCGGGGATCTGACCGCCAACCCATAGAGCGGCGTGCAATCATGCGCCAGCAACGGCGGCGCAGGGCCGGATGGATCCTCGCCTGCGAGCCGGGTCCAGATCAGATTCCCGGCTTCGAACACCGGGTAGATGCTGACACATAACGATCGGGGCGGAGTCCTTCCGGGTTGCGCAGGAACCGACGTGCACATCCCTGAGCCTTCCGCGTATCGATATCCGTGATAGGCGCAACGAAGTTCTCCGCCGAGTATGGCGCCGACCGAGAGGCGCATGCCGCGATGCGGGCATCGGTTCGCCCACACGTTCACACCGCCGCCGCTTCCCCGCCACACGACGATTTCACGTCCGAGCAGTTCGGTCTCGACAATGTGCATCGCCTGCAAATCGTCGCGATTGCAGATGGGGAACCACCGATGGGCGAGATCCGGATCCTCCATGCCCCCCATTCTTAACCGCTGCCTCGACTGTTCCAGAATCCCCTATGAGCCTCAGCTATCTCTTCGGCCAATTCGGTGAACGGGCCACGCACATCGACCTTGCGTTGGCCCGCGGCGAAAACCACCCGGCATGGCAGGTCTTGGGTCAAATTTTCACTGTGGCCGCTGGTGATCTCAAGCAACCGATGCTCGGTCATCCCGAACACAACGGCGCCGATGTTCGCCCAATAAATGCTGCCCGCGCACATGCAGCACGGTTCGACCGACGTATACAGAACGCATTTCTCAAGATAGTCGGCGGCAAAGGTTCGCGCGGCGAAGCGCGCCAGATTTGTTTCCGCGTGACCCGGCCCGCCGTCCGTCAGGAAGGTGTTTTCGCCCTCCGCAATCACCTTGTCATTGGCGTCCACGAGAACCGCACCGAATGGATGATTGCCCTTTGCCTTGGCCTTCGCCGCGACGGCGATTGCTGCGCGAAGATGATCCAGGTCGCGATCCATGGGGTGCTTTGCTCCTTCAAAATTTGAAATGGACGCCCGCCACGAATTCGCGCGGCGGCGCATAAACTTGGGTCGTCTCGGCGCCGAACTGATTGGTGAAGCGCGACGACACCTGTGCCCGGTCAAAGACGTTGTTCACGGCGAGCGAAAAGTCCCAGCTGTGCGGCGCCAGGACGTAGTCAAAGTACAGATTGAACATCACATAAGACGGTGCCGTATAAATCGGCGTCTTGCCGAAGATGGTCGTTGCATAGTCTGAGCGATACTGGGCGCTCAGACGCGACAATAACGAAGACTCGCTGCCCACGCTAAGCGTGTGACTCAAGTTGATCGTCGCGATCAGCGAAGGCAGGCTGGGCGGCGCATTGCCGTACACATCGAAGTACGCCTTTTTGCGAAACGTCTGCAGTAGCTGGCCGTTCGTGCCGGTTGGATTCGAGTAGGCGTCGAGGAAATCGTTGTAGGTGATGCCCGGCAGGGCGAGAAATGCGTTGTTCGCGGCGTTACCAGCATAATTATCAAGCGCCTCGAAATGCGTGGTGATCTTGCCACGCTCCCAGGTGGCATTGCTGTCGATGCGCAGATTGAGAGGCAACAGCGCCGCCATCTCGGCTTCCAGGCCGTAAATGCGTACCTTGGGAATGTTGCCGACTCCGCCCTGGTAGGGGATCAAGTCGTCGCCCTGGAACTGCATGTTCTCGTCTTGGTACAGGAACGTCGCCACGTTCAGATTCAGCTTCCTGTCGAAAAGGGAATTTTTCGAACCAATCTCGTACGCCGTGATCGTTTCTGGCTTGAACTGATAAGGTTCGCCGTTCGGATACGCGGTGATCGGGCAACCGCTGCCGACCGGTGCGCCCGACGGGCAGTTCGAGATGTTGCCGCCGCCAGGCTTGAAACCGGTCGACACGCTGCCGTATACCAGATTTGTAGCAGTCACGTCGTAGTCGAGCGCCACGCGCCAAGTCGGCTTATCCGAAGTCTGTTCGTAGAAGATCGGATGGCCTGGCGGAAACAGGTCGTAGTAGTCGTCGAACCACGTGGTGTTGTGGTCGTGTGTGTAACGCACGCCGGCCGTGAGCCGCGCGGCATCCGAGACATGCCAGATGCCCTGCCCATAAACGGAAGTCGAGTCGCGATGCTCGACGCCGAAGTTTTGAAAATACAGCGTTCCGGCATAGATGGCATTGACGATGTACTGACCCAACGCGCTGTTGGGATCATTGACCGTCGACTCGGGCACCGTCAGCAGGTTCGGCGCCGCCGTGCCACCCAAGGTTGGCTCGCCGCCGAAAAGATTGTACTGATCGTAGGCGACGGTGGTGGTGCTTTTAAGATAAAACGCTCCGACGATCCAATCGAGCGCACCGCCCGGCTTGGAACCCAAGTTGATTTCCTCGGTGAGACTTTTTGAATTGTGCTCGAACCACTCCACATCGTGGGGTGAACCTTGACTGGTGATCAGCGCCAACGATTCGCCATCCTCGTTGACCGATCCGTGATGGTTCACTTCCTGGTAGCTCGAGAGGAGTTTCAAGGTCGCAGCCGACAGGTTGTAAGTAATCGTGGCGGCGGCGAGCTGCTGGTTGTAGAGCATCTGCCCGGGCCAGTCTGAAGTCTGCTGGTACGGATCCGGATTCGGATCGTTGATGTTTTTGCCCGAAGCTTCGTGCTGGTTGGCGCGTGCGTATTCGGCGCGCAGCAACACCGACAGATCGTCAGTGGTCTGCCACAGCGCCTGCAAGCGTGCATGCCAACTGTTCTGGTTGTTTAAGTCGAAGTTCGGGTCGCCCGGCACTTCGGTTGCCTTGACGTAGCCCTTCTGAGTGATCTGATCGACCGCCGCCCGAATTGCGAAGGTACTCGAGAGCGGAACGTTGATCGCTGCCGACAGGTGTTCCAGGTGGTAGGAACCGCCGGAGGCGTCGACGAAGCCGTCGATCCCGTCGAAGGTCGGCTGTTTGCTGATCACGTTGATCGTGCCGCCGACCGCATTCTGGCCGAACACCGTCCCCTGTGGCCCGCGCAACACCTCGACGTGATCGACGTCGAGAAATCCCGAGTCGAGCGCTACGGGGAAGGCGATATAGATGCCATCTTCATGATAGGACACCGAGGTTTGCGCCGAATCGTCCTGCGGTACATTGAAGCCGATTCCGCGGATCGACACGCTGCGGTTATAGCCCTCGCTTTGCGTGATCACGAGTCCCGGGACCTGTCCGTTCAAGTCGATCGGATTGACGATGTTCAGTTGTGCGAGCGAGTCGCCGGCCAAGGCGGTGATGGCGACCGGCGCCTTTTGCAGATCGATATTCTGCTTTTGCGCAACGACCTGGATCTCCTGCAACGAATCAGTGCTGGCGGCGGATGGGTTGATCGCAGGATCGGCCACTGCGCGCATGGCGCAAGCTGCGACCAAGACAAGGAAAACGGTGACTTTGGGGGTAAAAGCTGAGCAAGGCCGCATCGAGTTCTCCCTTCGAGGATTGCAAGTCGCAAAGGCTCCATTTCGCCAAGCGCCGCGCGCTCGACGAAACCGCCGTTGAAACGTTCATCCCCAAATGCCGATTTCCCGGAAGGTCTATGCCTCCCTACGCAAGCGATGGGATCATCGGGCGATCGCTCGAAATTCTGAAAGCTCCAGCTCGTTCAACGAAATCGCTTGGAATATGTCATTCGTGTTAAAGCATGTCAATGAGTGTCGCGGCCCCTGACCTTGCAGCTTGTGTCGATCTCAGTTTTTGCACGCGGGCACCATCGGCCTTGCGTAACTGTGTCGGTCTGAACAATGCCGCCCAGTTCAGTGCTCCCGGCGGACCGATCTCACTACGTGCCGACATTGACGGCCAAGTTCTACGAATCGACATAGCCGATGGCGGAATGGGAATTGCACGTGAGGCACAAAATCGAATCTTCGAGATGTTCACAAGAGTGGAACGGGACACCGATCGCAAGCACGCGGGACTTGGCATTGGCCTCAATATCGCTCGTCGATTGGTCGAGATGCACGGCGGCACGCTTGTTGCGACAAGCGAGGGGCGTGGGCGCGGAAGTCATTTTTGTGGTTTCACTACCCCTCGGCGAGCCAGTGCGAGGTGAGCCGGCGGCTGCGGAGAGTGTGTCGCCCCAGGCGGATATCCGTGCAAAGTGCGCGCCCTCATCGTTGATGACAACATCGATGCGGCTGCCTCTTTGGGCTTGCTGTTAGACTTGCGAGGGCATACGACCTACATTGTTCACAACGGTGGACGGCTCTGAGGTCGCGCGGGCGTTGCGCAAGATGCCGGACTTAGGCCGTCCAGTTTTGGTCGCCGTCACGGGGGCGGTCCCGAGGACCGGCTAAAATCCAAGAATGCAGGCTTCGATGGGCACCTGACCAAACCGGTCGACATTTCCACGATCGAGCTGTTGTTGACGACGCTACCGACGCACGCGGGCGCGGCGGGCGGTAATCCCCCAATCGATGAGGGGCTATCGATCAATACGCCTTGAGTCCCGATAGGAAGCCAGTGCTGCAAGGTCAAGTGTTTAGTGGTAAATGTCTTGCAGAAGTTTCTCACTCCCTGGCAATGAGCCGGGGCTGATGATGGTCGCCGGAGGTCCGCGTGCTCGTCCGTCCAAATAAAGGGTTAGAAGGGATGATTCAACAAGAGATCGCTGTGCTCGCGGACTATTTGCGGGGCCGCCAGGAGGCGTTGCTTCTGGCTTGGCGCAGCACCATTAAGAAAGACCCGGAACTCACCAGTGGCGACTCGCTTCCACGCTCCGAGTTATACGATCACATTCCGGCATTACTCAAAACTTTCGAGCGCGAACTGCGTCGCGCAGCGTCGGCGGGTGAGGCGCAAACCGAAGAGGAGGCCACACAAGACGCCGCTGCCGCGCATGGGCTGCAGCGTTGGAAACAGGGCTACGATTGCCGCGAAGTCACGAGGGAATGGGGAAAGCTCAATGAATGTGTGATTTTAGAATTGGACCGCTACGCAAAAGCCAACCCCGAAGTCTCCCAGGATGCGATGACCCGCGCGCGGCAAGTGTGGACAAGTCTCTGCAGCACTGGCATCGAAACAAGCGTCCACGAGTATTTTGCGCTACAGGAACAGGAGGCGGCGGGCCACGTCAAGGACCTTGAGAATGCACTCGAGGAA
>Ga0302320_10020388_pt1 | contig 13227 bp, 4 predicted proteins | sample Bog_T0_3_FD_202130 | JGI IMG/M metagenome (GOLD analysis project Ga0302320, IMG submission 202130) | Peat permafrost microbial communities from Stordalen Mire near Abisko, Sweden - Bog_T0_3 | ecosystem: Environmental > Terrestrial > Soil > Wetlands > Peat | place: Sweden: Abisko, Stordalen Mire...
GGAAATGGGCGGGGATGAGGCCAATGTCACCAATAAGTTACTTTTGGAAACCGCAAAATGGCTTGCAACGCCAAGTGATGGGAGGAAAACCGCCACAACGCCCAAGAAAACACAATATGACACCATGGACAACAACTCAAATGGGAAATCCCGGCTAATGTCTAAGCATCATGTTATTTGATTGGAAGCGTGACTGGGGGGGTGTTCCATCCCTGGAGCTGGAGGGCGGGTTGACTTCCTTTCAGAAGAGAAGAGTCAAATTCCGCATGAAGCTCTCTCTTTTCGTGAGGGAGAAGGGTCACATAGTTGTCGTCATAATAAATCGGAAGAATGCGCTCAGAAGGCGCATCAGCCCTGACGACCTTCACGCAGGCCATCAAGGCTATCTGGGAGGAGGGATTTTCGAGATGAATCGTAAGTGAAATCGTCCCCTTCTCCATGATCTGAGAAAATGATCCATTCAGTGAAACCGGCTTCATGTCTTTCAAAGCCAGGTAGTTTTCATACACATCCACGGGCTTATAATCGGGATTGTTGGGTTCGATGGCCGCCAGAGGTACCGGAGTAGAATGCCAATAGATGTTCTCCGAGACAGCCTTCCCACCATCGGTCAGTTTAAGTTTGATAAAATGGACCGGGGAAAGCGACGCAGGAAAAGTTAAGGCAAAACAGTCGGTCGCCACACCGTCGGCACCCGAATTTACCACGGCCTCCTGATGCGAGGTCTGCGTGCCATCCAGGTTATAAGTCCAAGCCTCCGCATGCAGATTCTCAAAATTCTTGCCGGTGTTGTTGGCCACCTTGACCAAGCCACTGGAGGCATCCCACAGAATATGGAGCGGCTCGTTGGCTTTCCTGACACCGAAATAAGCGGCGGAAGGATTGAAATAGTAATCGTAGAGTTGGCAGATCAGCGAGGGCCAGGACGGGTGGGACATCCAGATGAGGCCGCCGCTGCCTGAGTTGCTTCTCCATGCTTCCATCATGGCCTTGGCATTTTCCCAGTTCTCCATTTGGGCCTTCTCGCAGAATTGGTCGAGATTCTCGGAGGGGCCGTAGCTTTGATCGATCTGTTTGGTATAGGCGCGACAACGGGACTGAAAGAAATCATGGAGATACCACATGTCGTTGATGGGCCAAAGATCCTTCTCCGGCATCATGAGGCGCATGGAGTCGGCGGTGGGAACACACACAATACCTAGCTCGCTGTGCAGCGTCCTGCCCTTATTTTGAAAATACCAGACATCGGACTTCGGTTCATAGGGCCCTCCCCCCGTGACCAGACCAGATTTGGAATGAGGGATGTAGAAACGGGTGCCATCGAGTGTAGCGGTCGCGGCAGCCATCTGCTCATCCAGATCCTTAGGCGGATTACCTTCGTTGCGCCCGCAATAGAGAGCCAGCGAAGGATGGTTGCGAATACGGAGAATGCGGTCTTTGACATTGGCCATGAACATCGCATGGTCATCCGGGTCGGGCCCATCGGCAGGATTGGCCAGCCAGAAGTCGTTCCAAACGAGCAGGCCATATTTATCGCAGGCGTGGAAAAATTCCTCCTTGCCAACCTGACCAACCCAATTGCGGATCATTGTCATGTGCATCTCCTTGTGCAGACGCACAGCGGTATCGTAGTCCGTGGCACCGTAGCGCAGCATGGTATCGTCCATTCCCCAATTGCCGCCGTTAAGCTGGATGCGTTGTCCATTGCAAAGGATTTTGAGGATCTTATTCGAGGTGTCGTAGATCAGTTCGCGAATCCCGAATGTAATTTCTTTCTGAGAGATGGGGCCCGACTCGGGAGAAAAGGTCAGCTTCAACTGCTGGAGGGGCTGATCCCCGTATCCGTTCGGCGACCATAAGGGAGGATCTGTCAGACTCAACTGGGAACATGAGGACGGATCGAGGATGAGAGTCCTGTTCTCGTTGGCCGCCAGTTGGATTTTCTGAGCGAAGGAGACTCCTCCAATCGTCCCTTTCAGCGAGCCCTCGACGGGATTGCTTTCGAGATTCCGGAGTGTTACCTGCACCGCAAGATCGGCATGATGTAAATTTTTAGCGACGGTGGATTGGACGAAGGGATCGTCGAGCATGACCGGCCCCGCTTGCTCCAGGTAAACATGATCCCAGATGCCAATATTGCGACCACGGATGGAGGGCATCCAATTCCAGCCAATGCTTGCCACGAACGTGGGACTATCCTTGCCCAGGATTCCTCCATTGTGGGAGGATTTCTCCATGGATTTTATATTGGTCGGCCCCGGGTTGGCACATTGATGAATCAGCACCGCCAACACATTCATTTTTCCAGGAACAAATTTGTCGGTAACATCGAACTTGCCCCGGAAGAAAGCGCCGTCGATGTGTCCAACCTGATTGCCGTTGAGATAGATGTCGGCCTTCCAGTTGATGCCGTCGAAATTCAAAAACCAATGTTGATGGAGGGCGCCCGATGGGGCGATGAACTCCTTCCGATACCAAAAGTCATTCTTAAAAAATGACTCCGAGATGAGGTGCTGCTGATCGCCGAAATTGGGATCGGGCACCGCTCCGTCCGCCAGATAGTTGGCAAGGACCGTTCCCGGGACCGTGGCAGGGAGCCATGAATCTGCCGAAAAAGAAGGACTGGCAATGGTGGTCGGGGAATCCTGAGGGTCATAAAGGAAGAGCGTGTTTTGCAATTTCCATCCAGGCCCATCGAGCGGGATTTTTCCCTGCGAATCAGGGGGCGGAAGTGAGGGATCAACAGATGGTGAAGGTGTTGGGGCCTCACCCTGAACCATGAATTGCCTGAGCTGGCATCCTCCGGGGGCCGAACCCTTTTCCGCAATCATACGCACAAAGCGAGCTTCCACGGGTGAGAAGCGCGCATTGACGCTCTGTGATGGAGCACAGCGCAAGCGGGTGAGATCAGTCCATGCGGTCGGGTTGCTTTGCTCCTGGGAAATTTGGATGGTGCAATCGGTGGGCGCGAGTTGCCCCCAGTCGAGTTGAACGCCGAAGATTTTTATTGGATGGCCAAGATCAACGAAGATCCAAGGTTGATCCTCAGGCTGACTTTGCCAGAAGGAATCAGGACTACCGGTCGTCGCTAGTTGGGCGACATGATCGTCATCGATGGCACTGGAATGCCATGCGGCACGGTTGAGAGCCACATTCGTCTCTTGGGCGAAAACCTCAATAGCAGTCAGCAGGAAGGCGCCCAAGAGCAGAAAGTATCTATTCATAGGTAGTTCGGGGCAGTATCCAGCAGTGCTGTCTGTGCCCTTGGTGGACTGGTCTTGACCTGCCCGGAACAAATCTTGGGCGTCGGACTTCGTTAATAATCGATATTGGCAACCGCTTGATTTCCCAACCGCTCTCTCAACTGTGCGAGATAAAGACTTTTCGGGTTCACGGGCGTGCCCAAGGAGCTGAGCCAGGGGCCACTCGGTGAGGGCGCCGGGGGATCACCTTTCGGGACTTTGGGCGGGGTCGGGTTGCCGGTGCAGCCGATGCACCAGTTGACGCAGTTGGGGGGCTGTTGGATATCCAAATGCTTGGCTTGGCAATTCCAAACGACGCCCCAAGCCATGGCCCACCCGTGGCCCGAGCCGGCGGTTCCACGGTTGATGTAATCGATCCCACCATCGGGGAGAGAACAGGAATCGATCAGCATGGTGGTGGACCAGCGCTGGTGTGGTTGGATGGCGCCCGTCCCTTCGAAGGTGGAATTCAACACGACATTCAAATTGGAATTGCTAAAGGAGGTGTCGACATAGAACCCGCCGCAGTTGATATACTTGACGGAACAGCGATCGATCAGGATTTGGGAGCCCCGTATCCCGAAATCGCCGGCGGAACCTGCTCCCGCCTCCACGGTGGAGGTGTGGACGGCCTGAATCTTTTCCAGGGTTACACGGCGCACCGTCTTGGTGACTTCAACCAGACCCAGGGCCTCGTTGGAGAAAATATCCCGGGCCCAGCAATCCTCGCAGCCATCGAAGGAGATCGCCTTGTAGTGCGGTGCGGTGAGGATGCCAGTGGATGGAGGCGCATCGATCCGGAGCGATTCCACGCCGCTATGGATCATTCGTTTGGGCCAGGTCGCTTTGCTGACCACGGCAGTTTCGGGCGCGAGCAAGGCGGCATCGATGGCCTCGGGCAGCGGTATATCGAGGGTGAGCTTATTGCCGTCGATTGCGCGGACGCTGCGGAAATAACCTACGGGGGACCCTTCGCCCAGCCAGCCTTGTGGCTTGCCATTGCGCACGAGGGTATCCATCCCCAGCATATGGATCCATGCCTTGGTCCGGTGCCAGGAGATGCAGATGCTATCGCCCGGGATAAGGTTCGGCGGGTCTTTCAGGGTAAGCGTGGAAGTGCCGGCGGGGACATAGGTGTCGGTGACCGCGTATCCGGTCGACTCCTCGCTCGGCACTTTTTCCACGGTTCCCTTTAATTCGATGCAGACGTGGGCAGGCCCGGTCATTTCAATCGTGGTGCCGGCAGCATCGGCACTGGAACCGGCCCCGCGCAAGACGACTCCGTCTTGCGCGAGAACCAGGGGCTGGGAACAATGGAATGAACCGGCATGGAGGAGGACCGCTCCACGAAAGCCATCTATGAGAGGCAAAGCAGAGACACGGTCGATGGCTGCTTGGATCGCCGGGGCATCTTCGCCACCGGATGGGTCGAGCTCTTTTTGGACCGGCACCGTTGGCAACTTGACGCCGCCGCCGCCATAGCCAGCGTAGGAGAAGTCCATGATCCGATCGCCTTTTTCCGTCGTTTTGTAGATCAGCTTTCCATCGGGCCCAAGGGTGACCCAGGCGTTGTCATTCGTTTGTGCTTTTGCGAAAGTCGGAATAGAAAGAAAACAAAAGCAGACAAATAAGATTTTCATAGGGTACTTCAAAATTTCCATGATGCGTGGGAGGTTTATTTTTCGATCGTTTTGAGCCGGTAGTTTAAGGAGCAGTCGTGTTGTTTGCATCTGCCGGATTGTTCGCAGGGGGCGGCGTTGTGTTGGCAGGCGGGGTTTTCGGTGGAAGAGGAGCTTTTTCAGGTAAGGGCGGCGGTGCCGTAGGTGTGGGGTGGGTGAAATTATTCCAGCACTCGACTTCCACTTTGGGAGTCTCGCCTCCAGCGTCAACCGGGTTGTATTCGATGGTCATGTGCTTGGTTTCGCCGGGGATGAGCGAGAAGTAGTCGTCATTCATAAAGACGGGCAGGACCTGCTCGCCGTTGCCGGGCTTGACCGGTTTCGGTCGGATGGCGAGCGCGACAGTCCCGGAATTGGACGGGTTGGTGATGTCCATCGACATGTTCGTCATGCCATCGGCGAGAACCTCGGAAATCGGTGCCGTAACCGTCAACTGCACCGGCTTCATATCGCTCAGGCCGAAATAATTTCCGTACCCGGTTCCCCTCCAGTAAAAGTTTTCTGAAACGACCTGACCTTCCGCATCCGTAAGCTTAAGCTTGAGAAAATGGGTCGGTGAGACATCGACCGGCGCCTCCAGCTTGAAGCAATCGGAGACTTTATCAAAAGGCGCATCAACCGTGGCGGTCTGGTGGCCCTTTTCCGTGCCATCCAGGTTATAGATCCACATATCAGCTTTGAGTTTCTCCACGCTCTTGCCCGTCGTGTTGACCACCCGGATACGGTCATCATCGGAATTCCAATAAATGTGGACTGGCTCGCAGGCGGTCTTCGCGCCCCAATAGCCGCCCGTGGTGTCGTAGTAGTAATCGTAGGTCTGCCAGACAAAGCAGGGGTATGCGGGATGACTCATCCAGATCATCAGGCCCGCGGCATGTTGATCGCTATGGTCCAGCCAGCCTTCAAACATTCCCTTCAGCGTTTCCAGATTGAGCAACTGGGCCTTGTGGCAGAAATCCTCGATGTCGGAGGCTTCCCCGTAACGCGCGCCCAGATCGTAGATGTACTTATTCGGAAATGCGTTTCTCGCTTTCGAACCGAGGTAATGCAAGTTCCAGATATTATTGATCGGCCACCAGCTCTCCTTGGGTATGAATTTTTTGAAGCTGTCGAAGTTCGTGACGGCCGCCGACCCCAGTTCGCTATGCATGCCGAAAGGTTCCTTATTCGGTTTCTTTTCGACGCCGTTGAAGGCAAATGTTCCCCGGAAATAAATCCTGGGGTCGAAGTCGGTCCAGGGGCCGCTGCCGCTGAGATTTAAGCTGTTGGAGCAGGCGTGGAACTGGCGGTCATTACCGTCATATTGCTTGATAATATCGGTCATGGGCCCATTCACATCCGAGGCTGGCGGATCCGCCAACACGCCTTCATTCTGGGCGACCCAAAAAGCGACACAGGGATGGTTGCGCACCTGCTTCACCTTCTCGAGCACATTGGCGAGGTAGACCGGCATATCGCCCGGATCTCCGTCATGGGAATTTAGCCAGAATTCGTCCCAGACCATGAGGCCGTACTTGTCGCACGCCTGGTAGAACGCCTCGTCGGGAACAGAACCCATCCAATTGCGGATGATGTTAAAATTCTGGTCCCTGTGGAGACGGACGCGGATGTCGTAATCGGCGGCGGTCCGGTTTCGCATCAGATATTCGGGCAAGCCCCAACTACCGCCTTTGAGAAAAAGACGGGTTCCGTTGATGTAAAAGTAGAGAACATCGTCCTTGACCTCGTAGGAGTATTTCTTGATGCCGAAGGTCACATTTTTCTGGTCCGAAGCTTTGTCACCCGCGCGGAATTCCAAATGGCAGGTGTAGAGATTGGGATCGCCGTAGCCGTTCGGCCACCAGAGCTTGGGATCGCCCAGATGCAAGGCTGGCGTGTCAGTGGAAGTGAGGGTGACGGTCTGCGTCTCGTTGGGCTTGAGCGTGACGTCCTTGGTGAAGGGGATCTTGCCGGGGTTGATCTCGCCAATCAATTGCCCGCTCACCGCGCTCGATGACGAATTCGTCAGATCGGTTTGCATGGAAATATTTGCCTCCTTAAGTTTAGTAAGATCAAGATCACTGCGAATCCACGGATCGATGAGGGAAACTTCGCCCGTATGGGTTAAATAGACATCCTTGAGGATGCCGGTATTGAGGCCCGGCACCGACGGCATCCAATCCCAGCCCCGGCTACAAACCAGCGAAGGAGAAGAAAAATTGAAATCGACCCTTCCATTCGGCCCCTTGACCGTGGGCACGACCATGAGGTGCGCCAGGACAGCCAGGGTGTTCTTTCCATCAGCCTTCACTAAACTCGTTACATCGAAACGCCCGCGCTGGAAAAAGCCCAGCATCGTCCCGACTTTGGTCCCGTTGACATAGACATCTCCATCGCGATGAACACTGTCGAGATTAAGCCAGATGTGGCCCCCCTGAAAATAATCGGCAGGCACACTGAACTCCGTGCGATACCAATAATTCTGGTTGTATTTCTTCTTGTCCGCCTTCTGGACATTATCACCGAAATTAGGGTCCGGCTCCTGACCGGCGAGGATATAGTCAACATACGCGGTGCCGGGTACATGGGCGGTTAGCCATTTATCGTCAGCATAGCCGGTCACCGAGATCTGTTCCCCAGCCTCTTTCACATCTCCTTGCGGAGCCACTTTCCAAGGACCGTTGTCGAGTAAAGTCCTGGGCTCCTCCTGGGCCCACGCGGGCAAAGTTAGAACGACAATTGCTCCGACGAGGAGCCATGATTTGTTTTTCATAACGGATTTTAACTCCTCCAGCAGGTCCCCTTACATCGGCACGACTTCGATTCCGTCAACCTTGGGTTGCCCAACTGATCCCGGTCGGAAATGAATGGCGATGTTCCCATCTTTATCCGGCATGATACCGCTGAACTCCTTAACCAGCGCCTTGCTGGAACCTCCCGCTGCGGCGTAGATATCGAAATCAGGCAAGACGGGCTGGTCGTTAATATCGACATTGAAGATCCTTTTCCCGGCGGCCTCGGTTTTGGCATCGGTCTCAGCGAAGTAGAGGCGGACTTTGTAGCCTTGCGACGACGGCTTAACCGGGAGCGTATAGATGCAATCGCCGACACGCTCTCCCATGTAAAGCTCCGGAGGGGCCGACGGAACGGCGCTTGTATCCACGTTGGCCGCAGGATCTGATTTACGGAGACCTTTTGCCCAACCTCCATCAAACCCAACATCACCGGCAAAACCACTCTTCTGCCCTTTGCCACATTGAATCTTGATCTGGTCAATGGGGGCAGCGAACCATTTGACTCTGATATTTGTGACGGGCCAGGATGCGACCTGGGCATTCTTGTTAAGGTCGATATCGACATCGGCCGTGGAAGTCGGGGCCACATCGATGTTCCATCCATCCAGAACAACGAGTGGTTTGTCGCCGTGGAGATCGGACGATGATGCCTCGATCGTGACCGTCTTGGACTCCTGGGGAACCAGGGAGAGATAATTATCCGTGTAGAAGACAGGAAGAACACGTTCGCCCGAAGTCTTGCGCCGCAATTGCAGATGCGCCATCAACGCAATGTTGGTGGAGGGATTGTGCAGCGTCACATCGAGCAGGCATTTCCCATCGGCGTCATGACGCTTGACGGTCGTCTCGATCTTGACGACGGGTAATGACTGCAGGTCCGATAAATCATCGGGATGACCGGGAGCGCCTCGCCAATAGAAGTTGTCCGAGAGCAATTGCCCATCGGCATCCTTGAGTTGAAGTTTGACGAAGTAGATCTTCGAAACGCTGGCGGCCACGTCGATCTGCCCAAGATCGGTGGCGGCGCTTTCCGGCGCATCGACCTTCTTGTCCTGTTGAGGCGCGGCAACGGAGCCGTCCTGGTTGTAAATTGTGACGGAGGCGGTGGCCCCAGCCAGGGGTGTCCCGTGGTTGTTGATGACAACGAGAGTGCCCTCCCTTTCATTGAGCATGATATGGACCGGCTCACAGGCCTTGCGCGTCCCATAGAGCGAAGAATTGGGCTCAAGGTCCCAGCTGTAGAGCTGCCAGACAAAGCTGGGCTGGGCCGGGCTGCTCATCCACGTGATAACTCCGGTGGTCGGTTGGAATAGCTTGACGAAGCGTCCTTCATACATCGCGCGGAAAGCTTCGTAATTGGTCAACTGCGCCTTGCGCACAAAATCAGCCAAATTGAGGAGTTTTCCGTAGCGGGCGCGCAGGTCGCCGGGATAGGTGTCGCCCCCACTGGCTCCTCTTCCCAGATCATGTTCGACCCAGTCATCGTCAATCATTTCCCAATCTTTTTGCGGCATCATCGCCTGCACCGCTTCCAGGGTGGGAACCGAAACGCTGCCAATTTCCGTCTTAAAAGGCGCATCGACCGAATAAAAGTCCTCGGGAGCTCGCCAATGGTAAGGACCGCCGGAGTGGACGCCATGTCCACTGGTGGAACTCGGCTGGTAATGCCGGGTTGGCTCCAACTCGTTCATCAGTTTCTGCAGGGCATCGTTGATGTTGGGGGGCGGGGGGCCTTCGTTGCGACCGCACCAGACGGCGATGGAAGGATGGTTGCGGAACCGGACAATCTTTTCCCTGGCGTTGGCCATGTAGGTATCCAAATCCGTTGGATTGGGCCCATCACTGGGATTGGGCTGGAAGAATTCGTCCCAAAGCATGATGCCGTACTTGTCGCAGAGTTCATAGAAATCCTCGTTGGTGCTTTGGCCCACCCAGTTGCGGATAATCGTGTAGTTGGCGAATTGATGCATCCGAATCTGCGCCTCCAACCGTTCGCGTGGGATACGCTTCATGGCTTCGTCCATGCCCCAATCCCCTCCTTTGCAAACGACTTTCACGCCATTGACAGAAACCGTTAAATTGTCGGTGCCGGGGACGGTGTAGGTGATCTTGCGGATACCGGTGGAAAAACTGGTTGCGTCCGATTCAACTCCGCTCACCTCGAATGAAAGATGAACCGGATAGAGATTCTGGGGACCATAGCCATTGGGCCACCAGAGCTTGGGATTCGCCAGATGCAGCTCGGGATGCGTCGAGGGATCGAGGGTGACGACTTGCGTGGCGTTGCCCGCCACTTCCACCGGTTGCGTAAAGGCAACGTCGCCGAACGTGCCTTTGAACACTCCCTTTTGCGGTTGATCGCTGTTATTTTTCAGGGTGGCTTGGATTTTAATATCGGCGGAATCGAGTTTCGGCAGGGGTAGATCAGTCGTCACGAGCGGCTCCCGAATCAGCACCGGGCCCGAGGCCGATAAAAATACCTTTCTCCAGATACCCGTATCACGGTCACGGATGCCTGGTATCCAATCCCATCCAATCGTGCAGAGGAAGGTGGGTCCATCAATCGCCGTGATGCCGCCATTCTTGGCCATGCCATTGACGAGATTGTGCTCATGCGGATCGCCCGGATTGGGTTGTGGGGAAATGCGAACGGCCAGATCAGCCGACTTTCCCGGCGCAACCAGGGAAGTCACATCGAAAATCCCGCGGGTGAACGCCCCTTTGATCTGTCCGATGTTATGACTGTTGACCCACACATCGGCGGCATAATTGATCCCATCAAAATTAAGCCAAACGGTTTTGCCTGAGAAGGCGGCTGGGACGGTAAAAGTCGTACGGTACCACCAGTCCGTCCGGCACAGGCTCTCGGGAATCTTGTCCGGGCGGTTGTTTTCTCCATAGAGTGGTTCCGGATAAACCTTGTCGTTCACGAGGGTGGTCAGAACCGTACCCGGAACTGTCGCCTGATACCAATCCGCGGATTGGAAAGCAGGTTGCGAGATTTCATCGCCCTTGGCGGAAACCTTGGCCGCGTCCTGCATCTGCCAGTCGGAAGAAATTACCATAGGCTCCGGTAGGGCATCGGCGCGAAGGGATGGCAGGATCGCGCAATGAATTGCGGCAAGCAGCGACAGAATGATTTGTGATGAGGTGATTTTCATGTATTGGGTTCTATGTAAAAGGGCGAAGAGCTTTGTTTAAAAAATTTCGATTCCGTTGATCATGGATGGTTCCTTCATGCCGCGATTGGCGACGGGATCAATGTCTATGAGTCCGTCAGCATCTGGGATCACCCCGGTAAATTCCTTCACGACGGCCTTGTCCTTCCCGCCCGCCGCCTGATAGATGTCGAAATCCTTCAGCACCGTTTTGCCGTTGATCTTCACATCAAATATTCTTTCGCCGGGCTTGGCGCAAGTCAGTTCGGCAAAATGCAGCCGGACAGTATATCCCTTGCCGGGAGGCGCCGGTTTCATTGCAAAGATGAAGCTCGCTTTCCGGTAGCGGCAGCTTTGATAGATCGCCTCCGGTGCTGCCATCGGAACTGAGATATCAATCGCATCTTTCACTTGCAGCGAACCACCGCGACCATAGGTGTCATCATTCTTGAATGTGCCAACGTCAGGTCCGCCGCAGTTGAGATGATATTCAGCTTGGGGTGTTCCGTAGTCGATTTTCAGCTCATTTTTTGGCCAGTGGTCAACTTGCGCATTCTCGTTGAGCGCCACGGTTGCGTCAGCCGCTGATTTCGCCGTGACTCCACTGATATTCCAACCGTCCACAAGCACCAGCGGCGCTTGTCCGCCGAGTGCCTTCTTCTCCGCCTCGATGGTAATCGTTTTCTCTTCCTTGGGCGCGAATGAGAAATAATTGTCCGAATAGTAAACTGGAAGCACCCGCTTTTTATCTCCTGCGCGATGAAGCTGCAGATGCGCCATCAGCGCGACCGTCGCCGCTGGATTGCGCAGTGTCACATCGAGCAAGAATTTGTTTCCTTCGTCATGCCGCGAAACCTTTGCTTCCAGGGTCACGGGAGGAAGCTTGTCGAGGGCCATCAGGTCGTCGGGCTTCGCGGGATCAGCCCGCCAGTAAAGATTATCGGAAAGAATCTTGCCCGCGGCGTCGTGTAATTCGAGTTTGATGAAATGCACCGCCGACAGATTGGCCGGCCACGCCACCGGGCCCAGGTCGGTCGCCGCGCAAGACGCGGCTATCACGGCGATGTCGTTCTGATAAGCCGAGCTGCCGTCGAGATTATAGATGGCGATATGCGCTTTGGCTCCGGTGAGGGGAGTCGGCAGGTTATTGATGACCTGCAGCGACCATTCTTTCTCGTTGAGCATGATATGGATTGGCTCACATGCCTTGCGGGCCGCGAACAGTGAGGAATTCGGTTCGAGGTCGTAATGATAAATCTGCCAGACGAAGCTCGGCTGGGCGGGATTGCTCATCCATGTGATGGCCCCCGTCTCGGGCTTGAATAATTTGGCCAACCGTCCCTCGTACATGGCGCGAAATGCCTCGTAATTCATCATCTGCCCTTTGCGCACAAAATCGGCCATGTTCACCGCCTGGCCGTAGCGCTCATTGAGGTTGTTCAGGTAGGGGCGTCGCTCTTGCGCCCCGCGTGTCAGGTCGTGCTCGGCCCAGTCATCGTTGATGGAGTCCCAGTCCTTTTCCGGCATCATCCCTTGAATCGATTCAAGCGTTGGAATCGACACGCTTCCAGTCTCCGTCTTGAAGGCTTCGTCATCCGGAAAACCATAGAATTGCTGCGGAGTCCTCCAGCAATAGGGACCGCCCGAGCGAACCCCGCGCCCGTCCTTGGAATTCGCTTGATAGAGACGCGCCGGTTCCAATTCCGTCATGAGCGCCTTTATCGCATCATCGATCTCCTTCGGCGGATTGCCCTCGTTACGCGCGCACCAAATGGCAATGCAGGGATGATTGCGAAACCGCAACATCTTGTCCCGCACGTTGGCCATATAGTTGTCAAAGTCGGTCGGGTTGGGGGCGCCGCCGCTGGGCTCGAAAAACTCGTCCCAAACCAACATCCCATATTTGTCGCAAAGATCGTAGAAATCAGCGCTCGTGCTCTGCCCCACCCAGTTGCGAATGATTGTGTAATTGGCCAGTTGGTGCAGCTTGATTTGAGCCTCCAACCGCTCCCGGGGAATCCGCTTCAACGCTTCATCCAAACCCCAGTCTCCCCCCTTGGCGAATACCGGGACGCCGTTTACCGTTAACGCCACGTTGTTGGATGGAGGATTTGTGTAGGTGATTTTTCGGATGCCGAAGGTGATGTCCTGCGCATCGGAAACTTTTTTGTCCGTCTTAAAACTGAGATGCAGGGTATGCAGATTCGGCGCGCCAAATCCATTCGGCCACCACAATTTTGGATTCAGCACATGGAGTTGTGGAAATTGCTTCGGGTCAAACGTGACTACCTGGGAGCTATTCGCATTGATCTCGACGGGCTGATCAACGGTAACGTCATCCAAACTTCCCACCAGTTCTCCCTTCACCGGCTGG
>Ga0302320_10020391_pt1 | contig 13225 bp, 10 predicted proteins | sample Bog_T0_3_FD_202130 | JGI IMG/M metagenome (GOLD analysis project Ga0302320, IMG submission 202130) | Peat permafrost microbial communities from Stordalen Mire near Abisko, Sweden - Bog_T0_3 | ecosystem: Environmental > Terrestrial > Soil > Wetlands > Peat | place: Sweden: Abisko, Stordalen Mire...
CGCGTCGCGCGCGGACGCCCGCTGGAGCCGGCAACGCCAGCCGCGAAAGTCTGGCCGCCGACGAAGAACCGGCGACGCAGATAGACGGGGTCGCACCGCGATGCGGGCACGAACTCATAGGCCAAGGCTCCCGGCGCCCATCCGAAGCGGCGGCCGTCTTGCTGCATTCGGCACAACAGATCGTAATCTTCGCCGCCGCCGTGCCCAAAGGCGAGGTCGAACGGCGCGGGGTCCATCGGTAGCGCAGCGCGCCTAAAAATCGAGTTGTTCGTTCCCAACGAGAAGTCATGAGACTGACGCGGGCCCATCGCAAACAACTCGCGACCCGCCGGGAAGTCGAAGCGGCGTGAAAACACCTGCCGCGCGGCGGCTGTCGCAAGCTCCGGGATTTCGAACCGCGCCTCATAGGCGCCGAAATAGACGTCGTAGGGATAGGCCCTGATCGCCTCGGCCACCGCGCCCAGCCAACCCAAACCGATTTCGTTGTCGTCGTCGAGAAACGCGACATAGTCGGAGACGTGCGCCTTGACGCCCGCGTTGCGAGCGACGGCGATATTGGCGGGGTGGGCCGGGACCCATCGCATGTCGAACGAACTTTCGCGGCTGAAGCGCTCGACTACACCGGCCGCCGTGCCCTCATCGCTGTTATCGACCACCGTCACGCGAACGCGTAACGTGTCTGGACATTGTTGACGCGAGAGACTCGCCAGCGTCTTGGCGAGTAGGGGCTCTCGGTGAAACGTGCAGATGACGAGGTTCAATTCAATAGGACTTCCGCGTTGGGTCTCGGCAAGCGCTGCTTGGTTTGGCTTCACTGATGTATCCTGGCCGTTTGTGAAAGTGAGGGGCGCCGGGCTCGCGACACCAGGAAAAGCGACAGGCAGGCGAAGTTGGCGAATGCCAGGCCACGCATGAACAATGTCGCCTCGGTGAGATTGTGCAGAAGTTGCAGCAACAGCAAAACGGCAAATGCGCCGATCGCGGCGCGATTTTGACGCGTGTCCGCGCTGCAAATCGCGTGAAATCCGCCGACAACCGCGCCCTTGACCGTCGTCAGCGCAGCGACGAGGGTCGCGGGAAGACCCAGCTCCAGCCACAACTCCAGATAACCGTTGTGCGCCTGATTGATAACGCCGACGCCTGTCGAGGCGAGCCAGGTTCCGGTTTCGACTCGCAGAGTTGGATCGTTGCCGAAGCCCACGTCCCAAAATGCGCCGTAGCCGTGACCCCACCAATAGCGCTTTTGCGACTCGCTCAGCGCGAAAGCCCAGAGTTGATCGCGGCCCGTGAACGAGGTGTCGGCGACTACCGAGGTGAGCCCCGCATTGAAGTCGAAATCAACAGCGGCGAACAAGACCAGAATCAGCGCGAGCGCCAATAACCCCAGTGACACCGCCGCGAGAATGAATCGGGGACCGTAGCGTTCGGCAAGCGCGAAAAACCCCATCAGCATCAGGCCGAGGCCGGTCAGATTGATCGACGTCTTGGAGCGGGTCAGAAACAGGAAGACTATGATAGGAAATAGTCCAATCAGGCCTTTGCACGCGGACTGCGCGCTTTCGGCCCCCAAAATCCAGGCCGCGCCGACGATCGCCGCGATCATTGCGACGATTCCGGCGACGTTCTTCTGCGCGTAGAGGCCTTTGACGCCGATATCGGTGATGGCTCGGGAGGGGACGATCCCCGTGGCTAAGAGATTGAGGATGACGACCGTCGTCAAGACCGCAAAGAGGATCGTATGAAGGCGACGCAGATCGGGGGCGCCTACGGCGAGCCCCAAACCGATGGTGGTCAAGAAAGACAGCAAGAGAGCGCGCCGCAGCGTCAGGTCGGGAAAGTCCGACCAGAGGGCGCTGAGGAGCGCGAAACCGACGATGATGCTTTGCCCCGAATTGGCGAGCAGATAAGCGAGCGCCACGCTCCGTTCGCGCACGATGACGAACAGCGCCAGCGCGAACAAGACCATCACCGCAAGGCGGTCGATGGGGCTGCCGTCGACGCGTTCGCCTACGGAGGTGTCCGCGAGGGGATGCGTGCCGACAAAGGTGTAAATCAGGAATCCGAGGAGCAGCGCCGTATAAGCGCGCGCGCGTATCGGCGAGATCGCGACGGCGCCTCGTGAGGCGGTTGAGGGCGCCGGTAGAGATATGACCGATTTCATTTCGCTCCGTCGGGGATCGCTCGGATTTGCGCGAGCGCGTCGGCGCCGATGCCCACGCCAGTCTACGATGGAAGTGGTAAACGGCGCCTTGCAGGAAACATCGCCAGCGCCCCCCCAGTGATAGCAAACGTTCGCGCGGGCCTCGGGCAAGTCACGCGGAGGCCCTTCGGCGAAGCGCGACATTCACGCGAAGCAGCGGGGCCGCGATGATTTCGAACGCTGGGCGCGCAAAGGCGGCCATCAGCAACGCATAAGCCACGATGCCGGCGCCAATCAGGATCGCCAGACGCGCGAAAGTGGGCCCCCCTGGCAACCAGGCGTCCAGCGTCGCCACGATCAATCCCATGGCGGCCGAAAGCCGCCATGCGGGCAGCAGGGCCGCCATTCGCGCGCGCCGCGGCCATTCCCATCCGCCGGCGGAAATGCCAATGGCGAGCGCCGCACGCACGCCGTCGCCGGCAACACGCGAAAGGCCGACGCTGACCGGTCCGAGCGCCGCAGCGCCAACCAGCACCACGACCGTGGCGGCAAAGCTGACGAGAAACGAGAGAAGATTCAGCTCCGGCCGGCCCTTTGCCGAAAGGGCGGTGAATATCAGTCCGGAGGGCGCCGAAATGGCCCCCGCCAGTGACAGCCAGATCGTCACGACCACGGCGCCATGCCAGCCCGGGCCCGCCACGATGGGGAGCAGCACGGGCGCGACTGCGGCGAGCCCGACAAAGACGGGCGTCACGGCGAAGGCCGAATGCGTGATCACGTGATCGCACATCTGGCGCAATCGCGCCGGCTCGCGGCTGGCTCGCGCGAAGAACGAGAAGGCGAGATTGTGCCCTGTCGCCGTGATGGCGCTGCGAATTGGCTCGATCAGGCGCATGGCCATGTTCACCTGACCAAGTTCCAGAACTCCGAACAGCGCCTGTACCAAGTTGTTGAAGACGAGATAGGTGACACTGTCCGTCAATCGAGCCAGAAACGAAATGCTGGCGTAGCGGGAAAGCTCGCTCAACTGCGCGGGCAACCACCGTGGAAAAATGAGAAACCCGATCCGCCATTGAAGGATGAAGGCGCGGGCGATCACAGTCAGGACGCGCTGCGCGATCAGCGCCCAGAGACCATAGCCAAAGCCTGCGATCAACAGCGACAGGCCGACGCCGATCACATGACCGGCCAAAGTGGCATAAGCGAGTTCGTTGAAGCGCCGTCGGCGGCGCGCCAGTGCGGCTACGATGTCGGAATGTCCGCTGAAGAAGATCGACACCATCGCGGCCGGCAGCAGAATGCGTATTTCCGCGGCGTCATACAGTCGGGCCAAGGGCGCGGCCGCGACCAGGGCGCCAGCGAAAAGAGCGGCGCCGACCAACCAGGACGCGGCGAGCGCGGCGCTGATATGACGGCTGCGTAAGCGCGGCAATTGCGTCAGCGCTTCCTCGAACGGCGCGCCGACGAAGACGGACGCGACGGCGACGATGGTCAGCACGAGCGCGGCGACGCCAAAATCCCGAGGTGACGACACGCGCGAGAGTACGATCGTGCTGCCGCTCAGCAGGAGCAGGCGACCGGCCGCGTCGATCCCGGCCCAACTGATCCAGCCCAGCAGGCGAGGCGCGCGGGCCCCTGTCAGCCGCTTCATCAATCTCATGTCCTTTCCAAGCGAGGTAACGCGCGCCGAGCGTTCACGGCCGGCAAATGCCTATGCAAAGCGGCGCCGAGATTTCGATGAACGCGAGGCGACGTCATCCTCGATGATGGCTTCCGCTTCGGGAATTCCACGCCGACCCGCCGCACCGGATTTCAACAGCGCCCCCATTGTCACCCCGGCTATCGTCAAAAGGATCGCGACCACGAATCCTACCGCGGCCCAAACCAATATTTTCAGTCGCTTCCCCTGCACGAGCGGCGCGCGCGCCACCGAAACGATGCGAAGATTGCCGGAGTCGAGCCGGCCGAACTCGCTGGCTTCGCGCGAGCGTGTTTCGAAGGAGTCGAGCAGCTTCCGGTTGGCGTCGACTTCCTGTTGTAGCGTGCCGAGTTGAATCTCCGCCTGCCGCGCGTTTTCCACTTGCTTCGAAAGGGTGGCGACCGTGGCTTCCAGGTTGGCGTCCTCATTGGTCGCGCGCGTAAGGTCGGAAACCGCGGCGGCTCGAATGGCGGTGAGTTCGACCGCAAGCCCCTTTTCGATCTCGGCCAGCCGGCTGCGCGCTTCCTGCAGGGCGGGATTCTTGGCGCCGAGCCGCCCCGCAAGCGCCGCCACTTCGACGCTCGCCGCATCGCGCCGTTCGGTCAGCACGGCCAGATTGCGTGTATCGGCGTCCGGTCCGAAAGCGCTGAGCGCGCTCGCCCAGGAGGGCGCGTTCTCGAGTTGCTTGACACGCGCGCGAGCGTGGTCGAGCCGACTACGGGACTCCGCGAGCGCGGCGCTGGCGGCCGCGAGTTGTTGTTCGACCAACAATTTGTCGCCAATCCGAACGAGTTTGTAATCGCGACGGTAGGCTTCCGATCGGTCTTCGGAATCATGCAGAGCTTTTCGCAGGCTCTCGAGTCGTCCGGCCAGACTGGTTGTGAGAGCGTTGGCGGTCGCCGTCCGTGTCGCTGCGTCCTCCTCGAGGTAGGCCGTCACCAGATTACGTGCGAGCCGCGCCGCCAGTTCCGGACTGCTCTCGGTGGCCGTCACATCGACGACGTAGCTCCGCTCGGCTCGGCTCACCGCCAGCCCGCGAAACAGGATTTGCAAGGCCTTGGCATAATCCCCGCCGGGCCCTGTGGGACAGAACAGCTCAAAAGCGAATTCGGTTGCGTCCTCGATTGCCCCGGCCTGCGCGCGCTTCCCTTCGTCGGCGGCGCATTCACGGTCCACCACACGCGAAAGCACGCGCTCGGATCGAAGCACCTCCATTTGGCTCTCGACAGCGGCGATGGCGGCATTGGGATCTGTATTTGTAACTGTCAAATCGTCGGAAAAAATTTTTACGCCATGAGGGTCGAAGAGCAATTGCTCGGTTGCAACATAGCTGGACGGCAGGAGAACCTTGAGTCCCGCGCCCAAACATGCGCCCGCGACGCCGGCGCAGAGGATCGCCCAGCGCCAACGTCGGGCGGTCAGCGCCAGCGAGGCGAACGCTGAAGGCCACGGGCCGTCCACGCCCTGGAACGCGCGGCTCAATCGATTTATTTCCGCCGCGTAACTCATCGCGCAATGATCGCTCCACGCTCAACTCCGCTACGGAATGCACTGGTAAAGTAAAGATAAACTGTCAAATTGGCGCAAGCGCGCGGTTACGGTTAGCATTTCGTAAATTTTGGCGGCGCCGCGGTCGGCGCCTATGGCATTCGACGCCCGACTTGGCGGCAAGGACGCGATAGCGGGCGCTTCGAGATCGTCAATTTTGAAAGGTCACTGTCCCCATCCCGACGCATTTCGCGCTCCGCGTCGCGACGGCGACCTGGGCGCCGCCGGTTTGAATTCAAGCCCATGCTGTTGTAACGATAGATTAATGTTACTAGCAACTTCGAAAGTAACATACGTTTTTCGGCGCCCGGTAATCATGACTTTACTGCCTTAAGGGATCGGCGTCATAGAGGATTTGTTCAGGCTGTTGCTTAAGTTACCCTTCAGCTGACCTTCCTAGTGTCGGAGCGGAAGCCGACAAATTTGGGGCCGTGCGCCCCAGGTCGATGGGTGGGGTCTATGCTGAACTTTGCGGAAGTTATCGATTCTGGATCGCAGGCGGGTCGCGTCGACTCGACCCTCGCGACCGAATCGGGCAAATACCTCAACCAAGGCGAACAGGCGTGCGGCGCGATGAACGGTGGTAAGTCGCCGGGGCTCGCCGCTAAAATCGCGTCGTCGCGAAGCGCCTTCGGCTTCGTCGCCGCGGCGGCCGATGGGTTCGCGATCCTCCTGGCTACGACCGGCGCGGCCGTCGCCTATAATTACACTGTCTACGGATGGAGCGCGCTCAGCGAGTCCACCCTGAGGTTGTGCTTGTTCGTAGCCTTCACCTTCGTCGTCGCCAACGTCGCCCGCCGAAACTATTCGGTGTCCAACTATTTGGAGCTTGCGGGCCATGCGCAACAGACCGCGGCGTTCTGGAACGTGGCGTTCCTGCTTGCGGCCTTTCTCGACTTCCTCGACCGCGCCGACACCTCTCGCGGCGCATTCATTTCCTTCTATTTCATGGGTCTGGCGGCTCTCTACGCTTCACGCGCGCTCGTGGTGCGGGCGGTGCGCAATCGCGCTCGCGGAGGTCGGTTGCAGGCGGCCCGAATCATGGTCGTCGGCTTGGCGCCCGAAATCGACAAACTCATGCGCAGCGACGTTCTCAAGACTTCAGGCAAGGAGATCGTCGAAACCTGCATACTGGCGGGCGATCGAAGCGCCCTGGAGCATGATCTAGCCCGCGCCACCCGCTCGGCTCGCCGACAATCCGTGGATGAAATCCTCATTGTGGCGCCGCTGGCGCGAGCCGACGTCATCGAGCTTTGCGTCAACGCATTTCTCGAGGCGCCGGCCACCATCAATGTTCACTTGGAGTCGGGCAGCGGACTGGCGCGTTTCGCCGGCGCGCGCGTGGGCGTAATGGGCGCGCAGGCATGTCTGCGGTTGCCCGGTCACTCCATGAGTTCCGCGGACCTCGCTCTCAAGCGGGCTTGCGACATCGTCTTTGCGCTCATTGCGCTGGCGCTTTTCCTTCCGATCATGCTCGCCGCCGCGCTCGCCATCAAACTGGACAGCGCAGGCCCTGTTTTCTTCACGCAGACGCGTCACGGCTTCAACAAGCGACCGTTCGCCATCCTCAAGTTCCGTACGATGACCGCGATGGAAAATGGTCGTCAGATCCAACAAGCGACGCAGCGCGACTTCCGCGTCACGAGGACGGGACGCTTCATGCGCAGGTTCAACATCGACGAATTGCCGCAACTCGTGAATGTCTTGCGCGGGGAAATGTCCCTGGTGGGTCCGCGCCCTCACGCCATCGCGCACGACCACCAATTCGCGCAGGATATCGCGATCTATTCCCGTCGCCACAACATCAAGCCGGGCATCACGGGATGGGCGCAAGTAAATGGATTTCGTGGACCCACGGATACGGCCGAAAAGATCGTGCGCCGCGTCAAATATGATCTGCACTATATCGACAATTGGTCGCTCATGCTGGACCTATGGATCCTCGTGCTGACATTGTTCTCGCGCAAGGCCTATTCCAACGCCTTTTGAGCGTTTGATCGCCAACGATCGGCCGCGCGGCATGGTCTTCAGGCGCGGTGGCCAGAGCTGGATCGGAATCCAAGGGAGCGACCGTTCCTCGCATGGCGAGGGACCAACGCCCCATAGGCGCCAGTTTGAGCCGGCGGCGATCTCTCCGAACAACATCCAGCCACTCCAACGACCTCGCGCTGAGGCGCCCGCGCTTGCGCAGGGCCTCGTCTTTCGACATCCTGAGCTTTTCTAAGCACACGCTGCGGGGACAGGCCGCAACACGGGAACAGGGGGGCGCGAGCCGGTTCCGGCGGAGGCCATAGCGGCGCTCCGCAAATGCCGTGGGTCGGCTGCGGACGCTCTCAGGAGACCAAGCCGGCTCCGTAGAGCGTTGGGCGGAAACTCCGCAGCCACAGCACCTTGCCGAGCCCGCCAAACGCGGCCGCCTGGGCGCGCCTCGAGCGATTGGGATCGATGGCCCGCAGCGCGAGCGCGGCAAGACCCGCGACGACGAATTGCGCGACCCCGATGGTCATCCAGCCCACGATCACGTCCCAGCGCCGCGACGAGGACATATGCCGGACGAAGACGCGAATTTGACCGCTCGCGAACTTGCGCTTGCACACATAGGCCCAATTGAGCCGGCGCGGCGGCGCCCATTCGACGACGCTCGCCTCGGCCGCCCAGGCGAAGCGGCGGCCGCGCTGCTTGAGTCGCAGAATGAGAAGACTGTCCTCGCCCCCGGATTCATTGAGATCGACATCGAAAGGAAAGGACTCACGCAAGCAGCGCGCCCGGTCGAACATCGAATTGTTGGTGCCGAGATAGGCGTAGAGCGACGTTATGTCGGCGCCGTCCGGTCTTTCGAGTTGACGCGAGAAATATGCGGAGAATTCTCCGATCGCCCTGCCGCCCTCGGCGCGTCCCTCGATCGGCCCGAACACGGCGTCCGCGCCGCTGCGGCGCGCGACCGTTATCAGGCTGGCGAGCCAATGCGGCGAGGCTTCCTCGTCGTCGTCGAGAAAGGCGATCCATCTGCCGCTGGCCCCATCCACGCCTGCGTTTCGTGCGTTGGCGACACCCGGTCGAGGTTCATGCACCAGGCGGATGGGGCCCTCGAGAGTCGCGACCGGCGCCCGCGCGGAACCTTGGCGCGAATTGTCGACTACGATGATTTCGAGCGCCACATCCTCGAGGCCCTGCTGGGAAAGGACGCTGGCGAGCGCCCGCTTCAGACATTCCGGTCGATCGAGCGTAGGGATGACGACGGACACGATGTCCATTGTTCTCGGGTTCCTTTACGATGTTCCCAAGGGCAAACGAACGGGTCGCCTGAGATTTGCCTGCAGTTGTGACAGCTTACAAGTAAACGTCGCGCTAAAGGCGCGCCGGGATGTGGGCGTTTTCGGGGAGCAAAGTCTCCGCGCAGCGACCCCTCGCGGGGAGGGAAACCAGCGACGTTTACCCGCATCCCAGGGGCCGAAAAATCAATTGGAAACCGTAAGTTCAGGGATCCGCGCCCGCGATCTCGACGCGCTTCCGCCCCTGCCCCGCTTACGGGACCCGCGAACGCCCGCGTTCGACAAGGGGCGCGTTAAGCGCCGAATGAGGGCCGGTTCTCAACAGCTTACACTTCCAGCCAACTCCCCCCGCAGGCCCCGGCAGGGGGCGAAAATCGCCGTCGCGAGCCGCCGGCGAAGGCCCTCTGGCTTTGGACGGGAACCCCCGTTCCTGCCGGTCGTCCCTACGGGATGCGCGGCTTTTTAACTGATAATTGAGGCGAGTTGCCTAACGTCAACTCTGCCGCATGTTAGTGGCGCGTGGAGTTGCTGCATGAGTTCGCTCGAGTTCAATTCATCAATCCACGGCTACACCGCGACCCAGTTGCGCGTGAATATCGCCACCATTCGCGACGCCTTGCGCGTCATCGCCGACCGCGCCAAAGCGGGGCAAGGCTACACGCTTTTTACCGCCAATCTCGACCACCTCGCCAAACTGCGCACCGACCGTCGATTCAACGAGGCTTATCATCGCGCCGATTTCGTCACGGCCGACGGATGGCCAATCGTCTGGGGCCTCAAGCAAGACGGTCATGAATTGCAGCGCACCACCGGCGCCGACCTGTTGGAGCCGGTTTGTCGACAGGCCGCCGAGCAGGGCGCGCCCGTCTACTTCGTCGGCCCTGGCGCCGAGTCGCAGGTGATCGCCTTGGAGACGCTCGCCCGGCGGCTGCCCGATCTGATTGTCGCGGGAAAAGAGGCGCCGCGATTTGCGCATCGCCTCGATGACGGCGCCGTTCAAGCGATGGCGCGACGGATCAATGAATCCGGCGCCCGAATCTGCATCGTCTCGCTCGGCGCGCCCAAGCAGGAACTCCTGGCGGATATGTTGCGCGCGTATTGTCCAGGCGTTGGCTTTCTCTGTTTCGGCGCCGCGCTCGATTTCGTTTCCGGGCACGTCGTGCGCGCGCCGGGTTGGCTGCGCCAGATCGGATTGGAATGGGGCTGGCGACTTGCCAGCGCGCCCCGACGTATGGCGGGCCGCTACGCGCTATGCGCATTTTTGTTACTGCCCCTGGCGCTACCCACGCTGTTCCGGTCCTCGCCGCGCTTTCGGTCGTTTCGATCGACCGCGCGCCAACCGTCGTCGACCTAGGCGCTTTCCCCTCTCAAACGGCGCTAACTCGTATGCAAATGAAGCTGTCTCGGACATGCCAACGGCTTGCGCCATTCGCGCTGCTTTCATTGCTGACCCTCGCGGGATGCGATGACGCCTCCAGCCTTCTGGAGAATTCCGCGCCACGAACCGAGCCGTCACTTGCGTCGTCGGCGACCGCGGTTCGTCTTCACGTCGGCGACAAGATCAAAGTCGTAATCATCGGCGACGACAAGATATCAGGCGAATACGAGATCGATCAATCCGGAGAAATCTCGGTTCCTGCGGCTGGCGCCCTGCGCGCGGCGGGGCGGACCAAGAACGAGTTGGAGTCCGAGATCGCACGCAAGCTGACGGACCAGCAATATTTGCGCAATCCGATGGTCACGGTGGACGTATCGATGTTTCGTCCCTTCTATGTGTTGGGCGAAGTCGAAAAGCCCGGCGAATATCCCTATCACACCGGCCTCAACATTCTCAGCGCCATGGCGGTGGCTGGCGGCGAAACCTATCGGGGCAACGAATCGCACGCGCTGATTCAACGCGCCGGCGAACCAGATTTCCACGAATATTCATTGTCTCCCAACGTGCCGATCTATCCAGGCGACCTCATCAAGGTTCCTGAGCGCTATTTTTAGATGTGGTTCGCGAGGGGGACGAGGAAATTGGTGGAACGGGTCGCGACGAAGTCCAGGGCTGGCGGTCGGCATTTCGCGCGCGCGGTGATTTGGTTGCTGCTGGCCCCGAGCGGCGCATTTCTCTCCGGTCTGGCGCGCGCGCAAACAGCGCCGCCCGCTCCGGCTGCGGCGGGACCCGATCAACCCTCCTACCTGACGCCGGCGCCGCTACGGACGTCCAATCCGTTGCTGACTCGAAGCCGAGACTACACGGGGGTATCGGTCTCCGATTGGATCATTTACCCGGAATTCGAGGCGGCCGGGGTTTACAACGACAATCTCACTCAGGCTCAGTCGGGCCGCATCGGCGCGTCCGGCGCTCGATTGCAACCTGACGTCTATGGTGTGCGCGACTCCGGCATTTCCAAAACGATCATCTATGGGAGCGCCGATGCGCATCTATACCCCAGCCAACCCCGTGACGATACTTACGACGGGAGGATGGCGATCTCTCAGGCCTGGGAGCTTCAGCCCGATCTCACCGTCAAGGGGGGAGTTGAATATGATCGATTGAGCTATCTCACTGAGGGCGGCCTGATCGAGACGCCGGACGGCACGGCCGCGACGCTCGCCGCGCCGCAGGAATATCAACAGTTGCTGAGTTCGGCGGCCGTACAAAAGGCGCTCGGGCGATATTTTCTTGGCGTCTCGATCAACGAGGCCCAGACGACATACGATTCTCTTTCCACCTCGCAGGGTTCCTTTTCGCAGGGCTATCGCGACAGTTCGGTCACCACTTTGACGGAACGCGGGGGATATTGGATTTCGCCGATGCTCTATGGCTACGCTGAAACGGCTGAGAACTGGCGGCAATACGTCAATGATCCTTTCACTTCGCACGGATATCGCGCCCTGGCCGGTCTCGGGTCGGACCGTATCGGTTTGTTTCGCGGAGAGGTCTATGGCGGCTACCAGGCGCAATATTACGACGCTTCCCCTATCGGCACGGCGGTGAGCCCGGTATTGGGCGGAAAATTGTTTTGGTACCCGACGCGCGCCTTGACGCTATCGAGTTCGATTGGCGAAGCCTTCAGCGATTCGAGCAACCCGACCCCAACCAATCCACGCGGCGACCCCGCGCATGTCACTTCCGCTCAGTTGAACGCCAACTATCAACTCGATCGCCGATGGTCGGCGCAGGGGTTCGCACGGTTCGACGTCTCGCAATACCTGGGTGTCGACCGAATTGACGAGACGTGGACGGCCGAGCTTGGCGCCAAGCGGGAAATCGCGCGCAATTTCAATATCATACTCGACTATACGTACATCCGGGTCCATTCGAACGCCCTGGGCGCCAGTTATTCCAACAATATCGTGAGCTTGGGCGGGCTCTACAAGTTCTGACCAGAGAGTTGTGATCCCAACGCGGCATCGAAGTCCGCGGCGCGCTGCGTGGTTCTCGTGAAAACACGCGCGCGCTCGACGAGCGTCATGGGTATCGTCGATTGAATGACACAGGCTATCTGCTCGGGCTGGAGTGCGCCGACGAAGGCGTCCTCCTCCTCGGCCTTGGCTATGCTGCCCGTCCACAGCGCATGGCAAAGCGAGCGGGGTTCGACGAAAACGCCCGCGGCGTCCGGCCCGAGCACGCGTTCGACGAACATTCCGTAGAGCACGTATTCGGCAAATGCCGGCGTTCGCGCCAGCGCGGCTTGCCAATCGTGACCCATCGTGGCCTCGATCCGGGCGACCATGCTTTCGGTGACCGATCGGCGCCAGACGACGAACTGATCGATATAATCGGCGCTATAATAATGGCCCGGCGGCAATCCGAGCAATCGAGCGGCGGCAATGTACCAGGGTCTGTGGGACTCCAGCCCGACGACGGCCGGATCGGCATGGAATCGGACCTTTCCATTGCGGATCAGATGAGCGGCCGTGAGCGGCCTGATGATGACGTTGTCGCTGTCGAGATGTGCGACGATATCGGTCCTGGCTTGCAGCGTCGCTGAGATCTTCATGATTTGTTGCGCGATCCAACCACGAACCGGCAGGCTCACAGGTGTGATGTAAACGTTGCGGCGAGGCAGTCGAAGCCGCGCACGCCATTTCGGGCTGGGGAGCGGCGCCTTCCAGAACCAGCGGGGTAGAAGGTCCTCCTGCGCCAGGATCGCTCTGCGCCCCGTAGTGAGAGGGGCGAACAGCGGAATGTCGCGCGCCGGCACGTAAAGGCTGTGACTGATTTCCTCCGGAACGAAACGATCGATGCTTCGACAAAGCAGACGACAGATCTCGAGGTCGCCGCTGAACGAGCAGGTTATCAAACTCGCAATCGTTGAAGTCATTGTCTCCACCCGATCGTAGGGGGGCGTTTTGCGTCATCGCGCATGATGTCCATCGCGGGACGGTCGCGACGGGCATTCAACAGCTTGTGCCGAATGGCCGGAAAGCGCGATACAAGCAAGCCAGCGCTGCGGGCCATGGTCACGAGGCTCCCGTTTCCTTCATTCGTCGACGATGCGCGTGCAACAATCAGATGGGGCGACGATCGAGTGGGTCGCGCCCCTGAGCCTTCGTCGAACTCCAGCCGGCGGC
>Ga0302320_10020392_pt1 | contig 13224 bp, 9 predicted proteins | sample Bog_T0_3_FD_202130 | JGI IMG/M metagenome (GOLD analysis project Ga0302320, IMG submission 202130) | Peat permafrost microbial communities from Stordalen Mire near Abisko, Sweden - Bog_T0_3 | ecosystem: Environmental > Terrestrial > Soil > Wetlands > Peat | place: Sweden: Abisko, Stordalen Mire...
AGGCAGGGCGTCGCGAGCTCAAGACCCCGGGCCCGAGGCGCGCGACCCAACAACGCGCATTGCTCGCGTGGCTCGACGAGCGGCCGAGCGCCGCCGCCGATGAAATCCGCCGCACATTCAAGCCGGGCCAGCTGCGCGCGCTCGCCGCCCGCGGCTGGGCCGAAGCACGACGCGACGCGCCGGCAACGACGCGCGGCGCCGCCATGCAGGCGCTGCCGAGCACAGTCGAACTCAACCCGCACCAAGCGGCCTGCGTCGCCGGCGTGCTCGCGACCTTGTCGCGGTTCGCGGCGCACCTCCTCTACGGGGTCACCGGCAGCGGCAAGACCGAAGTGTATTTACGCATCATTGCCGAGGCGATCGCCGGCGGTGCACAGGCACTCGTGTTGGTGCCGGAAATCGCATTGACCCCACAGCTGGTCGAGCGCTTTCGCAGCCGCTTCACGGCGGGTGTGGTGGCGATGCATTCCGGCCTCACCGGCAAAGAACGGCGCGACGCCTGGCGCGCCGCGCACAGCGGCCAGGCGCGCATCGTCATCGGCACGCGTTCCGCGGTGTTCACCTCGCTGCCGTCGCTCGCCCTGATCGTGGTCGATGAGGAGCACGACGCGTCGTACAAGCAGCATGAGGGTTTTCGCTACTCGGCGCGCGATCTTGCGGTGATGCGGGCGCAGCGCGCCGGCGTGCCCATCGTGTTGGGTTCGGCTACTCCGTCGCTCGAAACCTTGGAAAATGCGGCCTCCGGACGCTACCTCAAACATCTGTTGCCGCAACGCCCGGGCGCGGTGCTGGCACCGCGCATGTCGCTGCTTGACCTGCGCAAACATGCCGGCGACCAGGGCCTGTCGACGCCCGCGATGCTGGCCATGGCGCAGCACTTGAAGGCGGGCGGCCAGGTCATCGTGTTCTTGAATCGCCGCGGCTACGCGCCCAGCCTGTTTTGCAACAGCTGCGGCTGGGTGGCGAGCTGCGCGCATTGCGACGCGCGCATGACGCTGCACCGCCGCGCCCAGCAGCTGCGCTGCCATCACTGCGGCGCCCATGAGCCCGTGCCCTTGATTTGTGGCAGCTGCGGTGCGGCTCTGCATCCGGTCGGCCAGGGGACGGAGCGGGTCGAGGAAACGCTGACGCGGCTGTTCCCGGAGGCGCCGCTGGCGCGATTGGATCGCGACACGGCCGCGGCGCGCGGCGCCGTGCAAACCGTGCTCGACCGCGTGCACAGCGGCGCGGCGCGGATTCTGGTCGGCACGCAGATGCTCACCAAGGGTCATCATTTTCCCGACGTCAGTTTGGTGGTGATCTTGGATGCCGATCAGGGCTTGTTTGCGAGCGACTTTCGCGCCACCGAACGGCTGGCGCAAACCATCACCCAGGTGGCCGGCCGCGCCGGCCGCGGCAGCAAACCGGGCGAGGTGTTGATTCAAACGGAGTTTCCCGAGCATCCGCTGTTGCAGCGGCTGCTGACGGAGGGCTATGACGGATTCGCCCAGGGCGCTCTGCAGGAGCGCCGCGATGCCGGATGGCCGCCGTACTCGAGACTCGCCATGCTGCGCGCGGAGGCGAAGAATCTTGCCGGGTTGGAGGCGTTTCTGCAGGCGGCTGCCGACGCTGCCGGCGCGTTGCCGCAGGCGGACGTCAAAGTACTGGGTCCCGCCAGCGCCTTGATCGCCCGCAGAGCGGATCACTTCCGCGCCCATCTGCTGATCGAGACCGCGGCGCGCTCCACCTTGCAGCGTTTTCTCGGCGACTGGCTGCCGCGCGTGGAGGGCCTTACCGGTCCTTCGGGCCTGCGTTGGTCGATCGACGTCGATCCGCTCGAAGTCGATTGAGATAAACTGCCGGCCCTTTTGTCTGCACGGGATCTGCCTTGAAGACCTTGCTCGAAGATCTGCTGCGCCAAGCGCTCAGCGCCCTGCCGGAAGAAGTCGTGCCGACCGATGCGCGCGGCGTGGGCGTGGAGGTTGAAGCCACCCGCGACGCGCAGCACGGCGATTTCGCCAGCAACCTCGCGATGCGGCTCGCCAAGGCGACGCGCCAGAATCCGCGCAAATTGGCCGAGTCGCTGCGCGCCGCGCTGCCCGCGAGCCCCGCCGTCGCCAAGGTCGAGATCGCCGGCGCCGGCTTCATCAATTTTTTTCTGGCGAAAGCTGCGTATCACGCCGAGATCGCCAAGGTGCTGGCCGAGGCCGGGCAATACGGCCGCTCCAAGGAGGGTGCCGGCCGCCGGGTTCAGGTGGAATTCGTTTCCGCGAACCCGACCGGGCCGCTGCACGTGGGTCATGGCCGCCATGCGGCCTTCGGCGCGAGCGTCGCCAACCTGCTCGAGGCCGTGGGCTATCGCGTTGCACGCGAGTACTACATCAACGACGCCGGGCGCCAAATGGAAATTCTGGCGCTGAGCACCTGGCTGCGCTACCTCGAACGCTGCGGCGAGCAATTTCAGTTTCCGGCCAACGGCTATCGCGGCGACTACATCGCAGCGATCGGCGCTCAGCTGCAGGGGGCGGAGGGCGACAACTTGAGGCGCAGCGCCGCCGAAGTGTTCCGCGACTTGCCGCTGGATGCGCCCGACGGCGGCGACAAGGATGTTTATATCGACGCGCTGATCGTACGTGCGCGCATGCTGATCGGCGATGCCGCCTTTCGCCGCGTGCTCGATCTCGCACTGTCGGGAATTCTCGGCGACATCCGCGAGGACCTGCAGGAATTCGGCGTCACCTTCGACTGCTGGTTTTCGGAGCGCTCCTTGAGCGACGACGGTTCGGTCGATCGCGCGCTGGCAGCACTCGAGAAGTCCGGCCGCGCCTACGTCAAGGACGGCGCCCTGTGGTTCAAGAGTACCGACTACGGCGATGAGAAGGACCGCGTGATGGTGCGCGACAACGGCGTGAAGACCTATTTTGCGTCCGACATCGCCTATGTGTTCAACAAGCTCGAACGCGGCTTCGATCATCTGCTCTATATCTGGGGCGCTGACCATCACGGCTACATCACGCGGCTGCGCGCCGGCTTGACCGCGCTCGGCGGCCCCGCGGAATCCTTCGAAGTGCGCCTGGTGCAGTTCGTATCGCTGTTCCGCGGCGGCGAAAAAGCCCAGATGTCGACGCGCTCGGGCGAGTTCGTCACCTTGCGTGCGCTGCGCGAGGAAGTCGGCAACGACGCCGCGCGGCTGTTCTATGTCATGCGCAGCAACGATCAGCACCTCGACTTCGACTTGGAACTCGCCACCCGCCGCAGCAACGACAATCCCGTGTACTACATCCAGTACGCCCACGCGCGCGTCGCCAGCCTGATGCGGCAGATGCAGGAGCGCGGCCTCGCGCACGATCGGGCCGATGGCATCGCCAATTTGGGCGCATTGGTCGAGCCGCAGGAACTTGAGCTGATCAAGCGCGTCAGCGCTTTTCCGCAAATCGTCCGGCAGTGCGCCGAGCTGCGCGCGCCGCATACCATGGTGCACTACCTGCGCGACCTGGCGAACGATTTTCATACCAATTACAGCGCGCACCAGTTCATCGTCGAGGCGCAAGGACTGCGTAACGCACGCGTCTGCCTCGCCTTGGCGACGCAAACCGTCATCCGCAACGGCTTGCAGTTGCTGGGTGTGTCGGCGCCGGACACGATGTAGCGGACGATCCCGTGGCGCGCGACTACAAACAGAAACGCGGCAAGAAGACCGGTTTCTCCGGCTGGTCGGGGCTGCTGTCGGGGTTGGCGGTGGGCCTCGCCATCGCCGGCATCGTGTACATCAAGGATCATCGTCCGGATGCGCCGATCGCACGAACCGGCAAGGTCGATAAAAAGAAGTCCCGCGGCAGCGAACTTCCCGACGCCGAATCGGCCGATGCCGGACCCGAGGAGCCGGCGAAAACCTACGACTTTTACGACCAGCTGCCAAAATTCGAGGTCGTGGTTCCAGAGAAGGACAAAGAGGTTCGGCCGGATACCAAATCGGTTCCCGAAACCCGTCGCGGTACCTATGTGCTGCAGGCCGGTTCATACAAGAACTACGCGGATGCGGATCGGGTGCGCGCGCAGCTGGCGCTGCAGGGGGTGGAATCGAAGGTGCAGAAGGTGTCCGTCGACAACGATACTTGGCACCGCATCCGCATCGGTCCCATTTCCAAGCTCGATGAGCTCAACCGGCTACGCCGGATCCTGCGTAAAGCCGATGTCGACGTGCTGGTGATCCGGGTCGGCGACTAATCTTGCAGGATCGCGATCAATCGTCGCCTAATTGGCGAAAATCCACACCTAATGCCCGCAATTTGCGGTACAGGTGCGTCCGTTCCATGCCCACCCGTTTGGCCAATTGCCCGACCTTGCCATTGCATAGCAGCAATTGCTGCTGCAGGTAGGCGCGCTCGAATTGCTCGCGCGCCTCGCGCAGCGGCAGCGCCAGCAAATCTTGTTTCACCAACGGCTCGTCGATGGCGAGCTTGACCGCGAGCTCGCGCTCGATCTCCTCGAGCCGAATCTCCTCGCCCACACCGAGCACCAGCACCCGCTGCACCAGGCTCTTGAGTTCACCGACATTGCCGGGCCAGGGGTAATTGCGCAGCCGATTTTGTGCAGCGACGCTGAAACGGCGCAGCGGCAGATGCTGATCGTCGACCAGCCGATCGACGTAGTAGCGCAATAGGTCGGGCACGTCCTCGGCGTACTCCCGCAGCGGCGGCACCCGCAGCGTGATGACATTCAAGTGCGACACCAGGTCGCGGCGGAACGGCTCCGGCGCGGAACGCAGTTCGAAAGTGTCCTGCGCGGAACTGATCCAGCGGACGTTGAGCGGCACGCGCTGCCGGCCGCCGACGCGGGTGTAGCCGTTCTGTTCGATGGCGGCCGCGAGCGCGCGCTGCGCTTCGCTGTTCAAATCCTCGAGCCCGTTCAAGTACAGCGACCCGCCGGCGGCCTGATCGAGTGCGCCCATCTCGACACGGCCGTCGCGTTCGCTGCCGAACAGCTGCGTCTGCGGATCGCTCCCCAGGCTCGCGGCAACGACCATGAAAAACGGCTTCGACGCGCGCGCCGATAGCGAGTGCAGAAAGCGCGCGTAGGCCTCGCGTCCGGATCCCAATTCACCGAGCAGCAGCACCGGCGATGAGCTGCTCGCCGCCTGCTGGACTTGCTCGCGCAGTGCCTGGGTCACTTTACTCTTGCCGATCGGCACCGCGAGCGCGGGTCCATGGGTGCGCGCCGACAGGCGTTTGCGTCGTCCGGCGTCGAGCGCCCGCTCCACGGTGCGCAGCAGCTTGGTCAGCGACAGCGGTTTCTCGACGAAATCGAAGGCGCCGAGGCGCGTCGCCTCGACCGCAGTCTCGACCGTGCCGTGGCCCGACATCATGACCACCGGACAATCGTAGCCATCGGTGACCGACCACTCGCGCAGCAGCGTGATGCCGTCGGTATCCGGCATCCAGATATCGAGCAACACGAGATCGGGAATCTGGGTCACGCGCGAAGAGCGCGCCTGGGTCGCGTCCGCCGCCACCTCGACGTCATAACCCTCTTCGGAAAGAATTTCTTTCAGCAACCCGCGGATATCCGCCTCGTCGTCCACCACCAATATTCTCGACGCGGTCATACACGCTCTCTCCTGTGTTCGCCTTTGCGGGGCTCGCGCACGCCCATCGAACGTGCACCGTCGCCCAGCGGCAATAGAATTCGCACGCGGGCCCCGCCGCTGCGTTGATTATCCGCCTCAATCCGCCCGCCGTGTTCTTCGACGATCTTCTTCACGATTGCCAGCCCCAAACCCGTGCCCTTCGGCTTGCTTGTGACATAAGGGTCGAACACCGTACCGATCAAATCGCGCTGAAAGCCCGGGCCATTGTCGGTGACCACGATCGCCACCGACGCTGCCTGCTTGGGTGCCTCTTCCGCGAGCAGCGTTTGAATCTCGATACAGGCGCCGGCCCTGCCCTCCAGGGCCTCGAGCGAATTGGTGACCAGATTGTTGAGAATCTGCCGGATTCTCATCCGGTCCGCCGTGATGGCCGGCAGCAGCGGGTTCAGCAGCAGCTTGAGATCGGCGCTCGGATCCTGGACCCGGTACAGGTCGACGACCTCGGTGATCAACTGGTTCACATCGAAGCGCGAGAAATTCATGTCGGGCGCGCGCGCATATTCGCTGAACGCATTCACCATTTGTTTCATCGCATCCACCTGAGCCACGATGGTGTGCGTGGCCCGTTCCAGGATCTGGGCGTCTTGCGCGTTCATGCTGCCGAGGAACTTGCGGCGCATGCGTTCGGCGGAGAGTTGGATCGGCGTCAGCGGATTCTTGATTTCGTGCGCCAGCCGGCGTGCCACTTCGCCCCACGCCGCATCGCGCTGCGCCTGCAGGAGCGTCGTGATGTCGTCGAACACCAGCACCACGCCGGGCGCACCGCCCAAGTCGTTCGGCAACGCCGTGCAGGCGCACATCAGCACACGCTTGCCGGAGTCGGACAGCAATTCGACTTGCTCGCGCCAATCCAAATCCTCGTCGCCCAAGTGCGATTGCAGCGCCTCCAGGAACTGGGTGAACAGGGTTGCGTCACTGATCGAGCCATCGAATCGTTTGCCGACGGCCGCCTCGAGATCGACCTCGAGAATGGCGCTCGCTGCTTGATTGGCGGTGCGAATGGTCAGATCCGCCTGCAGCGACACCACGCCCGTCGACAGGCGCGCCAGAATCACCGCGAGGCCGGCACGCTCGGCTTCCACCGCTTGCTGGCTGCGGCGGGTTTCTTCGCGGGCCCGGCCCAAGCGCTTGGTCATGTCGTTGAAGGAGGTCACGAGGAAACCGAGTTCGTCGCGTCCGGGCAGCGGCAGCTTGGTGTCGTAATTGCCCTTGGCAACCGCGCGCGTGCCGGCGATCAAATCCTGCACCGGCTGCACCAGCCGCTGCGCCGCGAAGAAGGCGCCGTACACGGCGGCAATCAAGGACATCAGCACGACGAAGGTCAGGATCAACACGAAAGTCGACTTGAGCGGGCCGCGCAGCTGCACCAAATTCGCGTACTGCGTGTAGGAGCGCTGCACGGTGTCGGCGAGCTGGCTCAATTGCTGCGGCACCGGGTAGAGCGCGATCAACTGCCGCGCACTGCCGCTGCCGTTGACATCGAGCGGCGCCGCGGCCCGGATCACATAGCCACCGACCGAATCGGTATCCAAGCTCACATACGGCCGGCCGCGCCGCAGCTGCAGCATCATTTCGTCGGTGGCCGGCACCGGCAACGTATCCATCGGACGATCCGAGCTGGTGGCGAGAATTTGCGCCTGTGCGCCGACGATGGTGAATTCGAGCGCGGTGCTGTCGCGCCGTTCGCGATCGAGCGTCCCGATCATCTCGAGGTCCGAGCTCCCGGACAGCGTGTGCGCCACCACCTGCGTGTGCTGCAAGAATTCACGCACCCGCACTTCGATCGCCGCGTGCGACAGCTCGCGCGTGTCCTTGAGCCCTTGGCTCACCTCGAGCTCGAACCAGCTGTCGATGCCGCGATTGAGAAATTGCAGCGAGAAATAATAGACCACGAGAATCGGCGCGACGGCGAGCGCCGAGAAGATGGCAACCGTGCGTCCCTTCAAGCGCGACCCCGGCACGTGCCGGCGGTAGTCGCGCACCAATTGCGTGAGCTTGCCGGCGAGCAATACCAGCAGTGTCAGCAGCCCCGCGATGTTGATCAGCAGGATCCATGGCAGCCAGCGGTCGAACTCGGCGGAGTTTTGCGCCGCTTTCGAAGCCAACAGATACAGCGCCACCAGCCACAGTGCGACACCGATGGAACCGAGCACGGTGGCGCCGTATTTACGGATCACGGCTGCAGCGTCCAGGTGTACCAGTCGCTCTCGCGATGCCAGTCGTTGACCCAGAACATCACCACCCGCAAGGTGAAGGGCACGGAGCCGTAATCGGTGCGCGCGCGGACACTCGCCTCGTAGCGGCGGTCGACGGTGATCAGGGCTTTGTCGAGCACCGGGAGATTGCGAACTTCGGACAGCCGTTCGATTGCGGCATCGACGTTGCTCAAGGATTCCTGCTGGCCGCTGTTGTCGTTGCGCAGTATGTAGCGCGCACTCACGGCGTTGTACTGCAGATGGTAGCGCTGGGTGAGCTCCGCGATGCGCGAGTTCGGCAGCAGCTGGCGCACCCGCTCGATGTCGAGATCGAGTTCCAAGGTGAGCGGCACGCCTTCCGCGAGTCCGCGCCGCACGGCATCGCTCACCGGCAAGTCGAGGTGCGCGTTCAAGTGATACACGCCATCCTGGAGCTGCAGATCGGCGGAGCGCACCTCGAAGCGTCCCTCGAGCCCGTCGGCCTGCAGCGGCCCCATCCATAAGAACGCGGCGATGGCCAGCAATCGCGGCCAGCGGCGGGCACGGGAGGGTTTTAGACGCTCGGCGTTCATTGCTTGGTCAAGGCAGCATAATAGAAGCCGTCCGCACCCGCCTCTCCCGGAAGAATTTGCCGTCCGACGGCATCCGCTTCGCCGAAATCCGGCCAGCCTGACCAATCTTCGGTCGGAACCGTACTCGCGTCCGGGGCGGCGCGCAAAAACGCCTCGATCAGATCGCGATTCTCGCTGCGCGTCAGCGTGCACGTGGCATAAACCAGGCGGCCGCCCGGCGCCAGCATGCGCCAGGCGGAATGCAGCAGGCGCGATTGCAGCTGCGGCAATTTGTCGATATCGGACGGGGACTTACGCAGCCGAATATCGGGATGGCGGCGAATGACGCCAAGCGCGGAGCACGGTGCGTCGAGCAAAATGCGGTCGAACGGCACGCCGTTCCACCAACGCTCGGGGACGGTCGCGTCGCCGTTGACGAGTTCGGCTGCGAGATTTTCGCGGCGCAGATTCTCGCCCACCCGGGCGAGGCGCTTCGGATCGACATCGACCGCGACGACTTTAAGATCCGCCCGTTCCAGCATCAGAGCGGTCTTGCCGCCCGGCGCGGCGCAGGCATCGAGAACTCGCTGGCCGTGAGCCAACGCCAGCGGAAAGGCAACGCACTGCGCGCCCAAGTCCTGAACCGACACCCGGCCTTCGGCAAATCCTGGAAGCTCGCCAACGTCACACGGCGAGTCGAGCACCACCGCCTGTGGCACCCGCGGTTCCGCGCGCGCGCCGATCCCCGCCTGCTGCAACGTGTCGAGATAGTCGTCGGTGCTCGCGAGCCGGCTGTTGACGCGCAACCACATCGGCGCCTGAGCGTCGCCTGCGGCCAGAAGCTGCGTCCAGCGCACGGGCCAATCGGCGCGCAAACGATCGGCAAGCCACACCGGCGATGCGTGCCGGGTCGCGGGATTGCGCGCAATCTCTGCATCGATGCTTTGCCGCTCGCGCAAATAGCGGCGCAGCACCGCGTTGATCAGGCCGCTTGCGCGCCGTGCATCGCCAGCCTTGGCGGTCTGCACGGCGGCGTCGACCACCGCGTACTCAGGCGTGCGTTCGTCCTCGAGTTCGTACAGCGCCACCGAGAACAGCGCGCGCACCAGAAAATCCAGGGACCTCACCGGCGTCGAGAGCAGGCGCCCCAAGATCGCTTCGTGACGGTAGTAACCGCGGATCGCGCCATAGCTCAAGGAACGCACCGCCGGCGCGAGCTTCGGATCGGCGGCCGCGAGTGCAGCCTGCAAGGCCGCATCGAGGGTGACTCCCTCGCGCAGAATTCTTGCCACCGCATGTGCGGCGAGCGAGCGGGCGCTGGCGGCGTTGCCGTTCATGATGCGGCGAAACGTGCGCCGTCGAGCTTCTGTCCTCGAATGAATTCATCGGCAGCCATCGGCTTGCGGCCGGCGAGCTGCAGGCGGAGAATTCGCAGAACTCCCTGACCGCAGGCGACGTCCACGCCCGCTTGATGAGCGGCAAGCACCGTTCCCGGGACACTTCGAGGCACCTCAGCAAGCGGTTGCGCGTCCCAAATGCGCAGTTGTGCGCCGCCCAGCCGAGTCTCGGCGACCGGCCAGGGATTAAAGGCCCGCACGCGGCGCGAGATCCGCTCTGCGTCTTCCTGCCAGTCGATCAGCGCCTCGGCCTTGTTGATCTTCTGCGCATAAGTGACGCCTGCCGCGGGTTGCGCCAACTCCTCGATCTGGCCTTGGGCGAGTGCCGCGAGCGTCTCGACGATGAGGTCGCCGCCGAGTCTTGCGAGTTCATCGTGCAGGCTCTTGGCGGTGTCGCGCGCACCGATGTCGATGCTGCGCGTGGCGAGCATGGGCCCGGTGTCGAGGCCGGCCGCCATCCGCATGATGGTGAGGCCGGTGTGCGCGTCGCCCGCCAGCACCGCCCGCTGTATCGGCGCCGCGCCGCGCCAGCGAGGCAACAGAGAGGCATGGATGTTGATGCAGCCGAGGCGTGGGCAGGCAAGCGCGGCGGGCGGCAAAATCAATCCATAGGCAACGACAACCAGCGCATCGAGCTTGAGGCCGCGCAACACCTCGATGCTTTCCGGGGATTTGAAATCCACCGGCTGATGCACCGGCAACTTCAATTCCGCGGCGCGGACTTTGACCGGGCTCGCGTGTAGCGGCTGACCTCGCCCGGCCGGGCGATCGGGCTGGGTGAATACCGCGCAAATACCGTAGGCAGCGTGCAAGGCGTCGAGCGCCGGAACGGCGAAATCCGGCGTGCCGGCGAAACCCAGCCGAAGGCGAGGACGCTCGCTCAAAATTCAAAGAGCCGGGGTGGAAGCGCCGGGCGTCGCTCCGAGCGCAGGCGCCCGGCGTTCGCCTCCGGTGGATCGTTGCTTACGCTCTTTTTCCAGTCTGCGACGAATGAACTGACGCTTAAGTTCGGACAGGTAGTCGACGAATAGCTTGCCTTCGAGATGATCCATCTCATGCTGAATGCACACAGCCAGCAGCCCGTCCGCCTCCATTTCGAACGGCTTGCCGTCGAGTCCCAAGGCACGCACGCGAATGTCGGTTGCGCGCGGCACCTTGTCGTAAATCCCGGGCAGCGATAGGCAGCCCTCCTCGCCCGGGCCCAAGCCCTGCAACTTCAAGAGCTCCGGATTGATCAACACCAGGGGCCGATCGCGCGCCTCGCTGACGTCGAGGACAATCAAGCGCCGATGAACATCGACCTGAGTCGCCGCGAGCCCCACCCCTTTCGCCGCGTACATGGTCTCGAGCATGTTCTGCGCCAATTGGCGCACCGCATCATCCACTTCCGTCACGGGCGCGGCCGTCTTTCGCAGACGCGGGTCGGGGTACTCCAGGATTACGAGCTTTGTCATGGGAGTTATGAGAGGAATATCGTGTTTTTGGCTGAAGAATGTTGCTAAAGTTCCGACGCTGCTTAACTTAATGCCGGTATTGGCAGCGCGCTGGGCGCTGGCAAAGGGCAAAAACGGGCGATACGTCCCAGTCTTTAGCGCCAGGTCGGCAGTATACCAGTCAGCCCGGCACCATAAGACTGGTGGACGCAAGGGAGCGAAACGAATGCAAGGTCATCAATTAATAGCCCTCACTCTGGCGGTCGCGCTGGTCGGAGGCTGCCGCTCAGATCGGCCCATGGACCAATCGGCACCCTCGCCGGTCGCCACCCAGGACGACTCCTCGGTGCAAGGCACGCCGGTCGGCGACGATCGAACTGCGATGGAAGCGGCGATCGACGCAGGGCCGTCGAACGCCGCGCAGGCGGCGAGTGCCGAGGGCGCAGCGCCGGCGGCTATCAACCCGAATGCCCCGGAAAGCTATGTGGTCAAGCGCGGCGATACCCTCTGGGGCATCGCCAAGGTGTTCTTGCGCGACCCCTGGTTCTGGCCCGAGATTTGGCAGGTCAACCCGCAGATCCAAAATCCGCACTTGATCTATCCCGGCGACACCCTGCGCCTGGTGTATATCGACGGTCGCCCGACGATCATGTTGCAGCGCGGAAACGACGCGCGCGTTGAGCCGCGAGTCCGCAGCCAGCCGTTCGAAGGCGCGGTCACCACCATTCCTTACGAGACCGTTGCCGCCTTTATGTCCAAGCCCACGGTGCTCACCAGCGATCAGATCAAGGCCGCGCCCTACGTTCTGACGACCCGCGACCTGCATGTCGCCATGGCCGAAGGCGATACCCTGTACGCCCGCGGCTTCAAGGCTCCGGTCGAACTCGGCACCCACTACAACGTGGTGCACGTCGGCGACCCGTTGCGCGATCCCGACGACAACCGCATCGTGGGTTACGACGGCATCTTCACCGGCGCGGGCCACGTGACGCGCGGCGGCGACCCGGTCACGCTCATCATGACCGAATCGACGCGCGAAACCGAAGCCGGCGACAAGCTGTTCGCGGGCGGCGTCGACGTGCCGCTCGACTTCATACCGAGCCCGCCAAAGAACAAGACCACCGGCCGCATCATGGCGGTCTCCAACGGGGTGACCGTGATCGGTCAGTATGAGGTGGTGGTGATCAATCGGGGCGCCGCCGACGGCCTTGCGCCGGGCAATGTGCTGGCCGTGTTCCATGCGGGCGACATCGTTCCCGACACTGCCAATCGCGGCTTTTTGAATACCATGTCGCGCATCGGTTCCACCAAGGTGCGCCTCCCCGACGAGCGCACCGGAACATTCATGGTGTTCAAGACCTTCGAGCACATGAGCTACGGTTTGATCATGGAAGCGACGCACGTGATCCGCGTCGCCGATCGAGTCTCGAACCCGTAACCCACCGACGGAGCGTGTCAGCGGTTCAAGCGCCGCTGACGCGCATATCTCTGCATTGCCGCGGACATAACCTGTGGTAGCGCGCCGCGCCTGTCGCGATGATCGGTGCGCTCCGCGCGAAGAATCTTCGTCCGAGCGCAAAAGTCACGAATCGGCGGATGACATATTGGGCGAGCGGGACTTTTCGGCATTTTTTTTCGCGCGTTTGGGCGCTTCGGCGCAGCGCCGAGCCGCGACCCTTCTCACAGCGGGCATGGACAAGGATCACAAAATCTAGTTAGATGCGCTCGGCTTTAACCCGGCGGACTTCGACCTGATGGTCGTACGCACCGGGTTTAAACCACATGTCGTGTCCTCGATGATGCTGATCCTCGAGCTCAAAGGCCACGTTCAGGCCGCCCCTGGGGGCCGCTACTCCCGAGTCGCCTACAGGAGAGCCGGAGGTGAAAGATAACGTTCTCGATCTGTTGATATATCTTTTCGAGAATTACATGAGCGCCGACGATGAACCACGCCCGGATCGCGCGACGCTCAAGGTCGAACTGGACAAAGCCGGCTTTGCGGAGGGTGACATCGAGCGGGCG
>Ga0302320_10020394_pt1 | contig 13224 bp, 14 predicted proteins | sample Bog_T0_3_FD_202130 | JGI IMG/M metagenome (GOLD analysis project Ga0302320, IMG submission 202130) | Peat permafrost microbial communities from Stordalen Mire near Abisko, Sweden - Bog_T0_3 | ecosystem: Environmental > Terrestrial > Soil > Wetlands > Peat | place: Sweden: Abisko, Stordalen Mire...
GGAAGCCCTGGTGGCCGACAGCGGCAACCATGTCATCCGGAAGGTGAGGCTCAATGGAACGGTCACGACCCTGGCGGGGACTCCCGGGCGGGCCGGCGATCAGGATTCCCCCGACCCGGCCGCCGCGTCCTTCAACGACCCCCAGGGGCTTGCGGCGGACAACGACGGCTGGGTCTTCGTGGCCGACCGGGGCAACCGGTTGATCCGCACCATCGCCCCGTGGGGGCAGGTGGGGACCCTGGCCGTCAGCGCGGCCGCGGCCGGCAGCCTGGACGGGGTGGGCCGGCAGGCCCGGTTCTCCCGGCTCAAGGGGCTGTGCCTGGATCCGATCCGTCCCTGCCTGTATGTGCTGGACGGCCATGCCCTGCGCAGGGTCGAGCTGCCCGGGGGCCAGGTGACCACCCTCCTGGGGGTGGCGGACCAGCCGGGTTTCAGGGACATCCGGGAGGCGGACCACGCGCTCCGGTTGGAGGCATCCCGCGGGCCCTGCCTGAACGACCCCACCGGCATCATCTGGTCCGGCGGGCTGCTCAAGATCGCGGATCGCGGCAACAACGCCGTGCGCAAATTCAACCCGGAGGATCTGAGGCTGGATACCCTCCTGGGCGACCCCGGCCAGTGCGCCACCCGGTGGGGCCTGGTCCGGGACAGCCTTCCGGGTCCGCTGGACGCGCGCTACGGTGCCCTGGAGGGCCCCTGGACCTTGGCTGAGCGAAGCGGTGAGGTCGTGGTCACCTCCGGCCGCTGCGTGGCCGAGCTCAACCACCACGAGGAAGGCCGGGACCGGCTGGTCCTGACCGGCAGCGCGGAGCCCCTGGAGGCGGTGGTGGGGGAGAGCTGCGCCGCGACGTTCACCGTAGCCACGCTGACCTCCGCCCGGCGGGCCAGCAGCCGCGCCGTCCACTATACCGCGGACTTCATGGACCCGGACGGGGAACGGTGCGTCCAGGTCCAGGGCAGGGCCGCCGGGGGCGAAACCGTGGTGGTCCAGGGGCGCTTCGCCCAGGCGGGAACGGGGACGATCCTGCTCCGGGGCGTGAGCGCGCAGGGCCTCTCCGCCTGGGCCGAGGTGAAGGTGCGGATCCGCTGAACCTGAAGTTTGGATTGAACTTTGAGCCGGGACATGGAAAAATGAATCGTCCCCTTCGAGGTGTCACGGTGTTACTTCATCCCAATCCAGCTGCTTGACCGAGTCCAACTGACCGGAATGCTTGCCTCGCTGGCGAGGGACACCAAGGTGGAAAGCGAGACCCGCGGCACCGTCGCCCGGATCCTCGAGGACGTGCGCCTGGAGGGGCTGGATGCGGTGTTCCGGCTCACCCGGGAACTGGACGGGGTTTCCCTGGACGTCGGCAGCTTCAGGGTGGACCCCCGAGCCGCCCGGGCGGCCCTGGCCGGCCTGCGGGTCAGCAATCCGGACCTCATCGGCGACCTTGAAGGCATGCTGGAAGGCATCCGCCGGTTCGCCCACGCACAAAAATCGGCCCTGCGCGACGTGGATCTGCAGCTGCCCGGCGGCGGCAGGGCCCGGGAGCGCTGGCTGCCCATGCGCACCGCCGGCGTCTACATCCCCGGCGGCCGGGCCTTCTATCCCTCGACCCTGGCCATGACCGTGATCCCGGCCCAGGTGGCCGGGGTGGCGCGGATCGTAGGGGTCACCCCGCCCAAGGCCGGCGGGCCCGATCCCCTGGTGCTGGCCACCGCCGCGCTGCTGGAACTGGAAGAGCTCTACACCGTGGGCGGCGCCCAGGCGGTGGGCTGGATGGTGTTCGGCGAACCCCGGGTGGACCTGGTGGCCGGACCCGGCAACCGCTTCGTGGCCGAGGCCAAGCGCCAGCTGGTGGGCAGCTGCGGCATCGATTCCGTGGCCGGGCCTTCGGAGGTGCTGGTGATCGCCGACGCCGGCGCCGACCCCGCCACCGTGGCCGAGGACCTGCTGGCCCAGGCCGAGCACGATCCCGACGCCGCGGCGGTGCTGGTGTCCGCCGACCCCGGGCTGCTCGCGGCGGTGGCCGGGATCCTGGCCGAACGGGTCCAGGCCAGCCCGCGCCGGACCATCCTGGAAGCCAGCCTGGGCCGCCACGGCCGCCTCATCCAGGCCGACCGGGAAATGGCGGTGGCCTTCGCCCAGGCCTGGGCCCCCGAGCACCTGGAGTTGTCGGTGGTGGACCCCGAGGCCTGGCTGCCCCTGCTCACCACCGCCGGCGCCGTGTTCATGGGCGAGACCAGCGCCGAGGTGTTCGGCGACTACGGCGCAGGACCCAACCACGTCCTGCCCACCGGCGGTTCCGGCCGGTTCTCCAGCCCCCTGGGGGTGGCCACCTTCATGAAGCGACAGACGGTCCTGGAACTGGACCCGGCCCTGGCCGGCACCCTGGCGCCGCGGGTGGCCCGCCTGGCCGAGGCCGAGGGCCTGGTCCACCACGCGCAAAGCGCCCGCCGCCGTGCCCTCCGGCATCATTCCTAGGGTCCCGGCGGGTTGCCAAGCGCCGGTCCGACCCCTGAGTTCCGTCTGTCCATCCCTGGAGAGGAAATGCCCCTGATCCGACCTGAATTCCAGCAGCTTCGCGGCTATGTCCGCCCCCAGGGCGAGGCCAGGGGCCAGGCCATGGCCCGGCTGCACCTGAACGAAGCCGCCAAGGGCTGGCCGGACAGCGCCCGGCAGGCGCTCCTGGCCCGCCTGGGCAGCCAGTGCTTCCAGAACTACCCCGAGCGCCAGGAGGAACTCACCCATCGGCTGGTCCAGAGCCTCGGCGCGCCGGAGGGCGGCGTGCTGCTGGGTCCGTCCAGCGGGGCGCTGCTGGACCTGGTGGTGCTGGCCGGCGTGGCGCCCGGGGAAGCGGCGGCCTTTCCGGAGCCGGGCTTCAGCCTGTATCCGGCCCTGGCGGCCCGGCACGGGGTCCGGCCGGTGCCGGTGGCGGTGGGCGACGGCTGGACCCTGGAGCCCTGGCTGGAGCTGCTGGAACAGGCTCCCCCCCGCCAACTCTGGATCACCCTGCCCAACAACCCCACCGGCGCCTGGCTCTCCCCCGGGGAGCTGGAGCCCCTGCTCCAGGCCGCTTTGCGCTGCCCGGATCCGCCCCTGGTGGTGCTGGACGAGGCCTACGCTGAGTTCGCCCCGCTCACCCACCGCCTGGCCGTGGACCGCTACCCCAACCTGATCCTGCTGCGCACCTTCAGCAAGGCCCTGGCCAGCGCCGGCTGGCGCCTGGGCTACCTCATCGGCGCCCCGGAGCTGATCGCCCCCCTGGCCGCCCTGCAGCTGCCCTTCAGCATCCCCGCCCCGGCCCTGGAAGCCCTGGACGTGGCCCTGGACTTCAAGGCCGCCTTCGCCCGGCAGGCCCGGGAAGTGCCCGAGCGCCGGGAGCGCCTGGCCGCCGCCCTGGGCGCGCGGGTCGCCGCCCGCAGCGCGGCCAATTTCCTGTTCCTGCGTCCCGACCCCGGCCCCGAACTGAAGGCGGCCGGGATCCTGTCCCGGGCCCTGCCGGAGCTGGGCGCGGGGCGGGTCACCGTGGGCACCGAAGCCGAGGCCCGGCGCACCGCCGAAGCCCTGGGCGCCGGCCTGGCGGAACCCCAGCCCCGGGGTCCGCGCCGGCTGCTGGCCCTGGACATGGACGGGGTCCTGGTGGACGGCGACCCCGGCTTCATGAACGCGGTGGCCAAGGCCCTGGCCGAGCTGGTGCCGGGCCTGCCCTGGATGGACGCCCACTACCTGGGCTTCAAGCAGGTGGCCGGCTTCAACAACGACTACCGGGTCTGCGCCGCGGCCGTGGCCCTGGCCGAGCGGGGCGAGCTGGACCGGCTCTGGACCGCCCAGGGCACCGGATTCCCCGACCTGGAGGAGCGCATCCAGGCCCTGGAGCCCGGCTGCGCGGAGGCCGTGGTGCGCGCCTACAAGTCGGTGCCGGTGCCGGACACCCCCCTGGTCACCCTGGCGGAGCTGGAAGCCCTGGGCTGGGACCTGGCGGTGCTCACCGGGCGCAACGACGAGGAGATGGAATCGGGCTTCCAGGTGCTGGGCTTCCGCCTGCCGGCGGTGGCCGACCGCGCCCCGCACCTGCGCAAGCCCCAGCCTGGAGGCCTGCTGCAGCTGGCCGACGCGTTCCAGGCCGAGGAGATCGTGTTCGTGGGCGACACCCGGGATGACGCCATGGCCCTGCGCCTGGCCCGGGAAGCCCGGCCCGACCTGGTGTGGACCTTCGCCGCGGTGGGACCGCAGCGGGACGCCATCGCCAGGGAAGGGGACCTGCGGGCCCCCAGCCTCAGAGCCCTGCTGTCCGTCCTGAAAGGAGCGCCGAAATGAGAACCGCCTCGCTGGAACGCGTCACCGGAGAAACCAGGGTGCGGGTCGCCCTGGATTTGGACGGCGGCCCCGCTCGGGTCGCCACCGGCCTGGCATTTTTCGACCACATGCTGATGCAGCTGGCCAGGCACGGCGGCCTGGGGCTGGAGGTGGAGGCCACCGGCGACCTGGAAGTGGACGGCCACCACCTGGTGGAGGACGTGGGCCTGTGCCTGGGCGAGGCCCTGAAGGCGGCCCTGGGCGACAAGGCCGGCATCGCCCGGTTCGGCGAGGCCCACGTGCCCCTGGACGAATCCCTGGCCCGGGTGGTCATCGACCTGTCCGGGCGGCCCTGGTGCCGCTACGACGTCAAGCTGCCGGCGCTGATCCTGGGCAACGGCTTCCACCCCGAGCTGGCCCGGGAGTTCTTCATTGCCTTCGCCCAGCGCGGCGCCTTCGACCTGCACGCCACCATCCTCTACGGCGAGAACACCCACCACCAGCTGGAGGCCCTGTTCAAGGCCCTGGCCGTGGCCCTCAAGCGCGCCCTCAAGCGGGAAGGGAACGACATTCCCTCCACCAAGGGCACGCTGACTTCCTAGGAGTCCCCATGATCACGCTCATCGACTACGGCGCCGGCAACCTGCACTCCCTGCAGGGCGCCCTCACCCGTCTGGGGTTCAAGAGCATCCGCGCCGTGACCCCCGCCGACGCTCCGGAATCCGGCACCCTGGTCCTGCCCGGGGTCGGCCACTTCACCGCGGCCCGGGCCGCGCTGGTGGCGCGCGGCTGGTGGGACGTGCTGCCGGGCATGGCGGCCACGCGCCCCCTGCTGGGCATCTGCCTGGGCCTGCAGCTGCTGGCCGAAGGCAGCGAGGAGAGCCCCGGCGCCACCGGCCTGGGCCTGGTGCCCGGCATGTCCCGGCTGCTGGGTCCCGGGGTCAAAGTGCCGAACATGGGCTGGGCCAAGGTGAAGGCGCGCATGGCCCACCCCGCGCTCCCGGATTTCAAGGAGGACTGGCTCTACTTCGTGCACAGCTACGCCTTGGACACCGACGGCGAGACCGTCCTGGAATCCACCCACGGCCGGCCCTTCTCGGCCATGCAGGCCCGGGGCCGGGTGCTGGGCTTCCAGGGCCACCCGGAGAAGTCCGGACCTTTTGGCGAAAGCCTGCTGCGGGGCGTGCTGGGCTGGATGGGGGAGGTCCCGTGCGCCTGATCCCCTCCATGGACCTCCTGGGCGGCCAAGTGGTGCGCCTGCTCAAGGGCGAACGCAATACCGCCTTCGTCTACCCCTTCACCCCCGAAGCCTGGATCAAGCGCCTGGTGGACGCCGGCGCCCGGCGCATCCACCTGGTGGACCTGGATGCGGCATTTGGCGAAGGGCCCCAGGAGAAGCTGCGCGGCTTCGCGAAGGCCTGGCCCGGGGTGCGCTTCCAGCTGGGCGGAGGCCTGCGCTCCCGGGAAGCGGTGCTGAAGGTCCAGGCCGACGGCTTCGACGCCGTGGTGGGCACCCTGGCCCTGGAGACCCCCGAGGCGCTCCAGGGCCTGGACCCGTCCCGGCTCATCGCCGCCCTGGACCTGCGCCACGGCGCCCCGGTGGTGCGCGGCTGGACCAAGGCCTCGCCCCTGTCCCTGGAAGCGGTATCCGCGCCACTGCGCGACCTGGGGGTTCCACTGGCCCTGGTCACCGATGTGGAGCGGGACGGCGCCATGACCGGTCCGGGCGTCGAGGCGCTGGCCCTGGTGGCCGCCCAGGGCTTCCGGGTGCAGGCCTCCGGCGGGCTGCGCGACCTGTCCGACCTTGCCCTGATCGCCGGGGTGGCGGAATCCGCCATTTCCGGAAAAGCCCTGCTGGATGGGCGCATGCTGCCGGAGGATCCGGCGGTGCGGGAGGCCATGGCCGCCCCTGAAGGAGTCGACTGATGGCCGCCAAACGCATCATCCCCTGCCTCGACGTCAAGGACGCCCGGGTGGTCAAGGGCATCAACTTCAAGGGCCTCCGGGACATGGGGCACCCCGCCGAGATGGGCGTGCGCTACGGGCTGGAGGGCGCCGACGAGCTGGTGTTCCTGGACATCGTCGCCTCCGAGGAGGGCCGCACCACCCGGGAAGCCTGGGTCTCGGAAGTGGCCGGCACCCTGAGCATCCCCTTCACCGTGGGCGGCGGCGTCGCCAGCGTGGAGGGCATCCGCCGGCTGCTGCGGGCCGGAGCCGACAAGGTGGCGCTCAACACCGCCGCCGTGGCCGATCCCGGCCTGGTCACCGAGGCCGCCGCGGCCTTCGGCCGCCAGTGCGTGGTGGTGGCCGTGGACGTGGCCCGGGATCCCAAGCTGGGCTGGCGGGTGTTCGTCAAGGGCGGCAACGTCCCCACCGAGCGCGACGCCGCCTCCTGGCTGCGCGAGCTGGAAGACCGGGGCGCGGGCGAGATCCTGCTCACCTCCATCGACCGGGACGGCACCGAGCTGGGCTTCGACCTGGACATCCTGGACACCGCCAACGGCCTGTCCATCCCGGTGATCGCCTCGGGCGGCGCGGGAACCCGCGAGCACTTCCTGGAGGCCTTCCGGCACGGGGCCGAAGGGGCGCTGGCCGCCACCCTGTTCCACGAGGAGCGGCTGCGCATTTCCGAACTGAAGACCTATCTGGCCCAAGAGGGCATCGAGGTAAGACCGTGAGCATTCCCGCGATGGACAAGATCAAGTTCGGGCCCCAGGGCCTGATTCCGGCGGTGGTGCAGGCCCCCGGCGGCGAAGTGCGCATGGTCGGCTACATGAGCGCCGAGGCCCTGGCCCTCACCCTGGAGACCGGCTGGGTCACCTTCTGGAGCCGCAGCCGCAACCAGCTCTGGGTCAAGGGCGAGACCAGCGGCAACCGGCTCCGGTTCCTGGACGCCTTCCTGGACTGCGACGGCGACACCCTGCTGGTGCTGGCCGAGCCCCAGGGGCCCACCTGCCACCGGGGCACGCCCTCCTGCTTCGACGGCCTGGCCCCGGTGGCCTGGCTGGGCCACCTGCAGGACACCCTGAAGCAGCGCAAGGCCGGCGCCGGCCCCGACGGCAGCTACACCCAGAAGCTGTTCCACCGCGGCCCCGAGCGCATCGGCAAGAAGGTGGTGGAGGAGGCCGGGGAAGTGGCCATCGCCGCCATGGCCCTGCGCTTCGAGCCGACCCCGGCCCGGCGCGAGGACTTCATCAACGAGGCGGCCGACCTGCTGTTCCACCTGCAGGTGCTGCTGGTGGACCAGGGGCTCGGCCTGGAAGACCTGGCCGCGGCCCTCAAAGCCCGGCACAAGTAGGACACGCCCATGCCCACCCACACCCCCAGTTTCCCCGACCTGCTGTTCGACGACGCCGCCCGGCTGCGCCGCTGGGAGGCCCTGCTCATGGGCCACCTGGACAAAGCGGGCTACCGCGAGCTGCACCCCAGCCTGGTGATGCGCAACCCCACCAACCCGTCCACCGTGCGCTTCTTCGACGGCGACCAGCTGGTGGCGCTGCGCTGGGACTTCACCGAGGCCCTGGCCCGCACCCTGGTGCGCCGTTTCCAGGAGCCGCCCCGGCGCATCAGCTACGCCGGCCCGGTGTTCCGCCGTCCGGCCAACTCCTGGGACCCGGTGGAGCGGCTGGAGGTGGGCTGCGAGCACATCCAGGTGGAGCGCGAGGAACGCACCGAGGCCGACCGCGAGCTGGCGCGGCTGCTCATGGCGGTCCCGGCCCTGCTGGGGCTGGAGGGCTGCCTGCTGCACATCGGCCACGCGGCCTTGCTGCGCCGCCCCATGGAAGCCGAGGGGATTCCCGCCGAGCTGGGCCTGGAAGTGGCCCGGGTGCTGGACCGGCGCGCCATCCACCGCGCCGCCGAGCTGCTGGACGGGCACCCGGCCAAGGCCCGGCTGCTGGCCCACGCCGAGATCCTGCTGTCCGGCCCCGACGGCCCCGGCAGCCTGGCGGACCTGGCCCGGGGCCCCTACGGCGGCCTGCTGGAGGCCGAGGCCGAGCAGCTGGCCCGGGTGCTGAGCGTGCTGTCCAAACAGCTGCCCAAGGGCCTCACCCTGCGCCTGGACCTGGGCGACCTGCGCGGCCTGGCCTTCTACACCGGCCCGACCCTGCGCCTGTGGGCCCCCGGCGCCCAGCGCGAGCTGGCCTCGGGCGGCCGCTACGACGGCCTGTTCCCGGAAATGGGCCGGCCCTGGTACGCCGCCGGCTTCTGCGTGCGCCTCACCACCCTGCTGGAGCTGGGTGACAACCGCGAAGGTGGAAAATGAAGCCGCTGCTGATCGCCCTGCCCAAGGGCCGCCTGGAAGAGGAACTGCTGCCCCGCCTCAAGGGCAGCCGCTTCGAGCTGGACCCCCGCGCCCTCAAGTCGCGCAAGCTGCGCATCCCCATGGCCGACCCCGCCCTGGCGGCCATCCTGCTCAAGGGGGCGGACCTGCCCCGCTACGTGGCCGGCGGCGTGGCCGCCCTGGGCGTGGTCGGCTCGGACATCCTGGACGAGTGCCCGGTGGACCTCATGGAGCTGGCCGACCTGAACTTCGGCGTCTGCCGGCTGTCCCTGTGCGCCCCCGAACACACCACCCTGGAGCAGCTGCGGCACCTGCCGCACCTGCGCATCGCCACCAAGTTCCTGGGCGCCACCGGCCGCTGGCTGCGCCAGGAGGGCATCACCGCCGAGCTGGTGCCCCTGCAGAGCAGCGTGGAACTGGCCCCGGTGCTGGGCCTGGCCGACGCCATCGTCGACCTGGTGCAGAGCGGCCGGACCCTGCAGGCCCATCACCTGGCGGAGTTCGCCACCCTGGGCAAGGCCTCGGCCCGGCTGGTGGCCTGCCGGGGCACCTTCCTCAGCGAGCCAGACCGCATTGGGCCCCTGGCCAAGGGGTTGGCCGAACTGCTGAAAGCGGAGCCGGCCCAGGCAGGGTGACCGGCACCGTTCGGACCGTGGTGCGCACCCCGTCGGACATGAGGAGTTCCAGTTCCGGGGCTTCGGTGTCCAAGTCCGCCTCGCCGCCGCTGGCGTCGGCCAGCACCTGCCCGGACCGGGGTTCCCGCACCAGCACCAGGGGGCTGGCCTCGGCATCCCAGTCCACCCGGACCTTGCCCGGCGCCATGGCCACCGCGACGGGGTCCCGGCCGCGGTGGTGAAGGTGGGGCGCCCTCCGGGACCGGTGCCTTGAACCGGACCTCGGTGCGTTCCCGAAGGTCGGTGGTGGCGACCCCGCCGAAAGAGACGGCGGCGACCTGGTCGAGAAAGGTGCCCGAGAAGGCCACCAGGGTTCCCGCCGGTGACGATGGGGAGCCTGCCGGGTTCCTGGCCCCGGCCGGGGAGACCCAGGAGCAGGCCGGCGGTGAGGACTGGGAACAGGGGCTTCAGGATCTTGGACATGGGCATGGGAACCCGGGGATGATCATTGAATATTATTTATTAATTTATTAATGTCAAGACCACCTGCCGGCGCGCCCGACCGATCCAGCCCCAGCCTCACTCCGGGAGGACCCGGGCCTTGCGTCCCTTGCCTCAAACCGATCCAGCCCAGAGCCAGTCATTTGAGTCTGTAGCTGGACTTAAACTTGAAAATAGTCCATCCTGGACGTATCCTGGATGAGGAGGCGGTTCGCGATGCCGTATCAAACCCACCTAGTCCAGCCGGAAAGCAAGAAGTACACGCCTCTGGAAGCGGGCGAGGCGGCCCTGGCAGGCTTTTTCTTCCTCGCAGACCGATGGGGGCTCGACACCCGCCAGCAGCTGGCCCTGCTGGGGCAGCCGCCCCGTTCCACCTTCTTCGCCTGGAAGAAGTCCACCCAGGCGGTGCTCTCCCAGGACACCCTGGAGCGGATCAGCTATCTCCTGGGCATCTGGAAGGCGCTCCGGATCCTGATCCCGGATGACAGTCAGGCCGAGGCCTGGGTGAAAAAGCCCAACGACAACCCGCTCTTCGAGGGCGCTGCTCCCATAGAAAGGATGACCCGGGGACGGATCATGGATCTGGCGGATGTGCGCCGGCTGCTGGATGCCCGGAGGGGCGTTTGGTAGGATCCGGTCCCGGCCAGTCGGCCATCAAATGGAGCAAGGCCATCAGGATCGTCGCCACCCGGTTTCCCGCCGTGGATCTCTGGGAAGGTCTTCCGCAAGCGCTGTGGGAGCGGCTGGACCAGCTTGAAGCCATGACCAACCCGAGGCTCAGCCATGCTCCCGCGGAGGCCTCCAGCTTCATCCAGTGGCCGTTCAGCAACCCGCGCCCGGGACGCTTCTCCACCGAGTCCCTGGGCGCTTTCTATGCCGCCCACGGGGAAGCGGCCGCCATCGCCGAGACGGTCCACTACCAGGCGATCCGCTGCCGGGAGGATCACCTGGATCCCCACGATTTCGACATGAGGGTGCTGGCGGCCCGGATCGAAGGGCGCTTTCATGATGTCCGGGGAGCCAAGGCCCAAGCTTTCTCAGGAATCATGGAACCTGATTTCCATCGGGCTTCCCGGATCCTGGCCGAGGATCTGGCCAGGGCCGGGTCAGCGGGGATCCTGTTCGATTCGGTGCGGGACCCGGCTCATGGAGCCTGCGTTGCGGCGTTCACGCCTTCGGTGGTGCTCGCATGCGGCCACCTGCGCTACCTGACCTACCGCTGGACCGGGGAGGGGGTGAGGGTGGTCTTCGAGAAATTGCCATATTCAGCTCACGGCAACCCGGGTTAGTCTGGGCCACCAAACCTGAGGAGTCCACGCCCATGGCTACGCTCGCCCGCCGACTCCAGCACGTGGTGCTGCTCACCCTGGCCCTGGCGGCCCTGCCCGCCATGGCCGAGAAGAAGTACGACTCCGGCGCCTCCGACACCGAGATCCGGGTGGGCAACCTGGTGCCCTACACCGGCCCCTTCGCTGAGTACGGGGCCGTCGGCCGGGCCGAGGCGGCCTATTTCCGGATGGTGAACGACCACGGCGGGATCAACGGGCGCAAGGTGGTCTTCGTGAGCCTGGACAGCGGCGCGAAGCTGGAGACCCCGGTGGAGCTGGCCCAGCGGCTGGTGCAGCAGGAGCGGGTGCTGCTGTTCGTGAGCACCTGGGGCGGCCCCGTCAACCGGCTCATCCGCCCCTTCCTCAACCAGCAGGGCATACCCCAGCTGTTTGTGGCCGCCAACGACGCGGAGTTCGACGATCCCGCCCACTACCCGTGGACCATGGGCTTCGCGCCGTCCAAGCGCACCGAGGCCGCGCAGTACGCCCGGTACCTGCTGGCCAACCGGCCCGATGCCAGGATCGCCGTGCTCTATTCCGACGACGCGGAAGGCGCCGAATACCGCGCCGGACTGCGTGAAGGCCTGGGCTCCCGGGCCGAGGCGATGATCGTCAAGGAGGGCGCCTTCCATTACAGCGATCCCTCCGGCATCGACCCGCTGGTGGCCGGCTTCAAGGCCGCCGGGGCGGACGTGTTCATGAACCTGGCCGTGGGCCGCTTCGCCACCCACGGCATCCGCGCGGCCTACGACCAGGGCTGGCGGCCCCTCCAGTTCGTGCCCAACGCCTCGCTGTCCATCGCCGCCTTCCTGGACCCCGCGGGCCTGGAAAAGGCGGCAGGGCTGATCTGCAACGCCCGCTCCAAGGCCTGGGGCACCGGCGAGGCGCGCCGGGACCCGGGGGTGCGCGCGTTCCTGGCCTGGATGAAGCATTACCTGCCCGCCGGCAGCGAGCGCGACGCCCAGAACGTGTTCGGCTACGAGGTGGCGCAGACGCTGGAGGCGGTGCTGAAGCGCTGTGGCGACGATCTCACCCGCGCCAACGTCATGGCCCAGGCCACCCACCTGGACCTGGACCTGGACATGCTCCGGCCGGGCATCCGCATCCGCACCAGCCCGGCCGACTACCGGCCCATCAAGGACCTCTACCTGGTGCGCTTCCAGGGCCAGGACTGGGTCTCCCTGGAGGCTACCCCCGGTGCCAAGGCACGGTGACCGGCTTGCCCGGCGCCGGCAGCTCGGCCCAGTGGTCGCTGATGTAGACCTTGTACTGCCCCCCCGGCTTCAGGTCCAGGGCGATGAGGTTGGTTGCGGCGTCCCGGGTCCCGCTCCGGGTCATGTGCCCGTAGGCCGCGGCCTGGTAGCCGGTGAACCCGTAGTGGTAGTCGTCCGGCGCTTCCACCAGCCGGGCGTAGAACACATAGGTGCCGGGCCGCTGTATCTCCACGGTCATGGACGGCGTATGGGGACCGTAGGCGAAGGTGGTGGTGGCGCCGGTGCTGACCTCCTGGGCGTAGACGGTTGCCGCGAAGGAGTTGTCGTTGTCGTAGATGGTGAACTTGATGTGCACCTGGGGGGGCTTGGGGCCGCAGCCGGCCAGGGCAAGCAGGGCCAGGGCGGCCGCGGTACGGATTCCATGGGTGGTGCGCATGGTCAGGCTCCCTGCAGGGCCCGGTGCCGGGCCGGGGTGGCAGGTTCGAAGCGCTTCCAGGCCCGGCGAAGCTGCTCGGCGGAGGAGAAGCCCACCATCTCAGCCACCCGGTCCAGGTTCAGGTCCGGCTGGGCCAGCAGCTCCCGGGCGGCGGCGGTGCGGATCTTGCGGACATAGGCCTGGGGCGAGATGCCGGCGTGCCGGCGGAACAGCCGGCCCAGGTTGCGCGGGCTGGTGTGCGCCCGGTCCGCCAGTTCATCCACCGTCCAGCCGTGGGCCGGGTCGCGCAGCACCAGGTCCTGGGCGCTGTGCACCCGCCCGTCGATGTGGTTCCGGTGGCACAGCCACGGGGACAGCTGGGGATCCGCCCCGGAGCGGCGGAAGTACAGCACCAGCAGCCGTGCCACCGCCACCGCCACCTGGGCCCCAGCCAGCTCGGAGATGAGGTGCAGGGCCAGGTCCACCCCGGCGGTCACCCCGGCGCTGGTGAACACGTTGCCGTCCCGCACGAAGATCCGGTTCTCCAGCACCTTCACCCGGGGGAAGTCCCGGGCCAGGCGTTGGACG
>Ga0302320_10020395_pt1 | contig 13224 bp, 8 predicted proteins | sample Bog_T0_3_FD_202130 | JGI IMG/M metagenome (GOLD analysis project Ga0302320, IMG submission 202130) | Peat permafrost microbial communities from Stordalen Mire near Abisko, Sweden - Bog_T0_3 | ecosystem: Environmental > Terrestrial > Soil > Wetlands > Peat | place: Sweden: Abisko, Stordalen Mire...
TGCACGTTGTCGGCATCGACATCGATCGCGCCCTGATAGAACTGAGCCGCCTCGCGCGGATTCCCCAATTTCTCATCGACGAGGCCATTCTGGTATCGCGCTTCGCTGTCGTTCGGTGCGATTTGCAGGGCATTGCGAAATTCCACCCGGGCTTTTTCGAAGTTGGCCGCCGCATAGTACGCGTGCCCCTTCTCCAGGTGCCGGGCCTTGCGCGTCTCCGCTCCGCCGCAGCCGACGAGCACCAACATCGCCAGACCGCAGGCGCAAAGCAATACTCGGCTCTTGGTGGCCCCGACAGACATAATCAGTTACCGCCGTGAAGCGAAGGGGAACGCGAGTCTAAGAAGAGTAAATGACGTTGGCGTGACACTGCCTAAAAAGACATCGAGGAACGCAAGGCGAGTCCGGCCAGCGTCGAAGCGACCGCGAGCCGCAACCAGAGCGCACGCCCTTCCACTCGGCTGAGAAGCACTTCAATGGCGTAAAATAAAATCACCAGTTTCGCGATGGTAAGCGCGCCGTCGTGCGGCAGATTGAAGGTCCTCGTGAGGCTCGGCACGACCAGGGCCATGAACAACACGATCAGGTCGAGGGGCGTAACCTGAAAACGTCGATCCCGGTGCAGTCGCAGCCGCACGGCGGTGGCCACGCCTGCGAGGGATACGGCGCTCCACGTCAGGATGGATATGGAGTGGGCGGGCGGAGGCAATACGAGGGCGTCCAAATACACGAGCACCGTCGCGGCCACATAGAGCGTCGCCTTCTCGATGGGATGCAGAGGACCCGCGCGCAAGATCAGCAGCAGCACGACGGAGAGGACAAACAGCGCCACGATCAGCACTCGGATGTCGTCATTGAGCGCCGCCGTGCGCAGCACGATGATCGCGCCATAGGCGATCAGCGCCGCGACGATGGCGAGGTAGGCATATCGCGGCAGCAAGCGGGGTTGTCGAAGGACTGCCGCCATTCGCGACAGGGGAGATTCGACGGCGGCGCCCGCCCGATGCAGCCGCCAGCCGGACCGAGCGGCGAGCTGCATCGCGGTGATCGACACAGCGAAGAACGTCGTGACGAACGCGAGAATCGTCAGGTCGGATTCATATCTCAAATAGTAGGCGGCGACGAACAGCGCCGCTTGCACGGTGTAAATCACCATGACCGCCTCGTGATGACCGAAGCCCAGTGCCAGCAGCTTGTGGTGAATATGATTCTTGTCAGGGCTGAAAGGCGATCTGCCCTCGCCGATGCGCTGCACCATGACGCTCAAGGTGTCGAGGATCGGAATGGCGAGCAGCAGAATGGGAATGGCGGCGCTTACCTGCGTCGCGAGGCTTTGAGTCGCGCGAATGCTCAGGACGCCTATCGTGAACCCGAGCAGCTGGCTGCCGGCGTCACCCATGAACACAGTCGCCGGATAGGTATTGAAGCGCAGGAATCCGAGGATCGCACCCGCGAATGCCAGGCACAGGGCGGTCCCGGCATTGTGATCTCCGACGCTCGACAGCAAGGCGACGGCGCACAAGCACAAGAATGTGGTGCCGCCCGCCAAACCATCGAGGCCGTCGGCCAAGTTCACGGCATTGGTGATGCCCACCAAAAAGAAAATCGTGAGCGGCAGAGAGATCCAGCCGGGCAGCAACAGCCGATCATCGAGAGTGATCGAGCGCACTTGAACATCCCCAAGCAGCACGACCATGCCGACGGCCAACAATTGACCGAGGAACTTGATGCGGTAATCGAGATTGAAACGGTCGTCGAGCGCGCCGAACGCCACCAACACGCCGGCGGCGATCAAAAACCACCGGTCCTGCGGTTGCAGATCGATGCCGATGAGAGCGGCGACCAGCACCGCCAGCGCCATCGCCAGCCCGCCGATACGCGGAATTGGCGCGGCGTGTACCTTGCGCACGTCCGGCTGATCCAGAATGCCCCATTTGGCCGCGAATTTCGCGAGCAGCGGCAGCCAGGCCATGGCGAGCACCATGGCGACGATGAAGGGTACGATGTACTGCATCGCCTTCACTTCGGGATATAGCGGGGGAGTTCGCGCGCGACGCGGGATGCGAAGTCCGTGAGTTGGCGGTCGCCCTGCGACTCATCGCCGTCGGGCGCCAGCGCCGTCATCAGTCTGACCATCGCCCCGTCGGTGCGATGGCGCGTCACGGCATCCCAGAACAGGTACCACTTCACGGCGAACTCGCTGTCGATGATCCTGCCGCGCTGCACGAACCAGTAGTAAACCAACTCGCGCTGATTCCCCTGCTCGACCATTGCCCGGTTGACGCGCAGGGGCTCGCCGTCGATGGTGACGCCGGGCAGAGTCCGCTGCGCAAATGACTTTATCTGCCAGCCGCCGCCGGGGAGGCAGGCACGTGGCGAATGCACCGCCTGGCCCTTGCGCTGGGAGTTGTACCAGGACACATAGAAGTTCGTCGAATCGCCGGCGCCGTTGACATAATCCGCAAGCACATAGTCGTCCAATTGCAATTGGTCCATGAATATTCGCTCGAGCGGCTGGCGGATCCCGTGCCATTGGCCGAGCACCATCGGAAACTCCGCAAAAGATGAGCGGCTGGGGAGAACCTCGACCGGCCGCGGAATCGAAAACGCCGCGACGACCAGGATGAGGAGAATCGCGCCCGCGGCCACGAAGCTGGCCGGCGGCTGCCGGGTGCGCCGCGGTGCTCCCGCAAGCGTCGAGGCGGGCAATTCGACCGCAAACAATTGCCGCCAGGTCCCTTGCTGCTGCCCAATCCTGTTGAGGATCGCGATCTCGCCCGCCATCAACGCCACGCTCACCATGAAGATCATCCATCCCTGGAACTCGTGCAGAACCCCTTCCGCCATCGCAATTCCCCAGTGCTCGACCGTGACGCCGATGATGCCCACGCGGACGCTGTTCATGATGACGGTGATCGGCATGCTGGACAGGAACAGCAGCACCCGTTTCCACAGCGTTCCCTTGTAGAAGTACGCCATCAGGAACCCGAGAGTCATCAAGGGGAAAAGATAACGAAGGCCGCTGCAGGCCTCGGCGACCTGCAACTTGTACCCGCCGAGATCGATGACGTTGCCTTCGAGAAACACGCTGATGCCAAACATGCGGATGACGAACACGCCGAACTCGGACGACAGCAGCTGCAGCTCCGCCGACAAATTGAACAGGAAGAAGGCGGGTAAGGGAATCATCAGGGCCAGGATGAGCAGCGGTATCGCAATGATCCGAAACGCCCGCCAACCGAGGAAAGAAAGCACGAGCCCATACAAACTGACCAGGTAAGCGTACTGCACGAGGATGTAGAGAGTTCCCAGCTGTCCCGCGACCAGCAGGAGACCGCTTACAAGCAGGAGGGCAACACCCCACCAGCTTCCCGTAAACGGCAGGCGCTCCAACCGGTCCTTCTGCTGCCAGACGAGAAAGGCGGCGATCGGCGGGATCAGCAGGCAATGACTGTATTCCGGCGAGTCAATCCAGTACTGCCACATCTGGATCAGGCCGTTCCAGAACGGAAGCACGCTCAGCAATCCCGCCGCGATGCCGCCGAGTACGAGGCCCAAGGGAAAGCGCCAGACAGTATCGCCGGTCACGCCGCGATCGATCGGGTGCGCGGACATCAGTTCATCTCCTGGGGAAGCATCTGCCATTTACGTGCTGCGGCCCCGTTGATACTGGCAATGTGTTTCAGTGAGATGACATTCGCCGCCATTTCAAGCAATTCCGGGCGCCGCCGGCACCGAAGCGGTGCGTCGTTGCACGCTGACGGACTGTCATTTTTCTCTGCTAGTTTGTCTGCTAGTTTGCATTCGCCGGCGGCTGTCCAGGGGAAATTCCATTTAGCTTATGTTGCAACTGATCAATCATCTGTCGCGGGGAAAGGTCGAATTGAACGAGGTTCCCTGCCCTACCGCGAATCCGGGCTGCGTATTGATCCGCACTCACCGCTCTCTGGTTTCCGTGGGCACGGAGCGCATGCTCGTCGAATTCGGTCGCGCCAATCTTTTGGAAAAAGCGCGCCAACAGCCCGACAAGGTCCGGCAGGTGCTGGACAAGGTAAGGACGGACGGAGTGGTGACGACCTTGGAGGCGGTTCGCGCGAAGCTCGACGAGCCCATGCCCATGGGCTACTGCAATGTCGGCACCATCACGGAGGTGGGCCGCGGAGTCGAGAGCCTGCAGGTGGGCGACCGCGTCGCCTCCAACGGAAAGCATGCCGAGGTGATTGTCGTGCCGAAGAACCTCTGCGCACGGGTACCCGACGGCGTCTCTGACGAAGCCGCCTCGTTCACCGTCATCGGCGCCATCGCAATGCAAGGCGTGCGCCTCGCGGCGCTCTCGCTCGGGGAGGCGGTTGTCGTTACGGGACTCGGCTTGATCGGACTGATGACGGTCCAGTTGCTGCGTGCCCAGGGTTGTCGGGTGCTTGGACTCGACTTCGAGGCCGACAAACTGGATCTCGCGCGCCGCTTCGGCGCGGAAGTGGTGGACCTTGCGACGGGGGCCGATCCGGTTGCCGCAGCGATGGAATTCTCGCGCGGCCGAGGCATCGATGCCGTCATCATCACGGCATCGACGAAAAGTGACGAGCCCATGCACCAGGCGGCGCAGATGTGCCGGCAGCGCGGGCGCATCATATTGGTCGGCGTCACCGGCCTCGCACTGTCGCGTGCCGACTTTTACGAGAAAGAGCTGACCTTCCAGGTGTCCTGCTCCTACGGCCCCGGTCGTTACGATCCACAGTACGAGATCGCTGGGCACGACTACCCGGTGGGATTCGTTCGCTGGACGGAACAGCGCAACTTCGAGGCGGTCCTCGACATGCTGGCGGACGGACGCCTCGACGTCGTCCCGCTGATCAGCCATCGCTTCGCGTTCGAGCGCGCGGCCGATGCCTACAAGCTCATCGTCGAACGCAAGCCGTGCCTCGGAATCGTCCTTGAATATGCGGGCGACTTCGGCGCACGGGATGAGCGAAAATCGCGGACGGTGCGGTTCGAGGATCCGTCCGCGGCCGCGGACACCGTCCCAGCCTCCGCAGTCACGATCGCGGTGATCGGCTCCGGCAACCATGCGAGCCGCGTGCTCATTCCGGCCTTTCGCGAGACGCCTGCGGATCTCAGGGTCGTGGCGTCGAGCAACGGACTGACTGCGGCCACCGCCGCCCGCCGCAACGGCATTGCGCTCGCAACGACCGACGCCGCACTGGTGATCCTCGACTCCGCCGTCAATACCGTGGTCGTCGCCACGCGCCACGACAGCCACGCACGCTACGTGTGCGAAGCGCTGCGTGCCGGCAAGCACGTCTTCGTGGAGAAGCCGCTCGCCATCACCCGGGACGAGGTCGGCGCAATTCAGCAGACGTACGCACACGCGCAAACGCACCGGGGGACGGTCCCGTTGCTCATGGTCGGCTTCAACCGGCGGTTTGCACCTCAAATCGTGACGATTCGGACGCTGCTGTCGCGCGCGCGGGAACCCAAGGCGTTCGTGCTCACCGTCAACGCGGGCGCCATACCCGCGCAGCACTGGACGCAGGATCGAGTGATCGGCGGCGGCCGGATTCTCGGCGAGGGCTGCCATTTCATCGATCTGCTGCGGCACCTGGCCGGTTGCCGGATCACGCGACTGCGCGCCGCGGGCATGGGAGGCGGAAGCGATGTGCGCGGCGACAAGGTCAATCTCATGCTCGAGTTCGAAGATGGCTCGATCGGAACGATTCACTACCTCGCCAACGGCCATCGTTCCTTTCCGAAAGAGCGCCTGGAAGTCTACTGCGGCGGCGCGATACTGCAGCTCGAGAACTTTCGGCGGTTGCGATCCTTTGGCTGGCCGCGCTTCTCCGGCAACTCGCTCTGGCGTCAAGACAAGGGGCAGCGGCAATGCGTCGCGGCATTCGTGCACGCGATCGCGAGCGGCGGTCCGTCACCGATCCCTTTCAACGAGCTGGTCGAGGTGGCCGAGGCCACGCTCGCCGCCCAGGAAGAGCTGCTGGCTTGAACATGTTGGCCCGTTCCGCACTGTACTGGCGCACCGCCCGCCATTTGAAGCCCCGGCAATTCGCCTACCAGGTGCTGCACAGACTGCGCCGCCATCGGTTGGCGCCGCTGCCCGCGGCCGCACCGGCGGTGCGTGCGGTCACGGGACCGGTGCAGTTCGTCGCCGCGAAACCCGCCGCCTCAATTGATCCGTGGAGTTTTCGCTTCCTGAACGTGGCGCGCTCATTCCAAGGCGGATTCGTCGACTGGACCTGCGCCGACATGCCGAGACTTTGGCGTTACAACCTGCATTATTTCGACTATCTGAGCGACCCTGACCGCGCGACGCAAAAGGCGCAGCTCATCGATGATTGGATCCGCCGCAATCCGCCGGGTACGGTGGACGCGTGGGAACCCTACACGGCGTCGCTGCGCATTGCGAATTGGGTGAAATATTTCATGTCGCTGTCGGCACCCCAAACACCCTCGGCTGAGGGGCTGGCAAGCCTTTGGTCGCAGTGCGCCTGGCTGCGGGATAACATCGAATATCATTTGCTGGCCAACCATCTGTTCAAGAACGCAAAGGCACTGCTGTTCGCGGGTGCCTTCTTCGAAGATCGGGCGGCGGGGGAGTGGCTTCGCAAGGGCGCACGGATCCTCGCCGAGCAACTCGAGGAGCAGTTCCTGGCCGATGGCGGGCATTTCGAGCGCAGCCCCATGTATCACGCGATCATGGTCGAGGATCTTCTCGACCTGATCGCGCTCGATCGGGCCATCCCGCGCGTGATGCCGGCGGCGCTGCTCGCCGCACTGACGGACACGGCCGCCCGGGCGCTCGAATTTCTTCAAGACCTCACGCTCGCCGACGGCGAGATCGCACTGTTCAACGATGCCGCGTATTCGGTCGCGGCGCCCACCCGGCGGTTGCTCGAGTATGCCGCCCACCTGCCGGCGATTCGCCCGATTTCTCCGCGGACAGAGGGCGGTCTGATCGAGCGAGCGGTCAGCGGTTATTACGGCTGGAGCGGCGCGCGCGACGGATGGCTCATTGATTGCGGCCCCGTGGGACCCGACTACCAGCCGGGCCATGCTCACTGCGACACGCTCAGTTATGAGCTGGTACTGGACGGCCGGCGCATCGTCGTGGACACGGGCGTTCATGACTACGAGCCGGGTGAACGGCGGCATCGGTCGCGCGGCACCGCGAGCCACAATACCGTGATGGTGGACGGCGCCGAGCAATCTGAAATCTGGGGTGTCTTTCGGGTGGGGTACCGAGCGCGCGCGATCGAGGCCCAAGTGACGAATATCGCGGGGGTGGTCACATTCGTCGGAGCGCATGACGGTTATCGCAGGCGTCCGGGCGGAGTCACACACCGCCGCAGGGCGGAGTATCGACCGGATCGTTCGCTTTGTGTATCGGACGAGTTGACCGGCGCCGGCCGGCACATCATGGAAAACTGCGTGCACTTCGCGCCCGGGCTTCGAGTTTCAGGACACGGCCGCTCGCTCGAGGTCCGGGACCCGTCGGGGGGCCTCGCGGCGCGGCTTGATATCGCTGAGGGCCCTGCAGTCCACGTTGACGCCGCCGAGCAATACCCCGAGTTCGGACGCACCGAGCGCATCGATGTCGTGCGCCTGCGCTCGGAAGGCGGGCTGCCGCTGCGGCAGCACTACGCCATCACCCGTTCTTGAGGCCGCATGCGTATCCTTTTCCTGTCCCACTATTTTCCGCCTGAGGTCAACGCGCCGGCATCGCGCACCTACGAGCACTGCAAGGCCTGGGTGCGTGCCGGACACGAAGTGACCGTGGTCACGTGCGCGCCGAATCATCCGCGCGGCATCGTATACGACGGCTACCGCAACCGTCTCTGGCAGCGCGAGACACGGGACGGCATAGCCGTCGTGCGACTGTGGACTTTCGTGACCGCAAACGAGGGCTTTCTCAAGCGTTCGCTGAGCTACCTCTCATTCATGCTGGCCTGCGTCGCGGCGGCGCCGTTCCTGCCGAAGGCGGATGTCGTCCTCACGACATCGCCGCAGTTCTTCAATGGGCTTGCGGGCTTTCCGGTCAGCCGCATGAAGCGCGCGCCGTGGATTCTCGAGATTCGTGACCTGTGGCCTGAATCGGTCGTTGCCGTCGGCGGCATGAAGCGGGGCCGGCTCATCAAATTCCTCGAATCGCTCGAGATGTTCGCCTACCGCAAGGCCGACGCCATCGTCCCCGTGACCGATTCATTCGAGCGCTACATGGTCGGCAAAGGAATTGCGCCCGCCAAGATCCATGTCATCAAGAACGGCGTCGACGCGTCGGTGTACCAGCCCCATATTGGAATCAATCCACTGCGCGCCGAGCTCGGGCTGGATGGTAAGTTCGTGGCGGCTTATTTTGGCACCCACGGGATGGCGCACAAGCTCGAAACGCTGCTCGAGGCGGCCGCGCTGCTGCGCAGTCATCCTGACATCGTATTCCTGCTGGTAGGTGACGGCGCGGAACGTCGCCGGCTGCTGCGACTGCGCGATGCGCAAGACCTTCCCAACGTGATGATGCTGGATCAGCAGCCGAAGGCAAAGATGCCGCTGCTTTGGGATCTGGCCGCGGTCAGCATCGTGCATCTCAAGAAATCGCCGGTGTTCACCACCGTGATTCCCTCCAAGATCTTCGAGAGCATGGCCATGGAAAAGCCCATTCTGATCGGGGTCGAAGGTGAATCCGCCGAAATCATCGCAAAGGCCGGCGCCGGAATATGCGTCGAGCCCGAGAATGCCCGGCAGCTCGCCGATGCGGTGCTGATACTGGCGCGAGATCCTGAACGGCTGAGGTCGATGGGTGCGATGGGCCGCAAGTTCGTCATGGAACACTTCGATCGCGAGCGGCTTGCAATGCGTTATGAATCGCTCATTGGGCGCACGGCGGCGGGCTTGCACCGCGTATCCGAGACCGCTGCGTGAGCGAAGCGACGAAGGTCCTGCTCGTCGCGGGTGCGCGGCCGAATTTCGTGAAGATCGCGCCGCTGATGCGCGCGCTGCGCGCGCGCAGCGACTGCTTCGACACCAAGCTGGTGCATACCGGTCAGCACTACGACACCTCGATGAGCGAGTCATTCTTCGAGGAGCTCGGGATTCCGCAGCCCGATTTTCGCCTCGATGTCGGCAGCCACAGCCACGCCCAGCAGACGGCGCGCATCATGATGGCTTTCGAGGACGTATGCCTGCGGGAGAAGCCGCAGCTCGTCGTCGTCGTCGGAGACGTCAACTCGACCGTCGCGTGCGCGCTGGTCGCGAAGAAGCTCGATATCGACGTCGCTCACGTGGAGGCCGGCCTGCGCAGCGGAGATCGGCGGATGCCGGAGGAAATCAACCGCATCGTCACCGATTCGATCAGCGATTGGCTTTTCGTCTCCGAGCAATCCGGCGCCGACAATCTGCGGCGCGAAGGGCAGGATGCCGGCCGGATCCGTCTCGTGGGCAATGTGATGATCGATAATTTGTTCTTTCAGCAAGGCCGCCTCGCCAGCTTTCCGCCCGACGCGCAGCTTCAGGCACTGCGATCTCGGCTGGGTGGGCGCTACGGGGTCGTCACCCTGCACCGCCCGTCGAACGTCGATGAGGAAGCGACGCTGCGCGCCATCCTCGGCGGGCTGGGGAAGATCGCCGAAAGGCTGCCGCTCGCCTTTGCCGTGCATCCGCGCACCGCCGCAATGATGCAGCGCTCGGGGATCGACGTGCCTGCGGGACTGAACCTGTCGCCGCCGTTGCCGTTCATGGCCTTCCTGAACCTGTGGTCGAGCTCCGCGCTGGTGATCACCGACAGCGGCGGCCTGCAGGAGGAGACCACCGCACTCGGAATTCCATGCCTCACGGTGCGCGAGAATACGGAGCGGCCGGTGACCGTTACCGAGGGGACCAACGTGATGGTCGGCAAGGATCCTGCGCGCGTCGTCGCGGAGGCCTTTCGAATTCTGGACGGCTGCGGCAAAGCGGGCCGCAGGCCGCCGCTGTGGGACGGCCGGGCGGCGGAGCGAATCGTGGAGATCCTGCAGGAGAGCCAAATCCGACCGCAGCCGAGCATCGTGATTGGGAGTGCGACGTGAATCGTGCGGTGGAATATCACAATGAGCTGGCCCGCACCTGGGAAGGCCGGTACGACCGCGCGTCATTTCAACGCCGCGAGCAAGTGTTCATGTCCTTCATCGGGGATCAACAACCCTTGACGTCGCGGAATTGGATCGACGCCGGATGCGGAACAGGGAGGCTGTCGCGCGTGCTGGCGGCGCGAGGCGCCGACGTCGTCGGCGTGGATGCAGCCGAGGAGATGCTGGTCATCGGCCGGGAAATTGCCGAGAGCTCCGAAACCGGCAGCCGGCCGAGATTTCAGCACGTGGATGACGTCATGCACCTGCCCTTCGCGGCGGGTGATTTTGACGGAATCCTTTGCAGCAGCGTGCTCGAATACCTTGCCGATCCGCTTGGATGCCTGCATGAATTTGCGCGCGTACTGCGCAGCGGTGGAAGATTGATCGTCTCCATTCCAAACCGCAAATCGATCCACCGCCGCGCACACTCCTTCAAATACCGATTGACCCGGCTGCTCGGCCATGCGGGCTCGCCTGCGTACATGCGGTACTCGAAGAATGCCTACGGCGCGGCGGAGTTCCGGCAGCTGCTGACAAATGCCGGATTCACGCCCATCAGGTCACAGAGTTTTGGCGGTCCGTGGCCGGCATTTGCACAAAATTGGTCCGGAATCGCGCCGCTCATCCTCTTCGAGGCCTCTCGGACTTGACGTCGGGCGCGAAAATGATGCTGCCGGCCCGCTCACGCAGAGCTTCCAAGACCGTATTGCTGAATGCCACGACAATAAACAAAGGCGGCGGTATCCAGGCAGTCACATCTTTCATCTGCACGCTCGTCGATCATTTCGAACCCAAGGGCGTCGACTGGATTTTTGCCGTATCACCCGAGGTACGCGAGCAATTGGCGGAATTCAAGCATCCATTGCGCGACGGTGTCGATCTTTGCCTCGCGCGGTCGCCCGCCAAGGATCGGCGCTCGCGCCGCGAGCTACGGGAGTTCGCGAACCGCCATGCCGATCTGGTGTTCACTTTCTTCGGACCGGCCTACGTGGCCTTCCGGTGCCCCCATCTCTGCGGCGTCGCCGATGGATGGGTTACGCATTCGAGCCGGCTCGCCTATTCGACGCTTCCGGAATTCTCGGAAAAGCTGCGGATGGCCTCGCTCAGCGCGTACAAGGCCCTGTGGTTCCGGCGCGCGAGCCATTGGGTGGTCGAACAGGCCATCGCGCGTACCGGTTTGGTCAATCGGTTGCGATTGCCGGCGAAGAGCATCAGCGTCGTCAGCAACAACTGCAGCCAGATCTACATCGATGGGAAGACTTCTGCGCCGTCCAGACCGCTGCAGTCCACGATTCGCATTCTGACTTTTGCGGCAAATTTTCCAAACAAGTGCCTTGACCTCATACCGGCGATCGCCGACCTGTTGGTCCGCCGACATCGGATTTCGAATGTACAGTTCGTGCTGACCATTCCAGCGCCGGAATATGCCCGCTCGAGGATTCCGAAACTCGCAAAGATGCTGGACGTGGAACGCTACATCAGCAACGTGGGCTACGTGCCCCTGAAGAACGGCCCCGACCTGTACAGAAATTGCGACATTCTGCTGATGCCCACAGTGCTCGAGACCTTCTCCGCCACCTACCCCGAATCCATGCACATGGGTCTTCCGATCGTCACCTCGGATCTCGAGTTCGCACGCGCGATCTGCCGCGACGCTGCGCTGTATTTCAAGCCGCGAGACGCCGTCAGTGCGGCGGAGACTCTGGCGGCGTTGATTGGAAACGACGAGATTCGGACCGGGCTCGTCGCGGCCGGTTTCGATCGGGCGCGCGATTTTCCGTCGCCGGTGGAGAAATATCGTCAGTATCTGAGCATTGTGGATGGGATCCTCGACAGCAAGACTGCCGGATAGTGCGCGTACCTCAGTTGCGGGCGATGCGCGGCGTCGATGCCGCCCGTTCCGCCGCCCGCCGATACATGTGCTCGTAATCCGTGCGGCGCGTCGCCCACGCATAGTGCTGTCTTGCCAGACCGTACGCCGCGCTCTGCATGGATCTGCGCCGGGACTCGTCGCGAATCAGTCCCGCCACCGCGTGGCCGAAGTCGGCGTAATCGACCGCCGCAACGCAGTGCAGGCCGCTCATCGCCTCGCCGACGCCCGCAAAGGTCTTCTGGAATCCGACAACGGCGAGCCCGGCTGCCATGGCCTCGACGACCTTGTTTATGATTCCGCAATTCTTGTTTATGGGGACGATCGCAATGCCGCATTGCCGATAGGCGTCCCTCAGATCCTCGACATAGCCATGGAAGACGATATTGCCACGGTCCGCGCACATCGACTTGAATCTCCGCGCCTCGGCTCCGATCGACCCTACAACGTGAAGCCTTGCTTGCGGACATTCGGCAACGACCAACGGCCAGCTCACTTCGACGAATTTCTGAAGGCATTGCAGATTGTCGCCGGCCAATTGCCCAACGAAAATGATGTCGCTTCGCCCGCGTGTTTCATCGGCGAGCTCGAACAGAGCGGCGTCGACCCCGTTGGAAATGACCACGGTGTTGATGGCCGGGCTCAGACGCTGCAAATACGCGGCGTCAACCCCGCTCATCACATGGACCGCGTCGAATCTGGGGTAATGCGCGGCTTCGTACTCGCGCGAGTGCTTCAGCTGTCGTTCGCGATAGGCGCGCGCGAAGCCGTGATATTTGCCCATCGCGAGAGCATTCTCGAGCGTCAGCGCATTGCTGTCGTTGATCGAGGCGACCGTACCGACGCCCGGCGGAGCAAGCGCAACATATTGCGCGAGCGTGATGATGTCGAAGTGGATGACATCCGGACGAAAGGCGCCGATGAGCCCGGATAATTTGCGGCTAAAAGCGGCGCAGCCGTAGCGCTGCACGAAATATAGATTTCCATGCATCGATGCGGAGAACTGGACGGCGATGCGGCTTCGTCGCGGAAGCGGCATCCACCAAGCCATGTCCTTGCGGCAGAAAGCCGCTGCATCCGCAAACCGGCCGGCCGGATCATCCGTTTCCTCCGTCAGCACCGCCAGCGCCAATTCATGGCCGGCCTCCTTCATGAGGTGCATCGCGTGGTGTGACACGATCCTTACGCCGTTGTCCGGGGGGAACGGCACCTGGTTGACGACAAATAAGATCTTCATTTTCGGCT